>Ga0208243_1000034_pt1 | contig 188340 bp, 156 predicted proteins | sample Subbio2Aug_QV12A_FD_184826 | JGI IMG/M metagenome (GOLD analysis project Ga0208243, IMG submission 184826) | Serpentinite rock and fluid subsurface biosphere microbial communities from McLaughlin Reserve, California, USA - CR12Aug_QV12A (SPAdes) | ecosystem: Environmental > Terrestrial > Deep... | reverse complement strand
TTAAAAGACCAATAATTGAAATATATAACCATGAATCTGGCTAAAGACATAAAAGTTATCTCCGAAAATTTTTAAGTCTTTGAAAGGACTAAAATTTTCAGAATAACTTTTATTTTAGCAAAAGAATTAATCAAAAATAATCAGTAAAAAACGGTCAACCTATTTTAGGGATTGGCAGGTAAGAGCTAAACGGAAAAAAGAAATATTGAAAAATAGATTTAAAATGAAAAACTTAGTACGAATTGTGGTTGTTTTAATTTCGATGGTTGCATTTTCGCAAAACAGCGATAAAGCAAAAAAACTATTGGATGAAGTAACTGCCAATGCCAAGAGTCAGAAAAACATCGATATTGAATTCAAATACACTTTGCAAAATACCAAAGAAAAAATCAACCAAGAGAGCAAAGGAAGAGTGATTATGGAAGGTAACAAATACCATTTGTCTTTTATGGGAATCACCAAAATATTTGACGGAAAGCAAACCTATACCATTAGTCCGGAAGACGAGGAAGTAACCATTTCAAAAACCGATGACAACGACCCAAATGCCATTACTCCGAACAAAATTTTGAATTTCTTTCAATCGGGCTACAAGTACCAATGGGATATTGAGCAAAACATCAAGGGAAGAATCATTCAATACATCAAATTAATTCCGATTAGTTCCAAAGACACCAGAAAAGAAATTTTACTAGGAATTGATACTCGCACCAAGCAAATTTATAATTTGATTGAGGTTGACAAAAACAATACCAGAACTACATTAACAGTAGTTAGTTTTAAAACCAACCAAGTGCTGCCTAAGAATCAGTTTACTTTTGAAAAAGAAAAATACGCAAATTACTATATCAACAAAGTAGACTAATCAGGTGAAAATCCTCGACAAATACATTACTAGCAGTTTTCTTTCTACCTTTTTTTCGGTAGGAATCATCTTGTTTTTGATTTTTATTTTGCAAGGGATATGGTTGTTTATTTCTGAAATTGCAGGAAAAGATTTGGATTTAATGTTTATCGTTAAATTCTTAATCTACTACTCCCCTATTGTCATCCCGATGGTTTTGCCACTTTCTGTTTTATTGGCAAGCATCATGACCTTTGGTACTTTTAGCGAAAACTATGAGTTTGCTGCCATGAAATCGTCAGGTATATCGTTGGCAAGAGCCATGAAACCATTGATTTTTTTAATTGTTTTAATCAGTATTGCTTCTTTTTTTACTGCAAATAACATCATTCCACAGTCACAATACGAGTTTATCAAACTTCGAAAAAACATCCTGCAAGAAAAACCTTCTATGGCTATTTCAGCCGGACAATTTAGCAAAGTTGCTGATTACTACATTAAAGTTGAAAAAAAGTATGGAGAGTTTGAAAACTTATTAGATGATGTAACTATTCATAAAGTTTCCCGTACCGGAAGTGGTGCACCATTAGTCATCAAATCAGAAAGCGGAGAGTTTTTAAGCAACGAAAATTCAAACTTTTTACAATTGATTTTGTATAACGGGTATTATTATGAAGATGTTATCCCAAAAAATTACAACGACAGAAATCGAATGCCCTTTGCCAAAAGTGAGTTTAAAAAATACATCATCAACTTTGATTTAAGTCCGATGAACAAAATGGATGTAAACGACTCAGAAGTGCTCACCCATCAAATGCTTAAAATTAGCGAGTTACGATATACCATCGATTCGTTAGAAACCATTCGAAACAAAGAAATTCAATCATTTACCGACAATATCCACCAAAGCTTATCCGTAGCTACAACCCCTGTAGTTTTAGATACAGTAAAGAAGAGCAAAACAAAAACTTCTACAACCGACTTACTTAGTTTGTTTAAAGGCTATGAAAAATCAAGAGTATTGGAAATTGCCAAAACCAATTTGAGCAATATCATGTATAGCATTGAAAACAATAAGTTTGATCAAGAATTCAGAAGTAAGAACATCAATAGCCATTGGTTATCGGTACATGATAAATTTGTGATAGCTTATTCGTGTTTGATGATGTTTTTTATTGGGGCACCTTTAGGAGCCATTATTCGTAAAGGAGGCATTGGATTGCCCATTGTGTTTGCGTTTTCTATTTTTATTATTTTTCACTTTATCAATGTATTTGGAAAAAAAGTAGCACAAGAAGATGGTATTACTCCTTTTGTAGGTGCATGGATGTCGTCGTTTGTATTAACCCCGTTAGCATTTTATTTAACCAGTAAAGCTACCAACGATTTGGGAGTGATGGATATGACTAATTTGTTTGATCCAATTACCCAAAGAATTCGTCAATTATGGCAAAAAATCAAACCTAAAAAGAAAGAAGAAAATGAGTAAGGAATTTCAATTAAATACTATTGAAGAAGCAATAGAGGATATACGTCAAGGCAAAGTGATTATTGTAGTGGATGACGAAGACAGAGAAAACGAAGGAGATTTTTTAGCTGCTGCGGAAAAAGTAACTCCAGAAATGATCAACTTTATGGCTTTACACGGAAGAGGTTTGATTTGTACTCCACTTACCGAAAAAAGATGTAAAGAACTGCATTTACATTCTATGGTTTCTAACAATACCGACCCAATGGAAACCGCATTTACCGTTTCAGTTGATTTAAGAGGAAATGGGGTAACAACCGGAATATCTGCACTAGACAGAGCCAAAACCATTCAAGCTTTAGTACATCCGGATACAAAACCTCATGATTTGGGTAGACCAGGTCATATTTTCCCATTAATTGCCAAAGAAGGTGGTGTGTTAAGAAGAACAGGTCATACCGAGGCTGCCATAGATTTTGCTCGGTTAGCAGGCTTTACTCCAGCTGGAGTAATCGTTGAAATTATGAATGAAGATGGTAGTATGGCAAGACTTCCAGAATTGATGAAAGTTGCCAAAAAGTTCGACTTAAAAATTGTTTCTATCGAAGATTTGGTAGCATATCGCATGCAGCACGATAGTTTGATTCAAAAGAAAGAAGATTTTGAAGTGCAAACTCGTTTTGGAACTTATAGATTAAGAGCTTATTGGCAAACCACCAACCAACAAATACATATTGCATTAACCAAAGGAAGTTGGAGTTTAGGTGAAGAAGTTCCTACCAGAATCAACTCAAGTCATGTAAATAATGATATTTTAGGGATACTTACTTCAGAAGTGGATAGCAAGTTACATCAAATGTTTCAGGTAATAGAACAACATGGCAAGGGTGCCATGGTTTTTATCAATCAAGAAATTTCATCTGTGGAACTTTTGGGAAGAATCAAAGATTTGAAAAACATGCAAGCACAAGGCATATTAAAAGTGCCACAAGTAAAAATGGATGTCAAAGATTTTGGTATTGGTGCACAAATTTTGCACGATTTAGACATCAATAAAATTCAATTGATATCTAATTCAGAGCAATCTAAACGAGTGGGAATGATAGGTTACGGCTTGGAGATAACCAAATATTTATCGTTTTAATCAATCTATATTTAACGTTTCTGTTTCGCCTTTTTTGAGCTGCAATTGGTACGGATAATTTCCGAAAATCGCACTCATTTTAATGGTTTGGTAAGGCTTTTTGCTATACTTATTGGATAATGCAATCATCACTACCGTATCTTGATGCATGTGTACAAACGAAGTAGTATTTCCATGCCACCAACCGTTATGATAAGTAATTTTAGTGTTTTGATCCCATTCGTTCATACGGAAACCCAAACCATAATTTTTTACACCTTTTTTTTCGTAGCTGTAGCCTTTAAATTGTAACTCTTTTAAATGATCTGGCAAAAAATCGGAGTAAAAAGAAAGGTGAAACTTCCATAAATCTCTTGGGGTTGCATAAATATTTTTGTCGCCATACAAGGCATCATATTCATCCCAAGGCACCATTTGGTAGTTGCTCTTGTAAGAACCTGAAACCTGTTCTTTTTGTGTAAAATAATCAAAAACAAAAGCATGTTCCATACCTAATGGATCAAACAAAATTTCTTTCATTGCTTGCGGAAATGTTTTTCCCGTTACCATTTCAATAACCAATGCCAATACAACATAATTGCTATTGTTGTAAGCAAAAGTTCGGTTATGATTACTCACTCTTGGTAACTTTTTTTGCACCATATAATTTACCACATCTTCGTTTCGTAAAACTTTTTTGGAGTTCCATTTTTTATCTCTCTCCGCAAATTTTAAATAATTTGGAATACCGCTTCTGTGGTTTAACAAACTTTCGATAGTAGTTTCTGGGTAAGGAAAATTTGGCAGGTATTGCTGTACTTTATCTTGCAACTGTAATTTTCCATCGGCAATCAACTTTAACACAGCAGTTGCTGTTAAAGGTTTACTAACAGAAGCCAAGTGAATAGGAGTATTTGAATCTATTTTTGTTTTCTCTTTGTAATTAGCAATTCCTTGGTAATGCTCAAGTAAAATTTGTCCGTTTTTGGCAACCAAAAAAGCCCCATTAAAATCGGTATAATTATCTTGGTAAAAAGACTGGATTTTTGTTTCCAAATCTTTTATTTTTTTTTGTGATAAGCCTGGAAGATTTACTTTAAAAGGATACAATGACAAGGTATCTGAGTTATTTTCTGATTGTTTAGATTGTTTTTGGTTGCTACAACTCAAAGGTAATAGAAACCAAACAAGAAAAATTATTGGAAAAATTGCAACTATTTTTTTTTGACTCATTAAAATCAATTTCTGGTTAAGCATGGGTTTGTGCGTTCAAAAATAAAAAATTAAAAGCGGTTAAGTATCTTAAGGTGTAAGGAATCTAATAAAAATAATCGCATAAAATATAAATATTGAATTACTGTATTTTAGGTAAGGTAAAAATAAAAGTAGACCCCACTCCTATTTCGGAATTTACTGAGATTGTACCATTCATTTCTTCAATCAATTTTTTTACAGTGGAAAGTCCAATACCTGTTCTATTATCTCCAATTGGGTTACTATCTTCAATCACTTCAAATAATTCAAATATTTTTGTAAGATGTTCTTTAGCTATTCCTTTTCCATTGTCTTGCACTTGAAAGATGTAACCATTTGAATCTTCTTTAAGAGTAATTTCAATTTTGGTGATTTCTTTATCTCCATATTTTACCGCATTAGAAATCAAATTGAGTAAAATTTGTTCCAATGCTACTTTGGTCAAATAAATTTTATCCACATTAGATTTCCATTCTATCTTACAATCATTTCTGTAAGCATATAAATCCGATATATCCTTAAATAAAAGTTCAATGGAAACCCACTCTTGATGGTTTGCAAAAACTTTACCTGTTTTGCTATATTCTAACATAGCATCAATCATTTGCTTTAATTTAACAGAAGATTGATGGATCCAATAAAACATTTTTTGGTGACTCTCTTGCTCTAAAATAAGAGATTCTTGTAAAAATTCACTAAGTGAAATTATGTTGTTTAAGGGAGATTTTAAGTCATGTGCAGTAGTGTAGGAGAATTTTTCTAATGCTTCATTTTTAAAAGCCAATTCATGATTTAATTGTTCTAACACTCTTTTTTGTTTTCTAAGTTCCAACAAATTCATCACTCTTTTTGCCAAAATCTGCAATGCCTTTTCTTGTCTATCAGTCAACTTTTTTGGTTGGTGATCAATTACACATATAGTTCCTAACGGCAAACCTCCTTCAGTTTGTAGTGGTACACCTGCATAAAACACTACATTCGGTTCACTAACTACATAAGGATTGTCAAAAAAACGTTCGTCTTTAGTGGCATCCGCAACTACAAAAACACCTTTAGAATGATGAATTGCATGGGCACAAAAAGCCAAATCTCTACTAGTCTCACTGCCATCTATCCCTATTTTTGACTTAAACCATTGTCGGTCTTTATCAATCAAAGTGATTAATGAAATTGGAGTATCGCAAATTTCAGAAGCCAACAATACCAATTCATCATATTCTTCTTCGGGCATGGTATCAATTATCCGATAGGTTTCAAGTTCTTTTTGTCGCTCAACTTCTCTAGGATGTAAAGGGGCTATTTTCATCGTATTGGTATTTGGATATTTAAAATTAAAAAAATTAGGTATCATTTTCAAAAAATAATTTCTTAAATTAAAATAATATGCATCAAACAAACTTTTATAAAAAGATTGTAAGTTTTATCTTTACCAAAAAACAAATTTGTATGAAAAATATCCCATGGCAAACTGCAATTGAATTTGAAGATATTACTTATAAAAAATACAACGGTGTGGCAAGAATTGCTTTTAACCGTCCGGATGTTCGCAATGCTTTCAGACCAAAAACTACAAGTGAATTATTGGTAGCTTTTAAAGATGCCCATGAAGATACCTCTATTGGTGTGGTTTTGTTAAGTGCCGAAGGCCCTTCGAGCAAAGATGGTATTTGGAGTTTTTGTAGTGGAGGCGATCAAAAAGCAAGAGGACATCAAGGGTATGTTGGGGAAGATGGTTACCATAGGCTGAATATATTGGAAGTACAACGAATAATTCGTTTTATGCCCAAGGCTGTGATTGCTGTGGTGCCTGGTTGGGCTGTTGGTGGTGGACATAGTTTGCATGTAGTTTGCGACCTAACCTTAGCTAGTAAAGAACATGCCATTTTTAAGCAAACCGATGCTGATGTTACTAGTTTTGATGGTGGATATGGTTCTGCATATTTGGCTAAAATGGTAGGGCAAAAAAAGGCAAGAGAGATTTTCTTTTTGGGCAGAAATTACTCCGCACAAGAGGCTTACGAAATGGGTATGGTGAACGCAGTAATACCGCATGACGAATTGGAGAGCACTGCATACGAATGGGCACAAGAGATTTTAGGTAAATCACCAACTTCTATTAAAATGCTCAAATTTGCAATGAACTTAACCGATGATGGCATGGTTGGGCAACAAGTTTTTGCAGGAGAAGCCACCCGATTGGCTTATATGACTGACGAAGCTATTGAAGGCAGAAATGCTTTTTTAGAGAAAAGAAAACCAAACTTTGACAAAAAATACATTCCTTAAAATATGTCAGATAGTTTTGATAATTTACCCATACCGTTAGATAGTCTTCCAAAATTTGAAGAAGTTACGCTTACCCCAATTGCTTCCAAATATGCCATCGTTGCTCATGTGCAATATGGGATCACTTATTTGGTGTTGATTGTATTAACGTTATCTAATTATTTCTTTATACAAAAAGAAATTCCATACGTTTGGTGGATTGTTTTTGTTTTATTTGCTTTAGTTGCATTGCTTCACATATACAAATTGATGCATATTAAAACCAGACAATATGGCTTTAGAACCCATGATGTTTTATTTAAAAGAGGTGTGATTACCACCACAACTACCATCATTCCATTTAATAAAATTCAACATTTAGCGGTACACCAAGGATGGACCTCTAGATATTTGGGTTTGGCAAGTTTAGAATTTTTTACAGCCGGTGGTGATAGTAGCGATTTAGAAATTCCCGGAATTGCATTGCAAGAAGCTTACCAATGGAGAGACTTGGTTTTAGATAAAATCAGTAGTTTACCTTTAGTAGAAAACATAAAAATTGAAGCTCCTGAAAATTTAACCAATGAAGAGCTTTAACCAACCACAACGACAGTCTGCCATAGGCATTTTAATTTTACTAGGTTATGATGCCCAAAAATTTCTGCGTGCATTTTGGCCAATTTTATTGGTAACATTGGTTAGAAATGACTTCACTAATCTTTATTTTATTCTTTCTGTTGTTGGAGTGATTTTATTTTTAGGCATCCAAGCTTTTTTAAAATATTGGTTTTTCCGGTTTTATATTGACGAAAATCGAGGAGAATTTGTGGTAGAAAAAGGAGTTATTCAAAAAAGCAAAATCAACATTCCTTTAGAAAAAATCCAACAAGTAAACCTCACCCAAAACATCTTACACAAAATTGTACAAGTATATAATGTAGAAATAGATACTGCAGGGAGTAGCAACCAAGAAGTTTCTATCAATGCTTTATCTTTATTACTAGCCAAAGAGTTAAAATCAAAATTATTAGAAGGGGAGAAAAAACTTTCAGAGGAGGGGGAAACTTCTGCAACTACCAACATTAATGAAAGCAAACCCCTTTTTGGAATTTCATTTTTTACTTTACTAAAAATTGGGTTAACCTCTAAATACCGTGAAAGCATTGCACTTTTTTTGGTTTTTTTAATTGGTTTAATTGATAGTTTGAACAAATTAGAAGACAACCAATTGGTTGATGGCCAACAAGTAGAAAACTATTTGAGCCAATGGAGTGCTTTACAGTTTTTGGTATTTAGCATTCCAACCATCATCTTACTTTTGCTTTTGGTAAATTTGGTTCGAACCCTTTTAAATTTTTTCGATTACAAAGTGTTTCAAAACGAAGATACTTTGCTGTTTCGTTATGGGTTACTCAGAACCAGAGAAGTACTTTTGAAACCCTATAAGGTGCAAAAATTTTTATTGCGTCAAAATTGGTTTCAAAAGAAATTCAGCTTGTGGGAAATTTACATTGAACAAGCAAGTAGTGGTAAAACAACTACCAAACCTAAGGAAAAATTACAAATTCCGGGTGCCAACCAACAAGAGTGGCAACAATTGTTGCAAATCGTTTTTGGGGCTGTACCTATCCTAAATATTAAGCTGTATCCAAATATTAGAAAATGGATTATTTCAGGATTTATCTTAAGTATTCTTTGTATTCCGGTAATTGCTTTTATACATTATGTGTTAGCGTTAGAAATTATTTGGTTGTTAGTTGTAATATATATTTTATTGGTATGGATTTTAACCGGTATTGCCTTTAAAAATTATCGATTACATGTAAATGAAGCATTTATTCAAAAAACCAGTGGAGTTTGGGATATTGACCATGAACTAATCCCAATTTATAAAATTCAAGGAGTAGAAACATCCCAGTATTTTTGGCAAAAAAAATACGATGTTGGTTCGGTAACTATTTTTACTGCAGGAGGAAATTTATCCTTCAACACAACGCAATACAATAAAATTGTACCCTTGGTAAATTATTGGCTTTATGTAACCGAAACTTCTCACAAAAAATGGATGTAAAAAAAGGACTTTTCATTGTTTCCATGTTTTTTATGATTGGATGTAATAATCAAAAGCAACCCACAACTTCCGAAAATTTCGATTGGCTGGTTGGACATTGGGAAAGAATTCCTGACAGCACTAAAATAATCACCAAAGAAACTTGGAAAAAAGTCAATGATACCTTTTATCAATCTCATGGATTTAGTCTAAAACACCAAGATACTATTTGGCAAGAAATCGTTCATTTAAAAAAACACCAAAAACAATGGTTTTTTGAAGTTTTAATGCCGGAAAGTAAAAACACAACCAATTTTGAATTAACCGAAATAAAGCAACATAGATTTGTGGCAGAAAATCCTAAAAACGACTTTCCAAAGATCATTCGTTACCAAAAAGTGAAAAATCAAATTCATGCAAGTATTGAAGATGGTGAACAAAAAATTGATTTTATTTTTAATCCAAAACCATAGCCAATCCTTAAACTTCTTATCTTTGAATGGTTATTTTAAGGGCAATTAATTTATCATTTTACCTCGTGTAATTAACATCAATAAATCATGAAACATTGGATTCAAGCTGCCAGACTACGCACATTACCACTTTCAGTATCCGGAATTTTGGTTGGTAGTTTTTATGCCATGTCGCAATCCTATTTTAATTGGAAAATCATTGGATTCGCTTTACTTACAACCATAGGTTTGCAAGTACTTTCCAACTTTGCCAATGATTATGGCGATGGAGTAAAAGGAACTGACAATGAAGACCGTGTTGGACCAAAAAGAACCATCCAAAGTGGGTTGATTAGTCCCGGTCAGATGAAAAATGCCATGTTTATTACCGCATGCATCACTCTAATTTTCGCATTGTTATTGATTTATGTTTCCTTTAAAAACCAATACCTATATTATTCTTTGTTTTTTTTATTTTTAGGAATCGTTGCCATTGGCTCTGCAATTAAATATACCGTAGGAAAAAATCCTTATGGCTACCGAGGATTTGGGGATGTATTCGTATTTATATTCTTCGGGTTGGTAAGCACCTATGGCGTATACTTTTTATATACCAAAACATGGGATTGGATATTGTTACTACCTAGTATAGCCATCGGACTATTAAGTGTAGGTGTATTGAATTTAAACAATATGCGTGATGAAGAAAGCGACAAAAAAGTTGGAAAAAACACTTTGGTAGTCATGATAGGTGGAGCTAAAGCCAAAATGTATCATAGCTTTTTAATAGTAGTCTCAATAATATGTTTGACACTTTTCGGCTTTTTGAAAGGTTTTGCATTCGACCAATACTTATACGTGATAGGATTTTTACCCTTATTTAGTCACTTAATCAGGGTACACAAAACACATGACCCTAAAAACTTAGATCCGGAGTTAAAAAGATTGGCATTAACCACCTTTTTAATTTCCATTTTATTATCTCTTTGCTTAATATATTTCATCTCTGATATCATCATGAGATCTTAATTAAAAATCTCAAAATCATGAAAATTACATTTTTAGGACATGCCTCATTACAACTAGAAATTAAAGGAAAAACCATTATAGTAGATCCTTTTATTAGTGCCAATCCAAAAGCAAGTAACATCGATTTAAATACCATACAACCTGATTATATATTAATCACACACGCACATCAAGACCATATATTAGATGTAGAGGTATTGGCCAAACAAAAAAATGCTACTATTGTTTCTAATTGGGAAATAGCAACTTATTATGGCAACAAAGGTTTTACTTCCCACCCTATGAACCATGGGGGGAGTTGGAATTTTGATTTCGGAAAAGTTACCTATACCAATGCTGTACATTCTAGTTCTTTTCCGGATGGTACCTATGGAGGTAATCCAGGAGGTTTTATTATTCAAGGTGAGCATAAAACAATTTATATTTCAGGAGATACTGCCCTTACATTTGACATGCAATTGATTCCGAAAAAAGTACAACTAGATATTGCTATTTTACCAATTGGAGATAATTTTACGATGGATGTAGACGATGCCATCATTGCCTCTGATTTTGTGCAATGCGATAAAGTGTTGGGGGTGCATTATGATACGTTTGGGTATATTGAAATCGACAAAGAAGCAGCCATCAAAAAGTTCTTTGATGCTGGAAAAGATTTGATGTTACTTGCTATTGGAGAAAGCATTGAATTATAATGAAATTACATTTTTTTCCTTATCATTTACAATTTAAGTTTGCTGCAGGTACTTCTCGAGGTGTTTTAAACCAAAAAGAAACTTGGTTTTTAGTATTAAAACAAAATGAAAAAGTCGGCATTGGAGAAGCTGGGTTGTTACGTGGATTAAGTATTGACGACAGACCCGATTATGAAGGAAAACTACAATGGTTGCAACAAAACATTCATTTGCCATACACCCAACTTTGGGAGGCATTACACGAATTTCCTTCCATCCAATTTGGATTGGAAATGGCAATGAAATCATTGCAAAGCGAAAACCCATTTTTGCTTTTTCCTTCAAATTTTACCAATATCGAAACTCCAATTCCAATCAATGGTTTGGTATGGATGGGAGACAAACATTGGATGAAAAAACAAATCATCCAAAAAATTGAAGATGGTTTTCATTGCATCAAACTAAAAATAGGTGCAATTGATTTTGAAGAAGAACTTGCCTTACTAAAATTTATTCGAACCCATTTTACTGAAAAAGATTTAGAAATTAGAGTTGATGCCAACGGAGCATTTTCTCCATCTGAAGCATTGCAAAAATTAGAGAAAATAAGTCAATATAACATCCATAGCATTGAACAACCCATTGCCCCAAAACAATGGGAAACTATGGCTGATTTGTGTAAACAATCTCCCATTCCAATTGCATTGGATGAGGAGTTGATTGGAATTTGGGATATAAGTGAAAAAAAAGCAATATTAGAATCTATACATCCCCACTATTTAATATTTAAACCCACCCTAATTGGAGGTTGGCAACACACCGAGCAATGGATTGATTTGGCTGAAAAAAAATCCATTCAATGGTGGGTAACTTCTGCTTTAGAAAGCAATGTTGGATTAAATGCCATAGCACAATGGACCTTTATAAAAAGTAATCCTTTGCCTCAAGGACTTGGTACAGGTAGTTTATATCACAACAACATACAAAGTCCGCTGAATGTAGGTAATGGAAATTTAACTTATCAATCAAAAACTTCTTGGGATTTTTCTCTTTTTAGATAAAAAAATGTAAGTAATTTAATAATTTACCTAAATTAGCTAATCCTAATTATTTTACTTTAAATGAAATACCTTTCAGTCATTCTTTTGATTTTATTTAGTGCTACCTATGCCCAAAATTTAAGAGAAATAGATAGCATTAAAATTTATTTACAAAAGAGTAAAGATGAAATTTACAACGACAAAAAACAAGCGGTAAAGTACTTAAATAAAGCTAAAGAATTTTACAAACCATCTTATGTGGAGACTTATTTAGCTGATATCGAATACCAAACTGGCGTAATAAACTATATTACAGCAGATTATAAAGAGTCGCTAGAACACTTTTTAAAAGCTCTGGAAATCTACCAACGAAACAATAAAACTTCAGATATAGCCAAATGTTATACTGGCATAGGTTTGGTAGAAATGGGAATTGAAAATACAGAAAATGCAAGAAAATATTTCATAAAATCGTTAAAAATTAAACATCCTTTATCCGACAGAATGAACACTGCCAATCTGTTTAATTTAGGGATTTTACAAATGGATGCCAAACAATATGATTCTGCACAATACTATTTTAGAAAATCATATCAATTATCTCTTAAATCCAAAAGAATTGACACAGAGCAAATGTTGCTCAACCGTTTTGGTCAGTTAAAATTGGAAACCAATGAAATTGATTCTGCCTTTTATTATTATAAAAAATTATTCAACCACACGTCTCCAGTAAGTAATTGGGAAAAAACTGCAGGCCATAGAGGTCTTGCAGAATATTACCTTAAAAAAGGAAATTTATTTGAAGCTGAAAAAAATGCAAAAATTGCTTTAGGGTTAGCTTTGCAGATTCCGTCCAAATGGGAAGTTTATAAATGTTATGAAATACTTGGGGAAATTTCAGTACTAAATAACAACCCTTTAAAAGCATATGAGTATTTAAAGTTACATAATATTTATAAAGATTCCGTTGTAAACGAAAACACCATAAGGAAGATAAAATATTTACAACTTCAAGAAAAAGAGAATGAAAACCAACGATTGGCATTAGAAAAAGAACAAATTGAAAGCGAGCTAAAAAACTATCGTTTTTTACTCATTTTTATTGTTTTTGTTAGTATTGTTTTGAGCTTAGTAGTCTATTTGTACAAGAAACAAATAAGTATGAAAAACCAACATGCTACAGAATTAGAATCCATCAACCAAACAATTGCAGTCAAAAATCAAAAGTTAACAGAAATAAACCAAACCAAATCAATTCTTTTAAGTGTATTGTCTCACGATTTAAAGAGTCCACTAGCTGGTATTGACCAAGTATTAACTATGTCGCAACATGATTTTTTTTCGGAGGAAGAAAAGAAGAATTTGTTGGTACAATTACAATCCCAAGTTAAAGAAACCATTAACATGTTGAATAATATGATTCATTGGGCACAAAGTCAAAAAGAAGGCTTTATTACCAATCCTTCCATTATCAACCCCGAAACGATTATCAAAAACGTAATCAATAACTTAAAGTTAAATGCTGAATTAAAAAATATCGAAATTAAGTTAGTAATTGGCCACCCAATTGAATTTACATTTGACCCTACGCACTTTCAAATTATCATGCAAAATCTTTTAAATAACGCAATTAAGTTTAGTTATAGCAATTCTCCGATTCATATAGAAATTACTAGTATGGCCCATCATTATCATATTCATGTAAAAGATCAAGGAATGGGACTAAGCATTCAACAAATGGAAAAAATTCTTTCAGAAAAATACCAAATAGACAATATCCAATATGCAGATGCTGATAAAAGCACTGGAATAGGTTTAACTTTAGTTAAATCGTTATTGCAACTAAATCGTGGAAAATTAGAAATATCAAGTGTCCCTAACAAGTTAACCGTGTTTACCATTTGTATTCCCAAAGAATAATATGCTCAATAAATTAGTTTTAAATGAATTTGCCAAGTGGGTATGGATAATCGTATTAACGATTATGGTAACTACTATTGGTTTTTTTCGATTTAAAATTAAAGAGGAAAACAGGAAAGAACAAATGCATTTTCATTTATTAAGTACTAAAGACAGAATTGAAGAAACACTAAAAAACAGTTATAATGTTTGTTTAAATTTAGCTTTTGCAATAGGTGACGATGGTAAAGTTATCAATTTTGAAGAATTTGCAGAGGAACTATTGGCTAACAATAAACATATTGATGGTGTACAATTAGTACCTAATGGAATTATCAAATATGTTTTCCCATTAGATAAACACAAAAGTGCCATAGGATACAATATTTTAAAAAACACTACCAGTCCATTAGTTTCTCTAGAAGCCAATAAAACCAAGTTTGACAAAAAAATTTATTTTTCAGGACCATTCGAATTAAAGCAAGGAGGTTTTGGCATCGTAGGAAGAATTCCTGTATATAAAAAAGGAGAATTTTGGGGTTTTTCGGCAGTAATCATACAATTGAATACTTTTTTTGACCATGTTGGCATTTCAGGCTGGCAAGTAAAAGATTTTGGTGTGCAATTTTCAAAATGGGATCCAATCAAAAATAAAGAAATTTTCTACGTAAAAAATCAACCATTACCATTCGATAATTATTTTACCTCTGCTGAAATTAGCAATGAAGGTTGGAAAATTTATATTATCGACTACCAAAAAAATGCCATATTTAAGTCGATTTGGTTTGATTGGATCATATTGCTATTAATATATTTGGGTTTACTATTTGCAACACAAATTTTACATCAACATTCCAAAGCATTGATTGAAAAACTTGAATTACAAGGAGAGCAGTTACTAGAAAACAGTAAGGTATTTCATGCTATTTTCAATGAACTTTCTATTGGAATTATGAAAGTAAATGTGGAGAAATTTCAAATTGAAAATTGCAATGAATTTCTTTGTAATATGCTTGGATATGATGCACAGGAGCTTACCCAGCTGAGTCCAAAAGACATCAGTTTTACAGAAGATAAAAATGCATCGGATGAATTAGTTCTACAACTAAAACAAAGAAAAATCAACTATTTTTCTTTGCAAAAAAGATATGTTCATAAGCAGGGTTATCCTATTTGGTGCAATATTACTGTTTCCGGAATTACCAATCCTAAAGATGAATTGGTTTATTTTTTGGGTATTGTTGAAAATATACAAGACAAAAAAGAAATAGAGGAAATTAATTTATTGCACCAACAACGAATGGAAAGTTTATTTAAGGATTCACCAATTCCTATTTGGGAAGAAGACTTTTCTGCAATAAAAAGCTATTTAAATACTTTTGAATTTTTTGATTTAAGCACTTTGGGATTAAGAGATTATTTGTTCCAAAATTTTTATATTGTTGAAAAATGTATTCAGCTACTCAAAGTAGTAGAAGTAAATCAGGCATGTTTGGATTTACATCAAGCACAATCAAAAGAAGATTTATTAAACAATTTTGATAAAATTTTTCCTCAAATTGCCTACGAAACTTTTACTTACCAAATCATTTCCATCATTCAAAACAAAACAAGTTTTAAAACAGATTCACTAGTATCTACAATTCATGGTGAGTTGCGAAATATACATTTTCAATGGAATGTCATCAAAGGATTTGAAGATAATTATCAACGTGTAATTATTATTACAGAAGACATTACAGAAAAAGTAAAACAAGAACAGGAAATAAGAAATAGTCAAGCTAAAATTACTTCATTGATTGCAACAGTGGAAGGTGTTGTTTGGGAAGGAAATCCGAAAAGCTATACCCCTACTTTTATAAGTGACAAGGTAGAGTCTTTTTTTGGGTATCCTAAAGAATTATGGAGCAACCAATCTAATTTTAGAGAATCCATTATGGAGGAAGAAAAAGAGAAAGCCTTAAAAGATTACATGTTTAATGTGGAAAGATTGGAAAAGTTTGACCTTGAATATGCAATAAAAAATCAAAATGGAGAAAAAATTTGGATTCGAGATTGTGTGAATGTAATTAGTTTACCTAATGGTGATAAATCTGTTCGTGGTATAATGATGGACATTACTACATTAAAAGAAGTACAAAATCAATTAACCAATTCATTGGAAGTACTTACCGAACAAAACAAGCGATTATTGAACTTCTCTCATATTGTTTCACACAATCTTCGTTCACACGCTAGTAATATTTTGTCGTTAACTTCATTAATAGAAGCTACCGAACAAATAGAGGAACAAATGGAGTATTTGCAATTAATTTGTCAGGTTGCTAAACAATTAGATGCTACCATGCTAAATTTAACCCAACTAACAGAAAAACAAATTAACAACGAAAGCAGTAAAAAAACTTTAAACTTAAATGAGTATGTAGATAAAGCGATCATTCCCTTACAAAAAGAAATGAGAGAGGCACACTTTTACTTGCACAAAGATTTTGATTTAAAACTTACTATTTTTATCAATCCAGCTTTTTTAGAAAGTATTTTATACAATATCATTTCCAATGCTATTAAATTTAGGAACCAAAAAACAGAATCGTATTTAAAAATCAAAGGTTATGAAAATGAAAACTTTACGGTGTTAGAATTTTCAGATAATGGCTTAGGAATGAATATTAAAGGGAAAGAACACAAAGTATTCCAATTGTATAAAATGTTTCACAAAAACATTTCTACCAAAGGATTGGGCTTATTTATGACTAAAAATCAAGTGGAAGCCATGGGTGGAACTATTGAAGTAGAAAGCAAGGAAATGGAAGGAACAACTTTTATCGTTAAAATACCTAAAGTTTAATTTTTTTTAATTAAATTAGCACTAAATCAATATATATGAAAAATATTTCAACTATATATATTGTAGACAATGATCCTATATATCAATTGGTTGTAAAAAAGTTGCTACAAAAAATGCTTCCTTCTACTAATCTATTTAGTTTTATGGATGGCTCAGAAGCATGGGAAAAACTTTGCAACTTAACCAATGAAAAAGTTCCTTGCATCATTTTACTCGATTTAGATATGCCTTTGATGGATGGATGGGAGTTTATGGAAATGTTTGATTTATGGAAACATCCGGAAAAAAATAATATTCAAATTTATATTGTAAGTTCCTCAATTGCCAAAGAAGATATAGAAAAATCTAATACCTATTCCTCTATTGTAGATTATATCACTAAACCAATAAGTTTGGCTTCTTTAGAAAAAATTCTCTTAAAATAAATTTCATTTTTTTACCATCCAATATCCTAAGATGGTAGCTAACAATCCTAATATAACTGAACTAAAAATATACAAAACCAAAGCCATATAATTTTGCTCTTTTAATAACTTAAACGCATCTAAAGAAAAGGCAGAAAAAGTAGTAAAACTTCCTAAAAAACCAATGGCAACTACAGCAAACCATGTTTTGTCTAGAAAATTTTTTTCTAATAACGAAAAACAAATACCAATCAAAAAACATCCAACCAAATTCACCACAAATGTAGCATGCGGTAAGTTTTGCGAAGTAAAGGTTTTAACAAACTCAGAAACCAAATACCTGGAAACTCCTCCAAAAAAACTTCCTAAACCAATGGCTAAAATTAACTTCATAAAAAATGCGTAGACTATTTTTCAAATCTACGCATTAATTTTTAATCTTATTTTGTTTAAGAAGCCACCAATTTTTTTGCATTCTTTGCTTGCTGGTTGGTAATAGCAATTTCAATGACTTCTTTCATAGTAGATACATAATGAAAAGTAAGCCCATTCAAATAATGAGATGGAATTTCCTCAATATCTCTTTGGTTGTCTTTGCACAGTATAATTTCTTTTATTTCTGCACGTTTGGCTGCCAATATTTTTTCTTTGATACCCCCTACCGGAAGCACTTTGCCGCGTAAAGTAATTTCTCCTGTCATGGCTAAATGTTTCTTAACACGTTTTTGAGTTAACACCGAAACAATAGAGGTTAACATTGCTATTCCGGCACTTGGGCCATCTTTTGGAGTAGCACCCTCCGGAACGTGGATATGTACATTGTACTGTTCCAAAACCTTCGCATCAATGCCAAAATCAGTGGCATTGGCTTTGATAAACTCCATGGCAATGGTAGCAGACTCTTTCATTACCTGTCCCAAATTTCCGGTTAAGGTTAAATTTCCTTTACCTTTAGAAATCAAAGATTCAATAAACAATATATCACCTCCAACACTTGTCCAAGCCAATCCGGTTACCACTCCTGCAACTTCGTTTCCTTCCGACTTATCTCGATTTAATTTTGGAGATTTTAAAGCAGCAATAATATCTTCTTTGGTTACTTTTTGGTTGTACTCCTCCTCCATCGCAATAGATTTGGCAGCATGTCGAACCACTTGAGCAATTTTTTGCTCTAATTTTCTTACCCCAGATTCTCTGGTATATCCATCAACAATAAACTCTAACTCTTTTTTTCCAATACTTAAATCAGATGTTTTTAAACCATGTTCTTTTAATTGTTTTGGAAACAAGTGTCGTTTGGCAATTTCTACTTTTTCTTCTAAAGTATAACCCGTCATTTCAATCACTTCCATCCTATCGCGTAAAGCAGGCTGTATGGTACTCATGTTATTGGATGTAGCGATAAACATTACTTTGGACAAATCGTAACCCATTTCTAAAAAATTGTCGTAAAACTCATGGTTTTGCTCTGGGTCTAATACTTCTAATAATGCAGACGATGGATCTCCTTGATGTGAATTGCTCAACTTATCAATTTCATCTAACACAAAAACCGGATTGGAAGTTTGGGCTTTTTTGATGTTTTGCAACACTCTTCCGGGCATGGCACCTATGTATGTTTTTCTGTGCCCACGAATTTCTGCCTCATCACGCAATCCTCCTAACGACATTCGAACGTATTCTCTTCCCAAAGCTTTGGCAATTGATTTCCCGATAGAAGTTTTTCCAACACCCGGAGGCCCTGTTAAACAAAGAATAGGCGACTTCATGTCGTTTCGCAATTTCAACACAGCCAAATGCTCAATGATTCGCTTTTTTACCTCTTCTAAACCATAATGGTCTTTGTCCAATACTTTTTGGGCTGCCTTTAAATCAAATTTATCTTGAGAGAATTTCTCCCAAGGTAAATCTAAAAATAACTCTAAATAGTTTCTTTGGATACCATATTCCGGTGATTGTGGATTGGTTCGTTGAAACTTAGCAACTTCTTTGTCAAAATGTTGTTGCACTTTGGCATTCCAATTTTTGAGAGAAGCTTTTTGTTTCATCTCGTCAATTTCTTGCTCCACACTAAATCCACCTAATTCTTCCTGAATGGTTCGCATTTGCTGTTGCAAGAAATACTCTCGCTGTTGTTGGTCTAAATCAGAGCGAACTTTGGATTGGATGTCGTTTTTCAACTCTAACTTTTGCAATTCCAAATTCATGAATCGCAAGGTTGCCATTGCTCTTTCTTTCAAAACATGCATCGACAACAATTCTTGCTTTTCTTTTACAGAAAGATTCATGTTACTCGACACGAAATTGATTAAAAAAGACTGGCTTTCGATATTTTTAATTGCAAAAGTAGCTTCGCTAGGAATATTCGGACTCTCTTGAATTATTTTGGTTGCTACCTCTTTCACCGAATCGATAATTGCCTGAAACTCCTCATCTTTTGGCAATGGTCTCTCTTCCGGAATATCTTTAATAGTGGCAGACAAATAAGGTTCTGTTTGTACAAAATCGATTATTTCAAAACGCTTTTTCCCTTGTAAGATCACCATCACATTGCCATCAGGCATTTTTAGAACTCGTAAAATACGAGCAACGGTACCAATGGTATGCACATCTTGTGGTTGAGGATCTTCCACCGCTTCATTTTTTTGTGCTACTACACCAATCACCTTTCCGGCTGCATTGGCATCATTTAATAATCGAATAGATTTATCTCTACCAGCAGTAATCGGAATTACCACACCCGGAAATAAAACTGTATTTCGGAGAGATAAAATGGGTAAGGAGTCAGGCAAGACCTCTTTGTTAATCTCCTCTTCATCTTCGGGAGTTAATAACGGGATTAATTCTGCATCATGATCAAAATCTTGCAGTGACATATTGTCTATGGAAATAATTTTCTGGTTGGGCATAAGTTTTATATACGTCAAATTGTCATTAAAAATAAAGCTTTACAGCCAAATGATGGCAATTGCCTTTACATTTTAAGTAAAAAAGTAAGCAATTGGTAACAGCTTTTAAGCAAGTACAAAGGCTGTGCCAAGCAAACTTTTAGAAACAAATTCCAACAAAAACAACAAACACCTGATTTTTAGACATTTAAAATTTGTTGGATTAAAACAAAAATACTAACTTACTGACTATTAAACACTTTAAACAATGCTTAAACGAAGTATTTTATTAGAAAATAAAACTTCTGTGCATACCAAAAATTTACAATTGGTGGTTAAAACAGAAGTGGTAGAAAAAAGTATTCCAATAGAAGATTTAGGATTTGTAGTGATTGATCATCCTGAGGTATATTTGAGTATGCCTGCTTTGAACCTATTGGTAGAGCACCAAGTGGCTGTTATTTTTTGCAACCAAAACCACTTGCCTAATGGCATGTTGCTCAACCTCAACAGCCATCACATTCAACAAGAAATTTTTAAAAACCAAATAGAAGCAAGTGTACCACTTAAAAAACAATTGTGGCAACAAACTGTGGTGGAGAAAATTCAAAATCAGGGAAAACTCTTACAAAAAATTACTGCCCAAAAAAATGCCTTTGATTTTTTAGCCTCCAAAGTTTTGAGTGGAGATAGCAGCAATATGGAAGGTGTTGCAGCAAACCAATATTGGAAAGCTTTTTTTGATATGCCATTCAAAAGAGAACGATTTGGGAATTACCCAAATAACTTTTTGAATTACGGATACGCCATTTTACGTGCAGCTACCGCAAGAGCTTTGTCTGGAAGCGGATTATTAAACACCTTAGGAATTCACCATAAAAGTAAATACAATGCTTTTGCTTTGGCAGATGATATTATGGAGCCATTCCGACCTTTGGTAGATGAATTGGTGTACCAACAAATGCAACAATACGAAACACAAGAATTGAATACTACCATTAAAGCAGAAATGTTGCAATTACTCACACGAACTGTATATTTTAAAGAGGAAAAAAGTCCGTTGATGGTTGCCTTGCAAAAAACTGCAAGTAGTTTGCAACAATGTTATACCGGGCAACGAAAAAAAATCAAATATCCGGCTTTATGGAATTAAATGGTTATAGAATTATGTGGTTGTTTGTATTTTTTGATTTGCCTACCGAAACTAAAAAAGACCGCAGAAATGCTGGCTTGTTTAGAAAAGACTTGCTAAAAGATGGCTATCAAATGATGCAATACTCGGTATATGTAAGGCATTGTGCAAGTAGTGAAAGTGCAGATGTGCATGAAAAACGCATTTTTGGCAGTTTGCCTCCGTTAGGAAAAGTAAGCGTGTTGCGAATAACCGATAAACAGTTTGGAAATATCCTAAATTTTTGGGGGAAAGCAGAAATACCAAAAGAACCTATGCCATTGCAGTTAGAACTGTTTTAAAACCAAAAAATGCTCCAATCTTGGGGTATCAGGCCAAAAAAGGAGCATTTTTATTGCACGATATTTATATTTAATCACATGAATATCAGAAGGTAACGAGTCGTCTAATATCGTGTTTTGACTTCGTCGAACCTCGTCCCTCGTTTTCTAATCTTTAATCAAATCGACCAAAGGGAGATTCACAAACACTCCAATAAAAATTAAAAAACTTTGTGTTTGTAAATCGACCAAAGGGAGATTCACAAACACACCTATAAAAAATAAACACTTGGTGTTTGTAAACCACAACACTACAAATCAAAAAATGCTCCAATCTTGGGGTATCAGACCAAAAAAGGAACATTTTTGTTGCACGATATTTTTATTTATTTACATGAATATCAGAAGGTAACAAGCCAACTAATATCGTGACTTCTAATCTTTAATCAAACCACAACGGAAAAATCAAAAACTATATAACCTCTTCGAATATCGTGACTTCTAATCTTTAATCAAACCACAACGCGAATGGGTACTTGTTTGGAAAAATCTGAAATATCGTGACTTCTAATCTTTAATCAAACCACAACATATGTATATAGCAACCCGTAGGGAGAAAAAATATCGTGACTTCTAATCTTTAATCAAACCACAACCCGACAGCCGAGAATTGAATTTTTGCCATGAATATCGTGACTTCTAATCTTTAATCAAACCACAACTGACTTTGACCGCATAGTATTAACGTTTATAATATCGTGACTTCTAATCTTTAATCAAACCACAACAGTAAACGACCGTTTAACGCTCCAATTTTAATATCGTGACTTCTAATCTTTAATCAAACCACAACTGCTTCACAATTAAGTTACCACACCATCAAAATATCGTGACTTCTAATCTTTAATCAAACCACAACGTGCCATCTGTAAAAGCTATAAAAGTGAATAATATCGTGACTTCTAATCTTTAATCAAACCACAACGTGCCATCTGTAAAAGCTATAAAAGTGAATAATATCGTGACTTCTAATCTTTAATCAAACCACAACTAAACTACCAAGATACAAATCAACTTCTTAATATCGTGACTTCTAATCTTTAATCAAACCACAACATTTTGATTTGGAAATTGAAATGATTAAATAATATCGTGACTTCTAATCTTTAATCAAACCACAACACCCAATCGTTTGATGTTAGCGTACCGCTAATATCGTGACTTCTAATCTTTAATCAAACCACAACAGTCCGAACGCTTCCGTTATTGGTTGTGGGAATATCGTGACTTCTAATCTTTAATCAAACCACAACGCGAAAGCCTTGGAGAAACCAATGCTAAAAAATATCGTGACTTCTAATCTTTAATCAAACCACAACACCGTAACCCCTGTAAGTGGAAATTTTATTAATATCGTGACTTCTAATCTTTAATCAAACCACAACGTTTCATATGGTTATAAATTAGTGGGTTACAATATCGTGACTTCTAATCTTTAATCAAACCACAACAATAACTTCGCACAACATTCGTTTGCCGCAAATATCGTGACTTCTAATCTTTAATCAAACCACAACACAATGTGATGCCATGTATTCAAAGTTGGTAATATCGTGACTTCTAATCTTTAATCAAACCACAACGATTTCTGCAAAGCGTATGACCTTAATTTTAATATCGTGACTTCTAATCTTTAATCAAACCACAACCTAAAATTATTAAAGTTGCACAATAAATCCAATATCGTGACTTCTAATCTTTAATCAAACCACAACTAAGCGATTTAAACGCATTAAATGACAATGAATATCGTGACTTCTAATCTTTAATCAAACCACAACCGGAGGACATTTGGAATGAGTATGAAAGTTAATATCGTGACTTCTAATCTTTAATCAAACCACAACTTAACATTTACGAATTACTAGACCCTGTTAAATATCGTGACTTCTAATCTTTAATCAAACCACAACTTAGACGCTTTAATCGAGATTACAGCAGTAAATATCGTGACTTCTAATCTTTAATCAAACCACAACTAAAGATATTTTAGGTGTAATGCTTCTAAAAATATCGTGACTTCTAATCTTTAATCAAACCACAACTATTCTTACTCTGAGGTTTAGTTTCAGTTTAATATCGTGACTTCTAATCTTTAATCAAACCACAACAAATCCACTACTTCTACTTCTTTTCGTGAAATATCGTGACTTCTAATCTTTAATCAAACCACAACGGAACGTTAGCAGATATTTAGTTGAACGCAAATATCGTGACTTCTAATCTTTAATCAAACCACAACGTGTTGTGGTTCGTAAGTCAAATGTTCTGAATATCGTGACTTCTAATCTTTAATCAAACCACAACGACTTGACAAATTCAAATTTTCGTAATTTTAATATCGTGACTTCTAATCTTTAATCAAACCACAACGGGGTTGTCTGGATATTTCTAACTCGTTATAATATCGTGACTTCTAATCTTTAATCAAACCACAACGCAGCTGCAAAACTTCGGGCAGTATTGGATAATATCGTGACTTCTAATCTTTAATCAAACCACAACGGTTCTGGTAAATCATCCTCTGTAATAAAAATATCGTGACTTCTAATCTTTAATCAAACCACAACGATACACACAGCCAGTTGTAACCATTTATGAATATCGTGACTTCTAATCTTTAATCAAACCACAACTTGTCACTGCTTTCCCCGAAAATGATCAGCAATATCGTGACTTCTAATCTTTAATCAAACCACAACGCTTTGGTTTATAAAGTTAGTTTTAATTGGAATATCGTGACTTCTAATCTTTAATCAAACCACAACTCTGGGGTTGTGTATTGCCATTCTAACCATAATATCGTGACTTCTAATCTTTAATCAAACCACAACTATATCTTTGTAGTTGTGGTATTTCAGCCAAATATCGTGACTTCTAATCTTTAATCAAACCACAACAATGTAACTATCTGTAACAATATGATAATAATATCGTGACTTCTAATCTTTAATCAAACCACAACGTCAAGTCTATTACTATTCTATTGCATCTTAATATCGTGACTTCTAATCTTTAATCAAACCACAACCGTACAATATTTTTTGAGTTCAGCGGGTAGAATATCGTGACTTCTAATCTTTAATCAAACCACAACGTATAAAGAGCAATTTTTTAAAAGCTACAAAATATCGTGACTTCTAATCTTTAATCAAACCACAACATTATACTCAATTATGATAAATGAAATATCAATATCGTGACTTCTAATCTTTAATCAAACCACAACACAGGTAATAAATGGTTAAAATTAAACTATAATATCGTGACTTCTAATCTTTAATCAAACCACAACATTTTGATATTGCTTTGCGAAACGCTTTCTAATATCGTGACTTCTAATCTTTAATCAAACCACAACACTGCCACCAGTACAATGCCAACCACACAAAATATCGTGACTTCTAATCTTTAATCAAACCACAACGTAACAACTGCTCATGTAATTAAATGCGTTAATATCGTGACTTCTAATCTTTAATCAAACCACAACCTATTACTAAAAAATACTACCATCAAATTTAATATCGTGACTTCTAATCTTTAATCAAACCACAACAAATGCGTTAACGATCTATTGGAAGACATAATATCGTGACTTCTAATCTTTAATCAAACCACAACAGTATGATTACAGGGCAACACAGGGGCAGGAATATCGTGACTTCTAATCTTTAATCAAACCACAACAATACCTAGTAAAACATAGCAATCCTGAATAATATCGTGACTTCTAATCTTTAATCAAACCACAACGTACCGTCCAGTTATATTGCATTCCGTTAGAATATCGTGACTTCTAATCTTTAATCAAACCACAACGGAGGAGGTAAACCAATCACAGAGATAACTAATATCGTGACTTCTAATCTTTAATCAAACCACAACGTTCCAATGTTTCTACATCCACAAAAAACTAATATCGTGACTTCTAATCTTTAATCAAACCACAACAGAGTAAACAAAAGATGTTGCTTTAGTTTTAATATCGTGACTTCTAATCTTTAATCAAACCACAACAGTTTCTCCTTTTGCATTTTCAAAAGAGGAATATCGTGACTTCTAATCTTTAATCAAACCACAACATTAATAAGGTTAATATCAATACCTTTTAGAATATCGTGACTTCTAATCTTTAATCAAACCACAACGGTTAAGGTAGTTGCATGAATCCATTGGTAATATCGTGACTTCTAATCTTTAATCAAACCACAACATTGTTGATAGTAATGTTTGTGCAGTCGTAATATCGTGACTTCTAATCTTTAATCAAACCACAACGGTCGGCACTCCATTTACATAAACTCTTAAAATATCGTGACTTCTAATCTTTAATCAAACCACAACATGGTGGTGGATATGAAGCTGATAATTTTTAATATCGTGACTTCTAATCTTTAATCAAACCACAACTACTTGTACTTTCTTTTGCCTTGTTCATTTAATATCGTGACTTCTAATCTTTAATCAAACCACAACGGTCAATGCTGTCTGCTGGGTAGTTGACATAATATCGTGACTTCTAATCTTTAATCAAACCACAACAGTAGGCACACCATTTACATAAACCCTTAGAATATCGTGACTTCTAATCTTTAATCAAACCACAACAGTATTTGTTGTTATTCGTTTACAAATATAAATATCGTGACTTCTAATCTTTAATCAAACCACAACAATGGCTTGCGATAAACCTCAAACTTTAGGAATATCGTGACTTCTAATCTTTAATCAAACCACAACTATCTTTTGCAATTATCCTTTTTACTGCTTAATATCGTGACTTCTAATCTTTAATCAAACCACAACATTGCGACTGCTACACATTAGAGGGTCAAAAATATCGTGACTTCTAATCTTTAATCAAACCACAACGCAAACGCAAAAGGAACTTACCAAATCAACAATATCGTGACTTCTAATCTTTAATCAAACCACAACGTAGTGACTGCGTAGAAACTCCGTTGTGGTTTGGTTGTTTAAGCGTTTGAAAATTTTATGTCAATGAACTTTTAAAAATCTTGTCTTCCAATAATGGTTACGATTTCAATTTCATCACCTATGATATTGTAATAAATCGTATCCACACCACAAACACAGAATCGCTCTACATGCTTATAATGTGAAACTACCGGAAATAGGTAGGGATTGGAAGCAATTTTGTTAAAACAATCATGAAGCATTGTGAAATACTTATCTGCTTGTATTACTCCAAATCTATGAACGCCAAATTGATAGATTCTCCACAAATCTTCTTTTGCTTCTTTTGTTAAAAAATAACTATAGATCATTCAATCTCTTTTTGAACTCAGCTAACATTTCTTCTTTGGTTTGTTTTGGTGCAAAACCACTTTTTAAACCTCTATCAATTTTCATTTGCACATACTCATGATATGCATCGCGTTCACGAGCTTGTTTAATCAAATAATTTACCGCTTCACTTTTGCTCGTAAATTCTTCCTTAGCTACTTGTTCTTTTAACCATTCATCATTCTGATTGGCTAATGTGATGCTTTGTCGTGCCATCCTATTTTCATTAAGTGGTGTAAATATACACCAAATGAAATTATTTTACAACTTTTGGATTTTTCCTGAAACGGATATTTTTACTTTGATTGGATTATGATTTCTCCAACCAGTTTTCCCATCTCCAAAACTTTGAATTCTTTTAAACACAGTTGAATTAGTATCTTTATTTTGAGTAGCATCTGGACTTAATCTAAATTCATAAAACATTTGAGAAAGTGTTTGAACCTTAAATAAATGATCTTTCAAAACTTCATAATCAGGGTTTTCCCAATTAATTTCCTCTTCATTTAAACCTAATAAAAACATATCGTTGATATGTAATGTAGTTACTATTTCTTTTCCATCAATTGGCAATTGATAAGCTGGTTGACCAGTACGTTTTCTTTCTACTACTGTCCAAAACGTAACTACCTCCTCTTTTAGATTCCCTTTTTCATCTTTGTAAATTAATACATGGTGGTTATTTCTTGGATTTACCCATTGGTTTACTTTCGCTTTTAGTTTTTCAGCTCCACCAATATTTTCTTTCATTCTTACCTTTAAAACAGGAACAGGAGCACCGTTTTTATTTGGTAAAAAGATTTGTGGTTGCTTTACTCCATTTTCATCCACTACAAAAAAAGTATTGGCTGGTATATTTCCTTTTACAAATCCGCCTAATTCTAGGATTCTTTTTCTAATTAAAAGTTTAATTGTTTCATCTACTACTTTTTCTAATTGTTTTTCTGTAGTCAAAGAATCTATCGATTTTCTAACATGAAAAGCTTCTTCACCATTAAACGTTCGTTTCCCATAAACGGTTTCTTTATGCAATTGTCCACGAGCAGCAACTCCAAGATTTACATGTGTTTTTCCGTTTTTTTCAGATTTGTGGGTTCTTACGGTAATATCGTTTGATACTTTTTTGTGCGAAACTAGTATTCTATCTACAGCTTTTTCAGCATCATAATGAAATGTTTGCCAAGGTAATGGAAAGTTCTTTAATTCTGAATTTCTGTTATAACGATTCCATTTTGATAATTCTTGAACATAAGAAACTTTAGTACAAGCCATTACTAAGGCATCAATGGCATGATGACGGTGGTCTTCTCTTGTTTTTTCATTTTCATCATTTAAAATGTTATTCATTCCCCATTTTTGACGTAAGTTGGAAGTAGCTTGCCCAGGAGAAACCATTACATTTTTACAAATTCTCGATAAATAGTTTTTTGCCTCTTTACTTATATATCTTGTATCATTTAATTGACGAGATGAAAAATCATCATCAAATTTTTGTTGAACAAAACGTTTGAATTTTTGATACGCATTTGGATATTCTTTGGTATCAGAAAACAATTTTAATGCACGTTCTTTGATAGCTGACCAATTGGCTTCGTCATTCCCATAAAATTCATAAGGTGTTTTGTCTCCTTTTTTACGGTTTTCGTCTGCATAGCAAAGTGTTTTATTTGAAAAACTATCGTTTAAAGAACGACTCCAAGGATGTATGTGTTCAATTTGAACTTCACCGGAAAATAATTGTGTTAAAGATATCGATTTACCTGTATAAGGACATGTTCTCTTACATTCTTCCCAAAGCTTATACAACAAAATATTATCATGAGTAATTCTTTGTCCTTCTTCTAATAATCTTGCTTTTACTCTATCATTTTCCCTTTCCAATCTTTTTTGTTCTCTACGAATTTTATTTCGTTGTGATTTTGAAATTTTTAAATCACGAGCCATTTCCACTTTGATTTCATCTATCTTGCCATGCTCATCAATCAACTCATTAACTAATTTTCGCAATTCAAATAAGGCTGTAATTACAATTGGATTTCGAATGGCTTGTATTTCTTTGTCAGCTCCTTTTCCTACGGGTAATTTTTCTAATAATTCAGTTGCTTCAATAGTAGCAGAATGATGGTATAATTTACGCAATTGATTATCCGAAATATTATAGTCATTTCTCAGAATATCTTTGATAATATCTATAAATCTACCTTTGGTTTTAGAACGAACAATGCCTTCTACATTATCAATTATATAATTTCTTTTATCCTCAGGAAGTTTATCCCAATCAGAACCAAAAACGTTTTTAATTCCTCCAAGCACCACAGCAACATCATAGGTAAACCCAAATTTTAAAAAAGGTAAAATATTGTTAATCGCTTTTCTGCTCAAACTGGAATAACCATCTTTTAGATTGAATTTTGCAATAGATTCTGCTTGTTCCTCAGTAAAATTCCAATTTTTAATGGCATATTCTTTTAGATTCGATTTACTATCAAAAAAATACAATACATGCCAAATATCTTCTTGTTCTTTTTCGGTAAATTCAAACCATTTTTTACCAAAATATTTTTTATTGGATAAGTTAGATATTGTGTGAGTTCCTACAATTTTATCATCATCCTTATAATTGAATTTGTATTCAGCACTTTCTTTTCCAATTACTTTTCTAATTTTTTTGAATTCTGGTTTTTCATTTGCATATAAAAACTCAACCATCTTTTCTTTTTCTTCTTGAGAAATTTTCTTTCCATTATATTCCACAGTATTCACCCATTGCCAAACTCTAAATTGTTCAAATGGAATGGCACTAATTGGACATTTGTTTTTAGTTGGTTCAAAAGAACAGTTTCCAACCAAATGCTTTTGCGAACGCAATGGTCTTTGATGAAATAAAATTCCGTCTTCTTTGTAGCCATCAAGTTTTCTGCCTCCAAACTTTGTTTTCAATTCTTCATTAAGAACGGTATGGTATTGAGATTGCTTGTTCCAAATCAACTCAAATTCATCCACATACATTTTTCGGGTAGTATATCGATTTCTAATTCGCTCCAAACCATTTTGAAAAGGCTGATTTTCCTTAGGATAAATCTCAAACAAATAAGCACCTAACGTTTTGTCTTGCATGCTTTGTTGGGTTTCCGTAATTCCAATTTTACCTTCTTTAGGATTTCCTTTAAAAATAGTACCATCATCACTTGCACCTTTTCTGCTGTTACTTAAAAATCCACGTCTTTGAATTAAGTGGTAAAAAATCCTACCTATTTCTTCTAAAGTTAATTTTTCATTCAAAGCTTTTTGACGCAATTCGTATGGATTTAAAGCAAACCAATTGGCTAATTTTTCCGAAGGAAATTCTTTGGTTTTCTTCCAATCTTCAAAATCTTTTGCAAACATCGGACACATTTGATTATCGGAAAGTGCTTTTAGTAAAATCTTCTTTCTCAGTTTTCTTCTGAAAAACTGCCTACGTACTCCTCTTGCTCCGGTTCTACTTGCATTTTTGGAAATTTCTCCATCTCCATCTCCTAAATTTTCAACACCCATTGGAAAAATTCTACTACCTAATCCTACAATTTTATTTTGAACATCATCAATCAATGCCCACCCAATACTATTGGTACCTAAATCTAAACCTAAAATACGTGCCATATTTTTGTAATTAAAATCAAAACTTAAATATAACAATATTTTTAGGAAATTTTGCAAGGATAAAATAATTTTTTATCTTCGTATCAGATTAAACTTTCTAATCTTTAATCTTATCACAATAAGGCTATATGCCGTAGGTGAAAACCTTTAGTCCTGCTTCGGTGGGACTTTTTTTTACCATCAAAATTCATGTAAAAAAAACGTCCGCATCTTTTTACAAAAACCTCCGCATCTTTTGATCAAAACCTCCGCATCTTTTGAGTAAAAGATCCGCATCTTTTTTTAAACATTACAACACATTGTTATTCAATACTTTGCAAAATAAAAAATCCTCCATTTTGGAGGACTTAAATGAGTATTTAAAACTTTATTTCGTTATCTCATCTTTTTCGATGATTCCATCTTTTAATCGAATGATGCGATGGGCAAAACGGGCAATATCCTCTTCGTGGGTTACTAGGATTACGGTATTACCTTGTGCATGAATGTCGTTAAATAGCTGCATGATTTCTACCGAAGTTTTGCTATCCAAGTTACCTGTAGGCTCATCTGCCAAAATTATCGAAGGGTGGTTTACCAATGCTCTGGCCACGGCAACTCTTTGTCGTTGTCCACCTGATAATTGGTTGGGTTTGTGGTCCATTCTGTCTGCCAAACCTACTTGGGTCAGTACCTCAGCAGCACGAGCACTTCGATCTGATTTGCTTTTTCCGGCATAAATTAATGGCAATGCCACATTGTCTAAAGCAGTGGTACGTGGCATTAAGTTAAACGTTTGAAACACAAAACCAATTTCTTTGTTTCTAATTTCTGCCAACTCATTGTCGGTCATCTTACTTACGTCTTTGCCATTTAAAATATAAGAACCCGAAGTTGGGGTATCTAAACATCCCAATAAATTCATCAATGTCGATTTTCCTGAACCCGAAGGCCCCATCAAAGCCACATACTCTCCTTTGTTAATGGTTAAATCGATTCCTTTTAACACATATACGGTTTCGGAACCTAGGGCAAAATCTCTTTTGATATTTTTGATTTGAATAATCGGTTGGCTCATGGCAAAATGTTATAGCACATTGGTAGGAATTCCAAGTAAAATGTTACATGGATAGGTTGTAAAAACAAAAAAAGAGGAACCAAGTCCTCTTTTATTTGTATGATAAGCAATGTATTAAAACTGCTCTCTTCCTGCAAAATGGAATGCACCCTCTATAGCTGCATTTTCATCAGAATCAGAACCGTGTACTGCATTTTCTCCTACCGAAGTAGCATACTTTTTACGAATGGTTCCTTCTGCTGCATCTGCAGGGTTGGTAGCTCCGATTAATTTTCTGAAATCCTCCACAGCATTTTCTTTCTCTAAAATTGCAGCTATAATCGGACCTCTGGTCATAAATTCTACCAATTCACCAAAAAACGGACGTTGGTTGTGCACTGCATAAAACTGCTCTGCATCCGATTTGGTTAACTGCGTTAATTTCATAGCTACAATGCGAAAACCAGCTTCGGTAATCATATGTAAAATTCCACCGATGTGTCCGTTTTCTACCGCATCTGGCTTAATCATGGTAAATGTTCTGTTGGTTGCCATTTGATAAAGTCATTTTAAAATTCGGGTGCAAAAGTAGTGTTTTTTTAGTGAAAAGTAATTAGTGAAAAGTAATTAGTGAAAAGTGACCATCAACTGCAGACGCTTTGGTCTGCATCGAGACAAGCTTCGCTTCGTCTCGACATCAACTACCTCAATCCAAAACCACTATTTTAAAACTCGGATTCCAAGGATCCAAAGATGCCATTATTTTTGGCAACCATTCCTTTCCATAGGCCAAGTATAAACCGGAAAAATTTTCTTTTCGCTCTTGTAATTGTCCCCCAGGAAACCATGCTTCATGCAAAGCGAACAAACGTTGCAAAGCATCGGCTTGTTTCTTTTTTTCTGCTTTCCAAAAACGTTTTTCTAAGTTTTGCAATCCTTTGATTTGTTTTTGCTTTTGGGCTTTTACTGCTCCTTCAAAGCTTGTATGGCTTTGTTGTATATGATTTTCTAAAAGGGCAAATTGAGCCTCTAACTGCTGCTTTAAATTGCTAAAATCTACTGGATTTTGGCTCCATTCTTTTACTTTTTGGTTGGCCAAGACTTCTTTATTTAAAAACAAATCGGATGGTTGTAACTGCATCTTTTGCATTTTTTCCCACCATTTTTTATCTATTACTACCACTGAATCTCGTAATTGTAATATCGGAAATGGTACTTTCATTTCAATAAAAAGTTGGGTAAGCTGTAACCAATAAGCCAACTCTCCTCCCCCACCTACATAGCATAAATTGGGCAATACCACTTCTTGATATAGCGGTCGGAGTAACACATTTGGGCTAAACCTTTCCGGATGGTTTTGTAATTCTTGCAGTAACTCTTGTAAAGTGAATTGTAGAGTTGTACCGACTAATTTAAAATCGTTAGAGTGCTTCTCTATTCGCAATCGTTGGTTTTCGTGAAAGTAAAACAAATTTACTTCCCTAGGGTTTACTTGAACTTTCCAATTTTGTGCTTCAAAATATTTGGTTTGCTCCTGAACCGTTTTCCAAGTAATACTTTCGTTGATTTCTCTTTGCATCCAAGGCACAAACGATTGTTTTAACGCTTGGTCATCTCCATCCACAATTACCAAACCATCTTCTCCAAAAAACTCCATCACCAAAGCTCTTGTGGCATCTTTAAGAGTAGCATGTTGTAAATAAGCTTTTTCAAAAAGTGCAATCAACTCTTTGGCTCGGTTGCTTTTTCCGAATACTTGGGTTAAAATATCTGCCACTTTCTCCATCCCTTTGGTGGATAAATGACCTACAGCTCCTTGGGTTTTGGCATCCCAAACTATTTTTTGATCTCCTAAATAAAAATGATTGATTTCCTCCCAATCATGGTCTTCCGTAGCCATCCAATACACCGGAACAAAATGGTTTTGCGGATACTTTTCTTTTAATTTTTTACATAAAATAATTGTATCCGCAATCTTGTAAAAAAAATACAATGGTCCAGTAAACAAATTCAATTGATGCCCAGTAGTAATGGTAAAAGTATGCTCGTTTAAAATTTTGTTTAATTGACTTTGAAGTGGTGCAGCGATTTCAAAATTTTTATACTGCTTAAGTAAAGCTTGATGCAATAATAAACGCTTTTCTTTGGTAAAAAAGCTATTTTTTGCTTGTAGGATGGTAGCGTAATCCTCCGGTTGATGTTGGTATGTATAAATGGATGCCATTGCTGGACTCAATTGTAAAAACTCATTGATCAAAGCTGAAAATTTACCGGAGCCTACATAAGGCACACTACAATCTACCATGGATTTTTTTGGTAAAAATATCTATTTTTTGTGCACCTACCTATAGTTTAACAAGCTGTTAGCAAGCCAAAAGTAATTTGCTTTCTTTTTTTTCGGATATTTGCAAACTTATTTCTCCTATGAAATAACCGCATACCATGAATTCTGTAGAAAAATATTTGTTTCAGGCCTTAGATAGTTATCCTTTTTCGTTAGAGGAAACCATCGAATCGTTGGATTATGCTTTGTCTTTAGATCCACAAAACACCATGGCTTTAACCATGTATGGCAGAATTTACAGCGAGCAATTAAAAAACCATGAAGTTGCCAAAACGTACTTTGAACAAGCACTGTCTGTAAACATTCATGCATTAGAAGTATATGGCCCCTACCTAGATTGTTTGATTCAAAACGATGATTTTGAAGAAGCAGAAAAATTAATGGGATTTGCCTTGAGCATTAAAGGAATTGATGTTAGCGAAATTTTGATCAAAAAGGTTTTGATTTTAGAGCATCAAATGAAGTTAAAAGAAGCCAAAGAAGCCATTAAAGAGGTCATCTTAGCCAATTGCAACAACTTTTATTTGCCTGTAATTGATGATATGGAAGATCGAATACAAGAAAAATTGAAGATACTTTTCCCTGAAAAATACAAAAAGAAAAAGAAGAAAAAGGGCAACCAAGGGAACAACAATTCCAAATTGCCTTTTTAAAATCTTTCCGAAATTTTTCTTCTACAAGTAACTTAATCCTTATTTTTCGACTAATCATCCAAAAATAAAAGACATGAAAGCACACGAAATTGATTACGAAATTTTTGGTGAAGAAATGCAGTACGTGGAAATTGAATTAGATCCACAAGAAGTTGTAGTTGCCGAGCCTGGAAGTTTTATGATGATGAATCAAGGCATTCAAATGCAAACTATTTTTGGTGATGGCTCTAAACAATCCGGAGGTATTTTTGACAAATTATTATCAGCCGGAAAAAGAGTTTTAACCGGAGAAAGTTTGTTTATGACGGCTTACCAAAACATCGACAGAACCAAACGAAAAGTATCTTTTGCTTCTCCATACCCCGGAAAAATCATCGCATTAGATTTAAAAGAATTGGGTGGCAAGTTTATTTGTGAAAAAAATGCCTTTTTATGTGCTGCCAAAGGGGTTGCTGTTGGCATAGAGTTTTCCAGAAAATTAGGCAGAGGCTTATTTGGCGGAGAAGGTTTTATCATGCAAAAATTAGAAGGAGACGGCATGGCTTTTGTACATGCGGGTGGAACTTTGGCTAGAAAAGAATTGCAAGCAGGAGAGGTTTTAAAAGTAGATACCGGATGCATTGTAGGGTTTTCGCAAACCGTAGATTACGACATTGAATTTGTTGGAGGAATTAAAAATACTTTTTTTGGGGGTGAAGGTCTGTTTTTTGCCACGCTAAGAGGCCCTGGAATTGTTTACATCCAATCGTTGCCATTTAGCAGATTGGCAGACAGAGTATTGCAAGCAGCACCGCAAGCTGGTGGTAAAGACCGTGGGGAAGGCAGCTTACTAGGTGGATTGGGTAGAATGTTGGATGGAGATAATAGGTTTTAATTTGACAATGAGCCAATATGCCGATGAGCGAATATGACAATGAGCGAATATGCCGATGAGCGAATATGCCAATTAGCGAATTAGCGAATTTGAAAATGAGGCAATGTAAATTGTAACATAAAAAAAAATGAGTTCATTTTGGAATTTTCACTTAATTGAAAACTCCTCACTTCTCACTCCTCACTTCTCACTAAACCATTGGCACATTGACTCATTGACTCATTGACTCATTGACTCATTTTCAAATTCGCTAATTCGCTAATTCGCTAATTTTCTATCTATTCCATTTCTATAGAAAAACTTCTTAAAAACTGAATGGTTTTGATCAAATCATCATGTAAAATTCTGTCTTCTGACACAAAGGTAACTTCTTTACGATAGGTTTGGATAAATGTTTCTAAGAAATCACTAGTTTTTAAGGGTCTTCTAAATTCGATGGCTTGGGTAGCATTTAGCAACTCAATAGCCAATATTTTTTCTACATTTTGTAAAATTTGGTAACATTTTACCGCACCGTTGGCTCCCATACTTACATGGTCCTCTTGCCCATTACTCGACACAATGCTATCTATAGAAGATGGTGTTGCTAATTGCTTATTCATGCTCACCAAACTTGCTGCAGTGTATTGCGGAATCATCAATCCGGAATGCAATCCCGGATTGTCTACTAAAAATTCTGGCAAACCTCTTAAGCCGGAAATTAACTGATAGGTTCTTCTTTCCGAAATACTTCCTAACTCAGCCATGGCAATACTTAAAAAGTCTAATGCCAAAGCCAAAGGTTGTCCGTGGAAATTACCACCAGAAATAATCAAATCTTGTTCCCAAAAAATATTTGGATTATCGGTAACCGAATTAATTTCGGTTTTAAATACTTTTCTAACATGCTCCAAAGTATCTTTGGTTGCACCATGCACTTGTGGAATGCAACGGAATGAATACGGATCTTGCACTTGCTTTTTTGGTTGTTGTGCTATTTCGCTTCCTTCTAACAAATCCAACATTCGTTGTGCTGTATCTACTTGTCCTTTGTGCGGACGAACCAAATGGATATAAGAAGTAAATGGTTCTAATGTACCATCAAAACCCTCTAAAGAGATGGCAGCAATCACATCTGCAAAATAACTTAATCGGTAGCTTTGTAATAAATTGTACACTCCGTAAGCACTCATAAATTGGGTTCCGTTAAGCAAAGCTAAGCCTTCTTTAGATGCCAATTCGATAGGTGCCAATCCTTGACTTTTTAAATATTCCGAAGCCAACATTTTTTTGCCTTGTACATATACTTCTCCTTCTCCTAACAATGGCAAACTTAAGTGTGCCAATGGTGCCAAATCACCGGATGCCCCTAAAGAGCCTTGTTGATACACTACTGGCAAAACATCGTGGTTGTAAAAATGAATCAATCTTTCTACAGTAACCAATTGTACTCCGGAATGTCCGTAACTTAACGATTGTATTTTGAGCAATAACATGATTTTTACAATCTCTGCAGGTACTTCCTCTCCTAACCCACAAGCATGCGATTTCACCAAATTGGCTTGTAATTGATGCAAATCATTTTCAGAAATTTTGATTTTACACAACGATCCAAAACCTGTATTGATGCCGTAAATAGGTTGGTTATTTTTTGCAATCTTTTGGTCTAAATAACTTCTGCATTTTTGGATGTTAACTTTAGCTTCTTCTGAAAGTGCCAAAGAATGATTTTCTAAAAGAATATGATGAATTTGCGGAAGGGTCAGTAAATCTGAACTAATGTAATGTTCTTTCATGGTTTTGTTATTCAGTTTTTGCAAAAAATTTTTTAAGTATTTACAGCATTTGATTTAATGAAAAATACAACACAAAAAACATTTGCAAAAATGGATTAGGTGACTTTAAAAAAGCAATGCAAAAATATGCTTTTTCAAACGTTTTCGAAGTTAATAAAAGGGAAAATAGCTTTTAAAAATTGATTCCTTTAGAAGCCAAAATTGCTATTACTTTTTGGAATTGTTCTTCTTTGCTTAAAAAAGAATTGTCTAATAAAATGGCATCTTCTGCCTGTAGTAAAGGAGAGTCTTTTCGATTACTATCTTGTTCGTCTCTTTGAACCACATTGGCATACACTTCTTGTAGGGAGACTTCTTGTCCTTTGGATTGAAGTTCTTCAAACCTTCTTTTGGCTCTGATTTCTGCGGAAGCAGTCATAAAAATTTTCACTTTTGCCTTCGGAAAAACTACGGTTCCAATATCTCTGCCATCCATTACAACCGATTGGTTTTCTGAAATTTTTCGCTGCAATTCTACCAACTTAAAACGTACCTCAGGAATGGCTGCAACCTTACTAACTTGGTTCGCTACTTCCATGGTTCTTATGTTAGCCTCTACATTCACCCCGTTTAAAACGATTGTAGGATAGGTATTTGTAAGCTGAAAAGTCACCTCAATTTGTGGCAAAGAAGCTATTAATTTCTCTCGGTCTAATATATCTTCTTTAATGATACCTTGCTGTATGGCATACCAAGTTATTGCACGATACATGGCACCTGAGTCGATGTATAAAATTTGCAGATGTTTGGCAATTTCTTTTGCTAAGGTACTTTTTCCTGTTGACGAATGCCCGTCAATGGCTATTTGAAAATAATTGGTTTGCATGAAAATTAATTTAAATCGATGGTCATTCCAAACATGCTTGAGTTGGCTGCTGCAGTATAACGAGCATAAGCATAATTGAAACGAATTTTATTCATTTTGAGTCCGAATCCTAAAGAGATACCAGAAAAAGTACGTTGGTCTACAATACTTAACTCCTCTGCCCTTCTAAAGTTATATCCAACTCTTAAGTTAAATCCTCTATCCGGAAATAATTCAATTCCAAAAATGGTATGACGCAACAAGTTGTTTACAAATCCAACACGTTCTTCTATTTGGCCACCATCTAAAGTCCCCTGGGCTCTTGCAGGATTGGCAAAAGCAACTTGCCATTGTTGTAAATTTTCAAAAGTTAAATGCCAACGAATGGGAACGTGTTCTAATTCTTGCGAAATTCCGAGTAAAATTTCAAAAGGCATGTTTTCTCGCAAACCTGCATAGGTAGTAAATTGGGTACCAAAATTTCGAACTACTAACGTAAAATCGGTTGAATACTCCTCCCAACGATACAAAATCCCTATATCTAAGGCTCCACCAAACGAAGTGTAACTTTCTAAACTAGAAGTGATTAATTTGGCATTGGCACCTACATGCCAATTGGTAAACGGAAAATTATATGCATAGCCAACAGACAATGCAGCTTCGGAACCTGAAAAAGTTCCGGTATTATTGCCATTCTCGTCTCTTCCGTCAAAAGTTCCGTAATTGATATATTGCACTCCAGCATGAAAGGTGTTTACATGACGGTCGTACATATAAGCATAACTAGCAGTGCCATAGGTAACCTCTCCAAATAAATTAGAATAATTTACCGAAAGTTGGTTGTGCATGTCGTTGTTAATGGTTGCCGGATTGAACAATCCTTGGTTGACATCATAATCGTAAAAAGTGAGAACTTTTCCCCCTAAAGCAGCTTGACGTGGGGAGGACATCAAATTTAAAAATTGATAAACGGATTGGCCTCCTATTTGTGCATGAACCAATGAGGAAAATAAACCCAAAAACAACCAAAGCCTACCAGCCATGTAAAAAGAATTTCCTTGTATAACGAAAACGCTAAGATAAAATTATTCTCCCAATCCAAAGGTTTAAAAATAAAAAACCTCAGCATAAGCTGAGGCCAAAACCAACTCTAAAACAATCTAACTAATTTTTAGGGGTAACTACTTGATCTATTACGTGGATAACTCCATTGGATTGATGTACATCTGCAATGGTAACCAATGCACTGTTGCCATTTTCATCGGTTAATTGAATGCTATTTCCTTTTAACGATGCAGTTAATTTGCCACCACTAACTGTATTTAAAACAGCTTTTCCTTTTCCTGCTTTAATAGACGCTTGTAAACTCTTTGCATCTAATCTGCCAGCCACCACATGATAGGTCAATACTTGTTGTAACATTTTTAAATTTTCTGGCTTTAACAAATAATCTACTGTTCCTTTAGGTAATTTTTCAAAAGCTGCATTGGTTGGAGCAAATACAGTAAATGGTCCTTCTCCCATTAAAGTTTCTACCAATCCGGCTGCTTTAACGGCTGCCACTAGGGTGGTATGATCTTTTGAGTTTACAGCATTTTCAACAATATTTTTACTTGGATACATAGGTGCTCCTCCTACCTCAACTGTTTTCTCTTTGTTTTGAGCAATTGTTTGACCTGAGATTAAAAATATTCCCAATGCCATACAGATAAATGAAATTCTTTTTTTCATGATGATTTATTTTTAAAGTTATGTTATCATATACGCAGAAAAAAAGTTTTTGGTTTTAATAAACAAAAAAGCGACTTGAAATTCAAGTCGCTTTTGGTATGTTGGGAAAAGAAAGATTACTCTCCTTTCTCCATTTTAGCTTTTAATTCAGCTAGGATTGCATTGTTGTCTCCTAAAGTTTGAGGAGCATTGTCAGAATTAGAAGCTGCTGCAGCTTTTGCATTTTTCTCTTCTTCTTCTTTAAAAGTTGCTGTGTGAGAAGCTACAATTCTTTTGAATTCTTTGTTGAATTCAATTACTTTGAAATCAGCAGTATCTCCTTTTTTCAACTTTTTACCATCTTCTTTCTCTAAATGACGGGTTGGAACAAAAAACTGAATTTCTTCAGAAATTTCAATCGTAGCTCCTTTGTCGTTAGCATCTGTAATGGTAGCATTGTGTACGGTACCTACTCCATACTCTACTTCATACTTATCCCAAGGATTTTCTGTAGTTTGTTTGTGACCTAATGATAGTTTTCTTCCATCTACGTCTAATTCTAAAACAACTACATCTAAAGTATCTCCAATGTTTACAAAGTCAGATGGGTGTTTTACTTTCTTAGTCCAAGACAAGTCAGAAATGTAAATTAAACCGTCAATACCTTCTTCTAATTCTACAAAGATTCCGAAGTTGGTAAAGTTTCTAACAATTCCTTTGTGTTTTGAACCTACTGGATATTTCGCAGTAATGTCAGTCCATGGATCTTGAGACAATTGCTTGATACCTAACGACATTTTACGCTCATCTCTATCTAAAGTTAAGATAACCGCTTCTACTTCATCTCCAATTTTCACGAAATCTTGAGCAGAACGTAAGTGGGTAGACCATGACATTTCAGAAACGTGGATCAAACCTTCTACACCTTCAGCAACTTCGATGAAAGCACCGTAATCAGCCAAAACAACTACTTTACCTTTTACTTTGTCACCAACTTTTAAGTCAGCACTCAAAGCATCCCAAGGATGTGCATTTAATTGTTTTAAACCTAATTGGATTCTTGTTTTCTCATCATCAAAGTCTAAGATAACCACATTCAATTTTTGGTCTAATTCCAATACTTCGCTTGGGTGGTTGATTCTTGACCAAGACAAGTCGGTGATATGGATCAAACCATCTACTCCTCCTAAATCGATGAATACACCGTAAGAAGTAATGTTTTTAACCACACCTTCTAAAACTTGACCTTTTTCTAATTGACCAATGATTTCTTTTTTCTGTTCTTCGATATCTGCTTCGATCAAAGCTTTGTGAGAAACAACTACGTTTTTGAATTCGTGGTTAATTTTCACTACTTTGAATTCCATAGTTTTGTTAACGTACTGATCGTAATCTCTGATTGGTTTTACATCAATTTGCGAACCTGGTAAGAAAGCTTCAATTCCGAAAACATCTACAATCATACCACCTTTGGTTCTGCACTTTACAAAACCGTTTACGATTTCTCCAGTTTCATTAGCAGCAATTACTCTATCCCAAGCTTTGATAGTTCTGGCTTTTCTGTGAGATAATACCAACTGACCAGTTTTGTCTTCTCTTAAGTCAATCAATACTTCTACTTTGTCACCTACTTTTAAGTGAGGATTGTAACGGAATTCATTTAAAGAAATTACCCCTTCAGATTTTGCATTGATATCTACAATTGCATCACGATCGGTAATTCTTACTACAGTACCAGTAACTACTTCGTCACCATCTGTAGAAATGAAAGTTTTGGTTACTAAATCTTCAAATTCTTTTAAACTTTTTTCATCTACTTGGTCAATCCCTTCTTCAAAGTTATGCCAGTTGAAGTTGTTCAAAAATTCTTGCTGTTCTTTTAAAATTTCAGCCATGCTGATTAAAAATTTGTATTCTGTGTTTCGAGTTTTTGGTTGCAGAAAAACCACAGAAGTTGTTAATTATTTAAATGTCAATCCTTTTTGTAAAAACTCTTCTCTGCCAAAAAGGTGTGCAAAATTAGAGATATTTTTTTGATTAACAAACAATTCCTGTTATTTTAAACGAAAGTTTTGGCCATAAAAAAACCTTTGAAACAAAGCTCAAAGGTTTTTATGGTATTTTGACAATTTTTAATCGTTCATGGAGATTAAAAACTCTTCATTACTCTTGGTTTTTTTGATGCGATCATAAATAAAATCCATCGCCTCAACCGGATTCATATCTGCCAAATATTTACGCATGATCCACATACGTTGTAGGGTATTTTCATCTAACAACAAATCATCTCTTCGGGTACTTGACGAGGTTAAATCGATGGCAGGGAAAATTCGCTTGTTGGCAATTTTTCTGTCTAACTGCAATTCCATATTGCCTGTACCTTTAAATTCTTCAAAAATAACTTCATCCATTTTGGAACCGGTTTCTGTTAAAGCAGTTGCAATGATACTCAACGAACCTCCGTTTTCTATGTTACGTGCAGCACCAAAAAATCGTTTTGGTTTTTGCAATGCATTGGCATCTACCCCACCACTTAAAACTTTACCAGAAGCAGGCTGTACCGTATTAAAAGCTCTTGCCAAACGGGTGATAGAATCTAATAAAATAACCACATCGTGACCGCATTCTACCAATCTTTTGGCTTTTTCCAACACAATGTTTGCCACTTTTACGTGTCTGTCAGCCGGTTCATCAAAAGTAGAAGCAATTACTTCTGCTTTTACACTTCGTTGCATATCGGTTACCTCTTCCGGACGTTCATCAATCAATAAAACTAACAAATAAACTTCTGGATGATTGGCTGCAATTGAATTGGCAATATCTTTCAACAACATGGTTTTACCCGTTTTTGGCTGGGCTACTATCATCCCTCTTTGGCCTTTTCCGATTGGGGAAAACAAATCAATAACACGTGTAGAAACGGTATTGTGCTTATCGGCTAAGTTGAATTTTTCGTTCGGAAACAATGGGGTTAAGTGTTCAAATGAAATTCTGTCACGCACCACTTGCGGATCGTGTCCGTTAATTTTCAAGACTTTGATTAAAGGAAAAAACTTTTCTCCTTCTTTGGGAGGACGAACCACTCCTTTTACCGTATCTCCAGTTTTTAAACCAAACAACCTGATTTGAGAGTTCGACAAATAAATATCATCAGGTGATGCTAAGTAGTTATAATCTGATGAACGCAAAAAACCATAGCCATCCGGCATCATTTCCAATACGCCTTCAATTTCAATAATTCCTTCAAACTCGTACTCTTCGTCTCTAACTTGTTGGTTTTTCTTGTGAAATTTTTGCTGATGCTCTCTAGGATTTTGCCCATTATTGAATTGCTTAGGCTTAAACTCTCTTTGGTTTGGAGTTTGTTTTGGTTCTTCTTGTAATGTCTCTGTTGTTGTGGAAGTTTCCTCAGTTACAGTTACAGAATCATCAGTTACAGTTGGGATTTCTATTTCTTCTGTTTGAAGCGATTCCGCTACCTCATCTTTCACTACGTGTTTTGGTTTTCTACCTCTTTTTCCTTTTTCAAAAGTAGGGTTAAAACTTGTTTTTACCTCCTTCTCCTCTACAACAACTTCTTTACTTGGCTCTTCGGAAAACAAATCGTTGGATTTGGTTTCGTTCTTGGCTATTCGTTGTCTTCTTTGTTTTGATTGATTGGAAGATTCAGATGAGGGTTCCTCTTTGGGAAGCGATTGTTGAAAATCGAAAATTCGGGTAATTAAATCTTCTTTTTTTAAGCCTGCATACTTGATTTGTTGCGTTGCTTTGGCTATTTCTTGAAGCTCAGAAAGCTTCATTTCTTTTAATACAGAAATGTCAAACATAAAAGTTATGTGTATAATATTTTTTTCAAAAAAAACTTAGGAAAGTAAATGATTCAAAATGATGGGGATACAAGAAAAGTGCATCTATGAAGCAAAAATACTACTTTTTTTTTAGTTGCAAATATTTTGAAACAAAAAAGAATCCTTTACATTTGCCAAATGATTCAACGAATTCAAAGTATTTACCTTTTATTAGCAGCATTGTTACCATTGTATGTGGGTATTTTTCCTTTGTTTCCTAAGGAATATTTGCTTTTTGGTAGTATTTCTTATCATATTCCAATCATCCTATTTGGAATGTTAAGTGGTGTATTAATTTTGATGAACATATTCAATTTTAAGAATAGAAAAAAACAATTTGTGGTGAATAGAGTAGCCATTTTGTTGAACTTTATTTTATTAGGATTGATGATTTTTGGCCTACTAAACTTATCTGGAGAGGAAAAATCCTCGATGAAAGGTATTGAGCCATATTTTATCTTGATTTCTATCGTGTTGTTGGTATTAGCCAACAAGGCCATCAAGAAAGATGAAGAGCTCGTAAAATCTGTAGATCGATTGCGTTAAACCTTTTAACTTAGTTAATTTAGTGCGACGAAACCATTGGATATTCCAATGGTTTTTTCGTTATTTAGGAATCTCAATAACCTCTAAATTCTGGATTTTTTCGCCATCTATTTCAAAACGTAGCATGGTTCTTACCACATGAAAACCGTGTTTTCCCACCGCACCCGGGTTCATGTGTAGGCAGGAAAAAGCAGCATCCATTTGCACTTTTAAAATATGCGAATGTCCACAAACTAAAATTTTTGGCTGCTCATTTTTTAGTAATTCTTTAATTCTAGCCGGATACTTCCCCGGACTACCTGCAATATGCGTCATAACTACTTTGACCCCTTCTACAAAAAAAATCAAATTCTCCGGAAATGTCACCCTTGCTTTGGCATCATCAATATTTCCATAAACAGCACGCAATGGTTTGATGGCAGCTATAGCATCGGTGACTTTTAAGTCTCCAATATCTCCAGCATGCCAAACCTCATCCGCTTGATGTACCCATTTTAAAATTTTATCGTCAATCCAGCTATGGGTGTCCGAAAGCAATAATATTTTCTTCAAAATTGAAATTTTCAACAAATATAACCAAACCATAAGTTTGTTTAAATTTAGCATCCTATTAACATTGGTTGGTAGCTTTGGTCCGTGCATTGGAACGCAAAAAGTCTATCTTTGCATCATGTTACAAAGGTATTTTTTAGAATTTTCTTACCACGGAGCCCGTTATTTTGGTTGGCAAATACAACCAAATGCGGCATCAGTACAACAAGAAATTCAAGAAAAGTTAAGTTTACTTCTACAAAAAGAAATTGAAATTGTTGGAGCAGGCAGAACAGATACCGGTGTGCATGCCAAACAAATGTTTGCTCACTTGGATTCAGAAAAAGATATAACCGATCAGAACTTCATCAAAAGATTGAATTCTTTTTTACCCAAAGATATTGCGATACATCAAATTCATTTGGTTCCGAACGATGCCCATGCTCGTTTTGATGCTACACATAGAACTTATGAATATTGGATTCACCAATTTAAAAATCCATTTTTAGATGGTTTAAGTTGGCATGTTGCAAAAGAATTAGATTTGGATAAAATGAATGAAGCCGGAAAAATACTCATGCAATACGATGATTTTGAATGTTTTTCTAAAACGCATACCGATGTAAAAACCTTTTTTTGCAAAGTAAGCGTTTGCAAATGGCAAAAACAGGAAGACAAATTGGTTTTTACCATTCAAGCAGATCGATTTTTGCGAAACATGGTAAGAGCAATTGTTGGAACAATGATGGATATTGGTACCCATAAAATTCCTGTAGAACAAATGCATGACATTATTCAGAGTAAAAATAGAGGAAAAGCAGGGTTTTCTGTTCCAGCTCATGGTTTGTATTTAACCCAAGTATCCTATCCATACATTTAAAGCATCTACGAAAAGCCATTCATGAAAGCATTCGACCTCTCTTTATTTAAAAAAATCCTACAATATGCAAAGCCATACCAAAGCAGATTGCGATGGGTGGTATTTTGGTCGTTGCTTTTGGCATTGGTTTCTGTGGTTCGTCCGCTATTATTAAAAGAAACTATTGATAGTGCTTTAGAGCAAAAAAATGAAGCAGCCTTATTTTGGCTAATTGCATTTATGGGGACCTTTTTAGTTTTGGAAGTGCTTTCGCAATACTTTTTTGTGTATTGGGCTAACTGGTTAGGGCAAGATATTGTTAAAGATTTACGAGAAATGCTTTTTGCAAAAATCAATCGATTTAAAGTCGCTTTTTTTGACAAGGCTTCTGTAGGACAGTTGGTTACCAGAACCGTGAGTGATATCGAAGCCATTGCCCGAATTTTTAGCCAAGGCTTGTTTATGATTATTAGCGATTTGCTAAAGATGATTGCGGTATTGGGAGTGATGTTTTATATGAACTGGAAACTAAGCTGGATTGTTGTTTTGTTCATGCCGTTGATTGTATATGCTACTCGAATTTTTCAAATAAAAATGAAAGGTGCTTTTGAAGAAGTACGAACCCATGTAGCTAATTTGAATGTGTTTGTGCAAGAACGTTTGTCGGGAATGAAAGTAGTACAAATGTTTCACAGAGAAGAACAAGAGTTAGAAAACTTCAAAAAAATAAACCATCAGCATCGCAAATCTTGGGTAAAAACCGTTTGGTATAACTCGATTTTCTTTCCTATTGCAGATGGAATTAGCAACTTTACCTTAGGTGGAATTGTACTATACGGAGGGTTGATGATTTTAAAAGGAGATCCCGTTAGTTCACCCGGTGATTTATTTGCTTATACCATGTTTATTGGCATGTTGTACAATCCATTGCGACAAATTGCAGATAAATTCAACGAACTACAAATGGGAATGATTGCTGCAAAAAGAGTGTTTGAAGTAATGGAAGAATCGGAACCAATTCAAAACCAAGGCACTTTAAATCCATCCTTAACTGGTCAAGTAACTTTTGAGCACGTTTGGTTTGCGTACAAAGAGCCTGAATTTGTGATTAAAGATTTGAATTTACAAATCAAACCCGGTGAAAAAATTGCGATTGTTGGTGCTACGGGTGCCGGAAAATCGACCATCATTCACTTAATCAATCGATTTTACGAAGTACAAAAAGGAAAAATTTTATTGGATAACGAGCCAATTGAAAATTACGACTTACCGAGCTTGCGAAAACAAATTGGGATGGTTTTGCAAGATGTTTTCTTGTTTTCAGATACCATTCTTAATAATATTACACTTGGTAATAAAAAAATTAGCTTAGAGGAAGTAATGGAAGCTGCCAAAAAAATTGGCATTCATGATTTTATTCAAGAGTTACCAGAACAATACCATTTCCATGTTCGAGAGCGTGGAGCCATGCTTTCGTTGGGACAACGACAATTGATTTCCTTTTTAAGAGTGTATGTGGCACAACCAAAAATTTTAATATTAGATGAAGCTACTTCTTCTATTGATACCCATACAGAAGAATTGATTCAACATGCCACAGAGGTATTGACAGAAAATCGAACTTCTATTATCATTGCACACCGATTGGCTACCATTATGCATGCCGATAGAATTTTGGTGATGGAAAAAGGAAGCATCGTAGAAGAAGGTACCCACGACAGCTTACTAAAAATAGAAAACGGATTTTACAAAAATTTATACGAATCGCAGTTTTTAAAGGAAATGGAATTGTAAATTAATACTCAAAAGTTCCATACGGACTTTGAATCGTTAACTTTTTAGTTTCATTAGCTTCTACCCTTCCAACAATTTGAGCATCCACACCAAACGATTGTGAAATTTCAATAATTTGATGGGCAATTTTTGGCGGTACATAAAACTCCATTCGGTGTCCGCAATTAAACACTTGGTACATTTCTTTCCATGAAGTATTGGATTGCTCCTGAATCATTTGGAACAAAGGTGGTACCGGAAACAAATTATCTTTAATGATATGAAACTGGTCTACAAAATGTAAAATTTTAGTTTGAGCACCACCACTGCAATGCACCATTCCATGAATGTTTTTTCTGGAAACTTCTTCCAAAACTTTTTGTACGATCGGTGCATAAGTTCTGGTAGGTGACAATACTAATTTTCCGGCATCTAATGGACTTCCATCCACCGAATCTGTTAGTTTCATTTTTCCGGAATACACCAAATGCTCAGGTACTGCTGCATCAAAACTTTCCGGAAATTTTGTTGCCAATTCTTTCGAAAATACATCATGACGTGCACTAGTTAAGCCATTACTGCCCATACCTCCATTGTATTCTTTTTCGTAAGTGGCTTGTCCGAATGATGCCAATCCTACTATCACATCTCCAGCTTGAATATTGGCATTATCAATCACATCTTCTCTTTTTATACGAGCAGTAACCGTACTATCTACAATAATAGTTCTCACCAAATCACCAACATCAGCTGTTTCTCCACCTGTACTATGAATTTGTACCCCAAATTTTGCTAGCTCTCGAATCAATTCATCTGTGCCTTCAATAATGGCTTGAATCACTGCACCCGGAATCAAATTTTTGTTTCTACCAATGGTAGAGGAAAGTAATATATTAGAAGTTGCTCCTACACACAACAAATCGTCAATATTCATGATCAAAGCATCTTGGGCTATGCCTTTCCAGACAGAAATATCACCGGTTTCTTTCCAATACATATAAGCCAATGACGATTTGGTTCCAGCACCATCTGCATGCATTACCAAGGCATAAGCCGGGTCGTTGGTTAAATAATCTGGAACTATTTTACAAAATGCTTTCGGAAATAAACCTTTATCGATATTTTTGATGGCCTGATGCACTTCTTCTTTGGCAGCAGAAACCCCACGTTGGGCATATCGTTCGGAGGAGTTGGGATTCATAAAAATAAGTTGTGTTGGTGCAAAGATAATTTTTTACCAGCAATTAACCGGACTCAAATTTTAATTTAAAAAGATGACAGAAAAAATAATCATCCAAGCCAAAAATATCCACCGCTACTTTCAATCGTTGCACGTATTAAAAGGAGTAGATTTGGAAGTAAAAGAAAGTGAAATTCTTTCGTTGGTAGGAGCATCCGGAGCCGGAAAAACTACTTTGCTTCAAATTTTAGGCACTTTGGATGAACCATCTTTAAAAACGCCATTAAATCAACCCATTGTTTCGGAGTTACGAATGAATGGAGCATCGTTGATTGGCAAAAAAGACCAAGAATTGGCTAAATTTCGAAACCAAAATATTGGATTCATTTTTCAGTTCCATCATTTAATTCCTGAGTTTGATGTCACAGAAAACGTCATGTTACCGGCTTTGATTACCAACCAAAACAAGAGAGAAATCAAGCAAAGAGCAGAAGAATTATTGGTTTATTTAGGTTTGCAAGATCGATTGACACATGCTCCAAAAAATTTATCTGGAGGAGAACAGCAGCGAGTAGCTGTTGCAAGAGCATTGATTAACCAGCCTAAAGTAGTATTGGCAGATGAACCATCAGGAAATTTAGATGCCAAAAGTGCCGAAAATTTGCACCAACTGTTTTTTGACTTGCGAAAAAAATTCGGACAAACTTTTGTAATTGTTACCCACAATGAAAGTTTTGCGAATATGGCCGACAGAAAAATTGTGATGAAAGACGGGATGATACTGTAAAACATGATTGCAATTATTGCTTCTTGGCTATTCTTTATTTTCCTTTTTTGGGGAATTGGTTTTCCGATTGCAAAAAAAATATTTACAAAGAAGTTTACCTTTTCGGAGGTAATAGTTACTGGAATGATAGTTGCCTCTTTTTTAGCAGCTAGTTTAAGTTTCTTTTTACCACTAGGTACTTATGGATTACTTATTTTTATCATTGTAGCGATATTTTCCATTGCCTTAAAATACAATGAGTTTAAAAAGGGCTTTGTAGAAATGTACAATAAGTTTAAAAACAAACCCTTTTTACTTGTTTTGGTAATAGTTATTTCATGGATTTCCTCTCAACAGCCCACCATTTTTGACCATTACAGTTATTATTTTCCAACCGTGGAATGGTTTTCTGAACATGGTACTGTAAAAGGAATTGGTAACTTGCATCCGTTTTTAAATCAATCTTCCTTATGGCACGTATTGCAAAGTGTTTTTACGTTTCCGTTCACCAAACTTCTTTTTAATGATATCAATGGTTTTTTGTTGTTGATAGGAATTCTGTATTTCGATACATTAAAGGAAGCTTCTCCAATTAAAAATCTCAGCTATTTTTTTCCTATTTTTTTATTATTTATTGATGCTAGTAGTCCGGATTTACCCATACTTGTTTTAACGGCAATCGTTTTTCATTTGTTTCTTCAAAACAAACAGATTTTATTTCAGGTTCTTTTATTAAGCTTTTTAGTTTTTGTAAAAATCACCTGTGCACCATTGATTTTATTGCTTTTTTTTCAAAAAAAGTTTTACCAAAATTTTTATAATGTTTGGTATATCCCGTTAGCTCTTTTTGGCGTTTGGAGTTTAAAAAATCATTTTATTTCAGGTTATGCACTTTTCCCTTTTGAATTTCGATTAAATACTCCTGCATGGACTATTGCTCCAGAGAATTTAAAATTTTTTAAAGAGGTTACTATTAACGCAGGATATACAGAAAATCAGGTAGATGTAACTGATGAAAATATCTTCAAAAAATTATATTACTGGATTCGATTAGGTGGAATCAATGCAATTTTCAATACCTCTATTATATTGCTTTTTGTGTTAATTCCAATATTGAAATTACTAAAAAACCATCGTGTTAAATTACTCTATTTTGTTTGTATGGTTTGGATGTTGGCTTTGTTATATACTTCACCACAATATCGATTTTTTCTACCTATTTGGATATTATTTTTAGGATGGATTTTGAACTACTTTTTCCAATATAAACCAATTTTGAAAACTTGTTTTTATGTTTTGTTGTTTCTCTTTACTTCAATGGTATGCTTTTTTGATATAAAAACTATATCAACAAGAAAAGAAATGAATGCAAAACTTCTTGTTGTGCCTCAAAAAAGATTCGTTTCTTCAAAGGAATATTTAGTGTTTAAAAGAGAGGAATTGTTTTTCTATAGTCCAAAAAGTTTTCAGAACAGCTTTGAAGTACAAAGTATTCCTGTTCCTTCTTCCAATAAAAAATTGGCGAAATGGATGGAAAAAAAATGGAAATTAAAAATAAAGATGTTAGGTTTAAATCCCGAAGATGGATATTGCCATGAAAAGTTAAATAATACGAATTAAACTAAAAATAAATACAAGCATCGCTCCAAACACTATAGCTCCAAACAGCAATCCACGCTTGCCACTTTCCCATAATGTTTTGAACTTTATTTTTAATCCAATGGCCACCATAGCAATGGTTAGAATTATTTTACCTAATTGATTAGAGAAATCCAATATCTCTTTAGGAAAAGAAACATAAGAAACTAGCGTAGAAATTACCAAAAAGGCTATCAGATACCATGGCAAATTCCAATAGGAAACTTTTTGATTTTGATGGCTTCGCAGTAAATAATTAAACAAAATCAATCCTGGAGTTAACATGGCTACTCTAGCCAATTTAATGGTTAACGCATTACTCCCTATGGTTTCAGAAACTGCATAACCTGCCCCGGCAACATTTCCTACAGAGTGTAAAGTACCACCAAGCAACAAACTGGCATCCACTTCACTCATTTGAAACAAGGTAACCAATAAAGGCAACAAAAGCATCCCAAGCGTACCGTATAAATTTACCACTGCCATAGAAACAGCAATATCTTCTTTGTCTTTCGCAACGGTTGGAGCCAAAGCTGCAATAGCACTGGAACCACAAATTGCGGTTCCAAAACCAACCAACCACCCTACACTTCGTGGACATTGCATTTTTTTTGACAAAAACATGGTAAAAAACAATACCAAAAAAACAGTGAGAATCACAATTAAAAAATTAGAAAAACCAATTTTAGCAATATGAGTATAATTGATTCCGAATGCCAACAGAACCACAGAAATTTCTAACATTTTTCCACTGGTAAAAGAAATGCCGTCCTGAAATTTTGCAGGAATTACATAAAAATTATTGATTAAAATCCCTGCCAATAAGCCCAACAAAATACTATGAGAAGTTTGTAAAAAACTGCTTAACAACATGACAACACTTCCTACAACTACAGAAAGTAAAAAGCCTGGAAACAACTGTTGTAATTTTTGATTCATGGTTGCAAAGCTAAATGGCTATTTTGAATAAAAAAGTAACTTATGTTACTCAAAGAAGTTCAATAGACGCTCGATGAATTTTAATTTTCCCCTCTTTTTCAAGAGTTTTTAATAATCTGGAAATTACCACACGAGAAGTATGCAAATCATAGGCTATTTCTTGATGGGTACTTTTGATTTCTCGTGTTTGGTAAATTTTTGTTTTATCGATTAAATAACTTAACAATCGGTCGTTCATATTCATAAATGCCAAATGATCAATGGCAGATAGCATTTCTTTTAACCTTTGGTTGTAACTATTAAAAACAAAATTTCTCCACGATTTATATTTTCCTAGCCAATCTTCCATTTTAATTACCGGAATCATCAATAACAATCCTTTGGTTTCGGCTACTGCTCTAATTTCGCTTTTGGTTTCTCCTAAACAACAAGCCATGGTCATGGCACAAGTATCTCCTTTTTCAATAAAATACAATAGCAATTCTCCTTCATCAAAATCTTCTCTTAAAATTTTAATGGCACCTTCTAACAATAATGGCATTTTTTGAATGTATTGTCCGAAATCTATCAATACATCTCCCTCTTTAAATTCTTTCATTACTGCCACGTGGGTAATTTCTTCCAACAATTCTGGTTCAAACATTGCTCCATAGTGCAGTTCTAATAAATCTCTCATGACTAAATTCAAATCTTTGGTCTAAAAATAAGAAAAATCCCCTAACCAAATACTCAGTTAGGGGATTATCCATTTATTAAAGTAGTTTTAAAAATCAAATTTATAATTAGCTCCCAAAAGAATTTGTATGCCTTGCACAGGAGTATGGATCCATCGTTGATAGGCTTGGTTTGCAAAATTTTGCAAACGTAAAAATCCGGATAACTGTTGGTTATGTTGGTAAAGCACTTGTAGGTTAGCATCCAAAAAACTATCTAACTTTACTACTTCCTGCTGTATGTTTACTTGGTTGGTGTAGTAGGTATTGATATCATATCTGTTTCCTACATAAAATAATTGAAATTGTGTTTTCCATTTTTCTGCAACTTGCCAATCTGCTGTTAAAGTAGATTGAAAATTTGGCAAGTTCCATGCGGTTAACTCGTTAGTGGTTTGGTAGTGATTGTATTCTCCTGACAATGCCAATTGAAAATTTTTGGCAACTGAACCTTTTAACTCTCCAAATAATTGGGTAGTTTTTACATCGTCATATACATATTGAAATGCATTACCGAACTCAAACCCTCTGTAGGTAGACTGCAATGGATTAAAAACGGTATTTAAAAACATGGCTCGATTGTTTTGAATCAAATAACTTCCTTTCACATGATAGGATATCGCACTTGAAAATTTACCTTGCAATCCGGCATGTGCATTCAGTGCAGTACTTGTTGGTGCAAGTTGCAAAGTTGGCAAAACAAACGGATTTTGATTCACTGCATTTCGATAAGTATTTTGCTCTAAATCACCCGTAGCTCCTGCATAAAATTGCAATACTTCTGGCACTACTTGAAGCGATGCTTTGATGTTTGGAAACACATAAAACTTTCCGTTTTGATCGATACCGTCTTGGCTGTAAAACAAACCTGCTCCTAGTTGAAATGTCCAGGCATCTCGCAACAATTCGATGTTAGGTTGTACCCCAATATTCGTGTATTTGTATTCTAAATTACTTTGATTGGCATCTAAAGTTCCTGACAAAAAGTCGAGAAAAAGATTGGTCTTCACATTCACCTCTCCTATTTCAATTGAAAATTCCGGTTGTACCACAAAGTTATTTTCCGAACCATCAAAAGCATCTGAAAAACGATAAAAATCAGCATTTGCTCTTTTAAAAATCCCCTCATTAAAGGTCAACTCCCCACCAAAACGAATGGTTTGGTAGGTTTGAGAAGGATCGATAACTGAGATAAATGTTGCTTGCTGTTGGTTATCTAAATCTTGCAAATGAAACGATGGCAAACCATACCAATTGTATGATTGACGTTGGTAGCCTCCTTGTACCATCCAAGCATGGTCTTTTTGTTGGTTCCCGTAAGTAAGTTCCACCAAAGTATTTGAAAATTTATCGTCTAATAAAGCATCTTTAATTCCTCCTTGTGTAGAACGATGCTTGATATTGGCATGCAAATAGGAATTGGCATCAAAGTTTTTAGAAAGATACAATTCTCCCAATAAATTGGCATAATTTCCAAAAGCCAACGTTGCATAATGGTCGAATAATTTTTCCTTCTTGGCTTTTTCTACTGCTGCTACTTTTCCTTTACTAGGGGTAAATGTAGATGCTACCGGGAAAGAAAAAATTTGGTATTCGATATTTTCTCTTTTGGTGTTTTCTTCATCCTCTAAGGAAGGAGTTTCTTTCACCTTAAAGGCATCAGAAACAGTTGCTTGGTAAGACTTTACCACATTTACCACTTCTGTTCCAACTTGTCCGTCTTTTTGCTGTGCAGAACTAATAACGAAAGAAAAAAACAAAGCAAAAACTAAGTAAAATTGGTATTTGGTATTAAAAAAATGAGCTAATTTCATAATGTGTAAATTTTAATTTTTCAGTGGTCACATATGTTATCGCCTTTTTACTCATCGGTGTTTGCTTGCAACAAACTTGTTGTTAATGGCGATTTCATATGTCAAAATATTAGTTGCCAACAGAAGCATTTCTTTTAGCTTCTTCTGCTTTAATTTTATTTAATTCGGTAGTTGCTTCTTGAACCACATCGTTGTACTCGGGAAAGTTTTTAATCACTGCCTCTAATATGTAGGTTGCTTGAAAACTATCTTTTAAACCGTAAAAGTTTTTACCCATTACCACCAAACTCTTTGCTCCCCAATATTTGTAACCTGCATAATCTTTGGTAATTTTTTGAATGGTGGTGTTAGATGCTTCCCATTTGCCTTCTTTATTTTTAAAATACGCATCGTAATACCAAGCCTCTGCAGCCAATTCTCCTTTGGCAGTTGGCAATAATTTTGCATAGGCTTCTTTGGCTTTGACCTCATTATTGGTTTTTACATATGCTCTAGCAATCATGATTTGTGCATCGTTTTTAATACGTTCATCCACCTTGGCATTGCCCAGCACTTTTTCTGCATAATTCACCACTTGGGTATAATTCTCTAATTCATAGTAACTCTTCATCAAATTAGATTGTGCATACAAAACATTTTGAGGAAAATCGGCTTCTACCTCTAAACGTTTTAAAATAGATTCTGCTTTGGTGAAATCCTTGTTCTTTAAATAAATCTCACTGATTCTAGCCAATGATGCTTCGGTATATTCGTTTTTTGATTTTTCTACCACTTTTAAATAATGTGGTAATGCATTATTTTCTAAACCATCTGCAAAATATAACTGTGCTAAATAAAAATTTGCTTTGGTTGCATGAATCCCGTTTGAAAATTTTGCCAAGTATTGCTGAAATCCAGAAATAGCATTTTTGGTATTGTTTTGTAAATATTGCTTTTCCGCAGATTCATAGGTAGTATTATCTAAATCCACATTGGTAACTTCAATATAGTCTAAAGTTTTTACCCAATCCGCATATTCCTCTACCTTACCTAAATCTACATAAATTTCTCTGGCTGTTGCCACAGCTTCCAAAGCTTCCGGTGTATTTGGAAACTCTTTTGCCACACGTTTGAACTTTTCAATAGCCGGATTTGGTCTGTTTGAATTATAGTAAATCAAACCTTGACGAAGAATTGCTTTAGAAGTAAAAGTCCCTTTTGGAAACTCTTGATGCAATTGGTCGTACATTTTTAATGCCAATTCCGTTTGGTTTTGGTTTGTGTAGGTATTTCCTAACTCAAATATAGCATCATCGCGAAAAGGCGATTTAGGATATTTCTTTAAAAAAGCTTGTAAATCTTCTATTTTCTTTGGTGTTCTGTCCACAAAACCATAACTTAAGGCTTTTTGGTAAGCAGCATAATCAGCTTCTGAGCCACCTAATTCTACTGCCTTGTTATAGTTCTCCATAGCAGGCCAATACTTAGCAGTTACAAAAAATGCATCGGCTAATCGCAAATAACTATCATTTAGTTTTACCTTATCTGAACTATTTACCGAAATACTCTTTTGGAAAAACGGTATGGATGCTTCGTATTCTTTTAATTTAAAATGGGCATAAGCCAAATGGTAATCTAAATTCTTAAATTCAGGAGTTTGTGGTGCACTGTTGTGATTTTTAAACTGCTGAAAACTCAACAATGCGTCTTTAAATTGATCTAAATGAAACTCAATTTCACCTTTCCAAAACAATGCTCTGGCAACAAATTTTGGATCACGTGGTTCTGCCAATGATTTTGAAAACATTTGCATAGCATCTTTGTAATTGCCATCAATGTAAAACTCCAAACCTCTGTAAAAAGTTACCTTTTGATAAATGGATCTGTTATCTGAAGTCTTTGTTTTTTCTAACAATGCCAATGCATCTTTGTAATTTTTAGACGTGATAAAGGAGCTTATTAAAAGTTGTTCAATTTCTGCTTTGTATGCGGTATTTGGATATTTTTTCACAAAGGCTTGCAACACATCAGGCACACTTTGATACGGATTGCCCATATCATAACTCAATTTGGCATAATTGTAAAAAGCATCTTCTTGAATTTTGGCATCAAAACTCATTTCTGATGCATTTTTAAAAGCATTCAATGCTTGCGATTTTTGGTTATTTCGCAAATAGCTTTCTCCTAAATGGTAATAAGCATTTTGTGCAACAAAATCTTTACCGTCTACAATCTTGTTAAACTGACCGATGGCATTTGGGTAATCCTTTTGTTGGTAATAGGCATATCCTAACAAATAAAAATCGGTGTTGGTCCACTTTCCTTTTTTACCCTTGTACTCTTTTAAATACGGAATGGCTTTGTCATATTGTTTTAAGTTGAAATAACTCTCACCAATAATTTTGTTTAACTCCGACTTTTCGTTGGCATCTGATTTAGACATGGCAGCCAATCCCAAATCAATTGCTTTTTGAAAATTTCCTAATTTAAAATTCATGTCGGCCTGGTAGTAAGACATTTTTTCTTTGTAAGCAGGATTGTCTTCTATCTTTCCAAAATAATCGCTAGCTGCTTTATAGTTATCACTTTCATACTCTATGTAACCAATATAATATTTTGCTTGTGAGCCAAATTCTTTAGAATTCTCTACTTTTTTCAAACTACTAATGGCTTCTTTCTTTTTGTTGTTGGCAAAAGCAGCATATCCTCTTTGAAAAAAGTACTTTTCAGCAGATGCTTGGGATAAATTTCCCTCTTGCACTTTTTGATACCACTCGTAAGATTTTACAAAATTATTTTGCTCAAAATAATAGTCACCTACCTCTAAAAAAGCAATGTTTCGTTTCGGACTCAACGGAAATTCTTCTACAAATTGCACCAAAAGTGCTTCTCCATTGGCTTGTCCTAATCGAATAGCTGCAATTGCAATTACATAATTGGCTTCTGCTTTTTGCTCTTCTGATAATTTACTTTGCAAACTATTTTTTAACGCTACTTGGGCAGATAAATATTGTTTGGCTTTATACAACTCTAATCCTTGAAAATAAGATTCCGGAGTTTGTAATTCCACTTGGGTTTGCTGAGCAAATAATCCGAAATGCAATAGGAGGAACAGCATCCAAAACTTACTCCAGTTTTTTTGATTATACAATCGATTCATAAACAATGTTTTTAATGGTTTTTAAAAAACAAATGTCACATAAATTGCAACATTTAAAATTAACCTCTACCTATCAAAAACGAAACCAAAAGCAGTTTTATTATAAACAACTTTTTAAACAAGTTGCAGACTTATCAACAATGCAAATGCATCTAAAATTATACTAAAATAAAATAGTGCTCGTTGTAAAAGTTGTACTTTGCACAAAATTGACCACAACTTATGGAAGCGATTAAAATACTATGGGTAGATGACGAAATTGATTTGTTAAAGCCTCATATTTTATTTTTAGAACGAAAAAACTACCAAGTAACCACTTGTAATAATGGTGCGGATGCCATTGAAGTATTTCAAGACCAAAGTTTTGATATTGTGTTTTTAGACGAAAACATGCCGGGTTTATCAGGATTGGAAGTATTGCAAGAATTAAAAGAAATCAAAAGTACGGTTCCGGTAATCATGATTACCAAAAGTGAAGAAGAAAGCATTATGGAAGAGGCGATTGGTAGTAAGATTGCAGATTATTTGATCAAACCTGTAAATCCGAACCAAATATTATTGTCGTTAAAAAAGAATTTAGATCATTCCAGATTGGTTACGGAAAAAACCACCTTAGATTACCAAAAAGAGTTTCGAAATATTTCTATGGAATTAGGTTCGGTTAGGACATATGAAGATTGGGTTGATTTGTACAAAAAATTACTTTTTTGGGAAATTGAGTTAGAAAATATTGAAGACCAAGGTTTGGTTTCTATCCTAGAGTCTCAAAAAACAGAGGCCAACATTCAATTCGGAAAGTTTATTGAAAAAAATTACGAAAGTTGGTTTACACATCCGGAAGATGCCCCTACACTATCGCATCAAATCTTTAGAAATTATGTGATTCCCGAACTGGTAAAAAAGGACAAACCAGTATTGTTTGTGGTGATAGATAATTTGCGATTTGACCAATGGAAAGCCTTTGAATCTATTGTTACCGGGCATTACAAATTAGAAAAAGAGCATGCATATTTTTCTATTTTACCAACCGCTACCCAATATGCTCGAAATGCTATTTTTTCGGGACTAACTCCTTTAGAAATGGAAAAACAATTTCCTAACTATTGGAAAAATGATGTAGAAGATGGTGGAAAAAACCTAAATGAAGGAGAATTTTTAGAAGCACAAATCAAACGATATGGCTTAAAAATTAAATCGGAATATTTTAAAATTACCAATTTTAAAGATGGTAAAAAATTAGCAGAAAACTTCAAAAGTTTAAAATCAAACGATTTGGTTTCTGTAGTTTATAACTTTGTGGATATGCTTTCGCATGCCAAAACTGAAATGGAGGTAGTAAAAGAATTGGCTTCAAACGACAAAGCTTATCGTTCATTAACCTTGTCGTGGTTTAAAAATTCTCCTTTGTTGGAAATGATACAGCAAGCACAGCAAATGGGCTTTCGACTCATTATCACCACCGATCATGGCACCATAAACGTTAAAAATCCATCGAAAGTGATTGGTGATAAAAATACAAGCTTAAACTTAAGATACAAAACCGGAAGAAGTTTGACCTACGAAGACAAGGAAGTTTATGCGGTAAAAGATCCCAAAAAAATTGGCTTGCCAGCCATCCACATGAGTAGTTCGTTTATCTTTGCAAAGTCTGATTTGTTTCTGGCTTACGTTAACAACTTTAACCACTACGTAAGTTACTATCGAAACACTTACCAACATGGTGGTATTTCGTTAGAAGAAATGATCATTCCTTTGATGATTTTGGAACCTAAATAGCATGGAATTTACCTTTCAATTAAACGAAATTTCTACAGTAGCACACCAATTAGTATTGCTTTTTCAACATCCATTGGTTTGTTTAGAAGGCGAAATGGGTGCAGGAAAAACCACTTTAATTAAAGCCATTTGCGAAGTAATGGGAGTAAAAAGTCCTGTTTCGAGTCCAACGTTTTCCTTAGTAAACGAATACGAAAGCAATGCGGGCATCCTTTTTCATTTTGATTTGTACAGATTAAAGGAAGAAACTGAAGCTTTAGATTTTGGAATTGAGGACTATTTAGACTCCGGAAACTATTGTTTTATCGAATGGTTTGATAAAATTCCTAACTTGTTGCCAGCACATTATCATCTGATTAATATCTCTATTGTGGATAGTAACACACGAAAAATTACCTTTTTCACCTTATAAAAATCGCAACATTTGATAAAATACTACCGTTTATTTCCAATAATTTCGACATTTTTTTGCTAATTCCGCCTTTTTACTTGGCTATTGTGTTAAAAAACAAAATTTAACTTGCTTTTTAATTTTTTTTTAAGTTAAATTTGTCCATCACTAAAAACAATTGCCTATCGCATAATAATACTTTTTAAAAATACCGTTGTCCCGATTCTGAATTTTAAAAAGATTATTATGTCCGTTTTACTACTTTCCGATGCAGTTTTGCTAAAGAAATACATCCAAGGAGATGAAAATTCATTAGCTGTTTTAATTGAACGACACCAAACCAAAATTTACGGTTTTATTTATTCCAAGCTGGGTGACCGAGATTTATCGGATGATATTTTTCAAGACACTTTTGTAAAAGTGGTAAAATCATTAAAAATTAATGGGTACCAAGAAGAAGGCAAATTTGTTTCATGGGTTACACGTATTGCCCATAATTTGATTATTGACCATTACAGAAGAAGTAAAAAAAATACCATGATCAACTCAAGCAATAATTTGTATGAGAAAGATTATTTTATAGATAATGGTGCCAATGCAGAAGAACAAATCATTGATTTGCAAATCTCAAACGATTTAACAAAAATGATTGATCAACTTCCGGACGACCAAAAAGAAGTGGTTAAAATGCGTATGTATGACGATTTAAGTTTCAAAGAAATTGCAGAAATGACCAATGTAAGCATCAATACTGCTTTAGGCAGAATGCGTTATGCTATTATCAACTTGAGAAAAATGATGGAAAAAAACCAAATTGTTTTAACCAATTAAACAATATTTAAGATGGAGATACGTTATACTTTAAAAATTGAAGTATGGCAAAAAACTACCCTATCCCATCCCCAAAATTGAACACTCTTAAACCAAAAAAACAAACTATTGCCAACATTTTGAATTTTTCAAAATCGTATCGAGTGCAAAAAGTTGGAAATTTGAATATAGAGTTACATTTAAATTAATTTTCGTTTTTGTTAGAGCAGTTATCAAAAATTATTTTTTTGGTAACTGCTTTTTTTTCATCACCTCGTTAAGTACAGATTTCCTACCAATCGTTTTGGTAATAATATCTTTGTTTATATCCCAACCTCTGGCAGGAGAATATTCTCTTCCGTACCAAATAATTTGCAAATGCAAATCGTTCCAACAATCTTTAGGAAATAATCGTTTGGCATCTTTTTCGGTTTGTTGTACGCTTTTTCCGTTTGAAAATCCCCAACGATACATCAATCGATGGATATGCGTATCTACCGGAAAGGCAGGTACTCCAAATGCTTGACTCATGACTACACTTGCCGTTTTATGACCTACAGCGGGCATTTTTTCAAGGGCATCCATATCTGCAGGTACTTGTCCATGGTATTCTTCTACCAAAATTTTCGACAAGCCATAAATTCCTTTAGATTTCATAGGACTCAATCCACATGGTCTGATAATATCCTGAATTTCTTCCACGGTTAATTTTAGCATGTCATACGGATTATCGGCTTTGGCAAAAAGCAATGGGGTGATTTGATTTACCCGAACATCCGTACACTGTGCTGAAAGCAAAACTGCTACCAAAAGTGTATACGGATCTTTATGGTCCAACGGAACTGGAATACTCGGATACAACTCGTTTAACGTATTTATAACAAAGGTTACCTTTTCTTTTTGCGTCATTTGTGTAAGTTTAACAAACAAAAATACAATATATCATGAACACATTAAAAGTTGGAGATGCTGCCCCATCTTATTTAGGAACTGATCAAGATGGAAATACCCATCAATTAAGTGATTATACCGGAAAAAAATTAGTAGTTTTCTTTTATCCAAAAGCAAATACTCCGGGTTGTACTGCGGAAGCTTGCGACTTACGAGATCATTACAGTGAATTTACTGCTCAAAACTATGCCATTTTAGGAGTAAGTGCTGATAGTGCCAAAGCACAGAGTAGTTTTAAAAACAAATTCGAATTTCCGTATCCGCTAATTGCAGATGAAAGCAAAGAAATTATTCAAGCATTTGGGGTGTGGGGACCAAAAAAATTCATGGGAAAAGAATATGATGGCATCCATCGAACTACTTTTATCATCAATGAACAAGGAATGATTGAAAAAGTAATTAGCGATGTAAAAACTAAAGCACATGCCAATCAAATTTTAGGATAACAAAAAACTGACCTTCGGGTCAGTTTTTTGTTGCTTTTAAGATATCAATTCATTTGAAGGTTTGTATCCAAACAAATGATTGGTTTTGATGATTTCTGCAATACCGGGTGGTAGTTTTTGTTCCCAGCCATCTTCTCCTTTGGTAATCATTTTTAATACCTGACGTGAATAAATATCTAAGTTTTCGTCGTTGTAATCTTCTATATCCAATACTTTTCCGTTGAATTTAAAAAACTTGTACAATTCTTTCATTCGTGGATGTACTTTTAGAGTATCAGAATTAATAACATTTCCTTCTTCATCTTTCATCGGATATAAGAAGACTTTTAAATCTCTGTAAAACAATTTTCCAAAAGCTTCTAATATTCCTCCGCTTAAATGACGATAGTACTTTTCGTCAAAAATATCTACTAAATTATTAACACCCATAGCCAATCCCATTCTGGCTTTGGTATAATTTGAAAAATATTCCACTACTTTATAATATTCTTGGAAATTAGAAATCATTACAGTTTGACCTAAGGAACAAAGCAACTCAGCTCTGTCCATAAAATCTCTTTCGTCTATCTCCCCTTCCGCTCTTAAATTAGATAAGGTAATTTCAAAAACCACCATGGTATTGTCCGGATCAACTTTGTTTTCCTTTAAAAATAAGTTTAAAGAGTTCTGGTACATGTCCATATTCACTTTGGTTACCGGACGAAAACTACCCCTTAGTAATAAAATATTTTTCTTGTATAAAACTGCAGCAGGAAGCACATTATAACCATCCGGGTTAAACATTACCGCATCGGTCATGCCATTTTTCACCAACTGTAAGCTCATCAATCGGTTATCCACATCTGCAAAACGTGGACCGGAAAAATTGATCATATCAATTTCTATTTGGTCTTTGTCAATATGGTCATACAAATAACGCAACATCTTTTTGGGCTGGGCATATTTGTAAAAGGCACCGTAAATTAAATTTACTCCTAAAACTCCTAAAGTTTCTTGCTGTAAACGTGCATCATTTTCTTTGAATCGGATGTGTAAAATAATTTCGTTATAAGGTTCATCCGGTTCAATTTGAAATTTCAAACCTACCCAACCATGGCCTTTGTATCTTTTAGAAAAATCGATAGTAGCAACCGTATTGGCATAACTGAAAAACATTTTGTTAGGATGTTTGGTTCTGTCCAAACGTTTTTCAATTAAATTAACTTCATGCTCTAACATTTTTTTTAAACGGCTTTCTGTAACGTATCTGCCATCTTCTTCAATTCCATAAATTGCATCTGAAAAATCCTTATCATAAGCAGACATAGCTTTTGCAATGGTTCCTGAAGAACCACCTGCTCTAAAAAAATGTCGAACCGTTTCTTGGCCGGCACCGATTTCTGCAAAAGTTCCGTAAATGTTGTCGTTTAAATTAATTCTTAAAGCTTTATCCTTGGTGGAAGGAATTTGTTCAATTACCTTGTCTCCTTTCAATTTAATGCTGGTTTCCAATCGTTCCATATAGGCTTACTAATATAGTAACAAAGTTAACTATTTTTAAGGCTTTGGTAAAAGGCTTTGCCCTTTATTTTGTAAAAAATTAACGCTAAAATCCTATACATATTATGACCATCATCTTCCAAAATATTCAGATATTTGTGTACAATTGTTTTTTACAACATTCATGAAAATCCACTTTTTAGGTACTGGTACTTCACAAGGAATTCCTGTAATTGGAAGCCAACATCCGGTATGCTTAAGCAACGATCCTAAAGACCAACGATTACGAGTTTCTGTGTGGGTTGAGTTGCCTTATGCCAACATTATTATAGACTGTGGTCCTGATTTTAGATATCAGATGTTGAGAAGTAAATGTCCGACAATAGATGCTATTTTATTTACCCATGAGCATGCAGACCACACTGCCGGATTAGATGACATCAGACCATTTTATTTTGCTCAAGGAGCCATAAAAATTTATGCTCATCAAAGGGTGATTAATAATTTGAAAAGAAGATTTGATTACATTTTAAATGATGAAAATAAATATCCTGGAGCTCCAAGTGTTTTGGTTAGAGAAATTGAAAAAGACCAAAACTTTTCAGTTGGTCCGTATGAAATAATACCTATTGATTTTTTACACGGAAATTTACAAGTATTTGGATTTCGAATGGAAAATTTTGCTTACCTCACAGATGTCAAATCTATTGAAGATGAAGAAATTCAAAAACTAAAAAGCTTAGAGGTATTGGTAATAAATGCTTTGCGAAAAGAACCCCATGATACCCATTTTAATTTGGAAGATGCATTAGCTTTTGTCAAAATCGTTCAACCAAAAAAAGCCTATTTAACCCATATAAGTCATCGCATGGGTTTTCATGAGGAAATTTCCAAGGAACTCCCTGAAAACGTATTTTTGGCATACGATACTTTAACTTTAGAAATCAATTCAATATGAAACAAATACTACAATACGCAGTGATATTTTTGGTGTTAACCAATCTTTTTACCTATTCTTACTACCAAAATAAAATCAAAAAAGATGTTGGTACTCTAGAAAACAAACTCAGCAGAAAAAGCGACTCTATCCAACAATTGCAATTAGAAAATTATCAATTAGGAAATTTTACTTTAGCCAATAACCAAGCTGCCTTGGATTATTTTGAAGATAAAAAAACTGGTACTTTTTTGACTTCTCAAGAAATTGAATCTCTATTACAAAACAAATTATTCGAATTAAATGATTTAAAAGAGGGCAACCCACTTACAGGTTATGAAATTATCAACGATAAAAAATTCATCATTGAACAATTTAAAATCATCAACCACCGATGGTTGGTTGCCAACTTTACCGATGGTAAATTACAAGGGGAATTGCTTTTAAAATATTTTATCAACCCGGATAAATCTGTAGATTTTGAACGTATTGAAACTGTAATTTTACCTATACAAAAACAATAATTATTTTCCGAATAAAAACATCAAAGGAATGTGAATTCGTGCTCTCCAAGCATTTTCTGAGTGTTCAGCTTTTAAAAATTTTCGGGTGCTCCAATTTTTGTTGGTGTACCCTTTTTCTTTCATCAATTCATCTACCTTTAACTGATAAGGCTCGTACAAAGCATCTAAAGTAGCCGTACCATAGTCAAAATAAAATTTATGGGATCCTGCATTTGGCATTTTCTCTTTTAAATAGACCAAAAATGCATCTGGAATAGGATTGTTTACCGTATCAAAAACACCAACCCAATGGGTTGACAAACAAGCTGCTCCTCCAAAAACCTCTGGATATTCGCAAACGGCATACCATGAAATCAAACCTCCCATGCTGGAGCCAGAAATAAAAGTATTGGATGCATTTTTTAAAGTACTGTATTTGCTATCAATAAATGGTTTAAGTTCGGTAACTATAAATTTTAAATAATTATCTGAATCTACTTCTTTGCCAAACAATTTCACTTGCTCAAACCTATTTAATTGGTATAACGAATCTCTCGTTTTTTCAGATAAAGATTCAAAAGGTTTTTGAGGAAAATAATTGCTATGTCTGATTTCAGAAATATTATGAATGCCAACCACTATATATTTTTTAGAGCGGTCAAATGCCATCATTCTGCCAGCGGCTTCATCTACTCCCCATTCTTGTTTGTTCCAAGTATGGTTTGGGTCAAACAGCATTTGACCGTCATGCATATACAATACACTGTATTTTTGTTTGGGAGAATAATCCTCCGGAAGCCATACATCTACATGTCTGGGAGCTATTAATTTAGACGGAAAGTTTTCGTGTCGAATAATTTTTCCGTTAGAAGGAACTGGATTTTGAGCAAACATGGATAAACACATCCAACCAAATAAAAAAACAAATTTTAATCGCATCAAGGAGTTGGTTTTGAAACGTTGACTTCTTTTAATACCACTTTATCTGTGTAGTTCACCACTTTTAAAGTAAGTTTCGGATTTTCATGATTAATTACATAAATCTTGCCATTTTCAAAAGGAACATTGCTGCTTTTAAAGTCAACGTCACCATCATTTAAAACATTTTTCACAGATGCTGTATCGATAGAAAAAGTTCGCATGGTTTGTAAAGATTCTTCCGAGTAATGAAAAGGTTTGCTTCGTAAATCTTTTAAAACTCTACAATTTGGCAAATAGCAAAAGGTAACATTTCTGCTTTCTGCCTTTGACATCATAAAATACAACATAAAAATCACTCCAATAATCAAACCGAAAAGGTAAAAAGCCAATCTGGTATAAAACTTCATAACGTAAAATTAATCAACAGGTCAAAAGTAAGAACTATCTTTTGGTTTGTCCTTAAAAAAAGCATAAGGATTAAAAAACAATCAATTCGATATCCGAATGTGGCAAACCAAACCACTCCCCTATAGGTACATTAGATAAAATTCCGTGGTACACATACACTCCATGTCGCAACCCTTTGTCCATTCGCAAAGCATTTTCAATACCACCGTCTTCTGCTATTTGCAATAAATATGGAATCAAAATATTGCTTATACTCATCGAGGCAGTTCTGCTATATCTAGAAGGTATATTGGGCACAGCATAGTGAATCACATCATATTTGGTATACGTTGGGTTTTCGTGTGTGGTAATTTCAGAAGTTTCAAAACAACCACCAGAATCAATGCTTACATCTACAATAACAGCTCCACGCTTCATATGCTCTACCATGGTTTCTGAAACAATAATAGGAGACCTACCTTTACCTCTTACCGCACCAATCGCAACATCACATCTTCGCAAAGCTTTTAATAACACTTTGGGCTGGATGGTTGACGTAAAAATTCTTTGGTTGATGTTATTTTGTAACCTTCTTAATCGAGTGATCGAATTGTCAAAAACTTTCACATTTGCTCCTAAACCTATGGCTGCTTTGGCAGCATTTTCACCAACAGTTCCTGCTCCAATAATCAATACTTCTGTAGGAGCAACCCCTGCAATATTGCCAAAAAGCATGCCTCTGCCATTTTTATTTTGTGTCATCAACTCTGCAGCAATCAATACCGATGCTGTTCCAGCGATTTCACTCAACGATTTCACTGCAGGGTAAGATCCATCATGATCTTTGATAAATTCAAAACCAAGAGCAGTGATTTTTTTTTGCATCAACTTTTCAAAATACTCTTTGTTTCTGGTTTTGATTTGTATGGCAGAAATCAACAACGAGCCAGGTTGTATTAAATCTATCTCGGCAATGGTAGGAGGTTCTACTTTAAGCAAAATTGGACAAGAAAATACTTTCGCAGTATCGTTGGTAATTTCAGCACCAGCATCTGCATACTCCTTGTCGGTATATTGTGACCCATCTCCAGCACCTGCTTCCATTAAAATTCGATGTCCGTGCGAAACCATCGATTGTACTGCATCAGGAGTCAAACAAATTCTTCTTTCTTGAAAGTAGGTTTCTTTAGGAATGCCAATAAACATTTGTTGTTTGTTCGGAACAATCTCTAACATTTCCTCTTTTGGAAGTAAATCTTTTTTGCTAAATGGGGTTAACAACGACATGAAAGTTATTTTAGGTATAAAGTTATTAAATTTTTAAATATATGCATGTAATATACTTTGATTGTTGTGGTTTAAATGAATTAAAACATTATTTTTATATAAAAAAAAATGTCTAACATTCAGTTGATTATTGAAGAAAGAGCTTCCACAATAGGTAATTTTTTGGTTGGAAGATTGTTGCCATTTCGACAAAAGAGAATGGTGGGTCCATTTATTTTCTTAGACCACATGGGGCCTGTAGCATTAAAGGATAGAGACCGATTAGATGTTCTCCCTCATCCACACATAGGATTATCTACTTTAACTTATTTGTTAGAAGGTGTCATCAGACACCAAGATTCGCTACAAAACGATTTGGTTATAGAACCGGGAGCAGTTAATTTGATGACGGCTGGTAAAGGAATCGTTCATTCTGAAAGAACCCCTTTAGAAATGAAAAACTATAGCCATGTTTTACATGGCCTTCAAATTTGGATTGCATTACCTACGGAATTAGAAGATATAGAGCCCTCTTTTCAACACACACCAAAAGATGAAATTCCATCAAAAAAAATTGGAGATACACTAGTAAGAGTTATTGCTGGCAATGTCCTTGGGATGAAATCCCCAGTAAAAACTTATAGCCCACTTTTTTTAATTGAAATGACTTCTGTATCTTACTGTGAAATAAATATTGGAAATGATTTATTTGGTGAAGTTGCAATGTACATTCTCAAAGGTAAAGTAGAAATAGATGATATTGAGTTTGATGCCAATCAAATTTTAGTAGCAAAAAATCCAAAGCTATGTGCTTTTAAAATGAAAGAAAATAGTCATATTTATATTTTCGGAGGAGATCCATTTTTAGAAGAGAGATATATTAATTGGAATTTTGTTTCAAGCTCTAAAAACAAAATTGATGAGGCTATTGAATTGTGGAAAAAACAAAAATTCCCGATTATACCAAATGATGCAGAAGAATTTGTTCCATATCCAACACTAAAACACTAATCGCTATGGCAAAAATTGTTTCAACTATTGGTAAACAATTATACCGAATGGAAGTAATTTCCAAAAATGGAAATACCTTAATTGCAGATGAACCAAATAATTTAGGTGGGCAAAATTTGGGTTTTTCTCCAGATGAGTTATTAGCTGCCTCTTTAGCTACATGTACCTCTGCAACTTTGAGAATGTATGGTAATAGAAAAAACTGGGATGTAGGAATCATTCGTGTAGAAGTAAATTTGGAATCATCTTTAGAGGAATCTTTTTTTGAAAGAAAAATTCTATTTGAAAACAAATTAACCAATGAACAAAACAAACGTTTGCTGCAAATAGCTGAAAAGTGCCCAATTCATAAAATATTAAGTCAAAAAATTAATATTAAAACCATAATATCTGATGACTAAAATTAAAACAATTCATAAACAAATAGACCAGCTTCAGCATTGGATTGATATTAGAGAAAAGTTTGAAGCTTCAATCTCTAAAGCAACCGTAGGTTGGCATATAGAGCACAGTTTGGTGGTTTTAGACCAAATTATGAATGAATTGGTTGGTTCTAACCCTTCGGGATACCGTTACCAATTTAATTTTTGGAAGACCATCATATTTTTAAGAGGACAAATACCAAGAGGTAAAGCCAAGGCTCCAAAGGCTGTAAGAGTGGAACAACCTAATAGTTCAGAAGATTTTTTACTAGACTTGATACAGAAAGTAAAAGATAAAATTACTGTTGTTGAAACTTTGCCAAAAAATTCCTTTTTTGTGCATCCTTTTTTTGGTAAAATGAATGTGAAAGAAAGCAAACGTATGATGTATCTTCACACAGATCATCACTTAAAAATTATAGAAGACATTTTGAAGCATAAAAAAAGTCGCTAAAAGCGGCTTTTTTTATTTCGTGTAAATACTTATGTTTATGCCAAAGCATTTACGTGTTTCATCAAACTTGATTTTAAGTTAGAAGCCTTGTTGTCGTGAATAACGTTTTTCTTAGCTAACTTATCAATCATAGCCAATACCAAAGGCAATTTTGCTTTTGCATCTGCAGCATCATTGTTCATACGCAAAGCTTTTACAGCATTACGAGCAGTTTTATGTTGGTATCTGTTTAATACTCTTTTCTTTTCGTTACTTCTAATTCTTTTTAAAGCAGATTTGTGATTTGCCATCTTTTCTTACGAATAAATTGTTTTTAATTTTTTTGTAGTCCGTAGGGGAATCGAACCCCTGTTGCAAGAATGAAAATCTTGAGTCCTAACCCCTAGACGAACGGACCAATATTTGGTCAGTAAACTTTTGTAGCCCGTAGGGGAATCGAACCCCTCTTGCAAGAATGAAAATCTTGAGTCCTAACCGATAGACGAACGGGCCATTGTTTAATTGCGAGTGCAAAGATAGAATGATTTTTTATTTCTGCAACAACTAAACTTACTTTTTTTTCTTTTTTTAATATGCCTTTGCAAAAAGCACTCGTTTTGAGGACTTTTGCCCAGAAAAAACACAAAATCCATCTTCCATTTCCGCATCCAAAGGAATACAACGAATGGTTCCTTTGGTCAAATCTTTGATTTTTTCTTCTGTTTCAGGAGTACCATCCCAGTGGGCAGAAACAAATCCACCTTTATTATCTAACACATCTTTAAACTCGTCAAAGTTATTTACTTTGGTAATGTGTGAATTTCTGTAATCCAAAGCTTTCTCAAACATTTCTGTTTGAATTTGTGTCAATAAATTTTGCACAAAATCCTCGATTCCATCTCTAGAAACAACTTCTTTGGTTAAAGTATCTCTTCTAGCCACTTCAATGGTGTTGTTTTCTAAATCTTTCGGTCCAATTGCCAATCTTACCGGAACTCCTTTTAATTCATATTCATTGAATTTAAAGCCAGGCTTGTGCGTAGTTCTATCGTCATATTTTACAGAAATTCCTTTACCCTTTAATGATGTAAAAATTGGATCTACCACATTGGTAATTGCAGCCAACTCTTCTTCTGTTTTGTAAATAGGCACAATAACTACCTGAATTGGAGCCAAATTTGGAGGCAAAACCAATCCGTTATCGTCTGAATGAGTCATTACCAAGGCTCCCATTAAACGAGTAGATACTCCCCAAGAAGTCCCCCAAACATGTTCTTGTTTACCTTCTTTATTGGTAAATTTTACATCAAATGCTTCTGCAAAATTTTGTCCTAAAAAGTGAGAAGTCCCAGCTTGTAAAGCTTTTCCATCTTGCATTAAAGCCTCAATACAATAGGTTTCTACTGCACCTGCAAATCTTTCAGATTCTGTTTTTACTCCTTTTATTACCGGAATTGCCATAAAATTTTCAACAAAATCTGCATACACTTGCATCATTTTCACCGTTTCAACAATAGCTTCCTCTTTGGTAGCATGAGCTGTATGCCCTTCTTGCCATAAAAATTCTGCGGTACGCAAAAACAATCTAGTACGCATTTCCCATCTAACCACATTGGCCCATTGGTTGATTAATAAAGGTAAATCACGGTAAGATTGTATCCAATTTTTATATGTACTCCAAATAATAGCTTCAGAAGTTGGCCTTACAATCAACTCTTCTTCTAATTTAGCATTCGGATCCACCATCAATTTACCAGGATTTGCTTCGTCTGTCTTCAATCTGTAATGGGTAACTATGGCACACTCCTTAGCAAAACCTTCTGCATTTTTCTCTTCAGCTTCAAACATGCTTTTAGGAACAAACAACGGAAAATAGGCATTTTGATGACCTGTATCCTTAAACATTTTGTCTAACTGTTGTTGCATTTTTTCCCAAATAGCAAATCCGTATGGTTTGATTACCATACAGCCTCTTACACCAGAATTCTCAGCCAAATCAGCCTTCACTACTAGCTCGTTATACCATTTAGAATAATCTTCTGCTCTCTTGGTTAAATTTTTACTCATATACTTATTAATGGCACAAAAATTGTTGTTAAAATATCAAGAATTGTTGGCAAAACTAATTAATTTTGTTGGTGTAACAATTTCAAAAGAATAAATTCTAATAAAATATAGTTCCAATGACATCAGGTAAATGAACCTCAAAAATCAATTACCTAGCCTTAAAAAAAAAGCTTATGAAAATCCAAACAAAACCTCCGTATCAATTTTTAGTATTCGGAATTTTGGTATCCACCTTATTTTCCTGTGGCAGTTACCAAAATTCTTCATATTATGACAACGATGGTATTTACAGTCAAAATACCAACGTTAACAGAACTGAAAACAACTCGAATACTAACGCTAATTCAGAAACTTTTAAAAGAAGATTAGCACAAATCCAAGAGTCTAACCAGGACTTGTTTGTAGATGTTGAAAATTACAACAACCAAGATACTACTACAGTTGTAGTTAACAGAACTGGTTGGGGAAGTCAACCTAGCAGTGTTCAAGTAAATATTTATGACAATACATGGGGTTGGAATGCATGGATGGGTCCAGGTTGGGGCATGGGATGGGGAAGACCTTGGGGTTGGAATGGCTGGTGGGGAGCCGGTTGGGGCTGGAATGCAGGCTGGGCCTGGGGTGGATGGTATGATCCATTTTGGGGACCAGGATGGGGCTGGGGATGGAACAGTTGGTTTGGCCCAGGCTGGGGTTGGAACGCTGGTTGGGGTTGGAATGCCGGATGGGGCTGGAATGGCGGCTGGAACAATAACGTAGCTTACAACAATGGCAGAAGAGGTTCTATTGTTTGGGGAAGCCAAGGTAGAAACAGTAACTTTTCTAACAGATATTCTAACAATTATCAAACTTCTAACAGAGGAAATATATCCAATACTCGAATTGGCAATAGCCAAAGCACAAGATTTGATGGTCAAAGAAACAACACTACTATTAGAAATAACCAAAGTACTCGTAGCCAAACTGTTCAACCAAGAGGAAACCAAGCTCCTAGTAGAAGTTACACTCCTCAAAGCACTAGAGGTACCCAACCAAGCATGAATCCAAGTAGAGGAAGCTCGTCTCCTTCTATGTCACCAAGTAGAGGTGGCTCTATGGGTGGAGGTTCCTTTGGAGGTGGTCGTTCCGGTGGTGGCGGAGGCGGAGGAAGAAGAGGTTAATCTCTCAACATAAAAACAAAAATTACTACTTAAACTTTATCAAAAAATGAAACTGATTAAACTTAGTTTACTAGCTATATTATGCTCCAATGTATATGCACAAGATATGTTTGATGCATTGCGTTACGGACAAGAGAATTTAACGGGTACTGCTCGTTTTAGAGCTATGGGTGGTGCATTTGGAGCATTAGGTGGGGACATTTCTTCAATAAATGTGAATCCTGCAGGTTCTGTGGTTGCCAATAACAACCAAATGACTTTTAGTATCACCAATTTTGGCAATCGAAACAACAGCACCTACTTTGGCAATAGAGAATCGGAAAGAGACAACCAATTTGACATCAATCAAATTGGAGCCTTGTTTGTTTTTAGAGACGATAGTAAAAAAATGAACAAGTTTGCTATTGGGTTGAACTACGAAAACAGCAATCATTTTAACAATACCATTTTCAGTGCTGGAACTTCAACCAATCCTTTTGCAAATTACTTTTTACATTTTGCCAATGGAATTCCATTAGGACAACTTACTGGAACCTCTTATGGCAATTTAGGGTTTGCTGGACAACAAGCTTTTTTAGGATATGAAAGTTATGTAATCAACCCTGCCACCAACGACCCGAGTAATACGCAATATTTTGCAAATGTTTCTCCAGGTAACTTTTACCAAGAAAATTTTATTCAAAACGTAGGGTATAACGGAAAACTGACTTTAAATTTTGCAGGTCAAGTAGACAGATTGCAATTTGGTGCCAACTTAAATGCCTATTTTTCTGACTTCAATCGTACCCAAATTTTTTATGAAGAAAATAGTAATAACACATTGAATGGTTTACAAAGAATGCAGTTTACAAATAATTTATATACTTATGGATCAGGGTTTTCTGCACAACTAGGAACCATTTACAGAGTTACAGATGCATTAAGAATTGGTGCTTCTTATGAATCACCTACTTGGTTCAGATTTAATGATGAATTATCTCAAGGTATTTCTACAGTTGACAGTGAAAATGGTCAAGATTTCACCAACACTGTAAACCCAAACATCATCAACATCTATCCTACCTATCGTTTAAGAACACCATCCAGGGTTACCGGAAGTGCTGCTTATGTATTTAAAAATGGTTTGATTAGTTTTGATTACAGCTATAGAGATTTTAGCAATATGAGATATCGACCTGAGTCAGATCCGTTTTTCAGACCTATCAATGCCCAAATGTCGAATGAGTTAACCGGAACAAATGAATTTAGAGTGGGTACTGAATATAAAATTAAAGCATTGAGTTTAAGAGCTGGTTTCAGACACGAAGATAGTCCGTTTAGAAACGGAAGAAGCATTGGAGCATTAACCAACTACAATGCTGGCTTGGGATACAACTTTGGAAGCACCAAAGCTGACTTAGCTTATGGTTATTTTAAGCGAAATAGCAATACGCCATTTTTTAGCGAAGGTTTTACGCAAAGTGCCAATATTGACCAAATTCAGCACAATATCACTTTGAGTTTGTTGTTTGAATTATAATTCATATGAAATTTTCTTCAAAAACTCTGCATACCAATTGCAGAGTTTTTTGTTTTGTAACAAATCCAATAAAATAGCTACTAAATAGTACATGAGCGAAAATCTGGAACAAATCTTTGTATCGCAATTAATGGAGCATCAAAACATACTCCATAAAATTTGTAGGCTGTATACCAACAACGAAGTGGAGCATGAGGATTTGTTTCAGGAAATTACCATACAATTATGGAAAGCTTTTCCAAACTTTAGAGGGGAAGCCAAATTTTCTACTTGGGCATATCGGGTAGCTTTGAATACTGCCATTACTTTGTTCAGAAAAAAAAGTAAAAGTGTCACAACGCATTCCATAGAAGATAAAAAATTCTTTCTGAAATCTGAAGACTATGATGCCACTGAAGAAGAACAGCTTAAATTAATGTACCAAGCGGTACAACAATTAAATGATATAGACAAAGCATTGGTATTTTTGTATTTAGAAGACAAAGACTATGCAGAGATATCAGAAACTTTAGGAATTTCAGAAGTCAATGCAAGAGTAAAAATGAATAGAATTAAAAGTAAATTAAAAAAAATATTAAACCCCTGAGGCATTATGGAGGACGGACTAGAATTATTAAAAAAAGACTGGAAGAAAAAAACTTCCGATTTACCAAGTTATTCCGAAGTGGATTTGTACAAAATGATACACAAACGCTCTACATCTATAGTCAAATGGATTGTTTGTGTAAGTGTGTTAGAATTACTTTTTTGGATAAGCATGTCGGTATACATGAAAAATTCAGATTTTTCGAACGCCTACCAAGCATTAGATAAATTTTATTTTATGACCGTTGCAGAAGTGATAAGTTATGGAGTAATTGTAACATTTATCTACTTGTTTTACAAAAACTATCGAAAAATCAATACCTCTAGTTCGGTAAAAGAACTGATTCAGCAAATTATTACTACCCGTAAAACGGTTCAGAACTACGTAAAAATTGTTATTGTATTAACTACTATTACTGCATTTGTAACATTTGGATTATTGATGCAAGTAGACGAAAACATGATAACCTTGTTACAGCAAGCCGAAAATAATGGAGACGCTACCCTATTTTACTTTATCCTGTTTATTTCGGTAACTATATACATTGGATTGATGATCCTTTTAATCTGGGGCTTTTATCGAATCATTTATGGTATATTTTTAAAGAGACTTTACAAGAATTACGAAGAATTGAAAAACATAGAAGCTTAAAAGTTGATATCATGAAAAAACATCTTTTGCATCTTTTTATTTGGATTTTTAGCATCCCTTATTTATTCGGTCAATATAATTCCAACCATCTTCTTTGGAAAATTTCGGGAAATGGATTGAAAAAAGATAGTTTTATTTACGGTACCATTCATATGACTTGCAATAGTGAATTACCCGAAAAAGTAACAACTGCTTTAAATAAATCGGAAAAATTGGTGTTAGAAATCAAAATAGATGATCCGGAATTAATGGTAAAAAGCATGCAAGGAATGCAAATGAAAGATGGTACTCGAATCAGCTCTATGGTAACATCAGAGCAAATGGAGCTGATGAATCAATTTTTTATGCAACATCTTGGTATTCCTCTTAAAGTATTGGACCAAGCAAAACCTGCTCTATTACAAGCTCTTTTTTATTCTAAAATGTTGGATTGTTCCAAAGCAACCTCAGTAGAACAATTGCTTATGAATGTTGCCAAAAGCAATGATTTAGAAGTACTAGGCTTAGAAACCATCGAAAGTCAAATGGCAATTTTTGACCAAATTCCATACCAAACACAAGTAGAAGATTTATGGCAAATGGTGCAAAACAAACAAGAAAGTGAAAAAAGTGAATTTTTAGAACTTTTAGAATTGTACCAAAAAGAAGCCATTGATGCCATGATAACAGGAATGGAAAAGTCAAAAAACAAAACTAGTGCTGAGTTTAAAGAAATTCTTTTAGACCAAAGAAACCAAAATTGGATTGCTCCAATGTTACAATTAATGCAAGAAAAAAGTTGCTTATTTGGTGTTGGTGCAGCTCATTTAGGTGGAGAAAATGGTGTTTTAGAATTACTCAGAAAAAAAGGCTACAAAGTAACTCCAGTAAACTAATATCTAAACTGACGTTGCTTATTTAATTCTTCCTCTTCTTTGATTACTTCTACAGGCAAAACTTTAAGCATGGATGGATGTTGCTCAATGGCATATTCTATTTTTTCTACAATAGATTCTACCGTTTCATTTTCATAATCAATATCTAAAGGATTCTTAATCACCATCGATTGTAAAATACCTTTCTTTTTGATCAGCAATCCTTTTCTGTCAAACGACCTTCTAAAGCCATCAATTACAATAGGAACCACAACAGGTTTATGCTGCATAATGATATGTGCGGTTCCTTTTCGTACTGGTTTAAATGACCTTGTGGTACCTTGCGGAAAAGTAATCACCCAACCGTCTTTTAATGCAATTTTGATATTTTCCGTATCGTTTGGGTTCACTTCTCTTTGCACATCTTGTCCTTTGGCCCTCCAAGTTCTTTCAACAGTAATGGCCCCAGCATATGCTAAGATTCTTGGCAACCAGCCTTCCTTCATGGTTTCACTTGCAGCTACATAATAAATATTGAGTTTTGGTTGCCATAAATAGCCAACGTTTTTAATGTTATCAACCCTACCACTCAAACTGGCATTAAAAACGTGAAACATAGCAACCACATCGGCAAAATAGGTTTGATGGTTGGATATAAATAAAACATTTGTGTCCGGTAAGTTTTTTATAATTTCGGAACCTTCAATATGTAAACGATTAAAACCTCTGTATCGTTGATGGGTTAACACCCCAAATATTCTTATCAACCATTTTTTCAAAAAAAGTATATGACCAAATGGATTTCTTTTTACCAACTGCATGAGCATTCAATTTTTCAGAAAAACAAAGTTATTGAAAAACTATCAAGATTTGCAACTTATCTTAACAATTCAAAGTGATCTTTTAATTCACTTAATACCATAGCAGTTGCACCCCAAATAAAATGTTTTTCAAAATCCCAACCCGGAACTACAATTTGAACCCCATAGGAAGTATTCATTTTTTGATTGGTTAAAGTTGCATCTTCTAAAAAAAAACGAAGTGGAACTTCTAAAATTCTTTGCACTTCAGAAGCTTGTGGAATAAATGAAAGTGTTTCGTTTGAAAAACCTAAAAAAGGATGCATCAAAAAATTACTCGGTGGAATATACACCGATTGCAATTGCTTGATAAAATTCACTTTTTGTGATTCTACACCAACCTCCTCTTCACATTCGCGAAGTGCAGTATGCAAAAAACTTGTATCAGAGGTTTCTGCCCTACCGCCTGGAAAAGAAACTTGTGAAGAATGTACTCCAGGATAGGATGGTCGAACAATCAAAACCAAATGAGCTTCGTCATTTTTTGGGTATATCAACACCATTACTGCAGCTTTTTGAGGATTTTGATGTTCAGGATTTAACTTACGCACCAAATCCATTCTTTCAACAGGACTCATTTTTGCATGCGAAGCTTGGGCATCTAATTGCAATTTTGTTATATTTGGTACGTATTCTAAAAACCGATGAAATTTCATATATCCCTTTTATTAGCCCTATTGTTTTTTCAATGCGATTCAAATACTAAAGATAAAACTAATATCCAAAATCCAACAAAAAAAAACAATGCAATTGAAAATGTTGTTAGCAATGCACCTAAATACAATGTTTCAAATCATATCATTACACAAGAAAATGCAATAGATTTTTTAACATGGTATGGAAAACAAAATACCAAAACCGATTTTTTAATTGAAACTTCTTTAGGGAATATCCAAATAAAACTTTTTAACGAAACTCCTATCAACAGAGCAAATTTTGCTTATTTGGTAGAGAAAAATTACTTTCCTACTACTTACTTTCATCGTGTAGTTAAAGACTTTGTAATTCAAGCTGGAAATTCTGATTTGATGAAATCGAGCAATGCCCGAAAAAGCATTGGGAAATTTCTTTTACCACCAGAGTTTCATCCAAATTTAAAACACGAATTCGGAGCTATCGCAGCTGCAAGAGAATGGGAAGATAATCCGGATAAATTAACGGAGCCTTATGAATTTTACATTGTAACCAAGCCAAATGGTGCACATCATTTAAACAAGGAACATACGGTTTTTGGAAAAGTCATCAAAGGTTGGGACGTGATACAAAAAATCAACGACCAAGAGGTAGATGGAAGGGAATTTCCGTTGGTAGATGTCAAAATTTTATCTGTAAAAGCATTGTAAAACATGTATAGCAAAGCCGAAAAACAAGCATTAATTCAGGAATTTTGGACTACTTTCGGACAAAACTATCCAAGAAAATGGCTTTTACACAAGACCAAAATTAAAGATGTACATTTTAAATTTTATGCCGACAATAAAAAAGTAGGTGTTTGTTTAGAAATTGGCTGCAAATCAGAAGATTTAAAAAAAATATATTACGAAAAAATCATTTCATTGTTTGGCCTTTTAAAAGATGAATTTTTGCCTAATATCCAAGAAGAGTACCACCATTTGCTAGAAAATGGCAAAGAAGTTGCTTTGTTTTGGGAAGAAAGCAACCAATGGAGCATGCACAACAAGCAACATTGGGAAGAAATTTTTGATTATTTCTATGATAAAATGGATGCTTTTGAACGCTTTTTTTTCGAATACGAAGACTACATAAGAGATTTAGAAACTAACACATAACTAGCCATTAACACCTAAATTCATGAAACATTTTATTTCTTTCCTATTATTTTGCAATTTTCTTATTGCACAAGAATCGCTACGTGAACTTTATGATGCTGACGATTATATTACAAAAGGTATTGAACTTTTTGATGCAGGAGAATACGAAAAAAGTATCGCATTTTACGATAAAATTCCAGCTAGCGATATTGATTATGGCAGAGCTCAATACCAGAAATGCATGGCATTAAGGGTCAGCAAAAAATATGACGAATTAGAAAAATTATACCAATCATTAGAGCAACAAAAAATTACCTCTTCATTTCCAATGATTTATGTAGAAAAGGCAATTTTTTACAGCGATCAGAACAAATTAGAGGAGTCGTTAAAAGTATTTGAAGAAGCAGAAAAAATCATTCCAAACAATACACTATTACTTTACAACAAAGCCTATTTGTACGTAAAAAGAGAAGAAAGACAAAAAGCAGTTGAATATTTAAAAAGATCTATTACCAACGACCCTAACCACGGGACAAGCTTATACTTATTCGGTTTATTGTGCATAGAAGACGGTCATGTAGCAAGTGGAGCTATGTCGTTAATGAGCTATTTGGCAAACTTTCCAAACGGTAGATTTTCAAGAGAATGTGTGATTAAGTTAAACACCAAATTAAGTGAATTTTACAAACCAACTTCTTTGGTAATTAGTGAAAGTGGAGACCAATTTTCGCAATTAGACATTATTTTAAAAAACAATCTTTCGTTGCAACCTAAATTCAAATTAAAAGCTGGAATTGACGATAAATTTACTCGACAAATTCAAGCAATTTTAGAATATGCAAAATCACATAAAATTGAAGGTGGCTTTGCAGAAAATACATTCATCCCTTGGATGAAAGTTGTTGTGGATAAAAATTATATTGAGGGATACAGTTATTATGCACTAATAAGTTTTGAACAAGAATTAGGAAACAACTTACTAAAACATAAAAAATCAATCATCAATTTTAGTGACCAATTCATCAAAAATGATTTTTGGTATTCGTATGCTTCCAGAATTCATCCTTTTTTCAAATCTAAAGAACCAATTGTAGTTTTTTACGACAATGGCAGACCTTCTTTGATGGGTAAATTTAAAGATGAAAAAAGAGAAGGAAATTGGTTTTTAGTTGATGAAAATTACCAAATTATTTCGGAGTTATACTTTGAGAACAATGAATTACAAGGAGAACAAAAGTACTATTTTAGCAATAGTACCCAACAAAAAGAAACCACCATTTACCAAAAAGGAAGCAAAGAAGGAAGAAGTATTGATTACTACAAGAATGGGCTTATTAAAAATGAAGAAAACTATACAAACGATAAACTCAATGGAAAGCTAACCAATTACTATTCTGTTGGAGGTAAATTCTGCGATTTAGAATATGTAGATGGTGAGTACAATGGAATGCAAACATGTTATTATTCCGATGGCACTAAACGACACGAGATAAGCTATTTAAATGGTGAATTACACGGTGTTTCCAATTATTATTTTACAGATGGTACGTTATCTAAATCCATAAATTACAGCAAAGGTAAATTAGATGGGGCTTGGAAAGAATATTTTGAAAATGGAACACTCAAATTAGAGACCTATTATAAAAATGATGAACCCATCAACCAAACCAAAGAATATTTTGCAAACCAAACTGTTTACAGAACAAAGGATTTTGCAGCTGATTTAAGTGCTGTTGAAAAAATATACTATCCAAACGGTCAATTAGAAAATATTTACCAATACAATGCCAAAGGTCAATTGGAAAAATCTGAACATTTTGATGTGAATGGCAATAAATACTTAGAAGAGATTTACAAAAATGACGAATTAAAAAAATTGGTTCAATACGGTAGAAATAAAAAACCCGTTGAAATAAATATCAACAAACCATATGTGCTTTACGATTTTGAAGGAAACAAAACCGTTGAAGGAGGTAATGTAAATAGCAAGAAAAATAACCGTTGGAAATATTATAGAAAAAACGGAACGGTTTCATTAGAAAGAGATTTTGTGAACGGAAGCAATACTGGTATCAATACTAGATATACCATCAACCAAAAAGTATATAGTCAAGAGCCAGTTGAAAACGGAAACTTACATGGCAATTATCAGAATTTTCATTTAAATGGCAAACTGCAACAAAGTATTTATTATCAAGAGGGCAATTTAAGCGGGCCGCTTACTAATTTTTATGCAAACGGGAATAAACACATAGAATCTTATTATGTGAATAACGAAAAAGAGTTTTTTGAACATACCTATTGGATGAAAGGAAACAGAAAAGAAACTGTTGAATTCTTAGGTGCTGAGGTAATTAAATCGACCGTTTACAATGAATTAGGAGAACCAATCAACGAATTTGATTTTACCAATAAAACCGGAACTTTCAGTTATAATAAATGGTCTGAAAACCATCAAATGGAATTGAAAAACGGAAAATACAATGGCAAGTACACCATTAAAGACAATGAGCAAATTTTAATTTTAAATGCTCTTTATGTAAATGGTGTTTTGCACGGCAAATACGAACTTTTTCACCCTAACGGAATGCCTAAAATTCAATCAACTTTTCAAAATGGTTTGTTGCAAGGCGAAAGAAAATCATATGATTTTGCCGGAAAGCTAAGATTAATCGAAAATTACATCAACGGTATAGAAAATGGTAAAATAGAAAGATACTACAATACCGGAAAATTGATGTACTCTTACGAGACTAAAAATAACAGTAAATTCGGAGAACAAGTATTTTATAACATGCAAGGAAATGAAGTTGCAAGCATCGTGTATGAAGCTGATAACATTATTGGTTATAAAATTTTAGAAAACGATAAATTAGGAGAAATGAAAACAGTTTCTGGTAACATGGAAATTGTTTCAAAATACAATAATGGTGTTATTGCATTTAAAGTGAATATTCATTTTGGAGCTTTTGACAAAGTTTTAGAAATTAATTCAGCAAACGGAAATAAAAATTTAATCATTGGCTATTTGCAAGATTATTTTCATGGCGACAGAATTGAATATCATGAAAATGGAAAAGTATACAAACATGAAAGATTTGACCATAATGACTTTCACGGAATTCAAGAATATTTTGACCAAAACGGATTACCAACTTATTCTATAGAACATGAAAACGACGAAATGAATGGATGGGTAAAATTTTACGACAAAGGAAAAGTAGTTAAATCTAAACGAATGGCAAGCAATGAGTGCATGGAAACAAAAAAATAGGTTGAATTGGTTGATTTTATTCTGTTTGGCATTTGCTTTACAAGCCCAAAACTCTAGTTATTTTTTAGAAAAATACAATGGATTTTCGGAAGTAAAATCTTTCGAAAAAGTACAAATAAAAATGTTTTTCGAAAAAAATGAATTAAAAATTCATCAATCAGAAACTGAAGAATACATCACAATTAATGAACAGGGATTAAAATTTAACACCTTACAATGTTATTATGCAGAGTTATCTCCATTAATTTCCTCTGAAGCTTTTATGGTGGCACCAGAATCTGGGAAAAATAAAAAAACCAAAATCACCAACTTTGTTGATAAAAAACCAACAGATAATAAGGTGTTTTACGACGATTATATGACTCGAAAATATACCTATCAAAATATCGAAATTGGGGCAAGAAAACAATTAAACCATACCAAATGGATAAAAGACCCGTATTTACTAAACAAACATGTTTTTTTTGATAGCAATCCAATCGAACAAAGCATTTTTGAAGTGGAAGTGGATGCCAATATCAAAATTGGATACAAAACATTTCATCTTGACGAAAAAAAGGTACAATTTGAAAAAATAGAGGAGAAAAACAAAATTATCTACCGTTGGATCTACCGAGATATTTTGCCAATCAAGTACGAAAGTAATCATCCAGGAATATTACACTTTATTCCTCATGTAATTATTTATATTGAAAGTGTTCAAAAAAATAAAGAGAGTATCCCCTATTTAGGTAATGTAAATCTTTTATCTAATTACTACAATAGCTTTGTTAAAGAGTTAAATCAAGATACTTGCGAAGATTTAAAAGAAAAAACGCTACAAATTATCGAAGGATTGACCTCCGAAGAAGAAAAAGTAAAGGCAATTTACTACTGGGTAAAAAGCAACATCAAATACATTGCTTTTGAAAATGGTTACGAAGGTTTTATTCCTAGAAGTGCCAAAGTAGTTTATGAACGAAAATTTGGAGACTGCAAAGATATGTCGAGCATCCTAACCAAAATGGCCAATTATGCCCAATTACCAAATGTATATTTAGGATGGGTAGGAACAAGATCAATTCCGTATGGCTATAACGAAGTCCCAACTCCAGCAGTGGATAATCACATGATAGCTGTGTACCAAAAAGGAAATGATTTTTTGTTTTTAGATGCAACCAATAAAGAAACACCTTACGGACTCCCCAATTCCTTTATTCAAAACAAAGAAGTTTTGGTGAAAAAAGCAGAAAACTTCGAATTGGTAAAAGTTCCAATTGTTGATGCAGAACAAAATAAAGTTCAAGAAAAAATATCCTTTACAATTGATCAACAAAAAATTGTTGGAAAAAGTAGTATTTCATTTTTTGGATTGTCGAGAGATAGAGTGATGAATGAAATTGGAGATAGCCAAAATAAAAACAGATTTGAGGTAATTAAAAAATTGATTCAAAAAGGAAACAACAAATTTTTACTGCTTCAATTCACCGAAAATAATATCGATAATAAAGACATTGCCTACCAACTTCAATATGATTTTGAATTAGGAAACTATTTGGTGAAAACAAAAAATGAAATTTTTGTAAACATTTGCCTCGACAAACCTTTCGAAGCAGACTATATTGAAAAAGATAGAGTTACCCCTTATGAAATTGATCACTTAACTTTTTTTGATTATACTTTTGAATGTAAAATACCAACAGGTTATCAAATTTCAAGCATGCCAAAGTCAACAAATAATAGCGATGCTTTTTTTGATTATGAATTGCATTACACCCAAGATGTGGGAGAAATTAAACTTCATTTAAAAGCCAAGAATAAAAAAATACTAATTCAACCAAACGAATTTGAAGCTTACCAAGAAGCCTATAAAAATTTAAAACAAAGACTAAACGAAACCATTGTGTTTCAACAGAAATAAAACACAATAAAAATACTATAACATGAAAAAACTTATCATTTTATCATTAATTCTATTTTTCTTTTTAGGAAATGCACAAACTGAATTAATGCAATTTACTTTTACCAATCAACCAGTGGTAATACCCGAAACATTCAAAACCTATGACGACATAGTATTAGAAAGAAACATCAAAATTGAGGTGGCAAACATTAAAAATCAAGCAACCCAATATTTTTTATTTCATCAAAAAATATGGGTCAACTCAAATGATGCAATTGAAAGAAATAACCGTGTTTACATCCCTTTTAGATTAAACGAATCGGTACTTAAAAATGAAGTAAGAGTAATCAATAAAGATGGAAAAATAACCACACTTACAAGCAAAGATATTTTTGAAGAAGTGGATAAAGAAAAAGGAATTAAATATACTTACTTCGCTATCAAAGGCTTAGAATTGGGTAGTGTGATTGAAAGGTTGTACATTTTAGAAGAAGCACCCGATTTGAAAGGATTAACGATGAGTGTTCAGCAAGAAAGACCAATATTGTCATATTCTTTTGAGCATATTAGTCCAAAACACTTAGGCTTTTTGTTTAAAACCTACAACGGCTTACCTGAACCTGTTTTAAGGAAAGACCATTACGAAGGCAAAAACTCTATCTTAATTGAAGATAAAAACATTGTTGCATTGGATGAAGACGATGAAAAATATGCAAACAGCAACAGATGGGCCAAACAATTTAAATTTAAGCTAAATGAAAATTTTGCCAATAAAACCAAAAACTTTTTTGGATATGCTGAATTTGCCAATAATGTGTACAACAACTTACATAAACCATTAGATAAAAACCAACAAAAAGCGATAGAAGATTTTTGCAAGCCAATACAAAAAACATCGCGTAATCAATGGATTAAAGAAGTAGAAAACAAATTAAAAACTTTAGTTGATTACGACAGAAATTACGATGCTCAAAAAAGTTTTACCGACATAATCAAAACAAAACAATCAAACGAATACGATTTAATAAGGTTTTATGTGGCTGCTTACCAACATTTGGGAGTACCTTATGAGGTGGTATTTAGCTCCAGAAGGTTTTCTTATTTGTTTGACCCTCAATTTGAAATTACAGAACAATTAAAAGATGTTTTAATTTACTTCCCAGAAACCAAACAGTATTTAGAGCCTGCAAACGATAATTACAGATACCCTTTGTTTAACTTTAATTATGGTGAAAACTATGGATTGTTTATCAAAGAATTTGAACTTTCAGGAAGTAAAATGGGCATAGGAGAAATACAAAAAATCGAAGTTCCTAACGAAATTACTACTGATATCATGAATATTGAAGTAGACTTTACTAAAGATTTACTGAGTCCTAAAATCCAAACCAATATTCAATACGGTGGCTATAGTGCAATAAATTTTCAAGGAATTAAAGAAAATGTTCCTGCTGACAGATACCAAACGGTATTAAAAGATATTGCAGATAATTATACCATGAAAACGGAGCAAGTAAAAGTTACTGCACAAAATGATGCTACGAATTTAATTGGAGAAAAACCATTTATTTTAAACATGGAATTTGAAGGAACTGAACTAACACAACAAGCAGGAGAAAAAATCTTATTCAAATTAGGTGAGACCATTGGCAGACAAATGGAATTTTACCAAGAAGACCAAAGAAAATTACCTGTTGAAATTTATTATCCACATTATTATGTAAGAAACTTTAAAATTAAACTTCCTGAAGGTTATGTTGTAGAAAACTTACAAGATTTGAATATGAATTTTGAAGTGAAAGACCAAGGAAAGAAAACTGCTTACTTTGTGAGCAACTACCAACAAAAAGGTCAAGAAATAACCATTGAAAACAAAGAAGATTATTTGGTGATACATTATCCACTTTCTTTGTTTGAAGATTACAAAGCTGTGATTAATGCTGCTGCAGACTTCAATAAAATTGTTTTGGTTTTAAGCAAAAAATAAAATTTATCTAATTACCATTAACAAACTTTTGCTACAAGCTAGTAGAGATAAGCAAATAAACAATTCCATAACTTTTAAAGTAGAATATCAAGATTAACTCCAAAAATTAAACTATGAAACTTTTCTTTGCCATTTTGGGTGCTACCCCAAAAGGACGACTTACCGAACAACACGATGTGTTTTTTGGCATAGCAAATCAAGTGTTAGATTTAGTGCCCGAAATGCATGCCTTTTGGCCAGAAGCAGGAAAATCTTTACACATTGATAGCTACCGAGAAGTTACCAAGGTTGGGAATTATCATGTACAAGTGGTGGAAAAAAATGCAGTTCATTTTAAAAATGAACACCAGCTATTTTTTGTGAATTTGGGAGGCTATTTGCCAAATGATATGGAGGAATACCACTACAAAATTTTATGTGTGGCAAAAACCAAAGGCGAAGCAGTAAAATTGGTAAAGAAAACTGCTTTTTATCAAGATTATAACCAACCAAGTGCCAGCCACATTGACGATCATTTAGGGGTAGATATTGACGAGTTATTTAAAGTAGAAGATGCATTGCCTAAATCCTTTAAAGAAAAATATACCCTACGCATAACTGTTATTTCAAAAGAAAACAACCACCTACATCCAGAGGATGCTTTGGTGGTTGGTTATCTAAAATTTCCGAAATAAACCTTATTTGTTTAAGTATTGTGTTACATTTTGCCAAATGCGATCGTGGATATTTTGAATATCTGCTTTTACAAATGGTTTACCTAATATTTGCTCATACAATTCCATATAGCGTTCACTAACAGTAGCAATATATGCATCAGTCATATTAGGTATGGATTGACCTTCTAAACCTTGAAAGCCGTTTGCTATCAACCATTGTCTTACAAATTCTTTTGACAATTGTTTTTGGGCTTCTCCCCTTTCTTGTCTCTCTGCATAACCATCTGCATAAAAATATCTGGAAGAATCCGGGGTGTGAATTTCATCAATCAATACAATTTGGCCATCTTTAGTTTTACCAAATTCATATTTGGTATCCACCAAAATCAATCCTCTTTGCTTTGCAATTTCAGTCCCTCTTGCAAACAAGGCACGGGTATATTTTTCTAAAATAGCATAATCTTCTGGGGTAACAATGCCTTGTTTAAGAATTTCTTCTTTAGAAATATCCTGGTCGTGCAAGCCCATATCGGCTTTAGTAGTAGGCGTGATAATTGGCTCAGGAAAGGCATCGTTTTCTTTCATTCCCTCTGGCATGGCAACTCCACAAAGCATTCTTTTTCCAGCTTTATATTCTCTAGCTGCATGTCCGGATAAATAACCTCTAATAACCATTTCAACTTTCATAGGGTCGCAAGCATGACCTATGGCTACATTTGGGTCTGGAGTAGCAATCAACCAGTTCGGAACAATATCCTTAGTCATTTCCATAAAACTTGTGGCAATTTGGTTTAAAATTTGCCCCTTATATGGAATTCCTTTTGGCATGATTACGTCAAATGCAGAAAGTCGGTCAGTTGCAATCATCACCAATAAATTATTATCTAATCGATATACTTCACGAACTTTGCCTTTGTAAACAGAAACTTGACCTGGAAATTGAAAATTAGTTGAGGTAATTGTATTCATTTGTTACTCTTATATGGTTGTGTGTAGTTAGAGTTGCAAAAATACTTGATTCGAAACGTTAATAAAAATATATATACACTAATGTGAAAGAAGAATAACAAAATTTAAAAAACTTACTTCCCAAAAATCATTTTTCCGGCAACAAAAAGCAAAATAACGCCAAATATTTTTTTGATCATTTTCTGGTCCATGCCAACTGCCAATTTGCTTCCTAAAAAACCTCCAACTACAAAAAATACAGCTATGATTAATGCATATTTCCAATTGAGGTAACCTTCTTTATAATAGGTCATTGCTGCAACCAATGTAACTGGCACAGAGAGTACTGCCAAACTAGTCCCTTGGGCTTGGTGTTGCGAAAACCCTATCCAAACCAACATAGGTACCATTACTACCCCACCTCCAACACCAACCAAACCACTCAACACTCCAGCTGCAATTCCAGTTAAAATCAAAAATAAAATGGTATTTGCACTCATAGTTTATTTTTTAGCACAGCTATTTCATAGCTCTTATTGTTACTTACTATTAATTTATCTTCCCTTAACCAAGGGTTTAGCAATTTTAATTCCTTATAATTCATACCGTTTTGAATAGCAAAATCTACCAAACTCGGAATGCTTTCGGTTACTTTTATGGTTTCTACCGAAGGTTGGTAATATAATTCTTGAGGGCTTAAACGATAACCATATTTATGAGCATTTTCCATCACTTCTTTCATAGCAATGATTCGAAAAACATATCTCGAAGTTTCTTCCCCTAAATGTAAATCGTAATAATTTAAAGATTTCTGTTGATCTAATCGGTTTTGTATTCCTTGCATCCCTGCATTATACGAAGCTGCTGCCAACGTCCAATTGCCATATTTCTTTTTGGCATCTAATAAATATTTACACGCAGCTTCGGTGGATTTTTGCAAATGATATCTTTCATCTACTTGATTATTAACTTCTAAACCATACATTTTTGCGGTTTCGGGCATAAATTGCCAAATTCCTCTTGCTCCTGCAGGAGAAACCACATTTACCAAACCACTTTCAATCACTGCCAAATATTTAAAATCATCTGGAATGCCGAATTGCTTTAAGATTGGCTCCATTACCGGAAAAGCTCTGTTGGCTCTTTTGATCATTAAAAAAGTATTGGAATGCCAATTGGCGTTTACTAGCAATTCTCTATCTAAACGCTCTCTAACATCCGGAATTTCTACAGGGGTAGGCTCTTCTGCAAAATGCACATTTTTCGGCAACCAATTTTGGTATAAATCCAAAGGATTGTCTTTCGCTTGAATCATCAACAAAACAACTCCTAATCCTAACAATACTCCTGTCCACAGTTTTAACTTCTTCATACTTATTTAAAAATAAAAGCACAAGATAATTAATTATTTTACGGTAACGGATTGGAATTTAAAATTTTTGGCAAATTTTCATTAAACCATCTAAATCGGTTTAAAATCATCAGGTGGGTGCCTCCTTTTATTTGCTTATAAGGCAGTAAATACTTTGCAGGAAAAACTTCGTCTTTATCTCCGTGAATGTGAATGATGTTTGAATCAGGGACTTCTCTATCCCAATTCACTACTTGGTCAATGGCCCAATCTAAGTAAACCTTTTCCTTTCTTGCCAAATAAATTTCATACAACTTTACCCGTTGTTTTACGTAATCTCCAAAAGCAAACTTGGTTAAAACAGATAAATTAGTAAAAATACCAGTGGGTAATAATTTATGCACTTTGGTTTTTTTGGCTAATTGCATTGGTGGAGGCAACTCTTGGTTGCATTTGACACTCGAAATAATGATGACTTGCGAAGTGGGTATGACCTTTGCCATTTCTTGCACTAAAATTCCTCCAAAAGAAACTCCAATAAGTATTGGGTTTGGATGCATGATTTTTTCGCACATTCTAGCTGCATATCCTCGAAGGGATTCGTTTTCCAAAGGTAAGTCCCATTCCAAAAAATAGGATTGGTATAAGTTTTCATCTAGCTGAATTCTTTCAAAAATCTTGGAACTAGCTGCCATTCCAGGCATCCAATAAATCACTTGTTGCATACAAAAATTATGTATAAAATTACAAAAACTATTAGGATATCATTCAAAACAGGAAGAAGATTTCTTTATTAAAATTAGAAATTTAACAAGCTCTCAATGTTAAGATTATTTTTCATTAAAAGTAAAATCCTTAATTTTGTACCTACTTTAAAAAGAAGTGTTATGGAAATTAAAGACAACACGCTTTTGAGACAATTTGAAGCCAATACTAATCATGGAATGGCTATAGTAGAATATGCTTTACAAGAAAGAAAAATATTTTTAACTAAATTACATATTCCAGAAGATACAGAGGATGGCTGGGTGAAAGATTTCATCGCAACCATACTAGAAATTGCAGAAGAAAAAAAGTGGAAAGTGGTTCCTACACATCCTAAAATTGTGGCTTTGTTTAGAAAAAACCATTCTTTTAAACAATTTTTACCTCCGGGAATAAAAATTTAAGGCATGGTTTGCCGAATTTGTAATCAAACTACCCAACCTTTCTATCAATACCAACAGAAGGTTTACTTTTTTTGTTCCAATTGCCAATCGGTTCAATTGGATGGCTCTTGTTTTTTAACTTCTGCAGAAGAAAAAGCACATTACTTAAACCACCAAAATGTTTCCATTGATTTGGGTTATCGTGCTTTTGTGCAACCGGTAACCGATGCGGTAATGCAAAATTTTAATAACCATCATATAGGATTAGACTTTGGTAGTGGGAAAGATGCAGCAGTGGTTGCGATTTTAAAAGAAAAAGGATACCAGATTCAGGCTTATGACCCTTTCTTTTTTCCAGACCTAAATTGGGATGAACAAAAATTTGACTTCATTACCGCTACCGAAGTGGTGGAACATTTGCACCATCCATTACAAACTTTTAAAAAGTTAAAAGATGCATTAAAACCAAAAGGGAAACTATTTATAATGACCGAATTGCTGCCAACAGAAACCTCTTTTGCACATTGGTACTATAAAAATGACCCCACTCATGTTACTTTTTACAGTGTTAAAACCATGCAATGGTTGGCTGATTATTTAGAATTTTCAAAGGTAACCATCCAAAAAAGGTTGGTGATGATGGGGGTATAGGTAAAATTCTGTTCTATTTGATTTCAGATAACTATTTGAAAGTTTTTTACATTCAATTAACCCAAAAGATTGACATTATTTGAATTGAATTTTAAACGAAAACCTTTACAATTCTTCTCTAATTGTGAAGAATTAATTCAACAAAAAAGTTAATTTACAGCCTCCTCTACATTTACAAACTCCATTCGCATCAAACCATCTTGGTCAATTTCAGTTAGCTGAACCGTGTGTAAAGTATTTACCAATTCCGGATTCCATGGGGTTTTTACTTTTACGTAGTTTTCGGTAAAACCATGAATGTAACCTTCTTTATTTTCTCCCTCAAACAATACAGTTCGAACGGTATTCAATTGGCTTTCGTAAAACTGTCTACGTTTTTTTACACTCAAACTTCGCAACATTTTGCTTCGCTTGTTGCGAACATCCATCGGAACCACACCCTCCATCAAAGCGGCTTCGGTGTTTTCTCTTTCTGAATAAGTAAACACATGCAAGTAAGCAATGTTTAAACTATGTAAAAAATGATAAGTTTCTAAAAATAATTCGTCTGTTTCTCCCGGAAAACCAACAATTACATCTACACCAATACAAGCATGTGGCATCACACTTTTAATGGCTTCCACTCTATTTTGATACAATTCTCGAAGATATCTTCGCTTCATTTTCTTTAAAATAGTATTGCTGCCTGATTGTAATGGAATGTGAAAATGCGGTACAAAAGCATTGCTTTGTGCTACAAATTGAATGGTTTCGTTTTTTAATAAATTTGGTTCGATAGACGAAATTCGCAACCTACTAATTCCCGGAATTTGGTCTAACGCTTGTACTAATTCTAAAAAGGTATGCTCGTGTTTTTTATTGCCAAATTCACCTTTGCCATAATCTCCAATATTTACTCCGGTTAAAACAATTTCTTGTATCCCTTGTGCAGCAATTTCTCTGGCATTTTTCAGTACATTTTCTAAAGTGTCACTTCTCGAAATCCCTCTTGCCAACGGAATGGTACAATAAGTGCATTTGTAATCACATCCATCCTGCACTTTTAAAAAGGCACGAGTTCTGTCTCCAATCGAATAACTTCCTACATAAAAATTGGCATCTTCAATTTCACAAGAATGGATTTCCCCATGGTCTTTTTTCTCTAATTGATGAATGTATTCCGTCAATTTAAACTTTTCTGTGGCACCCAATACCAAATCAACCCCATCTACTGCAGCCAATTCTTCCGGCTTTAACTGGGCATAGCAACCCACTGCAGCAACAAATGCTTTTGGGTTGGTTTTTAATGCTTTTTTTACAATTTGCTTGAACTGCTTGTCGGCATTTTCAGTAACCGAACAAGTATTGATCACATAAATATCGGCTGTTTCTTCAAAATCAACTCTTTCATAGCCATCATTTTGAAAACTTCTGGCAATGGTAGAAGTTTCTGAAAAATTCAGTTTACATCCTAATGTGTAAAAAGCTACTTTGGGTGTTGAAGAAATTTCCTCGTTCAATTGGCTCATTTTTTAATACCTTTACCTATAAAAAAGGAGCACAAAATTACGGACTTTTATGCAAATACCGAAACTTTTCTTTTTATCTAGCCGCCTGATTGTTTGTGTTTTAACTTTACAATCTTGTCAAAATAAAACAGAAACTCTTCCAGAGCATACCATTTTTAGATATAACGAAAGTGCAAATATCGCTTCGTTAGACCCCGCTTTTGCCAAAGCCCAAAACCATATTTGGGCTTGTAACCAACTTTTTAATGGTTTGGTTCAGTTAGATGATGATTTAAGAATTCAACCAGATTTGGCCAAAAGTTGGGAAATTTCTACAGATGGAAAAACCTATACTTTTCATATAAAAGAAGCTGTTTTTTTTCACGAACATCCTGCATTTGGAAAGGAGAAAACCCGGAAAGTTTTTGCTTCCGACTTTGTTTATAGCTTGGAAAGATTGAGAAATGAAAAAGTTGCTAGTCCCGGAGGATGGATTTTACAACAAGTAGAAACCATTACTGCTATCAATGCAACCACCCTACAAATCCAATTAAAACAACCTTTCCCTGCATTTTTAGGATTGTTAAGCATGAAATATGCTTCGGTAGTACCTAAAGAAGTGGTGGAAAATGTTAACCACGATTTTAGAACCAAACCTATTGGAACAGGACCCTTTTATGTGAAACATTGGGAAGAAAACATCAAATTGGTATTGCGAAAAAATCCGAATTACTTTGAAAAAGACAATAATGGCAATTCCTTGCCCTTTTTAGAGTCGGTTGCTATTAGTTTTTTGCCCGACAAACAAGCAGCTTACTTACTTTTTTTGCAAGGGAAATTAGATTTTATTTCCGGATTAGACCCTTCTTACAAAGATGACCTACTTACTTTAGATGGAAAGTTACAACACAAACACCAAGACAAAATCAAAAGATTAGACAGCCCATATTTAAACACAGAATATTTAGGATTTCGCTTAGATGGGACCCATCCTATGGTTAAAGACATTCGGGTGAGAAAAGCATTGAATTATGGCTTTAACCGTGAACAATTGGTAGCATACTTAAGAAATAATATAGGAATTGCTGCAAACCACGGATTTATTCCGAAAGGAATGCCAGGGTTTACTACATTTAAAGGATATGACTACCAACCCGAACTGGCTAAAAAATATTGGGAAGATTTTATAAAAGAGCATCCTAACCAAACTTTTAATTTAACGCTTCAAACCAATGCCAACTATGCAGATATTGGAGAGTTTTTACAAAGAGAATGGAAAAAAATCGGGATACCGGTTATGGTTGAAGTCAATCCTCCTTCCATGCTTCGACAAGCTATTGCAACAGGTAAAGTAGACTTTTTTAGAGGTAGTTGGATTGCCGATTATCCCGATGCAGAAAACTACCTGTCTTTATTCTACAGTAAAAACTTTGCTCCTAATGGCCCCAATTACACCCACTTTTCAAATGTAGAATTTGACCGAGGATATGAGGCATCCTTTATGCAAACCAATGATAGTATCCGCTTTCAAACCTACCAAAAATTAGATCAAATGGTGATGGAAGAAGCTGCTATCATTCCGCTATTTTATGACCAAGTGGTACGTTTTACTCAAAAAAATGTGCACGGACTTGGCATCAATCCCTTAAATTTACTCCACTTAAAAAGAGTTCAAAAAGAAAAAAATTAAATTGACAAGTGCTCTAATATGCTTTTAATTTCATCGCTAGGCATACATGGCTTTCCGGTAGCAATATCTACAAACACCAATAAAAATTCAGCGGTGGTTAATAACTCGTTTGCTTCACTGTAAATTTCACAATGAAATTGAATTTTCACGCCTTCCAATTTAACAAAAGTGGTTTGTATGGTTAATAAGTCGTCATATCTTGCAGGTCGCTTATAGTTAATATTCATCTTAACGATAGGCAATGCAACTCCAGAATCTTCTAACTCTTTGTAAGACAAACCTCTGTTACGAAGCCATTCCACTCTACCAACCTCAAAATAAGGCACATAACTTCCATGATAAACCACTCCCATTTGGTCGGTTTCAGAATATCTTACCCTAAGTTGAACACTATCAGTTACTTTCATTTTTTATTGTAAGTTTTTTATTATTTTTTGATTACTTTTTTGGAATCGTTTACGATTTTATTTTTTAAAAATCAATAGTCTTTTAGTTTTTTTTTAAGAAAATTTGTTCACATATTTGTTTTCTCGATTTGCTTTGAAACCCCACTCTGCAAACTGTTTATAAATCAATAAATAACTAAAAATTTTCGTACTTATATGAACAAAACTGCGCAATCGGTATGGGAAAATTGTCTGTCATTTATAAAAGACAATATTCAAGAACAAGCATACAAAACATGGTTCGAGCCGATTAAATCAGTGGAGTTAACCGATAATGCGTTGTATATTCAAGTTCCCAGCAAATTCTTTTACGAATGGTTGGAAGAACACTATGTAAAATTACTAAAAGTTGCCCTTACCAAAGAACTCGGAAAAGGTGCAAAGTTATTGTATAAAATTAAAATGGAGAACACTTATGGCAACAAACAACCATTTATGGAGCAGTTGCCAAGTACCGAAAGAACAGCAATGAAAACGCAAGAAGTAGATGCTCCATTCAAAAATATGAATCCGGAACTTAAAAACCCATTTGTAATTCCAGGTATTCGAAATTTAAAAATTGAATCACAATTAAATCCAAATTATAGTTTTGATAATTTTTTAGAAGGAGAATCCAACCGTTTGGCTCGTTCTGCTGGAATGGCAGTTGCCAATAAACCAGGTGGAACTTCTTTTAACCCATTTTTAATTTTTGGTGGTGTAGGTTTAGGAAAAACACACTTGGCTCATGCTATTGGAGTAGAGATTAAAGACAGATACCCAGAAAAAACCGTTTTGTATATTTCTGCAGAAGTCTTTACCCAACAATACATCGATTCCGTTAGAAAAAACACTCGTAACGATTTCATTCATTTTTACCAATTGATGGATGTATTGATTATTGACGATGTGCAATTTTTCTCTGGAAAATCAGGCACTCAAGATGTTTTCTTTCATATTTTTAACTACTTGCACCAAAATGGCAAGCAAGTTATTTTGACATCAGACAAAGCTCCTGTAGATATGCAAGATATCGAGCAACGTTTGTTATCTCGTTTCAAATGGGGATTGTCGGCAGAATTACACCAACCTGATTACGATACTAGGGTTTCTATCTTGAAAAATATTTTATTTAGAGACGGGGTTGAAATGCCAGAAGAAATTGTAGAATATGTTGCTAGAAACATCAAAAGCAATGTACGTGAATTGGAAGGTGCCATCATTTCATTGATTGCACAAAGTTCTTTTAATAAAAAAGAAATCACTTTAGACTTAGCAAAAACGGTAGTAGACAAGTTTGTAAAAAATGTGAAGAGAGAAATCTCTATCGATTTTATCCAAAAAGTAGTTTCGGAATATTTCCAATTGGATGTTAACACCCTACAATCTAAAACCCGAAAAAGAGATATAGTACAAGCACGACAGTTGGCCATGTTTTTTGCAAAAAAATTCACCAAAGCCTCTTTGGCTAGTATAGGTTCACAAATTGGTGACAGAGACCATGCTACGGTACTTCATGCTTGCAAAACAGTAGATAACTTATTAACTACCGATAAGCAATTCCGCAAATACGTAGACGATATCAATAAAAAACTGACATTGTAATGCCCACCAAAATCTTGATGGTTTGCTTAGGAAATATTTGCCGTTCTCCTTTGGCAGAAGGTATTTTGGCTTCTAAACTACCCAAAGAAGATTTTTTGGTAGATTCAGCCGGTACCGGAAATTGGCATGTGGGCAATCCACCTGACAAACGGTCTATTCAAGTTGCAAAAAACCATCATGTAGCCATTCATCAACAAAAAGCAAGACAATTTAAAGTGTCTGATTTTGATACTTTTGACCATATTTTTGTAATGGATTTACAAAACTACCAAGATGTTTTAAAATTGGCTCCTACCATAACCCATGCTGAAAAAGTAAAACTTTTGCTAGATGTGCTTTTCCCGAATGAAAAGGTTGAAGTCCCAGATCCTTACTACGGAAGTGAGCGAGATTTTGAACAAGTGTACCAATTGTTAAACAATGCTTGTACAGTTTTGGCTGAACAATTGATGCAATCATGAACTTAAAACACAAAACAGGAACTTTATACATGATTCCAACTTTGTTGGGAGAAAGTGACTGGGCATTGGTTTTGCCAGCTACCGTTCAAAAAGTGATTGCAGAAAATAGCCACTTTGTGGTAGAAAACGAAAAATCTGCCAGAAAATTCATCAAACAAATTTGTCCGGATAAAATACAAAGTAGTTTGGTGTTGTACCCTTTAAACAAACATACCGAAAGTAAAGACATTCCAGGTTATTTACAAGCTTGTATGGAAGGACAATCTGTTGGAATGATCAGTGAAGCTGGTTGCCCGGGTATAGCTGATCCTGGAGCTTTGTTGGTTGCAGCTGCCCATCAAAAAAACATTGCAGTAGTGCCTTTGGTAGGACCTTCAAGTATTTTTTTGGCTTTGATGGCATCTGGATTTAACGGACAAAAATTTGCGTTTCACGGGTATTTGCCTATTGATAAATCAGAAAAAAGGCAAGCTCTCAAACAATTAGAAAAGGAGTCGCAGCAAAAAGTCCAAACCCAAATTTTTATGGAAACTCCTTACCGTAACGATAAGTTTTTAGAAGATATGTTGCAAACCTTACAAGCCACTACTCTTTTATGCATTGCATGCGACATTACCTTATCTACAGAATTCATCAAAACCAAATCGGTAGCACAATGGAAAAAAGATAAAATTTCGTTGCACCACCGACCTACTATTTTTTTGATAGGAAGTTCAAATGAATCAAATTAAATATCCTTCATGATCAATGTTGAAGGAATGTCGGATAACCAAAGACTTTTAGATTCCACTAATTTTTTCCAACTATCAGCACTTATTAGCATTAAATCTTGACCTTGTAAAAATGCTTTATCCATAACTCTTTCTTGTTGCACTTGTATATGATTTGGAGCTTTTTGCTCAATGGCTCTGATTTGTTCTTTTAACTCAGGATGATTTTTAATGTATCCAGTAACGTCTAAAATAGTAATTTGGGATTCCGCATTATGAATGAGTTTTTGAGCAAAATGAATTAAAAAAGCTTCACTTTTTGAAAAAATTGGAATCAAAACCTTATTAGAATAATTGAATTTTTTGTTAATAAAAATTCCAACGGTAACCTTGGTTTTTTGTAGAATCAGCTGGGTGCTTTCATCAAAAATAGAATTCTCAAATAAATTTTCTTTTCCAGTAACTTGGTTAATTAATTTTTCAGGATTGATAATCCTTGTAGTTAATCCAAGTATTTTACCTAACAAGGTTCCTTCATAAATAGATTTTCCCATCTCTGTAATCATTAAGTCGAAATCTCCTTTGTTGGCAACTTCAGCTACGTCCGATTCCATATCGGAAGAAGCTTTAAAATAAGTAGTAATTTTTTGTTGAATTATTTCTGATTCTTTTACTATTGGAGCAAATGTTTCTTTTTCGTACTGTTCTAAATTAAAAGAATGAATTTCGTTGGTTGGTGCCAAATGTAGGGTTGTAATAGAAGCATTACTTTGTAATTTTCTTACAAAATTTTGAGACAAACGCAACATGGCTTTGCCATTATCCGGGTTTGAAAACGACACCAATACTTTGTATTGATTAAGATGACTTACCTCTTGAGGTACCTCTTCAGTTTTTGACTTAAACATCCAATTAATTAAATCCAAAACAGGTCCGGTCATAAAAGTGGTAACTAATGCCATAATTACCATCATGGCAAAAATTTCGGGAGTTAAAACTCCTAAATCGAAACCAATATTCAACACCACCAATTCCATTAATCCTCTAGTATTCATTAAAGCACCTATCGTTAAACTATCTTTCCAATTTTGACCTACAAACTTAGCTGCTATGGTACTCCCAATAAACTTTCCTACAATTGCCACAAGGATAATTAAGCCGGTAATTTTCCATAAATACGGATCATTTAATAAACCTATTTGAGTTCTTAAACCGGTAAAAACAAAAAATAACGGAAGCAATAATACCAAAGCAACATCTTCTACTTTTTCAATAAATATGTTCCTAAATTGAATGTTTTCCGGCATGATAGCACCTGCCATAAAAGCCCCAAATAACGCATGAATACCAATAATTTCAGTAGCGTAAGATGACAAAATTAAAGTCAAGAAAAAAATTGCTACAATTGGCTTGCTCAAACTATCTTTGGTATAATATAAATTTCCAATCCTTGTTAAAAAAGGACGTACCACTTTAATCATCAATAGCACATACAAAAAAGCCAAACCAATAATATATAACGAGCTAATAAAGGTACCCGCCTTTACAATAGCAATCACGGCTGCCAATAAGCACCATGCAGTAATATCATCGGCAGCTGCACAAGTAATTACCACAGTACCTAATTTGGTTTTATGGAGCCCTCTTTCCTGAACAATACGAGCAAGCACCGGAAAAGCAGTAATACTCATTGCAATTCCTAAAAACAATGCAAAAGAAGAAAACTGAACCCCTTGTGGTGCAAACGTTTGGTAAATGTAATATGCCAAAACCATTCCTAATGCAAATGGAATGATGATGCTTGCATGACTAATTACAACTGCGTCATGAGCTTTGTTTTTCAGCACTTTTAGGTCTAATTCCATTCCAATAACAAACATAAAAAGTATCAAACCTATTTGACTTAAAAATTGCAAATTACCCAAGGACTCTTTTGGAAATAAAGCAATAGATAATTCTGGAAAGTACATACCAAATAGCGATGGGCCAAGCACTATACCAGCCAAAATTTCTCCTATTACCGAAGGCTGACCTATTCGTTTACATATCCAACCAAAAATACGGGCAACCAAAATAATGGTTACTATTTGAGCCAATAGTATTGCTAACGGATGTTCGATGTTATGGTATAAAGAAATTAAAAATTCTTGCCATTGAGATTTATCGCTAACTGGTAGTAAAATATTTCGACCTTTTTCTAACAAAGCACCTTTGGTAACTATCCAATACATCAATAAGGTAAAACCACCTATAATGACGATATAAAAAAAACTATTTTTAAATTTTTGTATCATCTTTTGAGTTTTTTGAATTAAAATTTAAACGGAAGCCAATTCCTAAACCAACATGCCATAATCCGTCTGTCGTGTTGGTTTTGGCTTGATAATAACATGGAATTTGTAATGCTAGGTTTTGGTATAGATATGTTATTCCGATGCCTAAACTTGGAGTAACAAATGAATTTTTTGGATTTCCATTGTCTTTCTTAAATCGCAAAGAAGGCAACATTCCGATTAAAATTTTAGTTTGATAATTTTGATAACTTAAGCTTGGACCAGTAAAATTTAAAAAAGCTCCATCGTCAACAAAACCAATAACAAAAGTACCATCAGAAGTAATCATTTTAATAGAACTGTTTTGTGCCCACGTTTCGGAAGGAGCAAACAATAAAAATATAATTACCATCAAATTTTTAAACATGACTCAGGCTTTACAAAACTTTAAAAATTCTGCTTACCGGAAGTGTCACCCCTCGTTTTAGTATTACCCTATCCGGTGTTAGTCCCCAAATTGTGGTTTCCACCAAGTACTTTTTCCACTTTCCTTCCAACCATATCTTTACTTTTAACTTTTCGGTGTTTCCCAACCACAAAGCCCTTCTAAGTGCCTCCATACGATTTACTTTGTCATGTTCGTTTAACAATACTTCTTCCGTAGGAAACTGCACTTTTTCTAATGCTTCTTTTTCAATTGTGATGACATTCGTTTGCATGATATTTAAATTTTAAGTGAAACATTGCTTTAAATCATATTGCAAATATTTGCACTTATCCTCTGATTATTCATAGCATTGCAAAATCGTTAAAAAAAAATGTAATAAGAAAGAAAAAAAATGTAACCAATCAAACAGATAGTTTCAATAAAAAGTCTTTGCGAAAACTATCACTCAAAGTTAATAGAAGATTTTTGCCGTTTTCTTGCAGTAAATTAGTAGCAATTTCATCATGCGAAAAATATTGAACTGCAGAAATAGCTATAAGTTCTTTTTTATTGACCCTACAAAACTGAGAAGAAGGCAAAATATTAGACAATGTATCAAAATTAATGTTTTTAAGAACACATATTTCTCCATCCATTAAATGTGCTATTTTGTCTCTTGGGTCTTCTGATGAAGTTCGTATGTATAAAATTTTGTCAAAAAAAAGCAATGACTTTCCTTTATTGGTATTCCATTGAAAATATTTTTTTGTATCCATACCAATAGTGGAATTCAATGCTTTTTCCACTTTTTCTACTGCTTGCTTTAGTCGTTCCAATTGAATTGGTTTTCTTAAATAATCAATGGCATGTAAATCAAAAGCATCTGCTGCATACTCTTTATAGGCAGTTGCAAATACCACGGGTTTTCCGTCTAAAATGTTTGCAATTTGCAGACCACTCATTTCAGGCATTTCTATATCCAAAATACAGAAATCAAAGTTTAGATTAGAAACTTCATTTAAAAAAACCATAGGACTGTCAAATGCTTTTACAACCTCCATATTAGGTATTTGTTGGCAAAGCATTTTAAGATAAGTCAACCCTGGTAACTCATCATCGAGTAGCAAGCATTTGAGCTTTGTATTCAAACAAATTAATTTTTAATTGAGCAATATAAATTTCGTCTTCCACAAATCGATTCAAGTAAAAATGATTCCCGTAAATGATCTGAAGTCGTTGTTCTAAAGTTTGCATCCCCAACCCACTTTTCTCTTTTTTTAATGCATTTTTTGGTGATACTTTATTGGCTACTGTTAGTGTAAAAACACTCTCCTTAAATTCAATTGTTACTGAAATAAATGCAGAAGAACTTTGCAAATCAGCATGTTTAAAAGCGTTCTCTATCAAATCAATAGATATTAACGGAGCCAAATACCTCTGCTCTAACATGGGCTCTGATCCGTTAATTTTGGTTTTAACTTTTAACTCAAATAAAGGACTTATTTTGATTTTATTGATTTCAATCAAATTTAAAGCAAACTCTATTTCTTCTTTTGGGGTAACAAATTTATTCTTACTTTCATACAAAATATAATCAAGAACATTTGCTAATTTATCCATTGCAAAGTAGGTTTGATATGCATGAGATTGGATGGAATTTAAAATATTCTTAAATAAGTGTGGATTTAATTTTGACTCTAAATTTTGTAGTTCTAAGTGATGAACTTTTCGTTGTAAATCATTAAACTTTTGAATGGCATTAGCAGCATATTGATCTGCCTTTCTTTTGGATACAAATAGGTAAATTGCCATTAAAACCAGAATTAAAATGACTAACAGCAATCCATAAAATAAACCTGAAGTTATCAACAAAAACAAATTATTTAGCAAAGTTAACGAATAATACTTCAAAAAAAAGCAACCCGAAGGTTGCTTAGTTTAGTATTTTACTCTTACTTTCTCTTTGGCTTCGATGATAGAAGTATCATACCCTCCGAACTTATCCATATAAGATAGTATCGAAGTTCCGTAAGCATCTTTGATGCCTCTTCTGCCATTTGATTTTAAAAATTTCTTTACCGAACCTGCTCCTCCTAAGTGTGCAGCAGCTAAAATACCGGACTCTGTAACCACAACTCCGCGAATTTCTTTACCCACATACTTTTGAATTTCATTTCTTAATTCATGTTTGTTGATGGCCAACAAAGCTTCAAAACTTTTTTCTTGCAATCGAGGAGAATTCATAAAACGCAAACTGTCTCTTACTCCGATAGTTTGTAAGGTTCCTTTACCAAATTGGTATTTCCCTAAATACCCTAAACTATTCACTTTTTTGTAGCTTCCTTGCGATTCTTTAAAAGCCAAAGCTTGCTTAAAACCTGCAAAGCTTTTTCCGGTAAAAGGAATGTCGAAATTTACGTAGTTTTTTTCCTCTAAAGAAGGAACTTGGTACTCTAAAACTTCCCCAGGCTGTAAGTGAAATCCAGCCATTGGTTCAAATTCATAACGTTTAAACGAAGTGGTAATTACTAAAACAATGATGGTAATTACGCTGTAAAACTTCCATTTATGTAACATGCAATTGGTTTTCTCTTTTGTGTTTTACTGTGAGTAAAACGGGCAATGGATTTTAATCCTATAACTGCCTTTCAAAAGAATTAGCGTGCAAATATACAATTATTTTTTAAAGTTCAATTGAAAATCAATCAGTTAATAATTTCTAAAAGTACAATGGATGAAACTTCACCTTCCCGAAACTATTGATTTCTAACGTTGGAGAAGGAATTTTAAGGGTATTAAAAATCGAAAAAAAAGTTTTTAAAAACTGGTTATTGGTCGGTATTTTTTGCAAATTCACATCCAAACTCAAATAAAACTGACGGTATCTTTGTAAATTATTTTCATCTTGTGTTGGTGTTGCGGTGAGCATTTGATTGGCTCCATACCCCAAGGCAACATTTAACCATGCAGGCCATTGGCTAGATTTGGCAAAATCTTTCACCGAAACCGATAGCCAATAGGTTTGGCCGTTGTAGTCTTTTAAAATTTGCTCTAAAGTAGTTTTGCCCAATACTTCTGGTCTTTGCGAAGCAAAAGAAGTAGTTTGAAACGAAAATTTCGGAATAATGCGTTGTTCTTTCCAATGCAAATCTTGAAAAACATACAAACCTGTCCCCAATCCATTGGCCAACATATCACTCCACGAAAATCCCCATTGGGTAGAATGTCCGTCCATAACCTCAACTGCAGACAAAAACAAAAAACCAAAACCACTTCCTATCCAATGACTTTGTTTGTGGTTGCTTCCGCTCCACTGCATCAAGTTGTGGCCAAAACGACTCAAATGGTAGGCTGCATAAAAATGTCCGGCTTTATCCATTTGCAACCAATGGTTGCCATCGTTTTGAAAGTGAAAACTTCTTCTGGGGTAATCGGCATACCACAATTGGTCCAATGCCACCAAACCTGCAACAGAGGCACCGTAGGTTGCTGTAATAGCCATTACTTGTTTGGAAACCGATAAACTATCGGAAGGGTTCCAAAAATTTTGGGCAAAGGTGAAATGGAAGATTCCAATTAGATATAAAACAATGCCATTACGCATTTGCTTATTTGGTAATGCCTTGGTTTTGTAACCAAGCTTGATAGTTTTTTGCATTTTTTTGATGCTCTGCATAAGTCACTGCAAAATCGTGGTACCCAAATCGAGTGGTACTTGCACAAAAATACATGTAATTATGTTGCTCCGGATTTAAAACCGCATCAATAGCAGATACATCCGGCATAAAAATTGGTCCGGGTGGCAAACCATTGTTTCGATAGGTATTGTAAGCAGAATTGGTTTGCAATAAATTTGCCGTTACCCTTTTGATTTCTTCTTCAAAATTCTGGTTTTGTAGCTTGTAAGCAAAGATAACCGTAGGGTCGGCTTGCAATGGCATGCCTTTTTGTAATCGGTTTAAATATACACCTGCTATTCTTGGACGTTCGTCTGCCTTAACCGATTCTTTGTGAACTATAGAGGCCAGAGTAGTTACCTGTGCTGGGGTTAACCCAAGAGTCTTGGCTTTTTCCGCTCGGGTTCCGTTCCAAAATTTCCAATATTCTTTACTCATTTTCTCGCGAAACTTACTGGCCGGAGTGTCCCAATAAAACTCATAAGTATTAGGTAACAAAAGAGTAAAAGCTTCTTCTTTGGTTAATTGGTGCTCTAGTAAAAACTTTTCGTTTTGAAAAGCTTCTACTATCGAGGCACTATCTGCTTCAATTAATTTGCTGATTCGAGAAGCAAAGTTTTCCAAACGTTCTATATTATTAAAGGTGACTTTTACAGGAACACTTTTTCGCAAAGCTAGATAAATTTGAAAGTTAGTCATTCCTTTTTCCAACCTAAACTTGCCAGATTTAATTTTGATCGGATAGTTTTGTTGCTGTGCCCAAGCATCAAAGGTATCCCAATCTTTTAGCAAAGGCAGTAAACTTTCTTTCACTGTTTCATAATTGGCATTAGTAGGGACGTACACAAAAGCTTCTTCACTTTCAAAATTAGTATTAGGTACCAAAACGGTTAAATAAATTTTAATTGCAAAAAAAATAAATAATACCAAAAAGCCTAAGGAGGCATACAACGTGATTTTTTTTAATCCTGGGTGCGGCATGGTTTTAAATTATAAAGTTTTATTAGCATAAAATTCACTCGAAAGCAACTGATACATGACTTCGTCATGCCATTGGTGTCGGTGCAAAATCCAATCTTTTTTGGTACCAACCCATGTAAAACCCAAACTTTTAAACAGGTAAATGCTGGCTTGGTTGTGGGTTAAAATATTGGCATATACTTGGTGTACCATCCATTCTTGAAAAACAAAATGTAAAGCGGTTTGCAAGGCATCTTTTCCAAATCCTTTTTGTTGGAATTCGGGTACCAATGCAATGCCAATGCCAACCCTTTTGTTTTTGGGGTCAAAATCGAAAAAATCTAATAGACCTATGGCTTGTTTGGAAGTTTGTAAAGCGACCACCATTCGGTATTGCTTGGCTTCGTAAATGTCTTGTACTGCTTGTTGCAAATAATTTTCCAATAAATGAACACTCCATGGCACTTGTTGCTGGCTTAACAACCAATCTTCCGGTTGGTTTTCCATTTGCAACAAAAGTTGCAAGTCCTCTGGTTCCAAGGGTCTTAAAAAAATATGTTGTCCGAGTAAGGTATTCATTTAAGCTTGGTAGTTTATAAATCCGTCAAATACTTTTACGGCTGGACCAGTCAAGTACACTTGTTCATACCCATTTTCGGTTGGGGTAAATTGCACGGTTAACTTGCCTCCCAACACCTGCAAATGGATTTCGTGCTGTGAGGTTTGTTTGGTATAATGCATGGCAATGGCAGCAGCTGTGGCTCCTGTGCCACAGGAATATGTTTCGTCTTCTACACCTCGTTCGTAAGTACGAAGTAAAAAAGTATTTTCATCAATAGGCTCCACAAAATTCACATTGGCACCTGCTTCTCCATACATACCACTATATCTTATTTTGGCTCCTATTTTTGACACCTCCAAATTTGCAACGTCTTTGGTGAGCTCTACATGATGCGGAGAACCGGTATTTAAAAAACAATGGGTGGGTTGGTTTTGCACTTCTGAAACATCGGTCATTTTTAACTGTACCAAACCATCCGGGAAAATATTGGCTTTGTGCAACCCATCAATAGCCATAAAAGTAGTATTGTTTTGTATGATGCCTAATTGTTTGGCAAATTGCACCATACTTCTACCTCCATTGCCACACATGCTACTTTGGTTGCCATCTGAATTAAAATACACCATTTTAAAATCTGACATTTGGTCATTTTCTAACAAAATCAATCCGTCTGCACCAATGCCAAAACGTCGATGACACCACATCGCAAAAAGTTTGGTATCATATTTGGAAATAATATTATTGCGATTATCTATCATAATAAAGTCATTTCCTGTGGCTTGGTATTTGCTAAATGGAAGTAAAATCATCCAATTTTATTTTTCTGAAGCACAAAGATAATCAATGAAACGTTAAGGATTGTTAAATAGCGTTAAAGCCTATTTATCATGACAAATAAAAAATAATTTTACCATGTTAAACTTAAAAACCAAGTTTATGAAGAACACGATCCAATTATTCGGAATTTCACTTTTAAGTGGTTTTATTGCCATTGCAGGGTACAAATATTTTTCAGAAGATAGCTCTGTTTTTGGCAACCAAGTTACTTTAACAACAGCCCCAAGTTATGCCAAACCTGTAGGTTTATCTACTTCGGTTTTAGATTTTACCGAAGCAGCCGAAAAAACGGTAAACCATGTAGTACACGTAAAAAATGTGACTTTTAGAACGGTATTTAATCCGTATGCCGAGTTCTTTTTTGGACAAAGTGGTCGTCAGCAAGTACCACAAGTTGGAACTGGCTCTGGAGTAATTATTTCGGAAGATGGTTATGTGGTTACCAACTACCATGTAGTAAAAGATGCCCAAGAATTGGAAGTGACCCTTAACAACAACAAAACATACAAAGCAAAATTGGTGGGTTCCGATTCTAAAATGGATATCGCTTTGATCAAGTTAGACAGTAGCGACAAATTTTCATATGCCGTTTTTGCCGATTCTGACCAAGTTAAGGTAGGAGAATGGGTTTTGGCAGTAGGTAATCCGTTTAACCTCAACAGTACCGTTACTGCAGGAATTGTTTCTGCCAAAGCACGAAATTTAGGAGATACCGGTATCCAATCGTTTATCCAAACAGATGCTGCGGTTAACCCAGGAAATAGCGGTGGTGCATTGGTAAATACCCGTGGTGAATTGATTGGCATCAACACCATGATTTCATCCAATACAGGTTCCTATGTAGGATATTCATTTGCGGTACCATCTAACATTACCCGAAAAATTATAGAGGATATTTTAGAATTTGGCAACGTGCAAAGGGGAATTTTAGGAATTGAAGGTGTTGAATTAAACAGCAAAGCTGCTGCGGAATTTGGTGTAAAAGAAACCCAAGGATTTTACGTAAACAAAGTGAACAAAAACTCCGGTGCCGAAAAAGCCGGTTTGCAAAAAGGCGATGTGGTAGTGCAAATAGACAACCAACGCATTGCTTCTTTTGCAGAAATGTCGGGGTATTTGAGTTCAAAACGTCCGAATGACGAAGTGCAAGTGATGGTGAAACGCAACGGAAAATCGTTGGTAATTCCTGTAAAATTAACCAAACGTGAGTTGTTAAACGTAGAGTTTAATGGATTTGAGTTAGAAGAAATTGCTGCAGCCGACAAACAACGTTTTAAAATTAAAGAAGGTGTAAAAATCAAAGAAATCAACAACGAAAAATTCAAACAATACGAAAACTTGTTAAAAGGAAGTATCATTTTGAGTATTGATGGCAACAAAGTTGTGGATATGGAAAGTGCTTCCAGAATTTTAGGCTCTAAAGCCGATAACCAAACTGTAGAAATGGAAGTCATCACTCAAAATGGGAGAAGGATTCAGTTGATTTTGTAAAATCAATTTAAAAAACTTAATCAAATCCTGTGAAAACTTCACTTGTTTCACAGGATTTTTTTCTTAAAAACATTAAAATTTCCCTTGCATCCTTTACATTTTTAATACATTTGAACCAAAAAAAATTGAATCGATTCTTTTATATATTTCTCTTTTGTATGGGATGGCTTAATGGGCAAAATCCTTCTTTCCCTAACAATCCGGAAGACCCCAAAAAAATTTACATTGAAAAAGCTGATTTTTTTGATGTAAACCAAACCGAAATTCCAGATGCCGCTTTGTTGCGAGGAAACATCATTGCCAAGCATGATGGTGCAGTTTTGTATTGCAATACTGCCTATTATTTTAAAAAAGAAAACTACATCAAGTGTTTTGGAAATGTGCGATTGGTACAAGGAGATACTATTACTATGACCAGTGAATATGGTGAGTATAACGGAAATAACAAGTTGGCATATGCCCAAGGAAATGTAGTATTAACTTCTCCAAACTCTACCCTCAAAACAAGTTTGTTGCATTTTGATCGTGCCACCCAAGAAGCGTACTATCGAACCGGAGGTACTATTTATAGCGGTCAAAACACTTTAGAAAGCATCACCGGAACGTATTACACCAATGCCAAAATGTTCAACTTTCAGCAAAAAGTACAAGTGTTTAATGGCAGTGCTACCATTAACACCGATTTTTTAGATTACTACGAAGTAAACGGTCATGCCTATGTAAAAGGACCTTCTACCATCAAGGACAAAGACACCTTTATTTATACTGAAAAAGGGTTTTATGATACGAAATTGGATGTATCTGATATGGACAAAAATTCTTACATCTTATATAAAGATAGAAGAATTGAAGGCGATTTTATTTATTACGACAAAAAAAGAGATTTCTCTAAAGCCACTAGAAATGTCAAGATAACTGATACGGTGAACAACATGATTGTAACCGGACATTACGGAGAAATGTACCAAGCCAAAGATTCGGCCATCATCACCAAAAGTGCTTTGGCAAAAACATTAATGGAAAATGACACCTTGTACATCCATGCACAAAAAATGATTTTATCAGGCAAACCCGAAAGCCGAGTAATGCGGGCTTATTACAACGTACGGTTTTATAAATCAGACATGAGTGGCAAATGCGATTCGTTGTATAGTGACGAAAAAACTTCAATTACCCAACTCATAGGAAATCCGGTATTGTGGAATTTTAAAAACCAAATGACCGGTGATTTGATGCACTTAATCCATAACAAAGAAACCGAAAAATTAGACTCTTTAAAAGTATTCAACAATACCTTTTTGGTTTCTAAAGACACTTTAGGAACCGGCTTTAACCAAGTAAAAGGTGTTTTTTTAAATGGAAGATTTGAAGACAACAAGCTGCGTGAAGTAGATGTGATCAAAAACACGGAAATCATCTATTACCTTAGAAACGACAACCAAGAAATGATTGGCATCAACAAAAGTGTTTGTAGCAAAATCAATATGTTGGTGCAAGGGAATACCATGGAGGACATCACTTTGATGGACCAAGTAGAAGGAGAGATATACCCGGAAGACGAACTCCCGGAAAATGCCAGAAAACTACGTGGCTTTATATGGCGACAAGACGAACGCATCCAAAGCGTAGACGATTTGATGCCAGAAGAAGAAAAAGCCTACGACCTTAAAATGAAACAAGAAGCACGAGAAGAAAAGGAAAAGACTACCCCATGAATTTGATTGACGATTTTTACCAATACCAAGCCCAAACCACTCCACATCCGTTGGCCATGGAGGTATCGCATGCCAAAGGAAGTTTAATATACGATACATCGGGCAAAGCTTATTTAGACTTTGTAGCAGGAGTCTCTGCTTGTAGTTTGGGGCACCAACATCCACGAGTTACCCAAGCCATCAAAGACCAATTGGATTTGTACAGCCATGTAATGGTGTACGGAGAATATGCCCAAGGTCCGGCAGTTGCTTTTTGTAAGCTTTTGGTGCAACACTCCCCTGCCCCATTAGACAAAGTATATTTGGTAAATAGTGGCACCGAAGCCACCGAAGGTGCTTTAAAACTAGCCCGAAGGGTTACCGGCAGAAGTCAGTTCATTTCGTTTCATCATGCGTATCATGGCAATACCATGGGCTCCTTGTCGGTTATGGGATTTGAAGAACGCAAGCAAGTATTCCGACCTTTGGTTCCGGATGTAGATTTTATCACCTTTAATAGCGAAGAAGACCTGTTAAAAATCACTACCAAAACAGCGGGAGTAATTGTAGAAAGCATCCAAGGAGGAGCAGGATTTATCCAGCCCCAAAATAACTATTTGCAAAAACTAAAACAACGTTGTGAAGAAGTTGGTGCCATGTTGATTATAGATGAAATCCAACCAGGCTTTGGAAGAACCGGTAAATTATGGGGCTTTGAAAATTACGGTGTGGTGCCTGACGTTGTGGTAATGGGAAAAGGCATGGGAGGTGGCATGCCGGTAGGAGCATTTATGGCAGCTTCCAAACACATGGATTTATTGAGTCACGACCCAAAACTCGGACACATTACTACTTTTGGTGGACATCCGGTAATTGCAGCAGCTTGTTTGGCCACTTTACAAGAGGTGGTAGAAACCAACCTGATGCCAGCATGTTTGGAAAAAGAACAATTGTTCCGAAAACTATTGGTACATCCTTTGATTAAAGAAATTAGAGGCAGAGGATTGATGTTGGCAGCAATGGTGGAAGACCCCGAAATTACCAATCAGGTAGTGTTGCGTTGCCATGCAAAAGGATTGATTTTGTTTTGGTTGTTGTTCGAAGGAAAAGCCATTCGCATTACTCCTCCCCTCACCATTAGTGAAGAGGAAATAAAGCAAGGTTGTGCCATGATTTTAGAAACTTTGGAGGAAATTCAACAGGAAATGAATACCGTATTATCATCTTCTAAAAGATAATTCTCAACCATTCAGTGTGATAACCTAAAAAATTGTTAATTAAATTGTTTACAATCTCCCAACAAGCAACCTTCATTGTAAACCCACATCTGTTACTTTAGTAATAGTTAACTTCAAAATCAAAAGCGTATGCATTTTAGTCCTGAAGAAGAGAACCCAAACTTACCGCTCTCTAAATTCGAAAGCATGCTACGAACTAATAAAGTGGAGTTTTTTGACTCTGAAGAATTTGAAGAAATCATTCTACACTACTTAGATCAAGGCAAAGCAACTTTAGCAAAACGAGCATTAAAATTGGCTTTGGAGCAACATCCTGGGTCAACCGGCTTGCAGTTGGTACATGCAGAAATTTTGATTTATGACGATAAGGTGGACCAAGCCGATTTAATTCTGAATAAATTATTGGCTGTGGAACCTTTTAATGATGAAATTTATATTCAAAAAGCCAATATATATTCCAAAAAAGACCAACACGACAAAGCAATTGAACAATTGCAAGTGGCTGCACAATACACCGAAGATCCGGCAGATGTGTATAGCTTAATGGGCATGGAATATTTGTTTTTAGACGAATTAGAAGAAGCCAAAAGATGCTTTAAAATTTGTTTGGAAGAGGATTTGGAAGACCAAACTGCACTATACAACATTGTATACTGCTATGAATTTTTGAACCAAGTAGAAGATGCCATTTTATTTTTAGAATCTTACATCAACCAAAACCCATACAGCGAAATAGCTTGGCACCAACAAGGCAGACTATTGTACGATTTAAAAAAATATGAAGAAGCCTTAACTGCTTTTGACTTTGCCTATATGATAGATGAATTTTTTACCGGTGCTTTGGTAGAAAAAGGCAAATGTTTGGAAAAACTAAAACGATTTGACGAAGCTATTGCTTGCTATTTAGATACGCTGGAATTGGAAGATGCATCTTCTTACGTATTGCTTCGATTAGGAAAATGCTATGAGAAAACGAGCAACAAGGCTAAAGCAATTGAATTCTACAGCAAAACTGTACACGAAGATCCGTTACTTGACAAAGGTTGGGTAGCCATTACCGATTTTTATTTACGTCAGGAAGATTACAAAAAAGCCTTGTATTTTATCAATAAAGCTTTGGCAATTGACAACGAAAACTTGCAGTATTGGAAGCGATTTGCACGCATACATTATTTGCTGGAAAATTGGGAAGATGCGGTTTATGGTTTTGAAAAATCAATAACCTACGGAGAAACCCATGTTGAAAGTTGGTTGTTATTGGTTGATACCTTGATTGCACTACAAGAAAACGAAAAAGTAACCCAAGTGTTATTAGATGCGGTAGAAGTTTTTCCGAAGCAAACGGATATCTTGGCTCGCTTATCGGGTTGGATGTTTTGGAACCACCAAACCGAAAAAGGTATTTACTATTTAGTGGAATTGCTACAAGAAGAAACCGAAGCTTTGGCAATTTTTGAAGAAATGTTTCCGGAAGTGTACACTTCAGAAGTGGTACAAAATACCATTATACAGTTTTTTCAAAATAAATTGATGAATTAAAGCTTAATCAATCTTTTAACAAAAGTAATTATTTTTTATCATTACTTGTAATATTAGATTTTTCAAAATGAGTTTAAAAGAAATTGCAATTGATTTTTTAACTCTTGTAGTGAAAGGCGAAGCAAAGATCGCATTTAATCTATACGTTTCCACTGAATTTATTCACCATAATCCATGGTTTCCAGCAGATGCTAATTCTCTCATGTGTGCAATGGAGACTGATGCAATTAACCAACCTAAAAAAAGTTTTGAACTTATAAGTGTTATAGAGGAAAGAAATTTGGTTGCGGTTCACTCCAGAGTAGTTTTGAAAAACTCGTTAAAGGAAATAGCTCTAGCACATTTTTTTAAAATGGAAAACTTCAAAATTGTGGAACTTTGGGATATCGGACAAGAAGCACCTGATATAACTATTAATACTAAAGGGATGTTTTAACTATTCAAACAGCATTCTTACAACTAATTAAACGATGTAATATTTTATATCAACTTCTCCTTTAAAAACTTTCCGGTAACCGAATTCGGGTTTTTAACTATTTCTTCCGGAGTTCCAAAAGCAACAACTTCTCCTCCGGCATCTCCTCCTTTAGGCCCCATATCAATCACATAATCGGCACATTTGATCAAATCTAAATGATGCTCAATAACCAATACCGAATGGCCATTATCTACCAAAGCCTGTAATGATTTTAGCAACTTATTGATGTCATGAAAATGCAATCCGGTGGTAGGTTCGTCAAACAAAAACAAGGTTTTTTCTTTGGCACTTCCTTTTCCCAAAAAGGTTGCCAACTTAATTCGCTGTGCTTCTCCGCCAGACAAGGTAGAAGACGATTGCCCTAATTGTACATATCCCAACCCAACTTCTTGCAATGGTAATAGTTTTTGTACTATTTTTTCTTGTCCGTGTGCACGGAAAAAATCAATAGATTCGTCTATAGTTAAGGAAAGAATGTCGTAAATATTATGTGCTTCAAATTGCACTTCCAACACTTCTTTTTTAAATCGTTTGCCTTGGCAAGTTTCACATTCCAAATGCACATCTGCCATAAATTGCATTTCGATAGTAACTTCACCTTCCCCTTTACACACTTCGCATCTACCCCCATCTACATTAAACGAAAAATGTTTGGCTTGGTAGTTTCTAAGTTTAGAAAGTTTTTGTTTGGCAAACAAATCGCGGATTTCATCGTATGCTTTCACATAAGTCACCGGATTGGAACGTGAATTTTTACCAATCGGATTTTGGTCTATGTATTCTATTTTATGCAAGTGCTGAAAGTTTCCTTTCAGCTCTGTAAACTGTCCCGGTTTGTCACCCACCCCTAAAATCTTTTTTTGTAAAGCAGGAACCACAATTTTTTTGAGCAAGGTGCTTTTGCCACTTCCCGAAACACCCGTAATTACCGTCATCACATCTAACGGAATGTTTACATCGATGTTTTTTAAATTATTTTCGCGAGCACCAATAATTTGTAAAACGTTTTTAAAAGTTCTGCGTTTTTTGGGTACAGTAATTTCCTTTTGTCCGTTTAAATATTGGGCTGTTAACGATTTACTTTTTAAAATGTCCTGATAGGTTCCTTGTGCCACCAAGTTACCTCCTAGGCTTCCTGCTTCCGGACCAATATCTAACAAATGATCTGCCATTTTCATGATGTCTTCGTCATGTTCAACCACAATCACCGTATTGCCTAATTTCTGTAAATTCCGCAAAACTTCAATTAATTGTATGGTATCTTTCGGATGCAAGCCAATACTAGGTTCGTCTAAAATATACATCGAGCCTACCAAGCTGCTTCCTAACGAAGTGGCCAATTGGATGCGTTGCGATTCTCCACCCGACAAACTATTGGAAGTCCGGTTAAGGGTTAAATATTCCAAACCAACTTTACACAAATAGTCTAAGCGGTTGTTGATTTCGATAAGCAATCGTTTGGCTACTTGTTGTTCGTATTCGGTTAATTGAATTTTTAGGAAGAATTCCCGAATTTGTAAAATGGATAAATCTACCAATTCCGGTAAACTTTTGCCATTAACTTTTACATAAGAAGCTTCCTTTCGCAATCTTTTTCCTTCACATTCCGGACATTTGGTTTTGCCACGGTAACGCGATAACATCACCCGATTTTGGATTTTATAGTTGTTTTCTTCCAACTCTCTAAAAAAATCATGCAAACCGGTAAAGTATCGATTGCCCTCCCACAAAAGCTTTTTTTGTTCCGCAGTAAGCAAATAATATGGCTTGTGGATAGGGAAATCAAATTTATACGCATGGTTGATGAGTTGTTCCTTATACCATCCCATCGATTCTCCTTTCCATGGGGCAATGGCATTTTCAAACACGGATAACCCGGTATTTGGCACTACCAATTCTTCATCAATTCCGATAATATTGCCATAACCTTCGCATTTTGGGCAGGCACCGTACGGGTTGTTAAAACTAAATAAATGGATGTTTGGCTCTAAAAAGTTCATGCCATCCAACTCAAATTGGTTGGAGAATTCAAATTTTTCCTCCGTTTCCATCGATTGTAAAAAGCAAACGCCTTTTCCTTCGTAAAATGCGGTATCTACGGCATCTCCTAAACGATGGTAAAAATCTTCTTCGTGCCTTATTACCAATCGATCTACTACCAACCAAATTTCGGTATTTTCAGGGATGGGCATGCCAATCAAATGCTCCATGTCTTGCACTTGGTTGCCAATAAATACCCGCTGAAAACCTTGTTGCAATAAGGTGTTTAACTTTTGCTCTAAGTTTCTGCCTTTTTCTAAAGAAATTGGAGCCAACAACAACCATTTACTTCCTTCAGCATAAGCTTGGGCAGCTGTTATCACATCTTTTACCTGATGTTTTTGTACTTCTTGTCCGGAAATTGGAGAGAAGGTTCGGCCAATTCGGGCATACAGTAATTTTAAGTAGTCGTAAATTTCGGTAGAAGTTCCTACGGTAGAACGGGCATTGGTGGTATTTACTTTTTGCTCAATGGCTACAGCCGGAGCAATACCCTTGATGTATTCTACCTTTGGCTTGTCTAACTTTCCTAAAAATTGTCGGGCATAAGAAGACAAACTTTCTACATATCTCCGTTGTCCTTCAGCATACAAGGTATCAAATGCCAAACTCGACTTGCCGGAACCAGACAAACCTGTGATTACTACCAACTGGTTGCGAGGAATGGCCACATCTAAGTTTTTTAAATTGTGCAAACCAGCACCCTTTATGATGATGTATTTTTTAGGATCTAAATTGGCAAAATCTTCCACCTTCATGCGTTGAAATTTTCAGAAACGCAAAGTTAGTTTTTTTTGGCTGGTGGAGTGTTACACGGTTTAGAATAAAAAATTAAATATTCAGAAAACCAATAACAGTTATAAAATTTATCAAATAAAAGATTTATTTTTAACTAATTAAATAATCTAAACTAGTTGCATATTCATTCTTGAAACTTCAAAAAAACATGAGAGCAAAGCTATTTATACCATCCTTTTATTACTTACTGATTTTTGCAAATTACACCTTTGCACAAGACACTTTTTCTATAATTGCAATGGATAGCATTACCAAAGAAATTGGCTCTGCTGGTGCAACTTGTATTCAAGGTATTGGAGAAAGAGATTTGTCAGAAATCATTACACAAATCATTCCAGGTGTTGGAGGAATGAATAGCCAGGCATGGGTTTGTATTCCGAATGTGAATTTACAAAACGGGATGAAACAAATGGCATTGGGTAAAAATCCATCTGAAATAGTAGCTTGGTTAAAAGTAAACGATTCATGTGGTTCTCAAAATTTTAATGCTGCATACCGTCAGTATGGATTGGTAATGATGAACTCCAAAGGAAAAGTTGAAACTGCAGGCTATACCGGAAGTAGTGCAGATGATTATAAAGCAGATTTGCAAGGAAAAAATTACTGTATTCAAGGAAACATTTTACTAAACGAAACTGTTTTAAAAAAGATGGAACAAGGTTTTTTGCAAACGAATGGCAATTTAGCTGAAAAACTGATGGGTGCCATGCAAGGGGCAAACTTTGCAGGAGCAGATGCCAGATGTTTAGAAACTGGTACTTCCTCTACCATAGCCTATTTGGTGGTATACAAAGCCACAGATGATCCGGAAAAGCCAAGCATTAAAATATGGGTGGGAGAACAACCTAAAGGGGTAGAACCAATTACAGAATTACAAAAAAAATGGGATGCTTGGAAGAAACCATAAAAAAGATGTTTGAAAAAAAGTATTAGTGCCACTAAAAAATTTTGGATAAATAAATATTACAGCTAATATTTTTAGAAGCTGAAATAAATTCAACTTGACAGTAATTGTTCTTTTCAAACACCTTAGTTTAGTCGTTTAAAACATGGTAGGCTATCAAACCATCAATTGGTCTGCGTAAAACGTTTCCAATTTTGATTCCATGACTAGCAAGTACTTGCTGTAACTCGTCTTTTAAATAAAAAGCAATAGAACCAACAAAATGTACTGGAACTTGGGTACATTGATCATATTGCTTGATATAATTTTCAACAAAATCTTCCATTTCGCTTAAAATATATTTTTTACAAAACGGATTATCTTTATGCTTGATTAAAAATTTGGCATACTTTGCCAAATAGGCATTCGGATTAGGCTCTTTGTACAAATGATGCTTTACAATATCCGGATCGATGGAAAATTCTTTTTCAAATTCTGTTACCAATACTTCAGGCATTTTATTAAAGAAATACCCTCTGAGTAAATGTCTGCCAAATCTGTTCCCACTACAGTCGTCCATACAAATATATCCCAACGATTGTACTTTTTGATGCAACTGAACACCATCAAAGTAACTGCAATTAGAACCGGTACCTAAAATACAAACTACTGCCTCTGCACCTTTTGGTGTGGTAGCAAAAACGGCTGCATAGGTATCTTCGTACACATTGATTTCGGCATTTACAAAATACTCTTGGAATACTTTTTTCAAGAAAAAACGCATTCTATCAGTACCACATCCCGCACCATAAAAATACAATTGTTGTACTTTTTCTTTGTTGTGTTCGATATCAAACTTATCGTTTAATCGAGAAATGATTTCTTCTTTTTCTAACACTTCGGGGTTTAAGCCAAGGGATTGGGTGGTAAAAAGAACTTTTCCGTTGCCATCTAAAGCAATCCAATCTGCTTTGGTAGAACCACTATCTACAAGTAATTTCATTTGCTTATAATTAAAAAAAATGTCCCACCGAATTTATCGATAGGACATTTTTTAAGTAAGTTTTATTTTAAAGTTGCAACATGGTAAGCCAAATCTACTAATTTACTAGAGTAGCCATATTCATTATCATACCAAGATACAAACTTAAAGAAAGTACTATTTAATCCGATACCAGCTTTGGCATCTACAATAGAAGTTCTGCGATCAGAGATAAAATCTTGAGATACTACATCATCTTCTGTAAAACCTAAAATTCCTTTCATGCTTGTTTCAGAAGCATTTTTCAACACAGCCATTACTTCGTCATAGGAAGTTTCTTTAGATAATTTCACTGTTAAATCAACTACAGAAACGTCTGCTGTAGGAACACGCATGGACATCCCTGTTAATTTTCCATTCAATTCCGGAATTACTTTTCCTACTGCTTTAGCAGCACCAGTACTTGCAGGAATGATATTTAACAAAGCTGCTCTTCCTCCACGGAAATCTTTTTTAGAAGGTCCATCTACAGTTAATTGGGTTGCTGTAGTAGCGTGAATGGTAGTCATCAAACCTTCTACAATCCCAAAATTATCGTGAATTACTTTAGCCAATGGAGCCAAACAGTTGGTAGTACATGAAGCATTTGAAACAATGGTATCTGCTGCAGTTACTTTGTCGTGGTTCACTCCCATTACAAACATTGGGGCATCAGCAGATGGAGCTGAAATAATTACTTTTTTAGCACCCCCATCAATATGTAATTGTGCTTTTTCTAAAGTGGTAAATATTCCGGTACACTCAGCAACAACCTCAGCACCAACTGCATCCCATTTTAAAACAGCAGGGTCTTTTTCTGCAGTAACACGAATGTGTTTTCCGTTTACATACAAATTGCCATCTTTAACTTCAACTTCCCCTTTAAATCTTCCGTGAACAGAATCGTATTTCAACAAATAAGCTAAATGATCTACTTCTAACAAATCGTTGATGGCTACAACTTCTACATTATCTCTTTCGAAAGACTCTCTAAAAACCAATCTTCCAATTCTACCAAAACCGTTAATTCCAATTTTTACCGTTGACATAATTTTTTAATTTAATTGTTTATTGAATTTGTTATACTGACATGATATCAGAAACTCTTACTAATTCCATATCTATTTGGGTGTGCCCTTTGATGGCTTTTTCCAATGGTGTTAATTCGATTTTATCGTTAATCAAACCCACCATATAATTTGATTTACCTTCTAACAGTGCTTCTACTGCTTTTACTCCCATACGAGAAGCCAAAACTCTGTCAAAACATGATGGTGCTCCTCCCCTTTGCATGTGTCCCAATACCGAAACTCTTACATCATAATCTGGTAAGTTTTGATCCACATAGTCTTTGAGTTCAAAAACATTTTTGCCCGTTTTATCTCCTTCTGCAACTACCACAATGCTAGAGGTTTTTCCAGACTTTCTACTTCTCTCTAAAGATTCTAACAATCTATCTAATCCCATATCTTCTTCCGGAATTAGAATTTCTTCAGCTCCTGAACCGATTCCGGCATTTAAGGCTATATGTCCTGCATCACGTCCCATGACTTCTATAAAAAACAATCGGTTGTGAGAGCTTGCAGTATCTCTGATTTTATCAATTACTTCAACCACTGTATTTAAAGCAGTATCATATCCCAAAGTATGGCTCGTACCGTTGATATCATTATCAATAGTTCCGGGAATTCCCAAAACCGGGATTCCAAATTCTTGGTTAAACACCATACCACCGGTAAAACTACCATCACCACCAATCACCACCAATGCATCAATTTCGGCCTTTTGTAAGTTTTTAAAGGCTTTTTCTCTACCTTCTTTGGTCATAAACTCTTTAGAACGTGCAGACTTTAAAATGGTTCCACCTTTATTGATAATATTTTGAACCGATCTTGGCCCCATTTCTTTAAAATCACCTTCAATCATCCCTTGGTAACCGCGATAAATTCCAGTACACTTAATTTGATGAAAAGTACATGTTCTTACCACTGCTCTTATAGCAGCATTCATTCCGGGAGAATCTCCACCTGAGGTCAAAACCCCAATATTTTTAATATTTGATGTCATAAATTTTCAACTAATAAACACGATTCCAAAGCATTGAAAAAATCCAAAAAACGTTAATTTTTCAACCTTAGATTGTAAAATTAGTAAAAAAGGATGGAAAAAAATAGCCAAAAAAGTCATTTTGGCAAGTTATGAAAGCTTCAATCGTTTTCGTTGATAAAAAACTTTACGAATAAAAAATTAAGAATTGCTTAGTCTATTTCCGGAGGGGTATCTTTTGGCTTTTCTGGTGTCTTTTTACGTTTATCTTCATTTCTAAAAGCATCAAATTCAGTTGGAAAACTTGAATCAGGCAATTCAGAATTAGAGTTGGTATTGGTGGAAACTGTGGTTTTCTTTAAGAATTTTTTTCGCAATTCTCTAAAATTGTTAAAATCGACTTGATAAGTCAAACCTATACCTTGGGTAAAGCCAATCCCTTCTCCAATAAAATTGATGTCATTTTCTCTGTTAAACACTCGTAAATTTAGGGAGCCATCGTCATTAACTCGGTACAATAATTCCACATTTCCAACAATAGAGGTCTCATTTTGTCCTCCAACAGGCACCCCAAACTGACCATTTACAGAAACTCTATCGCTTAAATTAAAGGATGTTCCGAAATTTACCGTAGCATCTTGTTGTACATCTGCAAATCGATTACCGGGATTATACCCCACATTAAAGGAAACCTTGCTATCGTTGTTATTAAACAAATTCCCGAAAACACTACTTGCCGACTCAAACAAATTGTTGTAAACCGCATCTTGGTTTAACAAACCATTATTGGCATTGTAAAAAGAGCCTGTGGCCAATAAATATATGGCCTGCTGGTTTCTGGTATCTTTATCTGCTAATTGGGTTTCAATTTCAGAGCGTAAGATAGAGGTTGCCGTTGGAAAATCAATAGTAAAATCCGGATTTGGATTTTCTAAATTTCCGTTCAATACAATGCCAACTTCTACCGGTAATCTTCGATTAGAAGGAGCTGCACCTTGTAATAATAAAGACGGATTTACTTGGGCTTTGTATATTGCTTTTAAATCAAGTTGTGCCTTCATTGGGTCACCATCCCAAATAATGCTTCCGTATCTTTTCACATAAAAACGCTTATTAAAAATACCTCGATAAATGTAATCGTAAGTACCTTCATACACCTGATAATCTCCCCACATATTAAACTTTCCGTTGGTATTAATTTCCATCAACACAGTACCTCTACCCTTTCCTTTCATCCCGTGACCTGATTCGGTATCTAAAATAACTTCAATTAATGCATTCTCATTGATGTCCAAATCAAATTTTAATTCCAACCCTCCAACATTTACACCTAGATTTTTAGAAATTTCGGTTTGGTATTTTTCTTGTGGAGATAAAAAATACATAAATGAATTCTCCCCCACACTTTGGTTGTTATTGATAGGAATTCGAATGTGAGTTCCTTTTTCCGATTTGGCATCAACCGTGATTAACAATGAATTTATTGGTCCACTAATTCGTGCACTTCCATCAATATAAGCGATACCATAATACAAGCTTTCATCCGTTAATTCGGTATCCAATGCCAGCAAATTATTGGAGCGAATTCCAAAATCTAAATTCCAATTGCTAAAATTTCGATGTTGGATGGCACCATTTAAAAAACCTTTGGTTTGATACTTGGTGTCTTTCATTTCGATGTTTCTAAATATAAACTGACGCTGTGTAATATCTACTACTGAATTTTCGGTAAACTCATAATCTACATTCAAATAAGGTATTTTAAGTCCGGCTTGGTTTAAAAACAACCTACCGTTTATTTCGGGTTGTTCCCAGTTTCCGGAAATATTAGCAGTACCCGAAACCAATCCTCTGATATTTGAAATTACCTCAGCACCTAAGGTTTTAAAAGCTCCAATGTTAAATTCATTCATTTCTAAATCTAAATCCCAACTTGGGTTAGTTTTACTTGTAATGATATTGCCGTTCAACTTAAAATTTTCTTGTCCTGATCTGGTCAATATCGCTTCTACTTCAAATTGGTTTAACGATTCATTTCCTTGAATGTTTGATTTTAATGTTCCGAAAGATATGTCATTCACATTCAAATCATTGATTTGGATGTCGGAATAAGGCTGGTAAATCCCTTCTTTTTGTTTGATTTTAAGAGCTCCATTCACAATCCCTTTCATCGAAAAATCATCTATTTCGGGTAGAATGTTTTGAAGTGTAACCTCTTTAAAATACAACTGTAAATCCTTGTTGTTTTCCTCTAAAGGCCCTACCAACGAAATGGCTTGCTCATCGTGTACTAATTGAATTTGATCAAAATAAAAACGCTTCAGCTTTTTGTCAAAAATCACCCGATGTTTGTCGTCATTGTTCGGATTAATTTTCCAAATAAAATCACGAAGTGCAATTTCAGAATCTCTAAAACCAACCACATTTTCATTTTTTTGATTGATGGTATGATATAAGTTAAGCACATAATTGTCCTTGGCTTTTTTTCCTCCTTTAAACTCGGTTCGAACAAACAGACTGTCTTTTTCGGTAACATTTAAAATATTGATGTCATGCAAATCGTAAAACTTGGTTTTGAGGGAATCTACTGAAACGTATGCATTGTATAACGGATTTTTATTGTCAATTTGCAAATGGATTTTATGCAATTGCAAATCATCCACCTGTAATGATGGTGTTTTAAAATCTAAGCGAAAAGTATTTTCATTGCTTTGAATTCTTCCTCTTAAGGTGGTACTTTGTCCGAGTTCTATTTGCGGATAAAAAATCTCCACTGCATTGGAGTGAATGTTCAAATTAAAACCAACATATTGGTCTTGCTTTAATGGATTTGGCTTGTAATTGGTATACATACTTCCTAAAGCATTTTCTACCATTTTACCAATTTGTTGAAAGCTATATTTTCCTACAATTCTTCCTTGAATAAAATCATCCGAGTCAAACAAAATGGTTCGCACTTTGTTTTCATCAAAACTTGAAGTTAAAAACCATTCATGAAAAACATATACTTTTTTTGAGTTTTGATACGACATTCCTTGAATATCTACCAAACCGTGTAAATTATCTATGCTGTTACCAATCAAATCAGACTTTACATAGCCTTTGAATATTCCTACGCTATCAGATTGGATCCATTTGGTGGCCACCAAATCGGCATAATCAATTTTTGCTTCAAACTGATAAGCATTCTCTTTTTTAGAAATATCAATTAGACCATCAAAATCCATAAATAAATTAGGGTCATTTACATGAAATACCCCTTGAAATATTGGCTTTTTGAGTTTTCCGTTCAAGCTAATATTTTGGTAAGGGTAATTGTTGAATTCAAACAAATCTACTTTACCACTAATGATGGTATTTACAGTTTCAGGATTAAATCCTTTGCCATCAAAAAATGCATCAACAGATACCGATTGCACCATTGGCTCGTTGATTAATTTTCCTAAATGAAAATTATTTGCCTTTAAATTACCTTGGTAACTGGCATTTTCTATATCTGAAACTCCAGTAAAAACCAAATCTGATTCTACGTAACCCAATGCACTTTCTACAACCACATCGGTAGTTAAGGTTTGGTAATTTAATGCAACATTTCCGGAAACAGACATGACACCAAATTTTTTGAGCTCTACAGGCAAACTTTTTCCTAAAATAGACGGAATTAATTGCGTTAACGAACCGTAATCAGATTGTAATTGCTTTAATTTGGCTTTGATTTGGTACGTGTTTTTTTTACGGTCAAATAAATTTTCAAAAGTTAAATCTCCAAGCAATTTTAATTGACTTCCTTGCACTAAGGAAATATCCACCAAATCAAATCGGTTAAGTGTTCCAGTTAAATTTCCTTTTAATTGAAAATCTAAATCAGCACCTAAATCTTCGTAAAAAAAACGAATATCATTAGAGTTTACATTAGAATTTGCTAATTGAATTTCAAACAATACTTTGTTGTTAAAATCCTGAAAATCTTCTCTTTGATACAACAAACTTACTTGTCCTTGGATGTTGGAACGACTCGTTTGTAGTTGCAAATCCTTTAATGTAATATGCGTTTTGGTGTAGTCAAAATCCGTTTGCATTTTGGTAATATCTAAACCTCTGTAATCTTTCATACTTAATTGGGCTATGTACCCATGCACATTAGGGCCTTTCACAGTAAAGTCTTTCACCAAAGCATTTAAATACCTAAAATCCACATCTTTTGGATTTTCAGTATTCAAATCGGTCATTGCAAACCTAGAATTAATTATTTTAAGCTGATCCGAAGTCAATAAAAACTTTCCACTACCGGGTTTTCCATCATCAAAAACTGCAACAAATTGATCTAAGCTTGAATCTTTTTCGTTTGGATATTGGATGATGTTTAAAAACAAACGATTGGCTTCAATGGGGCCAAAAATCATTTTGCCATCCATCCATCTTTTCAAATCCAATAAATTGGTTTTTAGTTGTCCAACAGCAATAAGAGTATCTTGATGATGATCTTTGATTAATATTTCTTTGATTTTAACTCCACCAAAAATATTGATGGCAATTTTCTCTAAATGAATATCCACACCGGTATCTTTTTTTAAAGAAGTAGTTGCGATACCTGCTAAGTAGGTTTGCACTGGTGGCAGTAGCAATAAAATTCCTAGAAGGAATATCAAAGCAATGATTCCTCCAAACAACCAAAAGAATATTTTTTTAAATCTTCTGATAAGAAAAGTTTTAAATTTGCACGAAATATAAGGATATTCTGCTCATATTTGATTCAGAATATACCTACAAATGTAACCAATATTATGCCAAACCAAAACAGCGAAGAAACTTATATTTTAGCCATTGAAAGTTCGTGTGACGATACTGCTGCTGCAGTGCTAAAAAACCGAAAAGTTTTAAGCAATTTGGTTGCCAGACAAGCGATACATGAACAATATGGTGGAGTTGTTCCTGAATTAGCCTCCAGAGCACATCAACAAAACATTGTGCCTGTTATTGAAATGGCTTTAAAAAAAGCCGACATCGAAAAAAATCAAATAAATGCAGTAGCTTACACACAAGGTCCGGGACTTATGGGTTCTTTATTGGTTGGAGGAGCATTTGCCAAATCGTTTTCGCAAGCTTTAGGAATACCTTTATTGCCTGTACATCATATGCAAGCACACATTTTAGCTCATTTTATTGAGGAAGAAACCCAAAAAACGCCTGAATTTCCGTTTATTGCATTGACTATTTCTGGTGGTCACACGCAAATTGTTCAAGTGAATGATTTTTTTGATATGGTTGTATTGGGAGAAACTACAGATGATGCAGTAGGTGAATGTTTTGATAAAACTGCAAAAATTCTCGGATTGCCTTATCCGGGAGGACCGTTGATTGACCAATTTGCGAAACAAGGAAATCCAAAAAAATTTACTTTTACCATCCCAAAAATTGCGGGATTGTATTTTAGCTTTTCAGGATTAAAAACCCAAATCATGTATTTTGTACAAAAAGAAGTACAGAAGAATCCGAATTTTATAGAAGAAAATAAAAAAGACATATGTGCCTCTGTACAACACACCATCATTCAAGTACTGATGGAAAAGTTGCATATGGCTGTAAACCAAACCGGAATAAATCGAATTGCTATAGGAGGTGGTGTTTCTGCCAATTCGGGTATTAGAAACACTTTGATGCAAGCAGAAAAAGATTTTGGTTGGCAAACTTTTATTCCAAAATTTGAATATACTACCGATAATGCTGCCATGATTGGTATTGTAGGATATTATCAATATTTACAAGGAAACCATGCCAAAGTGAACGGAATTTCCAAATCCAGAATGCCTTTATAATGCAGTTATTTTACAACGAACACTTATCGGAAAACGAAACTAATTTCACTTTTGACAAAGAGGAAAGTCGACATCTGTTCAAAGTGTTGCGAAAACAAACTGGAGATGTGATTCACGTTACCAATGGTAAAGGATTTTTATTTACGGGTGAATTGACATTGGTTTCGGAAAAAAAATGTGCGGTACAAATTACAGATTCTAAATTTTTTGAGCGAAAAAATCCTACTATTTGTTTGGCCATTGCTTTCACCAAATCAATCGATCGTATCGAATGGATGTTAGAAAAAGTAACTGAAATTGGTATAAGTAGCATCCAACCATTGCTTTGCGAAAGGTCAGAACGAAATGTCTATAACGAAGATAGGCTGCAAAAAATATTGATTTCTGCTATGAAACAATCTAATCAGTTTTGGCTTCCCGAATTAAAAACCATACTTCCGTTTAAAAAGTTTGTGGAACAAGCAGAAGGCATAAAATTCATAGCCCATTGTTTGGAAGAAGATAAAAAAGAATTGAAAAACTGCATTTCAAAAGATTCCTGTTTTACTATTGCCATTGGCCCTGAAGGAGATTTTAGTACCAAAGAAATAGAGCTTGCCATTAAAAACGAATTTATCCCTATTGCTCTTGGAGAAACCCGACTTAGAACTGAAACAGCGGGATTGGTAGCGGTTCATACCATACACATTTGCCAATAAAAAAAAACTGCCCCGAAAGGCAGTTTTTAGTTATAATAATTATTTTTATGGCAATGGAGGTAATATAACTCTATTCAATACATGAATAACTCCATTATCTGCTTGTACATCTACAGCAACAATTCCAGAAGCTCTATTGGAACCATCGGTTACATTAGCAATGTTTCCGTTTGTTCCAGGTAAAGTAATGGTAAAAAATGTATTTGACAACAGTGGATTAACAGTTGTATTACCATTAGGAGTTAATGCACTTGACAATACATTACCACTAGCAACATGGTATAACAACACATTAGTTAAAGTTGTTTCACTTAAACCTGCAATACCTCCAGGTTGCAATTCAGTATCTAAAGCGGTAAATGCTGCATTGGTTGGAGCAAACACAGTAAACGGACCAGTACCATTTAGTGTTGAAACAAAATCAGTATTAGGAGTTAAAGTGGTTAATGCTGCAACCAAAGTGGAGAAGTTTGGATCTGCTGTGGCAAAAGTAGTTACTTTAGGTAAAGTAATCACAGCATCTACGATATGAATGACACCGTTGGAAGCTAAAATATCCGCAGTGGTTACATTAGATGTTCCATTAATTCTTACACCTGAAGCAGTACTAATATACATACTTAATGTATTTGTACTTGAAGCACTTCCTGTAGCCAATGTTTTTACATAACCGGTAGAAAGTCCACTTGAAATGTTATTTCCTAACACCACATGATTTAATAAAATTTGAGTCAATACCGGAGTTGGTACTTGATCTAGAGAATTGAAGCCTAAATCTTGAAGCAAATTTTGGAAAGCTTGGTTAGTTGGTGCAAATACTGTGTAAGGCCCTCCAGTGCTTAAAGTATTCACTAAATCCGCTCTTTGTAACGCTTGTACCAAAATGGTCAAGTTAGAATTTCTAGAAGCCAAACCAGCAATAGAATTGTCAATTGGTCCTGAAGTTTCGTCATCACTACATGCAGTGAAAACAGTCATGCTTAATCCTAAAAAAAGGAAAGCAACAAGTTTTAAGGTTTTTTTCATAGCTTGAAATGTTTTAAATTTTGTTTAACAAATTTATACAAAACATTAAACAATACAAAAATCTTTATAACAACCTTAACATTAATGATTTGTTAAAAAAACACAACTACTTGTACTTAAGCAAAAAAGAAATCAGCTGTTGAAAGGCTTTGCTACGGTGACTATACATATTTTTTTGTTCTAAAGTCATTTCTGCAAAAGTTTTGGTTTGTCCCTTTGGAATAAATATTGGATCATAACCAAATCCCATTTGACCACGAGGTTGTAAAGTGATTGTTCCATCGATAACTCCTTCAAACAAATGTATTTCTTGGATGTCGTGATAAGCAATTACTGTTCGAAAACGAGCATGTAGGTTACTTTTATCCTTTAGATTGTTTATCAATAAATCCATGTTTTTTTTGTCATCTCTTGGTTCTCCTGCATACCTGGCAGAAAAAACTCCTGGAGCTCCGTTCAATACTTCTACTTCTAATCCAGAATCATCTGAAAAAACAGGCTGTTGAAAAGTATCAAAAATAGTTTGGGCTTTTAAAATAGCATTCCCTTCTAAAGTATTTTCGGTTTCAGGTATTTCAGTAAGATAGTTTAAATCGGATAAATTAATTATATGGAAAAAATCCGGTAAAAGTGAAGCAATTTCTTTTGATTTGTTGGAATTGTGTGTCGCAAAAATCAGGGAGGTCATTAGGAACTTCTCTTTTTCAATACTTTGTATTCTTCGTAACAATCGCTAATTGCATCTAAGATCTGCAAATCGTTTGCGGTTTTGATAAAGGTTTCAGAATAGTTACAGCGTTGCAAAATTTCCGGGATTTCGTTTTTATCAATACCTAACAACACTGCAATGGTTTCTCTGTCAAATTTAGATTCCAACAACAAACGAACGGAGTCGTCTTTTTTGGCATCTTTTAGTTTTTTCAATTCTCTTGGTTTTTTTCCGAACAAATTATACAATGCATCTGCTGGATTGAATATGGAGCCTAAAGTTTTGTTGATGGCATTTGGTGAGCTTTGCCCGGCTTCATATCCATACTTTAATCCTTGGATATCGTATCGATAATTTTCAGCTACCGGAATGTTTACAGCATCGATTTGCAAATACCCAGTAAGATTGTATCTGCTCACTACTACTTCTTCTAAAGCAACAGCTTTGCTGGTTAATTTTATCTCTGCAATTTTGTTTTTAACCCAGTCGTTGGTAACTCTTACTCTAAGTGATTGGTAACCTATATACGAAAAATGTAGGGTGTCATTTACTTCAGCAACAATTTCAAAATTACCTTTTTCATCAGTTATGGTTCCCTTCACAGCATTTACGTTTACTACGTGCACACTGGTTAAGGTTTTACCCGAAGTTTCGTCTTTTACCACCCCTTTTACCTCTACTTTTACTGAAGCATTTTGTGCCAATAAGAAAATTGGTAGAAAAAGAAGGATATATAGCCAATGCTTTTGCATGAAGTTTAATTAGGTTATAAAAATACAAAAATAGGTAGCAGGTTAGAAAGCAACTTTCAATTTTTTAAAAAATTAACGAATTAGTTAAAAATATATCGAATAATTCTGATTTCAATTTAACTATAAAAAGCTTTTTTAATTGAAAATGAGAAGCTTAAATTGCAATAAGTTGCCCATTAGTAGCTTTTTTGATTATTATGACGTACCTTTGCACCGAATTTAAAAAATACGAATGAATTTATTTCAACAATTAGGTTTACAAGATACGATTTTGCAAGCCATCCAAGATTTAGGTTTTCAAACACCATCGGAAGTACAAGAAAAAGCAATTCCCCATTTACTAGAACACGATACCGACTTAGTCGCTTTGGCCCAAACAGGCACCGGGAAAACTGCAGCATTTGGTTTCCCATTGATTCAAAAAATTAGTCCTGACAACAGAAACACCCAGGCATTGATCCTTTCTCCTACCAGAGAATTGTGTTTGCAAATTACCCAAGAGTTAAAAAACTATGCCAAGTATGTACCCGGTTTACATGTGGTTGCCATTTATGGTGGTGCAAGTATTACCGAACAAGAAAAGCAAGTGAAAAGAGGTGCACAAATTATTGTTGCAACCCCAGGGAGAATGAAAGACATGATGAGCAGAGGAATGGTAAACATTTCCAAAATCTCTTATTGTGTATTAGATGAGGCAGATGAAATGCTAAATATGGGCTTTTACGAAGACATTACTACCATTTTGTCAGATACTCCAAAAGATAAAAAAACTTGGCTATTTTCAGCTACCATGCCTTTTGAAGTGGCTCAAATTGCTAAGAAATTTATGTACCAACCATACGAAATTACGGTTGGGACTAAAAACTCTGGTTCAGCAACCGTTTCGCATGAATTTTATGTGGTAAATGCAAAAGACCGATACGAAGCGTTAAAGCGTTTGGCAGATGCCAATCCGGATATTTTTTCGGTAGTTTTTTGTAGAACCAAAAGAGACACCCAAGCCATTGCAGATAAGTTAATTGAAGATGGCTACAATGCAGCTGCTTTGCACGGTGACTTATCGCAAGCACAAAGAGATACGGTGATGAAAGCTTTCCGTAACAAACAGGTGCAAATGTTGGTAGCAACCGATGTGGCTGCAAGAGGGATAGATGTAAGCGATGTAACCCACGTAATCAACTACCAATTACCAGACGAAATTGAAACCTACAACCACCGAAGTGGAAGAACCGGTAGAGCCGGAAAATCAGGTATTTCGATGGTCATAGTAACCAAAAGCGAAATAAGAAAGATACACGCTATTGAAAAAATTATCAAACAAAAGTTTGAAGAAAAAACCATTCCTTCCGGAATTGAAATTTGCGAAGTACAGTTATTCCACTTAGCGAATAAAATCAAAGACGTAGAAATTGACCACGAAATTGATAGCTACTTGCCTGCCATTTACGAATTATTAAAAGATTTAACCAAGGAAGAGTTGGTGAAGAAAATGGTATCGGTAGAGTTTAATCGATTTTTAAACTACTACAAAAAGAAACGCGACTTAGTTGCAGATAGCAAAGGTGGAAATGTTAGTCATGAAGAAGTTGGGGATACCGTTAGATATTTTGTAAATATCGGATCGAGAGATCAATACGATTGGATGACTTTAAAAGACTTCTTGCGTGAACAATTACAAGTTGGTAGAGATGATGTTTTTAAAGTAGATGTGAAAGAAGGTTTTTCATTCTTTAATACCAACCGCGAACATTTAGATACCGTAATGGGTAAACTAAACGGAATGGAATTAGATGGCAGAAGAATTAATGTAGAAATTTCTAAAAATGATGGGGCTAGAAACAACAACAGAAGAGACCACAACGGACGTGAAGCGAAAAAATACTCTGGAGGCGGAGGCGGAAGCAGAAACGGAAGCGGAAGAGATTTTAAACGCAATTCCGACAAACCAAGAGGCGATAGAAAAGAAGGTAATTTCCCCGGAAAACGTTCTTTTGAAGAAGCTAAAAACAGAAGAAGCAGAAGAAGCTAATTTAACAGCCTAGCTAAAATAAAATGCTCATCCTTTAAAAGATGGGCATTTTTATTTTATAATCTTTACCCAACGCAATCCTTTTTGCAACAATTGATGTAATTCCTCTGAATATTGCAAACGATATTGAAAGTACCAATAAAACAGGGTAAATAAAATAGACTTTGCAAGAATATTTAGTAAAGGATGCCAATTAAAATCCCAAAAGTAAAACAAAACAAAACTTAAAGCTGTAAATAATAAGGTATATATGGTTTGCCAAGTAAAAGGGAACAAATGCATTTTGTTTACCACAAAAAGCAACTTTACCAAGCTGTACAAAAACATAGAGATTAAGGTAGCCATTGCCACTCCGTTAATGCCATACAACGGAATCAACCACCAATTCAAATATACGGTTACAAATACCAAACTCACCCCAATCAACAATACAGCTTTATAATATTTTGAATTAAAAATGATAGAATTGTTATTTCCTAAAATCAAATCGAAGTATTTGGAAAAAGCTATCAAAAAAACTACCCAAATGGCCTTACCATATTCTATAGGCAGCAAAGCATATACTTGATGGATATTGATAAAAATTCCAATCATGATCCAACCTCCAATAATTTGTAAATTGATAGAAGTTTTTTGATACAACTCTTGCAATTTTTCCCATTGGTTAGAGCTCATCAATTCTGCTGTAATAGGATGCGTGATTTGATGCATGGCCCTTAATGGTACCGAAATCGTAAGAGAAATAAAAATGGCTACCGAATAAAATGCATTCTCACCAATGTCTAAATATTTTCCAATCATGAACTTGTCAATATCTAGTAACATTACTGCTATGCTTGAAGAAAAGACTATAAACACCGAATATACAATTACAGGATTCCATGGCATTTGCAATCCTGCTGAAATTTTTGGCATTCGAACTTTAAACGCATAAAAAGCAATTCCGATAGTTACTATTCCATACAATAAAACCAATAACCCAACAAAAGACTCTTTTGAAATCAATTCAACATAAACCAAAAACAATCCAAGGGAAATGAGAATTCTCAAAAAAACTTCTTTTAAAAAATTCCCAAAAACCGACTTTTTATGCACTTTCAACCAAGCATAAAAAATCTCAAAATAAGCCATCATGATGGCAACTCCCGGAATAATCCAAAAATAAGATTCAATAATCGGATTTCGCGAACTTAACCATTGGATAATTTCCGATTGAAAAATAAAAAGTAGAATAAAAAATGGCACCATAAACAAGATAGGAAGCAACAACATGCCATTTAAAAACTTGCTTTTTTCCTCTTCCGTTCGGTAAGTTGGATAAAACTTAACCAAGGTATTTTGAAAACCAAATGCCAAAAACGGCATGAGCAAATTAGCTGTAGAAAGCACAAATGCAGTAAGTCCGTAAAAATCTTTTCCTAAAATTTGGGTGTACAACACCAAAGTATTTACTGCACCAATCACAAATCCGATAAAGGTGAACAGGGTATTTTGGATGCTTTGCTTTTGTACGATGCCCATTTTGTTTGGTTGATGGTTGATGGTTTATTCACTTTTCACTAATAATCCCAGCCAATTTCTTAGAAATATTTCTTCGATGATAAGCTTCCATATTGGCATTTTCATTGGCAATGTTTTCGTTTTTTTGATACTTTTTAAACCAATACAAGATTTGATTTTTCAAGGCTTGTTTTTGAGAATAATAAAAATAGTTTCCTCCTTTGGTTTCTTCTAATATACTGTGTACATCTGAACCTTCAGGTCCTAAAGCAATGATTGGCTTTTGAGAAGATAAATACTCAAATAATTTTCCCGGAATGATGCATTTGGTTTCCGGACTATCAATTTCAATCAACAATAGTAATTTACTTGTTGCTTGAATAGCCCTTGCCTCGTGATGAGAAACATATCCAAAAAAGCGAATGTGGTTGTGCAATCCATATTCTTTGATTGTTTCTACAATGTCTTCACTTACTTTTCCTGCAATTTGTAACAAAAAGTTTTTTGCAAATGTTTCCTGTTCTTGAATTAATTCTTGCAATACTTCCCATAAAATAATTGGGTTCCGATTGGTGAGCCATGAACCGATGTAGGAAATTGTAAACTGCTTATTTTCGTATTTTTTTAATTCATCGGAAGTAAACGATGCTATTTCATATCCATTGGTTAATACATGAATTGGTTGCTTGGTCTTGGCCAAAAACTCTTTCTTAGTTGTTTCACTTGTAACAATTATTTCAGAAGCTTTTTGCAGCACTTTTTCTTCTAATTGCAGATGTTTTTTTTGAGCAAATTCACTTAAATACAATGCCTGATGGTAGCCAATAGTTGTCCAAGGGTCTCTAAAATCTGCTATCCATCTTAAGTCAGGCTTTTTCTGTTGAAACTTTAAGCCAATTAAATGTAAACTATGTGGTGGTCCGGTGGTAATGAATGCCTCAAATTTATGTGCCTGCATTAATTTATCCACCTCTTTTAAAACAGGTGCTATCCATCCTTTTCTGGCATCCGGAATAAAAAAATTACCTCGCACCCACAAGGCTATTTTTTGCATCATGCTTTGTTTTTGAGCAGAAGGAATCATTCCAGAGCTGATATTGGTGACCTTTTTTGAAAAAAATTTTGTTAGCCATTGGTTGGGCTCAGAAATAGGAACCGGAATTACTTTACATTCAGAAGGAACATCCTTTACTAAAGCTTCATCTAATAATGGATAAGAAGCGTTTTTAGGGACAATTATCCAAGGTTCTACACCAAATTCAGGTAAATATTTCACAAACTTAAGCCAACGTTGCACCCCAGGGCCTCCGGCTGGTGGCCAATAGTAAGCAACAATCAACACTTTTGGCTTAGCCTCCATAAAATTATGGTTTGAGATGGTTTCTTTTCCAATAGAGCAAACCAAACATCAACAATAACAAAGTTATACTTGAAAACAAACTGATGGTGCTGCCTTTGGCAACTACTTCGGGTTCAAAAGAAAACATAATTTCATGCTTGCCAGCTGGTACTTCTAAAGCTCTTAAAACATAATTAGCTCTTAGTATGGATGCTTCTTTGCCATCAATAGTGGCTTTCCAACCTTTTGGATAATAAATTTCAGAAAAAACTGCCAAACCTGCCTTGGAATTTACCGTAGTGTAAACCAATTTATTTGGTTCATACGAGGTTAAAGTAATTTGAGCAGTGCTATCCACCACAAAAGATTTTTGAGTAATTTTTTCTGAAAAATCTTTACCAATAACAGCTTGCTTGTATGTATTGATATCGTTAAGAGCTAAAATCTCTTCGTTCGTATTCTTTACTTTTTGTACTTCTTTTACAAACCAAGCATTCCCGTTAGCATCTGGGTTTTCGTTGTACATGGTTTGTCCTTGAGGGGTTTGTGTAATGTAATACTTCATATTGAGCATGTTCATCACTTGTAAATTACTTTTTGCAATGTGAAAATCGTACAATTGTTGCATGCGTTGTGGCTTCACAGCACTATAACCTCCTAAATGTTTGTGATAATAAGAAGTACTGGCCCCATTCATCCCAACTTGTGGTTCAAATACTCTGTAATGCAAATCGGTATCTTTTAAAATTTGCTCATCTACCGGACGTATCGGAAAGGGTTCTTCCATTTCGCGTGCAGCCACAAAAGAATCTTCATTTACATAGTTTTTGGCAATCCAAACCAAATCAGTTGTCATCAATAAGCCAACCGCAAGAACTACGATTTGCTTGGTAATTTTTTCCCAATGATATCCTATTAACAATAAAGAAGCCAGCAAAATAAACAATCCGGAACGCAACAAATCATTTACAAACATGGCTTTTCTGTCGTTTCGCAAGGCTTCTAACAAACTATCTGCAAATTCAACACCATACGGACGTTCAAAGTTATCTCTTAAAATAGCATCTACACTTCCGGTAAAATCAAAGGAACTTTTGAAAACAAATAATCCCAACAACAATCCGAAGGCAATGTAGGCAGTTAGCTTAAAGGCCTTCCATCTTTTTTCTTTATCAGATTGAAGGTAATGATATATTCCCATCGCAGCCATGATAGGCATGCAAAGTTCCAATATCACCTGTACAGAGGACACAGCTCTAAACTTGTTGTATAATGGTACATAATCAATAAAAAAGTTGGTAAGTGTAGGGAAATTTTTTCCCCAAGATAACAACAAAGAAAGCAAGATTGCAGCTAAAAACACCCATTTGATTCGGTTTCGAACCACAAAAAATCCCAGCAAAGCCAAGAAAAAAACCACAGCTCCAATATATGCTGGGGCAGCAACGATGGGTTGATCTCCCCAATAAGTTGGCATGGATGAAGCAAAATCTAACGCATCTTCCGGACTTGCACCTACATCTAATAAAAACGCATACACTTCACTTTTTTGGTCTAATTTTTCGTTGTTGGAACCTCCAAATAATCTCGGAACAATTAAGTTCAGGCTTTCCGCTTTGCCGTAGCTATACTCGGTGATGTACTCATAACTCATTCCGGTTTTATGGCTTACCGGCTTTCCGTTAGGTTGAATGGTTAGTTCGTTGGCACCTCTGGTACTAAAAGAAGTATATTCGGAGGTAGCTAAAATATTGGTGGCGTTTAATGCAACCGATAAAAAAGCTGCTAAAATTAAAGTTCCGGAAATCCAACCAATGCTTTGCCAATCTTTCTTTTTAATTAGTAAAACATAATAATAAATCGCCACCAAAGCAAGCAAAAACAATAAATAATAGGTCATTTGAAAGTGATTGGCTTGGATTTCTAATGCTGCTGCAATAGTAGTTAATACACCACCCCAAATATATCGGTGTTGAAAAACCAATAAAATTCCAGCCAAAACCATTGGCATATAAGCTATTGCATGGGCTTTGGCATTGTGTCCGACTCCTAAAATAATGATTAAATAAGTAGAAAAACCAAAAGCCAAGGCACTTACAAATCCGGTTAAAGGATCTATTTTTAATACCATCATCAGCACATAAAAACCAAGGAAATACAAGAATAAATAATCTGCTGGTCTAGGTAAAAACCGCAGAGTTTGGTCTAATTTCTTGATATAATTATGCGGATATTGAGCCCCTAATTGGTAGGTCGGCATGCCACCAAAAGCACTATTGGTCCAATAGGTCTCCTCCCCTTTTTCAGCTCTAAAATCTTTTAATTCTTTTGACATGCCAATGTATTGCACAATGTCCGACTGAAATATTTGCTTGCCTTGCAATACGGGATAAAAATACATCAACGCAACAACCACAAAGCCAATAAAAGCAAATGCATGTGGTTTGATTTTACTAAAAATTGCTTGCATACTATTTGGTTTCTTTTACTTCTTCAAAATCGATATACTCTCCTACCACTTTGGTTGTAGTTTGTTTAGATTTTGGAGTTTTATTCACAAACTCGTCAGAAGTGTTTTGGTTAGGTTGGTACGATTGGTAATTTTTTTGAGCTTTTTTTACCAATAATTTTAAAAAGATTGGAAATAAAATACGAGCTGCAAATTTAAACAGGTAATAAAACAGAATTATAAACGCGATGGTTCTTAAAAAACCCATAAATCATTTTTTTGGTAAAAATAATAATTCAAGGACAACTACCTCTTAAAATCCCAATAAAAATAGTATTTTTGGGAGACAAAATTTGAAATAAATCGCTTATGCATCGCATCTTTTTTAGATTCATACCCTGCTTCTTTTTCGTACTTTCATTTCATGCCCAGCATACCGACATCATCAATTCTAACAGACCAGGAGAAAGTATGACAGCTTTTTCGGTTGGTAAAAATGTCAGTCAGATTGAAACCGGTATTTATGGAATTTCTGAAAAACATCAATTATTACAATACGATGCTAAAGGAATGGGAATTGATTTGGCCATTAGATACGGTTTGTTTTTGGAACAATTAGAATTTATTGGAAACATTCAATACCAATTGGATAAATACAACTCTCCTATTACTAACGAGGATAGAAGTGCGATTAAATACGCAGTAATTGGAGCCAAATATTTGGTATACGACCCCTACAAATACTATGAAGAAAAGGTTAATATTTATAGTTGGAAAGCTAATCAAAAATTCAAATGGCGACAACTAATCCCGATTATAGCGGTGTATGCAGGTGCGAATTTAAATTTTACCAACAATCCTTTTTATGCTTTGCCCGTAGAAGAATCTAACGTGAGTGCCAAAGCTATGTTGGTGACCCAAAACCATTTCGGACAAAGATGGGTACTGGTTACCAACACTTTTATGGATAAAATTGGCTCAGAAACTCAAAATTTTGGATACCTCATTACACTTACTCATGCCTTTAATCAGAAATTTTCAGGATTTTTAGAGAACAAAGGCATTATGGGAGATTTTTATAGTGATCAAATTCTTACCACTGGCTTGGCATATCTAATGGGGACCAACATGCAAGTAGATATATCGGTGAGTAAAAACTTTAAAAACACTCCAGATATTTTATATGGCGGGGTTGGTTTTTCGATTCGTTTTGATAAAAAACACAAACCTGTGGTATTACTAGGTCCGGACAAATCGCAAAAACCAAGTAAGCAAGACAAGAAAAAACAAAAAGAAAAAGAGCGAGTAAAAGAAGCCATCGAAAACAATCCATAAAGCAAACTTATGATTCGTATTGTTCCTGTTGTAACCAAAAAAGAAATCAAAACTTTTGTTCAATTTCCTTTTCAGTTATACCAAAATCATCCTTATTGGGTGCCTCCTATTGTAAAAAATGAAATGGAGACATTTGACCCAACCAAAAACCCCGTGTATGAACACGCAGAATCTCACTTATTTTTGGCTTACAAGGAAGATAAAATAGTTGGACGGATTGCAGCCATCATCAATTGGCAAGAAGTAAAAGAACAACAAAAAAGTAAGATCCGTTTTGGGTGGTGGGATGTGATAGACGATATAGAAGTAACCAAAAAATTAATTGAAAAAGTTATTGAAATTGGTAAAAACAACAAATTAGAACACATCGAAGGCCCTATGGGGTTTTCGAACTTAGACAAAGTAGGAGTGGTTACCGAAGGTTTTGACGAGATAGGTTCCATGATTACTTGGTACAACTACCCATATTATGCTGAACACCTAGAAAAATTAGGATTTCAAATAGAAAAGAAATACCAGGAAAGTAAATTTTCATTTTCAAATGTACAACCCGAAACCTTTGAAAAAGCTTGCACTGTTATTGAAAAAAGATATGGTTTAAAAGCTGTTAGCTTTAAAAAAAACAAAGATATTTTGCCCAAAGTAAATGAAATGTTTGAAGTGTTTAACCAAAGCTATGCTTCATTAGCCTCATTTGTTGCAATTACAGAAAGAGAAAAGACTTATTATAAAGAAAAATACATTTCCTTTATCAATCCGGAATACATCAAATTTGTATTGAATGAAGAAGGAAAAATGGTGGCATTTAGCATCGTGATGCCTTCTTTTTCCAAAGCTTTGCAAAAAGCAAATGGAAACTTATTTCCGTTTGGATTTTACCAACTACTCAAAGCCAAAAAAGAAAGTAAAGACGTTTTGTTTTATTTGATTGGAATTTTACCTGAATTCCAAAACAAAGGAGTTACAGCACTTATTTTTAAAGAATACTACTACACATTTACCCAAAAAGGAATCAAAAACTGCATTAGAACTCCCGAACTAGAGGAAAATATTGCCATTCAAAATATATGGAAAAATTTTAACCCTCAAGTTTTTAGAAGAAGAAGAACTTTTTCAAAAAATATAGTAGGATTAAAAGAAAATCAAATATCCAAATAAGGACAAGAATACATACAGTACCAACAGTAATAGTTCCAGACGGTAAGATTTTACAAAATTTTTCATAAGCGTAATATATTTACTCAAAAGTAAAAATTTCAAAATGTATTAAAAAATAATTTTCATGAAAATAGCTTCTGAGTTTGTGAAAGTTTATTTTCAATCAACGAAATAGCTACCTTAATCCTTTAACAAAAAAATATTTTGAATCCTATGCTAAATGTTCAAAAATTTTCGGGAGAATTAATTGAGTTTGACGAAAACAAATTAAGAAAATCTATGCTCAAATCGGGTGCAGAGGCATTGCATGTAGAGGAAATTTTAGCTGAAATCATGCCTATTCTATACGATGGAATACCAACCAAAAAAATATATCGAATTGCATTTAATCTTTTAAAAAGAAAATCAAATGCCTTGGCAGCAAGGTATCATTTAAAAAAGTCGTTGCAAGAGTTAGGTCCTGATGGTTTTTTATTTGAACAATTTTTAGCTCAAGTATTTCTAAGAAAAGGGTACCAAGTTTATACCAATCGTTTTTTGCAAGGAGCATGCTTGACACATGAAACTGACTTGATTTTAATAAAAAACAACCAAAACACTTTGGTAGAATGCAAATTCAGTAGTTATGACAAAGTAATGGACGTTAAAATTCCGATGTATATTTTGTCAAGATTTAATGATTTGGAGGCAGTAACACAAAAAATAGATGCACATACTTTTCAGTTCCATGCTTGTTGGTTAATTACCAATAATCGTTTTTCAAAAGATGCTGAAATATTCGGTACATATTACGGAATAAAATTATTTTCTTGGAATTACCCACAAGGCAATAGTTTAAAAAACTGGATAGATGAAGGAAAATTTTATCCAATTACTACTTTAACCACCATCACCAAAGATGAAAAATTTTTGTTGTTACAGCAAAATATCTTATTAGTACATCAATTACGTGAAAATCAAGAATCATTAAAGCTACTAAATTTATCTATCAACCGAAACCGCAAAGTTTTACAAGAAATTCATGAATTGTGTTATTTAAAATTGGAATAAATGGAAAAATTGATTCATATAAAGTTTTTAGGAGCAGCCCATACAGTGACTGGTTCCAAAACATGGATAAGTTATTTACAAACACAATTTTTAGTAGATGCTGGTTTGTTTCAGGGAAACAAAGAACTTCGATTACTCAATTGGCAAACTCCCGAAATGGACTGCTCTAAAATTAATTTTGTACTACTTACCCATGGCCATTTAGACCATTGTGGCTGGTTGCCATTATTGGTAAAAAATGGTTTTCACGGAAAAATTTACTGTACCGAACCAACCAAAAAAATAGTGCAACTTATTTTACTGGATAGTGCCAAAATTCAGGAGGAAGAAGCTGCCAAAGCAAATAGAGAAAATTATTCCAAGCATCATCCTGCCAAAGCTTTGTATACGTTGGAGGATGCCAAAAAAGTATTCCCGTTATTGCAAGTAGTAAAGCCTAATGAAATGGTTTCTATTGGAGCAATACAAGCCAAATGGATTTTATCCGGACATATTTTAGGAGCATCGAGTATACAAATTTGGATTAGAGATGAAATTTTGGTTTTTTCGGGAGATATCGGTCAAAGAAAAGATGCTTTACTGTATCCTCCACAAATTCCGGAAGCCGCTACGTATTTATTTTCAGAAAGTACTTATGGCAACCGATTACATATTAGCACCAATCCAGTCATTGCTTTAGAAAGGTATATTCATGAAGCTTTTCAAAGAAAAGGCACCATCATTATCCCAAGTTTTGCAGTGGAAAGAGCCCAATTAATCATGTATTTCTTGTGGCAATTAAAAAAAGAAAATAAAATTCCGAATTTTCCTATGTATTTGGATACTCCAATGGGAATTAGTGTATTGGATTTGTTTGCAGAATTTCATCATTGGCACCGATTGGAATTACACGAATACGAAGAAATGTGTGCTTCTTTTGAAATAATAACTACTTATGAAGATACAGTTTCTGTTATTGAAAACCCGAATCCGAAAATTGTGATTGCAGCAAGTGGCATGGCAACCGGAGGAAGAATTTTAAGTTACTTTGAAAGGTATTTATCCGACGAAAAAAGCTGCATTCTATTGGTTGGCTATCAAGCAGAAGGTACCCGTGGAAAAAGGTTATTAGATGGCGAGAAAAGCATCAAAATGTATGGCAATTGGTATCAAGTAAAAGCAATCATTCGGCAAATTGATGGGTTGTCTGCCCATGCTGACCAACAAGAATTAATCGATTGGGTAAACCAAATACCAACACCACCAAAACAAATATTTTTGGTACATGGTGAAGAGGATGCTTTATTTACTTTAAAAGAAAAATTAGAGGATGATTTTAAAGGAGAAATCATCATTCCTAAACTTATGGAAAGCTTTCAGATATAAAAAACCCCCATGCAAAAACATACATGAGGGCAATCACATAACTACTACTAAAAATTACTTCACAATTTTTTGACTCTTTTGGTTTCCATTGCTATCAGAAATTAGAAGCAAATAAATTCCTTTATGTAATTGATCTAAATGATCAATAATAAAATTTGGTTGGTTTGAAGTTCCATGAAGAATGCTTTTACCTGTTAAATCTATCACTTCATAACGTATATCACCAATAAACTCCGATTTTACTAATACATGACTTGTAAACGGATTAGGAAACACATTCACATCTATACTTGCCATATCAAGGCTATGATTTGACAACGTACTGGCATTTTGGTATCTAATGGCCATAATTTCAGGTACAGTAAGTGCCCTATTAAATATATACAATTCATCAAGAACCGATTGGGCATATTTAATTGCTGCAGGAGCACCTGAAGAACTAAGCTGAGTGCCTGTACCAATAGAAAATACGGAATTAAATCGATGAATTGATGAGTTGTCTGTTACTTGTTCTGCTGCAACAAATTCACCATCTATAAAATACAATAAAAAACGATTATTACCAGAATTCACAAACTGAATTGCCACATGATGCCATTGGTTCAAACTCTTTAAAAACAATCTTGTCAAAACATCTTCAGATGCTGAATTTCTAAAGTAGGCTAGTCTTTCAATAGGGTTTGCATCAGTGCTTAATTTTCTTTCTCTAACACCAAAACTTCCAAATGCTTCAACGAGAGCCTCACCGTTTTGACCTACCGCTGTATTTGGTATTACACTTCTTTTTTGCCAATAACAAATTGTTAAATTATTATTGTTCATAGAATTTGCCATACTGGTATTCATAAAACCTTGTCCTAAATCAAAAGAAACCCCTTGTCCACTATAACCAGTAACAAATGTTCCACCAGGAAAAGCACTTGGGAAGTTTGAAAAGGCATGCTCTCCATCAAAATCAGTCAAATTACCATCAAAAGGAAAATAAGCAACCAAGCCAGTTGTATCAAAAATAACTTGTGAGGCGTACATATTTTGAATATCGGTTTCTGTTAAAACTGTATCAAAAATTTCTAAATCATCATAAACCACTGTTCTATTGACTGAATTTGGTGTAGATAAACTGCTACCTAATTGAAAAGTTGTACCAACTGTATTCCAGGCAGATGGTGGTAAAGCATTGATATATAAATTTCCGTTTCTATAAACTTTGCATGTTGTACCATCATAAGTCATCACATAGTGGTACCAATTATTACCATAAGTTCTATATCTATATCTTTCTGAAACAGCAGTATTAATATCACTAGCCCATCCAAAAGCAGTCATTTGAGCAGGTGCTTGAACCAAACCAAATGCTTGGTTAGTTGATTGTGTTCCGTATTGGAATAAAAAAATTCTGTCTGCTGCTGGAGAACCATTTCTAAAACTCATCCAAAAAGAAACAGATCTTGTAGATGTTCCAACTGGTAATAGAGGTAGGTTAACTGAAGTAGGATCCATAAAACTCATTTGCAAAGCTTGATTTGCAACCCCAAATCTGTCTGCTACAAATGAGGAGCCAGGTATGGTTGAAAAAGTGTGATTTCCTGATGCATCTGTTCTTGAATTATTAAATTCAAACTTGTAAATTGGGGTTTGAGCCCAAAAAATAGCAAAACTAAAAATACTAAAAAGTAACTTATTTTTCATGTTTTATTTTTTTAAATACAGGCACAAAACTATTATTACAACAAGTCAACGGTTTATAGAATACGGTGAAACACTAATTTGAGTTTGTAAAAAAAGAATGTTTTAGCTTCCTCCTTATTAAAAATCATTTACTATAGTTTGATAATTTTTTTGGTAATCGATTTTCCAGATTCTACTTCAATTTTTACAAAATAAACTCCTGGATATAGATTTTCCATATTTATCAAGCTTTGGTTGGATTCCATAATTTTCTTACCAGTTAGATCGAAGATTTCAATGCCTTTTAAAACTTCATTTGAAACTTGAATCTTTAGGTAGGAAGTTGCAGGGTTTGGAAAAATGGAGACGTTAGTCAATGGATTAAAATCAACCGACAAGGTTTCTGTAACAGTAAGATTTTTAAAGGCAAGAGATGTTGTAAATGTTAAGTTTTTAAATTCTAAATAATAGTTATCCGTAACCATAGGAGTAAAAACAGCAGAAAAATTACTAAAGTTATCATTTAAAGAATTGCTGCTAAAATCGAATAAGTTTTGTTCAAAACTTGAGTCGCCATCTCTTTTAACTTTAATAAATCCTAATTGAATTGGATCATTAAAAGAAACAGAAAAAACGGTTCTTGCATCAATTTGAAATGCATACTCTTGGTTTCCTTGTAAAGCCATTTTTCGTGAGTTTAAAAAATAATTTGCACTTACAGCTGGAAGTCTAAGTTCATTGTTTGTGATAGTTGCAGCATTAAAAATTTGACTATATCCAAGGTTACAAAGCGTTAATCCATCATCAAAAGGTTCGGTAAACGGAACGCTTAATGGAGTTGTGGTGCCAGTTGCAGTGGTAAAATTTGTAAAACGCCAAGCATCAGTAGTTGAACACGCACTTTTTACTCTTACCGTGTAATCTGTACAAGGATTTAAATTGGAAATTTCCTGAAAAAATATGGTTGTGTTATTGGCTCCTGGATTGGATGTATTGATATTATTGATTGTTGTTCCAGTTCCTTCTGCAAAACCAATTGGTCCATATTCCAAAACGTAGTTTGACCCACTAAGTCCCGACCAATTAACAGTTGTACTACTTGAAGTAATATTTATTAACTGTGGATTGTTCAAAATTTGAGGTCTTCTCCCTCTTAAGCTCCATGGACTGGTAGTTGTACCACAGTTTGCTCTTACATAAACATCATAACTATTACAATTAAAGTCTGGATTTGTAAAGCTATTCCCTGTTAAACCAGTTACCAATGTCCCAGTTCCTTGAATAAAATCAATTGGTCCATATTCAATATCATACGTTCCTGAAAATCCGGTAGGTGTAGTCCATGTTACTTCCGGCACAACACTTGATATGGATGGTGTTCTGCAAGAAGAAACATTTACAAAAAACAATTGAAAGGAATTTTGACCAACATTCAGACTATGTACAACAGACTTAAAGTTAAATTTTATCTTTACTTGACTGTTTCCGGTTCCAGTGTAGGATGCTAAATCTAAATTGATAGATTCCGTAAAAGAAAGATTCGTACCATAATCAATTTGTGAATCATCCCAAATAGGTGTCCACGTAACACCATTGTTAGTAGATACGCTAACAATAAATTCTGCTATATTAAAATCAACAAAAAGATTTTTTCTGAAAATTCCTCTAAAATCTAAATAACAAACAGTAGTATTGCTTAAATCTATTGCAGGAGTTATCAATTCCTCATTTTGAGCAATGGAACTACTCTCAATAATTGCAATACTCTGATTTGGAACGGAACCGAAGCGAAAAAACGTGAAGTTGCCAGAACCAACACTATTTAGTGTCCATCCTGATGGAGGAAAAGTTGGGTCTGCAAAACTTTCTGCAATAAACAATTGGCTAAAACCTAAGTTGATACTGCAAAGCAACAACATGAACTTTGTAAATTTGATATGCATAAAATTGAATTTAAAATTTACACAAAAGTGAAATTTGTGAATCAATCAAATAGTTATCAATAAGGTGAAATGCTCGATTGGGTTTGTGAAATAAATATGTAGTGAACATATAAGTGATAAATTTGCAATAACATGAAACCAAAATTTTTTCACCTATTTATTCTATTCGTATATTGGCAAAATTGGTATGCACAAAACGTACATTTTGAACACATTACCTTATCTTCCGGATTGCCAAGTGAACAGATTTACGACATTTTTAAATGCTCTAGAGGTTTTATTTGGCTTGCTACCAACGATGGTTTAATCAAATTTGATGGAACCAACTACCATGTTATTGTAAATGCATCAGAATTATCTTCCATTGGTTCCAATTTAAAGCAAGATGAAACTGGAAAAATATGGTTACAAAACTTTGACGGCTATTTTTTATACGTTCAAAATGATAGTTTAAAACAATACAAAACCATTAAAAGTGGAGTTTTTCAACCGTATGTAATAGAAAAAGACCAACTAATTTACGGTTCCAACAACCAACTAATCATAAGAAATTTAAGAAGCGACCATCAAATAAAACACCCAAAAACATTTGATATCTTATTTTGTCATGCTTTGGGAAATTATTGGGTTATTGGAGGAAACAAAATCGAAATTATCTACAAAAAAACACTGAAGCCATACCGAAAATTCCAGTTTACTGAAAAATTTAATTCTTTAGCTACTTTTTCAAACGGAATGAATATGGTAATTGTGGATAAGTCAAAAAACGACACCCCCATAATTCTTATAAACTCCAAAGGTGATTTGAAAAAAGGCAAAATCACATTGCAAAGTACTATTCAAAATGTGTATTTATTATCAAATGAAATTTGGTTTTTTACAAAAAATGGAATTGAAGTTTTTAACAATAACTTTCAACCATTAAAACATAAAAACTTTCTACATGGTAAAAATGTAGCTTCATTTACAAAAGATGAAAACAACTTCCTTTGGGTGGCATCTCCAAAAAACGGAATATATTGGATTAAAAGTATGGATGCCAAAGAAACTTCATTACCTAACGATGATTTTTCAGCCATTACACACAACAACCAATATATTTACACAGGAAGTAATCAAGGAAATATCTATCAACATCATTTAAACTTGCAAACAGATTTGGTTGAAAGTACTGAGGACAATACCCAAATTTTGTTCATGAATTTTAACCAATTTCAAAATTATCATTTGTTTACAGGCAATGGTTTTTACATAAAAAATTTAAGCAACTCTTCCGTTATAAGAAATTACTCTTCTGTTAAAGACATTTGCTTTATCCAACCAAATGCCATAGGAGTTGCAGCAACAGGATTTGCAGGTGTATTTGATATTAATCAATCTGCATTGATAAACAACTGGTATGATTTGGCCTTTTTAAAAAATATTAGAGCTAAATCGGTTGCTTATGATGCAGTTAACCAAAAATTATACATTGCAACCAACAATGGGTTATATGCATACCAACATCAAAAATTATTTCAAATTTTAAAAAACAAGAAAAGCATTTTTGCGAAAAATATTCAATTTGTAAACCAACAATTAATCGGAATAAACATTCAAAATCGTGCATTTGTCATTTCAAATAAACAGTACCATACCATCCATCCAATTGCAAACTTTCAAAAGTTAAAAACATCTAACGATAAAATCTATTTATCTACAGCTAATGCAGTTTACCAACTTTTAAATAATCGTTTAATCAAAGTAGTAGAAATTAGCAAATACGAGCCATTGATAGATTTTGAAATATTAAACGGTAAATGTTATGCCATCACCAAAAACAAATTAATTAAAGCTGCTTTAAATCAGGAATTTCCGAATGGAGAAAAACCAAAAGTGTATATCAATCAAATAGTGGTACAAGATAAACTCCTTAAAAAATTTGAAGATATTTCATTAAATTATAACGAAAAAGATGTTACTATTTACTTTGATGCGGTAAACTTTGATTATTTTAACGATTATGAATTACAATATACCATCAACGATCAAATTTATCCGATTAACAAGCAACAACGTGAAATAGTATTGGCTAATTTAAAACCTGATCTATACCAAATATCTATAAGGTTTTTTGATGCAAAAAACAATTTATTTTACCCTTCAAACCAAATAATTTCTTTTAAAATAAATCCTCCTTTTTGGAAAAGACTATACTTTATCTTACCCATGCTTTTAGCTTTAAGTTTGATAGTAATATTATTTTATCGAAAAAAACTTAAGAGCATTCAGTTAAAAAATCAATTGATGATTGATAAATTAGAGCTAGAAAATAATTTAAAAGAATCCAAACTCCAACTTATCAAGTCGCAAATGAATCCGCATTTCTTTTTTAATGCCATCAATAACATACAATCCTATATTGTGAGTAACGAAACCAAAGAAGCATCAAATTACTTACATAAATTATCAGACTTAACCAGAAAAATTTTAGAATTTTCAGAAGTTGAATCTGTTAGACTTGAAGAAGAATTAGAATCGTTGATTTTGTATTTAGAACTTCAAAAAATGAGGTTTAAAGATTTGAGCTACACCATTTATTTAGAACCTGAAATAAACCCCAAACAAATCAAAATCCCAACCATGCTATTACAACCTTATGTTGAAAATGCCATATTGCATGGGCTGAGCCATAGCAATCAAGAAAAACTCCTATCCATCCATTTAAAAATAATAAACCAAGAGGTGTTAGAAATTGAAATTGCTGACAATGGCATAGGTAGAATTAAATCAGTAGAGATTAACAATAAGAGCAGCACCAAAAAAAAATCGTTTGCAACAAAAGCCAATTTAGAACGAATCATGCTTTTGAACAAAAATAAATATTGGATTGATGTTAGCTACCATGATTTATATGATATTCATAGTGAGGCAAATGGCACCATTGTTTTGGTAAAAATTAAATTGTAAACCGAGAAAAACTAAAATGAAAGCAATCATTATAGAAGACGAAAAAAGAGCACAAATATATCTTGAAAATACCCTACTTGATGTAGCCCCAATGGTTGAAGTAGTAGAGATTTGTGATGATTTGCCTTCGGGTGTTGTAGCTATTAAAAAGCACCTACCTGATTTGGTATTTTTAGATATTGAAATGCCAAAATTTAGCGGACTGGACATCGTTAAGTTTTTTAATTTAGAAGAAATCAATTTTAAAATCATTTTTACTACAGCTTACAATCAATATGCCATTGAAGGTTATCAAGTAATGGCTTTAGATTATTTGCTAAAACCAATTAATCCGGAGAAGTTAAAAATTGCTATAGATCGAGCTTGCAAAATGCAAAAAATTGATTTTGAAAAAATAAGCCAATTACAAAACACGGTAAACAATACTACTAAAATTGCATTTCCTGATGGCAATCAAGTGGTTTTGATTGACCCAAACGAAATTGTTTATTTAAAAGCTGACAATAGTTATACACAAATCAACCTAGCGTCTGGAAAAAAAATGATAACTAGTAGATTTTTAAAAAACTTTGAAGAAAGCTTGCAATACAATTCCGACTTCTTTAGATGCCATAAATCTTATATCATCAACACCCAATATTTAGAAAGTTTTTCAAAGTCAAACGGTGGTACAGCAATTTTACAACAACAAATTGAAATTCCGGTCTCTATTGATAAAGTTGAAGAACTTTTAAGCAAATTTGTAAAAGTAAACCGATAAAAAAATCCCGGACATTGCCGGGATTCTAACTATTTTAAATTATAAAAAAACTACTCTACATTCTGTACATTGGCTTCTGCCCACTGCTTGTAGGTGCCGTTTTCTAATTTCTCTCTTATAGCTTCAAATGCTGCCAAAGTTTCGTCAATATCTTCTTGGGTATGCGAAGCAGTTGGAATCATACGCAACAAAATAATCCCTTTCGGAATTACCGGATACACCACAATGGATAGGAAAATACCGTAATTTTCACGCAAATCGTTTACCATCATCATAGCTTCTGGGATGCTACCTTTTAAATAAACTGGTGTTACACAAGTGTTGGTATCCCCTATATCAAAACCACGCTCTTTTAAGCCATTTTGTAATGCATTTACGTTTTGCCATAATTTATCTTTTAACTCAGGCATATTTTTTAGCATTTCCAATCGCTTTAATGCTCCAATTGTTTGAATCATTGGCAACGATTTGGCAAACATTTGCGAACGTAAATTGTATTTTAAAAAGTCGATGATATCTTTATCCCCAGCAATAAATGCACCAATGCTTGCCATGGATTTGGCGAAAGTAGAAAAATACACATCAATGCCATCCTGGCAACCTTGCTCCTCCCCTGCTCCTGCTCCTGTTTTTCCTAAAGTTCCAAAACCATGGGCATCGTCCACCAATAAACGGAAATTGTATTTCTTTTTCAATTCTACAATTTCCTTTAGTTTACCTTGTTGCCCTCGCATTCCGAAAACGCCTTCGGTAATAAACAATATACCACCTCCTGTTTCTTCTGCCATCTTGGTAGCACGTTGTAAATTTTTCTCCATGCTCTCAAGGTCGTTATGCTTGTAGGTAAAACGCTTACCCATGTGCAAACGAACCCCATCAATGATACATGCATGGGCATCTACATCGTACACAATCACATCGTTTTTAGATACCAATGCGTCTATGGTAGACATGATTCCTTGGTACCCAAAATTCAATAAATAAGCAGCTTCTTTACCTACAAAAGCTGCCAATTCTTGCTCCAATTGTTCGTGGTAATTGGTTTGACCACTCATCATTCTGGCTCCCATCGGATAAGCTGCACCATACTGTTGGGCTACTTCTGCATCAATTTTTCTAATTTCCGGGTGGTTGGCCAATCCCAAATAATCATTGATACTCCAGTTTAATATTTTCTTTCCATGAAATAGCATTCTAGGACCAAGTTCTCCTTCTAACTTTGGAAACACATAATATCCTTCTGCTTGAGAAGCCCATTTGCCTAACGGACCTTTATTTTGTTGAATTCTTTCGAATAAATCTTTTACCATAATAAATTGTAATAAAAACGTGACAAAATTAGAGAAAACGGAACGTTTTTATACTAAAATTGAACTATATTTTATTGGAATTATCCAAAATAAAAAAAAGATGCCATCTGTTTTCTTTTCTTTCAGATGGCATGCCCTTTTTTTAATAATTACATATTTCTTCGATACTGTCCACCAACCTCAAATAAAGCCTTGGTAATTTGACCTAAGGAACAATACTTGGTTGCCTCCATCAAACGCTCAAAAATATTTTGGTTTTGAATGGCTGCCTCTTGAATTACAGCAATTTGTTGCTCTGCATTTGTTGCTTGCACATGGTGCAAGTTTTGCAAAGTGTGAATTTGGTATTGCTTTTCCTCCTCGGTGGCACGAATGACTTCTGCAGGAATTACTGTTGGTGATCCTTTTGAACTCAAAAACGTATTTACACCGATGATTGGGAATTCTCCTGTATGTTTCAAGGTTTCGTAATACAACGATTCTTCTTGAATTTTACTTCTTTGATACATGGTTTCCATTGCACCAAGAACACCACCTCTTTCTGTGATTCTATCAAACTCAGCTAAAACCGCTTCTTCAACTAAATCAGTTAATTCTTCAATGATGAAAGAACCTTGAATTGGATTTTCGTTTTTAGCTAAACCTAATTCTTTATTAATAATCAACTGAATTGCCATTGCACGACGTACTGATTCTTCTGTTGGAGTTGTAATCGCTTCATCGTAGGCATTCGTGTGTAACGAGTTACAGTTATCGTAAATCGCATATAACGCTTGTAAAGTCGTACGAATATCATTGAAATCAATCTCTTGAGCGTGTAACGAACGTCCAGAGGTTTGGATGTGATACTTCAGCATTTGGGCTCTTTCGTTGGCACCGTATTTATTTTTCATGGCTTTTGCCCAAATTTTACGAGCCACTCGTCCAATCACCGCATATTCAGGGTCAATTCCGTTTGAGAAGAAAAACGATAAATTCGGACCGAAGTCGTTTATGTTCATCCCTCTACTCAAATAATATTCCACGTAAGTGAAACCATTCGCTAATGTAAACGCCAGCTGTGTAATTGGATTCGCACCAGCTTCTGCTATATGATAACCTGAAATGGAAACCGAATAGAAATTACGCACATTTTGTTGGATGAAGTATTCTTGCACATCACCCATCAAACGCAAAGCAAATTCTGTGGAGAAAATACAAGTATTTTGTGCTTGATCTTCTTTCAAAATATCCGCTTGAACTGTACCACGAACTTGTGCTAACGTTTTCACTTTAATATCTTGATAAATATCTGCTGGTAACACTTGGTCTCCTGTTACTCCTAATAACAACAATCCTAAACCATTGTTTCCTTCTGGTAATTCGCCGTTGTATCTTGGTCTTTCTAAGCCTTTATCGTCGTAAAGTTCTTTTTTCTTTTTCTCAACTTCGGCTTCTAAACCGTTTTCTTTAATGTATTTTTCACAATTTTGATCGATTGCCGCATTCATGAAAAACCCTAACAACATTGGAGCTGGACCGTTAATGGTCATAGAAACTGAAGTCGCTGGGTGACTCAAATCGAAACCAGAGTATAATTTTTTCGCATCGTCTAAACAACAAATAGAAACTCCTGCATTTCCAATTTTACCATAAATATCTGGTCTGTGATCTGGGTCATTTCCGTATAACGTTACCGAGTCAAAAGCAGTAGACAAACGTTTTGCTGGCATTCCCAAAGAAACGTAATGGAAACGACGATTCGTTCTTTCTGGACCACCTTCTCCAGCAAACATACGTGTTGGGTCTTCTCCTTCACGTTTGAATGGATATAATCCGGATGCAAAAGGGAATTCCCCTGGTACATTTTCTTGTAAATTCCATTTTAAGATATCTCCCCAAGCTTGGTATTTTGGTAAGGCAACTTTTGGAATTTGAGAATGCGATAACGATTCGGTATGCGTTTGAATTTTGATTTCTTTATCACGAACTTTGAACGAATATACTGGATTTTTGTATTTGTTTACTTTTTCTTCCCAAGTCAATAAAATCTCCCAATTGTATGGGTCTAAATTCATTTTCACTCGATCGAATTCTTTTAATAATAAACCTAAGAAATCTATCTTTTCTTTGTCATTCTGAACTTGTTTCAGAATCTCCTCTTGATTTAAACCAGACTTAATTATCAAAGCATTCTCGACTTCGCTCGAATTGACATCAGCAACGGTACAAATAGTTTTGAAAATTCCGTATAACTTTTGAGCTACTTCTACCTGTGTTAAAGCAGTTTCGTCATATTTTCTATTGTTTTCTGCAATTTCAGATAAATAGCGAGTTCTGTGAGGCGGAATTACAAAGATTTTCTCGCTCATTTCACGCGTAATTTCGAAGGTCGATTTTAAATCAGCACCAGTTTTCTCTACAATCTTATCCATGATAGATTTGTACAATGTATTCATTCCTGGATCGTTGAATTGAGAAGCGATAGTTCCGAAAATAGGCATCTTATCGGTATCTACATCCCAAAGATTGTGGTTACGTTGGTATTGCTTTTTCACATCGCGAATCGCATCTAAAGCCCCCCGTTTATCGAATTTATTTAATGCTACCAAATCAGCAAAATCCAGCATATCGATTTTCTCTAACTGTGTTGCAGCACCAAATTCTGGTGTCATTACGTACAAAGAAACATCTGAATGATCTAAAATTTCAGTATCCGATTGTCCAATTCCAGAAGTTTCTAAAATGATTAAATCATATTTAGCCGCTTTCAACACTTGAATGGCTTCTGCTACATATTTCGATAATGCTAAATTCGATTGACGAGTTGCTAACGAACGCATATACACACGAGAATTGTTGATGGCATTCATGCGAATTCTGTCACCCAACAAAGCACCACCTGTTTTTCTTTTCGAAGGATCCACCGAAATTAATCCGATGGTTTTTTCAGGGAAATCGATTAAGAAACGACGCACTAATTCGTCTACTAAAGACGATTTTCCAGCCCCACCAGTTCCAGTGATACCTAAAACTGGAATTTTAGAAGTTTCGTTTGCAGTGTGAATTTTATCTAACGTATCTTTAGCTATTTCAGGGAAATTTTCAGCAGCAGAAATTACACGAGCAATCGCTCTTGGATTTTTCTCTTCTAAATGATCCGCTTCTCCGTTTAACACATCTCCGACAGGAAAATCTGCTTTTTGAACCAAGTCGTTAATCATGCCTTGTAATCCCATAGCACGACCATCGTCTGGCGAATAAATTTTAGTGATTCCGTACGCATGTAATTCCTCTATTTCTGATGGAAGAATGACACCTCCACCACCACCAAATATTTTGATATGACCGGCTCCTTTTTCTTTGAGCAAATCGTACATGTATTTGAAATACTCCATGTGTCCGCCTTGGTATGAAGTCATCGCAATGGCATTCGCATCTTCTTGAATAGCAGTATTTACAACTTCTTCCACACTTCTATCATGACCCAAGTGGATTACCTCTACACCCGTAGCTTGGATAATTCTACGCATGATATTAATGGCTGCGTCATGGCCATCAAACAGAGAAGCCGCAGTTACAATTCTTACTTTATTTTTAGGAAAATAGGGTTGTGATTGATCCATTTTTAATTTTTAGATAAAATCAATAGCTTATTTTGCGAAATTACTATTTTTCTTGCAATTCAAAAGTTTAAATTGACTTAAAAAGCAAAAGCTTGCAAAAAATTAATCGATATATTAGCAAATAAAAACGACATGAAAAAAGCAACCATATTAATTCTTCTATTTTTTGTGAGTTCTTGTGTAGAAATGCAACAAGTAATGCAACAAATGCCCATCAATGAAAACGTTGATATTGCAAATGGTTTAAGGCAGGCTTTAGACTTTGGTGTTCAAAAACAAGTATTCAAACTTACACAACCTAACGGTTTTTTTCAAAATAATTTGGTTCGAATTGGTTTCCCAAGCGAATTGCAACAAGTAGAACAAGGACTCAGAAAAGTAGGCTTAAACTCCTTGGCAGATGACGGCATTAAAGCACTCAACAGAGCTGCAGAAAATGCCGTGAAAGAAGCAACTCCCATTTTTGTTAATGCCATCAAGCAAATCACCTTTGAAGATGCCCGAGCCATTTTAATGGGTGACAAAAGAGCAGCTACACAATATTTAGAAAAAACCACCCAAACAGCATTATACAACCAATTTTATCCGGTGGTACAACAATCATTTCAAAAAGTAGGAGCTGACCAAATTTGGCAAAATTTAATTCAAAAATACAATAGTTTGCCTTTGGTGACTAAAGTAAATCCGGATTTGACAGACCATGTAACCAAGCAAGCTTTAGTGGGGGTTTATGAAATGATTGCATTAGAAGAAATTGCCATCAGAAATGATTTATCTGCAAGAACTACCGATGTGTTAAAAAGAGTTTTTGCCATGCAAGACAAAAAATAAACTTAAAATTTTAATAATCAATAACATATATATAACACGAACTTAACACAAAGTCCACCAAAAAGTTTGGATATTTGCATTAACATATAAGTTTGTTTGGTTAGAGTTAGTTAAAAAAGTCGGTAGTTGTGAATGCCGGCTTTTTTTGTTGCAAATAATGCAAAACCAATTGGTTAAAAATTTCGGGTTTTTCAACATTTACCACATGTCCGCAAGCAGGAATAATGGCTAACTTAGAAGATTGAAAATGATCTGCCACTACTTTTTTTACTGCTGGTAAAAACATATAATCCTCCTCACCCATGACGTATAAAGTCGGAATTTTAATCTCCACTTGTCTAAACCATTTGAGTAATGGATTGATTTCTGCTGTAAGTTTAAACCATTTGATGAACTCTTTTTGGTATAATTTTTTTGCTTCATTAACAAACAACAATCTTGATTGTTGGTGGTTCTTTTTTGGCATGATAATAAAGGCAAACAATTTATACAACACCAAATAAGGCAACACATATTTAAATAAATTTCCGACACGCATTAATATTTGCGAACGAAAATTCATCTTTAAAATGGCTCCACCCAAAATCATGGAGGAAACTCTTTGAGGTTGCATTTCTGCCAATTGTCTGATGATAATTGAACCTAGAGAGATTCCAACAAAATGAGAAGATTGGATGTTTAAATGATCTAACACTTCTACAATATCATTTGCAATGCTATGAAAAGAGTACTTTTTTCCCCACGATACCTTTTTCTCAGCTTTGGAATTGCCATGTCCACGCAAATCTAACAACAATACATTGTAGTGTTTTGCAAACTCACGAACTTGTCTGAACCAAATGGTAGAACTCCCTCCAGCACCATGTACAAAGGTGACCCATTCGGATTGGCTAGGATGCAAATATGTTTGAAAGTGTAACAAGAAAACAAATATTAATTCGTAAAAATAGAGTTTTTCCAGTAAAACAAGCATTAATAATATTAAAAAAGGAAGCTTTTAGGGGCTTCCTTTTTAAATTACAAAACTTTTTCGTGGATGGACAATACCGGAATTTTAGAGTGGTAAGACAATTTTTGCGTTAAGCTTTGTTGGAACAACTCTTGGAAAAATCCTTTTTTATAATGCAGCATCGCAACCATGTCTACTTCGTAGGAATCAATGAAATTCAAAATAGTTTGATAGGTATTTTCGTCTTTAAATTGATGAAAAACTACCCCTAATCCTTCAAAATCGTCTTTCCATTGGTTTACAATGCTCGCATCTACGATATTTTTTGAATTTTCTACATGTACCAAATGCACTTGAGCACCTAAAGCATTCGCAATTTTTAATACTTTTTGTAAAGCCAAACGATCTTTTTCACGGAAGCGTGTAGTGAATACAATTCTTTTCAAGTCATTAAATGCAGAATCTTCCGGAACGGCAACCACCACACTTTCTACTTCAGAAATAACCGCACCTGCATTAGATCCTAAAAACATTTCTTTTAAACCACTTGCCCCCTTGGTTCCCATGATGATAAAATCAAAGGTATCCTCTTTAATAAGTTCTTGAATGGCATAAATCAAATCGCCATGTTTTAAAACATTAGAAATTTTAACTTGATCTAACTGATGTTCTTTCGCAATTTGATGCAAAGCAGGTATTTGAGATTTAAAATTTTCAAAGGTTTCCAACTCAATGGTATCATACACATCTTTTAGTGTAGATGGCAATCCACCTACATGAATGGTTGGCAAATCGTACTGATGTAGTACCACAATTTCTGCCTGAAATTGATTGGCAAACTGCAATGCATATACAAAAGCATTATTGGCAGCATTTGAAAAATCGGTTGGGAATAATATCTTTTTCATAGCTATTTACTTTATATTGTTTCACGTTTTCTGTGTTAAAGATACCCGTTTTTACTTGAATGAAGATTGATAATTATCATGTTTGACAAATTACGAATTTGTGTAATTTGGTTTTAATATAAATAAAAACATCCTCCAAATGGAGGACGTTTTGATAATTTAATCTCAACAAAACTTATATGTGTAAAGCTCTATTTTCAGTAGCTGCTAAAGCAGCTTCCTTGGTAGCTTCTGCAAAAGTTGGATGTGCGTGACTCATTCTTGCAATATCTTCCGCACTAGCTTTGTATTCCATAGCAGTAACTGCCTGTGCAATCAAATCTGCACAACGTGGACCAATCATATGAACACCTAAAACCTCATCGGTTTTGGCATCTGCCAATATTTTTACAAAACCATCGGTATCACCACCAGCTCTAGCTCTTCCTAATGCCTTAAACGGAAACGACCCTGATTTAAAAGCAACACCTGCTTCTTTTAATTGCTCTTCGGTTTTACCAACAGCTGCAACTTCTGGCCAAGTATATACCACACCTGGAATTAAGTTATAATCAATATGTGGTTTTTGACCCGCTAAATATTCTGCCACCAAAACACCTTCTTCTTCTGCTTTATGGGCCAACATGGCTCCACGAACCACATCTCCTATCGCATAAATATTTGGTGCAGTGGTTTGCAAATGATCATTGACTTCAACTTGTCCTCTTTCGGTAACTTTTACTCCTGCATTTTCTGCTTGCAATCCATCGGTATAAGGTCTTCTTCCTACAGAAACCAAGCAGTAGTCGCCTTCAAAAGAAACGATTTCTCCTTTTGCATTAGCAGCTTCAACCAATACTTGGGCACCATTTCTTTCTACTTTTTTTACTTGGTGCGAAGTGTAAAATTTCATTCCTTGTTTTTTCAACACTTTGGTCAACTCTTTGCTCAAAGCTCCATCCATACCAGGAATGATTCTGTCTAAATACTCAATTACAGAAACCTGAGCTCCCAAACGCAAGTACACTTGTCCTAATTCAATTCCAATGACCCCTCCACCAATAATTACCAAATGTTTTGGTACTTCGGTTAATTTTAAAGCCTCTGTAGAGGTGATGATTCTTTCTTTGTCAATAGTAATGAATGGCAAACTAGATGGCTTGGAACCTGTAGCAATGATGCTGTATTTTGATTCGATAGTTTCTACGGAACCATCTGCTTTGGTAATATTTACATGCGTAGCATCTTTAAAACCTCCAACACCATTAAAAACGGTAATTTTATTTTTATCCATCAAATACTGAATTCCACCAGTCGTTTGGTCTACAACCGACTGTTTTCGGGCAATCATTTGTGCTAAGTTTACTTTTGGTTGCGAAACTTCAATCCCGTGCTCTGCAAAATGAGCTACTGCATCGTGGTAATGATGCGAAGAACTTAACAGTGCTTTAGAAGGGATACATCCAACATTTAAGCAAGTACCACCTAATACATTGTATTTTTCGATAATTGCAGTTTTAAAACCCAATTGGGCACAACGAATAGCTGCAACATATCCACCAGGACCAGAACCGATTACCGTAACATCAAATGAACTCATAATTGAAATTTTTAGGAATAAAATTGAAATAAAACTTTGCAAAATTACAACTAAATTTCATTAAACTAAGGGAATATTCCGACTTAATTTACAAAAATCAATGCATTTATTGCATATTTCACAAAAATGAATTTAAAGTTATTTTACTGCGATTTTCTGCAGGATTTTCGCTTTGAATTTCAATCTATTGCGTTGGAAATCGTTTTCGTAACTTTCTGTAATTCATGATATTTATCATCCAAATCCTATTTTTTTCATCGGACATTTGAAGTAGAAATTTCATCTATAAGTAGATTATTAATAACACGTGAAAGTTCAATTTTCTAAAAATTTATCTCATGAAAAACATCAAAATCATCCAAGAGCTACACGATTTAGGTATCACAGGATACCATGAAGTGATTTACAATCCGAGTTATGAAGAGCTTTTTAAAGCAGAGATGTCAGAAAAAAATCGTGGTTTTGAAAAAGGTGCCCAAACCGAAACCGGTGCTGTTGCAGTGAAAACCGGAGTTTTTACCGGAAGATCACCAAAAGACCGTTTTATTGTAAAAGACGACGTTACCAAAGATACTATTTACTGGGATGGCAAAGTAAACAAACCAACCAGTACAGAAACTTTTAACACTTGTAAAAAATTGGTTTTAAAACAATTGTCTACTTCAAAAAGATTGTATGTGGTAGATGCTTTTTGTGGTACCAATCCGGATACCAGATTAAAAGTTCGTTTTGTGATGGAAGTTGCTTGGCAAGCCCATTTTGTGACCAATATGTTTATCCGACCTTCTCATTATGAATTGGCACAATTCGGAAAACCTGATTTTGTGGTAATGAATGGTTCTAAAACCACTTGCGAAAATTGGAAAGATTTAGGTTTGAATTCTGAAAACTTTGTATTGTTTAACCTTACCGAAAAAATACAAATCATTGGAGGTACTTGGTATGGTGGTGAAATGAAAAAGGGTATGTTTGCCATGATGAACTACTACTTGCCATTACGAGGTATTGCCAGTATGCACTGCTCTGCCAATGTGGGAGAAGATGGAGATGTGGCTTTGTTTTTTGGGCTATCAGGTACTGGAAAAACTACCTTATCTGCCGATCCTAAACGTTATTTGATTGGAGATGATGAACACGGTTGGGACAACCAAGGTGTTTTTAACTACGAAGGTGGTTGCTATGCCAAAGTAATTGATTTAACTGAAGAAAACGAACCAGACATTTGGAGAGCCATCAAACGTGATGCATTGCTAGAAAATGTAGTGGTTAATGAATACGGAGAAGTGGATTACAACGACCATTCCATTACTGAAAACTCAAGAGTTTCTTATCCAATTTACCATATCAACAAAATTGTGTTGCCTTCTAAAGCGGGTCATGCCAATAAAATCATTTATTTGTCTGCAGATGCTTTTGGAGTACTTCCACCGGTTGCTATTTTAGATGAAGATCAAGCACAATACCATTTCTTATGTGGTTATACCAGTAAATTGGCTGGAACCGAAAGAGGTATTACCGCTCCAGAGCCATCATTCTCTCCTGCTTTCGGAGAAGCTTTCCTTACCCTTCATCCAACCATGTATTCTAAAACATTGATTGGAAAAATGCAGGAACACGGAGCCAAAGCCTATTTGGTAAATACCGGATGGAACGGTACAGGAAAAAGAATTTCTATCAAAGATACCAGAGCCATTATTGATGCCATTTTAAATGGTACCATTGAAGAAGCTCCTACCACACACCTTCCGTTGTTGAACCTAACCATACCAACCTCTTTGCCCGGAGTAAATGAAAAATTGTTAGACCCTCGAAACACTTACCTAAATGTAGAAGAATGGGAAGAAAAAGCCATTGATTTAAGCAAAAAATACATCGATAACTTTACCCAATACACCGATACCGAAGAAGGTAAACGATTGGTAAACGCAGGTCCGCAATTAGAAGTATTTGCATAGCTTGCAAATAAAAAAGTTGACCGAGAAGTCGTTAAATGTCAATCCGAACATGCTATCAAAGACTATATGCTTGGGTGGATTCGGAATCTAAAAAAAATGATTTTAGAAGCTGAAATAAATTCAGCTTGACAGTATGGAACTTTTCGGTCAACTTATTTCAATACCGCTTTTACTTCTTGTTCTGTAACTATCTTTTTTGATTGGTTACCCCAAGAATTTAAAATGTAATTCATCACATCTGCAACTTCTTGATCGGTTAAATTCATGTTGGGCATTTGGCTATCATATTTGATCCCATTTACCACAATTTTTCCGCTTTGCCCGAATTTGATTGCATGTATGCTTTCTTTTCTTTTATTAAACAACCAATCTGATTTGGCTAATGGTGGCACTACCCCTTTGGTTCCTTTGCCATCTCCCAAATGGCATTGCATGCAAAATTCTTCATACACAATGGCACCCCTATCCATACTGACTTTTAAAGGAGTCGTTTGCTCTTCCGTTTTATCTAAAGATAGTAATGCAAACAAAAGCAACCATATTTTACTAATTCCTAAATACATTTTAATTTTTGGTTGGTTCTATTTTAAAAATTCCTTTGCCTTCCACAGCAACGTAAATAAATCCATCCGGACCTTGACGAACATCACGAACTCTCCCGATATTTTCCGCAATTTTTTCGCGATAAACCACTTGATTATTTTCAATTTTTAAAAATTCAACATATTGAAAAACCAACGACCCAACCAACAAATGGTTTTTCCACTCCGGATAATTATTTGAAGTGACAAAAGTCATTCCCGAAGGTGCAATAGAAGGCACCCAATAATACAAAGGCTGCTCCATGCCATCTTTTTTGGTTTCGTTGGTAATAATGGTGCCATTATAATTGATGCCATAAGTAATTACTGGCCAACCATAATTCGCTCCTTTTTTAATCACATTAATTTCGTCTCCTCCTCTTGGTCCATGCTCGTGTACCCATATTTCACCGGTTACCGGATGTACGGTCATTCCTTGCGGATTGCGATGACCATAACTATAAACAGCAGGTTTGCTATTTTCTACATGAACAAACGGATTGTCGGTAGGAATGCTGCCATCCTCTTTCAAACGATATACTTTTCCACCATCTCTTGAGATAAATTGTGGATTTTCGTCATGGTTTCCTCTATCTCCAACAGTAAAATACAAATCTCCTTTGGCATCAAAAACAATTCTGGAACCAAAATGATGGCTTCGCGAAGTATTTGGAGTTGCTTTGTATAAAGATTGAATTTCCACCAATTGGTTGTTATTTATTTTTGCACGAATCAGTTCTGTGTTGGCACCTTGGTCGTCTCCTTTGGTAGATGAAAAAGTAAAATAAATCCAACCGTTTTCTGCATACTTTGGATGCACTTTTACATCTAGCATCCCACCTTGGTTTCGAGCATATACTTTAATTGGGTGCGAAACCTCTGTTTTAACCCCATCTTTCACCAAAAAAATGCCTCCACTTCGCTCTGTAACTATCATCGTTTTATCGTCTAACCAATCCATTCCCCATGGCACCTCTATGCCAGTTACTATCGGAGTAAGTACATGTTTTTTTTGATCGGGAGTCAACGGTACATCTTGCTCTTTTTTCTGGGCTTTGCAAGCGAATAAAGCAACTAAAAATACTAGTGAAAAAATTGGTTTCATGAGTTAAAATTTGAGTAAAAGTAAAAAGTACGAAGGTTATTTTTCTGAAAAAAATGATAAAATGCCTATTCCTTAAAATCAAAAATGCAATTTTGTATGTCTAAAACTATCCATGAAAATCTATTATATTTTCCATAAATTACATTTGTTTTTCAAAATCATTGGTTTGGTTTGCATTACTTTGATGATCGATTTCGGATATGCACAAGTAAATACAGACACCATTACCTTGAAAGAAGTGGTACTTACCAATGCCAATGTAATTGCTCCCTACTTTGAAAAATCTGCTAGTGTGAGTGTGTTGACCAAACAACAATTGGAAAAAGTTTCAGGTGCCATACTTACTCCTTTATTAAATCAAATTCCGGGAGTACAAATGCAACAAGGCAATTGGAATACCAATCGAATTACTATCAGAGGAATTGGAGCTCGAACCCCATTTGGCACCACCAAAATCAAGTCGTATTGGAACGACATTCCAATGACTTCAGCCGAGGGGGAAACGGTAATTGAGGACATTGACATGAATTTATTACACCAAGTACAAATACTAAAAGGACCAAATGCTGTAAATTATGGAGCAGGTATGGGTGGCGTAATTGTATTGCAAAGCAAAATACCCAATACCAATCATAGAAATTGGAACATCCATCAGGAGGTGGGTGACTTTGGTCTATGGAGAAATAGCATCAGCTTTCAGGAAAAAAAAGGAACTACCGGAATTCAATTAGGCTACCAACACCAATCGATAAATGGGTTTAGAGAAAATAGCAATTACCGAAGAGACCAATGGAGTTTGCTAGCAGAGCAAAAAATCAACAACAAACACAACTTACAAATTCAAGGATTATTTACAGATGTTCGAGCTTACATTCCAAGTTCCATTAACTTAAATGATGCCACCAACCAACCAAATGTTGCTGCTGCCAATTGGAGAGCAGCTAAAGGTTTTGAAGATTACCAAAAAAATGCGTTGGGAATTACCCATCAATATTTTATTGATACCAATTGGTTGTCAAAACTCACATTATTTCATCAAAGCAAAAAAGCTTATGAACCCAGACCTTTTGATATACTAAGTGAAATTCAGTGTAGCTATGGGTGGAGGTATGTACTGCAGCATTTCGGAAACATCAAAAATATTCCTTTGCAAGTTCAATTGGGATGGGAGCATCAAAAAGAGGATTATCAATTTGACTTATTCCGAAATTTGTATACCCAATTTCCGGGACAAGGTAGTGTGAAAGGTGATTGGTTTCAAAACGGAAAACAAAACAGAAGTTACCACCATTGGTTTTTACAAACTACAATAGAATTGTCTGACAAATGGAACGTAAATGCTGATGCAGCTTACCATATTTCCAATTACAACTTAACCCAAGGGAGTATTACTTCTGCCCATTCTTTTCGTCCTTTTTTTGCTCCTAGAGTTTCCTTTACTTATTTCTGGAAAGAGCATCAAATGTTATTTACTTCTTTCAGCAAAGGATTCTCCACCCCAACCGTAGCAGAATCACTTACTGTAGATGGAATCTTTAATACCAATTTAAAACCAGAAGTTGCCGAAAATTGGGAAATTGGATATAAGTGGAAACATTCGGAAAGTAAATGGAGCGGACAAATAAATTACTACTACATGCCTGTAAGCAATTTACTGGTAGCAAAGCGAATTGCAGAAGATCAATTTGAAGGTAGAAATGCAGGAGAAAGTTTACACCAAGGACTGGAATGGGAAACCCAATGGAAAAAAACTCTTTTAAATAGAGAAATCACCATTCAATATTCCGGTAATTGGAACCGAATGCGATTTACAGATTTTATAGATGCTGATCAAAATTATTCAGGCAATCTTTTACCAGCAGTACCCTCTTGGCAACATAGCTTAAATATAGGTATAGAAATCGTCCAAAATTTACATTTGCAAAGCAATTACCGTTACATAGATTCCATGCCTTTAAATGACCGTAATGATGCTTCTACCCGTGCTTTTGGATTACTAGACATCCATACAAGCTACAAACTTAGTTCAACTAATTTCTGGAGATCAATACAATTGTATGTTGGAGCACACAATTTGACTAATGTAAACTACACCGCAAGTATAGTTCCAAATGCAATAGGTATTAACCAAAATACACCAAGGTTCTTTTATCCGGGCATGCCAAGACAATGGTATTGTGGTGCAAAATTTCAATTTTAACTACACTTAAAAGACATTTAACATCTTTTTGTCGATATTATTGTAAGTTTATTCTGTAATTATAAAATATTAATTGCATTTCATCGATTTTATATAACACTTTATCTGTTTTGAATATACATTTGAATCAAGTTTAAAAGAAATGATTCCCCAAATCTATCTAAAAGACTTAAAAAAACTGTTGGTCTGATTGCCCCAAATCTATCTAACAGGAATCCCAAATCTACCAAAAACTTAACCTACATTGTTATGAGTGTAAAGAATCTTTTATGGACGTTGTCCGTAGTGTTTTCGTTGGCTATTACTTCTTGTAGCTCAGAGGATTCTGTTTCTGAAAAAACAGAAATATCATTAAAAACTTATCAATACACCAATACCGAGTTAGATTTAATGGATCGTATCAATCAGTACCGTGCAGGGAAAGGGTTGCCTAATTTACAACAAATAGAACATGTTTCGTACAAAGCTTATGAGCACAATTTGTTTATGATCGAAAACAATCAGGTAAGTCACCAAAACTTTGAAAACCGTTCCAATCACCTTCGACAAGCACTTCCTGCAAGCAGAGTTGGCGAAAACATAGCCTATAACTTTCAAAGTAACAATGGGGTTTTAAATGCTTGGTTGGCAAGCGAGGGTCATGCTAAAAATATAGAAGGAGATTTTACTCATTTTGGAATTTCTATTTCTACGGATAGCAACGGAAAAAAATATTACACCAACATTTTTATAAAAAAATAAATACATTACATCTTACTTTATTAGCTTTTTATCGATTATGTTATAAGATTTTTCATAAATTATAATGTTTTTAATGCTTTTCATCGACTATTTTTACTTTTTGTCGTATTTAAGGTATACCTTTACTATGTAAAAAAGAAAGGAAGTTGGAAATTAAAAAATGTAGTCATGAAAACTTTAAGTCAAATATTCGGAATCATCGCTTTCGCATTATTTATTCAATGTACACCTGAAGCAACCACTGGAAATGAAAAAGTATACATCAAACATACCTACGATTTTAAAGCAAACGAAACAGAATTGATTGATTTAGTAAACCAATACAGAGCTGGATACGGCTTAAATAGATTAGAAACTGTGGAACATGCAGCATATTTAGCACATGAACACAACCAATACATGATGACAAACAATGTGGTAGCACATACCGGTTTTGTAGAAAGAGCCGACAACCTTAAAACAACTGAAAATGCAATGAGAGTGAGCGAAAACATCGCTTACGGTTTAAGAACAAATGAGGGAGTAATCAAAGCATGGAACGAAAGTGAAGGACACCAAAAAACTTTGGTTGGAGATTTTACCCACATAGGATTAGCAATTACCACCAACAATGATAACAAAACATACGTAACCGCAATTTTCCTTAAAAAGTAAAGAGAAACCCATTTTGTCCCCCATCGGAAAGCTGAACCCGGTTACGTATCTCAGCTTTCCGATTTTTTTTGTGCATAACTAAGATTAAATGCGAAACAAAATCAACTACCTTTGCACTCAATTTAATACCAAATGAGATTACACCGAAATTTAGTTTTTGCAACTATTAATGCTTTAAATGAGATTTTTAACGAAGGAAATTATGCTGATAAAGTAGTTGCAAAATATTTAAAAACTGATAAACGTTGGGGAAGCAAAGACCGAAAGTTTGTTGCAGAAACCATTTACGATATTGTTCGTTGGAAAAGATTGTATGCAGAAATAGCAGAAGCCAAAGAGCCTTTTGATCGAGACAACTTATGGAGATTGTTAGCTGTTTGGGCTATATTGAGAGGATACAACTTACCTGACTGGAAACAACTAGAGGGTACCCCTGCCAGAAAAATCAAAGGTCGTTTTGATGAATTATCTAAAATTAGAAAATACCGAGAATCTATTCCAGATTGGATGGATGCTGTAGGAGTTGCAGAATTGGGAGAAGAAACTTGGACCAAAGAAATTGCAGCCCAAAACGAACAAGCTCAAGTGATATTAAGGGTCAACACACTTAAAATTTCTGTACAAGAACTCCAAAAAAAATTAGCAGCCGAAGAAATTGCTACCCAAACTTTAAAAGATCAGAAAGATGCATTGGTTTTAGAGGAAAGAGCCAATGTGTTTATGAGTCCCTTATTTAAAGAGGGCTTTTTTGAAGTTCAAGATGCTAGCTCCCAATTGGTAGCTCCGTTTTTAGAAGTAGAACCCGGTATGCGGGTGGTAGATGCTTGTGCAGGTGCAGGTGGCAAAACTTTACACTTGGCTTCGTTAATGCAAAACAAAGGACAAATTATTGCAATGGATTTGTACGAAAGCAAAATGAAACAGCTTAAATTAAGAGCCAAACGAAACGGAGCTTTTAATATTGAATACCGCATAATTGATAGCACCAAAGTTATTAAAAAACTACATGACAAAGCAGACAGAGTATTGATTGATGCTCCATGTAGTGGTTTGGGGGTTTTAAAAAGAAATCCAGACAGCAAATGGAAATTACAAGAAACTTTTATTGAAGACATCAAAAAAACCCAACAAGAAATTTTACAAAACTATTCTAAGATGGTTAAGCCTGGTGGATTGGTAGTATATGCTACTTGTTCGGTTTTACCTTCTGAAAACCAATTGCAAATAAAAAAATTCCTACAAACAGAATGGGGTAAGAATTTTACCTTTGTAGAAGAAAAAATTTTACTAGCCCATCAAACTAGTTTTGATGGTTTTTATATGGCTAAATTGAAAAGAAAATAATTACCTTATGTTGAAAGCAAAAATTACCTCTCTCCTATTTTTATTTGTTTCATTTGTAGTTGCTCAAATTCCTGCTTATTACAATGGCATTGATTTTACCAGTAATGGACAGGCACTAAAAAATGAATTAGCTGCCAGAATATCTGATTCACATGTAAACCAATTAACTTACTCACAAATTTGGGAAGCACTAAAAATTGTGGATTTAGATCCTAACAACAGCAATAATGTACTATTAATTTATGGATGGGAAAACGGTTCCGATGGGGATGCTACCAACGACAGAAGTAGAAATAAAGATAATAATGGAGGAAATAATGGTCAGTGGAATAGAGAACATACCTATCCGCAATCTGTAGGAACTCCTGATTTGGGTCAAGTTGGCCCTGGAGCTGATGCCCATATGTTAAGAGCCTGTGATGTACAAAGAAATAACTCAAGAGGAAATAGAAGATTTGCTAATGGTAGTGGTTCTAATTCCTATAGTATTGGTACAAATAGTTGGTATCCTGGTGATGAATGGAGAGGTGACATTGCAAGAATGATGATGTACATGTATTTGAGATATGGAAATCAATGTTTACCAACCAATGTTGGTGTTGGCTCTACAGCAGGTACTGGTGACGATATGATAGATTTATTTTTAAATTGGAATGTACAAGATCCTGTGTCAACTTTTGAAATTAATAGAAATAACTATTTGGCCAACTCCAACAATACATGGGGACAAGGCAATCGAAACCCGTTTATTGACAATCCTTATTTGGCTACCAAAATTTGGGGAGGAGTACCAGCACAAGATACATGGGGAACATTATCTACAGAAATTCCTGTTTTTGAATCAACCGTTTCAGTATATCCTAATCCTGTAAAAGACCAAATAGTTTATATTCAAACAGAAAACACTGTAGAAGAAATCGTTTTGATGAACATCAACGGACAATACATTCAAAAAGTAAACCATCCAACCAAAGTACAAAATACCTATAGCTTAGATGGTTTACAATCAGGATTTTATTTCTTACAAATCACTTCTAACAACCAAACGGTTACTAAAAAGATTGTGGTACAGTAAATTTAAAACAACCAAGAGTATAACATCGTAAAAGCGATAATCACCAAAGGCCCTATCAAGCCTATTCCGATACCTCCCATTCTAAAGTCTTGTTGTTGGATAATTCCTGTGCTGTATGCAATTGCATTTGGTGGTGTAGAAACTGGCAATAACAGAGCACAAGAGGCACTCAACCCAATTACCAACGGGAAAATCACCGGATCAAAATCGGCATTCAAACCAATTAAAGAAATCGCTATCGGAATAAATATGGTAGTAGCTGCGGTATTGCTCATAAAATTAGAAAACACAACTGTTACCAACGAAAATATCACTACCAAAGCGTATAAATTGATGTCGTAATGACTTACTTGGTCCACAAAATAAGTAGCCAAACCTTGCTCTTGTATAGCCATTCCTAATGCCAAACCACCTGCTACCAACATCAAAGTATCCCAAGGCAAACTTCTTACATCGTCTGCATCAATAATACCTAATAATGTTAATGCCACAATCGGAATACCCGAAACTGCAGCTACCGGAATTTTGGTCAATTGAGAGGTCAACCACAAAAGCAAAGTTACCCCCATCACAACCAAAACAATTTGCTTTTTGATTTTACTTTCCTCTAATTTTTCCATTTCTTCTTCGCTAGATGCAGGTGCATCTAATAAAAAATCCAAAGAAATGGTTTGATTTTTTAGTTGATATTTATGCAACAGCATTCTCCAAAAAACAAAGAGTAAAATCAACGAAACAGGCACTCCAACCAACATCCATTCAATAAATGAAATTTTAATTCCGATAGATTCCATCGCACCAACAGCAATAGCATTGGGTGCAGAACCAATAATGGTGCCCATCCCTCCTATGGCAGCAGCTGTAGGAATACCTAACACCAATGCTTTGGAAAAATTAGACTCCTTTCCTGCCATTAAAAATAACGGACTCACCGTAGCTATCATCATGGCTGTGGTAGCAGTATTGCTCATCAACATAGATAATATAGCCGTAACCAACATCAAACCAAATAATATCATTTTTTGTTGGTTACCAAACTTAGGAGCTGCTAACTTGAGCAAACTTACATCCAAATTGGTTTTTTTCATTCCTTCTGCTAAAAAGAATCCTCCTAAAAACAACCATATCACCCCATCTGACCAAACTTGGGCATAGCGTTTGGCATCCATGCCTTCATCTCTTCCCATGGTAAACACCAAAAACCCAACAATTAAAATTCCAACCGCAAAAGGGGGTACAGCCTCGGTAATCCATAAACCAATGGCAAAAAACAAAATAAATAACACTGATTGTTGGGTTACGGTAAAAGTTGGTGCACTTAAAAAATACATGAGTACATAAGCAACAATTAATATAGTTAAAAATAGAATGGTTCTACTTTGTCGAGCTACTTTTTGCTCCATTTTCGCAAGTTGCTTGATGGAATAATTTCTAGAATCAGACATGGCTTTTAATTTTTACCAAAGTTAGTACGAATTTAAGAGGTATTGACATGATAAATATCAATATTTAAAGGCATTTACGGAAACGTTTTCGGAAAATCAATTACATTTGCATTACGTTTATGATGATAAAAATAGTACAAAATGACTACAACTACTACATCCAATTATTTTATTGAAATAGAAAATCAATACGGTGCACATAATTATCATCCTTTACCAGTGGTTTTGGAAAAAGGAGAAGGAGTTTATTTGTGGGATGTAGAAGGCAAAAAATACTTCGATTTTTTATCTGCTTATTCTGCTGTTAATCAAGGACATTGCCATCCAAAAATTATTGATTCTTTAATCCATCAAGCACAAAAGCTTACCCTAACTTCTCGTGCTTTTTACAACAATCGGTTGGGAGAATACGAAAAATTTATGAGTGAGTACTTTGGTTTTGACATGGTACTTCCTATGAATACTGGAGCAGAAGCTGTAGAAACTGCCATTAAAATTTGCAGAAAATGGGCTTATGAAAAAAAGGGAATTGCCGAAAACAATGCCCAAATTGTGGTAGCTGATAACAACTTTCATGGCAGAACTACTACCATCATTTCTTTTTCTAATGACCTTAATGCCCAGAAAAATTTTGGTCCTTATACCGGTGGATTTATCATGGTTGCTTACGATAATATAGCAGCGTTAGAACAATTATTTCAAACCCACCCGAATATTGCAGGCTTTTTGGTGGAACCAATCCAAGGAGAAGCTGGAGTGTATACTCCAAACGAATCTTACTTAATGCAAGTAAAAGATTTGTGCAACCAATACCAAGTGTTGTTTATTGCAGATGAAATTCAAACCGGAATTGCACGAACAGGTTCTTTATTGGCCGTGTGTGGCAATTGCAATTGTGCCAACCAATGCGAACAACAAGAAACTTACAGCAAACCTGATATTTTAATCTTAGGAAAAGCTTTGTCGGGTGGTGTGTATCCTGTTTCTGCGGTTTTGGCTGATAAAGCCATTATGGAAGTAATCAAACCTGGGCAACACGGTTCTACATTCGGTGGTAACCCGTTAGGTGTTTCGGTAGCCATGACTGCTTTAGAAGTGGTTTATGAAGAAAAACTAATACAAAATGCTCGCAAACTAGGCCATTTGTTTCGTGCTAAAATGCGAGAATACATCCAACACAGCAACATAGTTCAATTAGTACGAGGCAAAGGTTTGTTAAATGCCATAGTGATTAACGACTCCGAACACGGACAAACTGCTTGGAATATTTGCATGAAATTAGCAGAAAATGGCTTGTTGGCAAAACCAACCCATGGCAATATTATTCGTTTCGCACCACCTTTGGTGATGACGGAAGATCAGTTATTGGAATGTATAGATATTATCACCAAAACTTTAAAAGAATTTGAATAAAAAAGTCTGGCAGTTGCCAGACTTTTTTGTAAGATTTGAAAAATTATCCTCCAAATTTTTCTGTCATAATTCTTCTTACAGCATCTTGGTCTTGTAAGTTTTCAAAACCAACCGTAGCAATTAACCATATGGCAAATAATAAGTAGATTATATTAATTACCAAACCTATGATGGCTAAAATTTTTCCGGTTTTAATTTGACCGTAGTTTGCATACCCTTCAGGATTTTGGTTGTACAAAGCGGTGTCTTTTTTGGCAAGTACCAATGCCACAATTGCCAAAATTAATCCGATGCCATAAAAGCAACAAGATAAGATAGAAGCAATACCAAGAATCAATACTGCAATGCCATTAGGTAATTTTTGTTTTTCCATGAGTTTTAGTTTTAAAGGTTTATATTAAGCGTAATTAAAAAATTTATAAAAATAAGACACCACCATCGTAATTGCGGTAATGGTTCCGAAAAATACGATATACGGATGCAAGTTTATTTTTTTTTGCAATTGCTGCATCCCAATAAGCCCAAAGAAAATCAACATCGGATATATGGCAGGATACATCAAAAAGGCATCGTAAAACTCACCTTTTATCAATAACACCAACGAACGTTGCATGCCACAACCCAAGCAGTCGATGCCAAACAGCTTTTTACTCAAGCAAGGAATCATGTATTCTTCCATCACAAAAATATCTAACAACAATTTTACAACATTTTATGGTTTTGTAAAAATTTCTACCTTTGAAACATGCAAAAAATAATTTCTACTATTTTCACTATCATAAGTGTGGTTCTTTTGTTATTGCCAAAATTTGAAAATCCCTACCTACAAGGCATCAAATACCTAGGTTTGGTATATTTGATGTGGCAATTGCGAAAATTGATGCAAAAAGTTCCAAGTAAAAACTCCAACGATGGCAATGCATAAATTTCAAGTAGGAGACCGTGTACAAAGCTTAGACGAACCTATGGAAGGCATCGTGAGCAAAACAGACGGAAGTACCATTTGGGTAACCACTTCTGATGGATTCGACATGCCTTTTACAGCAAAGGAAATCATTCCAATTTCAGGAACTAGTTTGTTGGCAAAAGCTCCTATTTCTTTTACAGAAGTGCAACAAAAAGTAGAACCTAAAAAGAAAAACTCAGCACCAACTTCTAAGCGAAAAGAGCTGTATACGGTAGAAGTAGATTTGCACATCGAAAAATTAGTGCCTTCTACTAGAGGGCTGGACAATATCGATATTTTGAACATCCAAATCGGCACTGCCCAACGAAGCATAGAACATGCCATTAAAAATCGTATTCCGAAATTGGTGTTGATCCACGGAGTTGGTGAAGGAGTATTGAAAAGCGAATTGGGCTATTTATATCGAAAATACCCTAATGTGGTGGTTCAAGAAGCCAATTACCAAAAGTATGGTTTGGGAGCTACCGAACTTTACTTCCAGCAAAATCCGTTGAAATAATTACTGGGTAATGATTTGTCCGAACAAATAATTCTCTCCCAACAAAAAGTCTACTTGATCGGCATTTCTTACCAATCGTAAACGTTTTAATACAATGTCGTGTACCCAAATTACTTGTGCAGTATTCGGATCGTTGGTTTGAACGGTAGTAATTTCAATCCATCCATCTTGGTCGATAGTACCATTGGCAGCTTGCCATTGCTCTAATGGCGAAACCGAGCTTGTACCACACAAAGCTGCATTGGTAACGGCATTGGCAAACACTTGGTAACGCAATTGGTTGGTAGCATCTATAGCTGCTTTTCTGGGAGCTCCGGCAGGAGTTGCTTCATTAGCTAACAATGTTAGTGGTATTTGTAAGGTTAACGCTTGGTTGTTGTTAATTTTTAACTTTTGGTCGGTAGTAGTACAACTAAAAATAGGCACCGAAGTAAAATCTGCAAAACCTTGTGCCGTGGTTTCATAAATTCCTACATCAAATTCATCTTGCGTTTGCAATTGTCCATCGCGTAAAAAGGTCAAATTCAAAACACGTACTCGATGACGGTAACGTATTACTCTGGTAGCTAAATTAGCATCTGCCGGACTTTTAATAGCTTCGGTAGTCACTTCTACAACTCCCGATTGCGATACCCATTCTTGCGACACCATCAAATCGGCCGGAGGTAAAATAGTACATATATCTTGGTTACCCAAATCGCGATTGTACACACGGTAAGTAAGCAAATTGCTTCCTCCTAGTGGAACCAACCTGGGCTGATCGGTAGCAAAATTTACAAAATTGCTTTGCGGAATTCGCAAAACCAACGATTTATTTTGATCGGTTTTAAACAAATAAAAATTGCTTTCGTTATTGTTGCAAACTTGCAAGGTATTGTTGGTAAAATCTATGGTTTCAAAAGGCAAATCGCCATCATCACATTGCCAAAATAAAACACTCACCAGCACCAAAAAGAAATACTTCATCGCAAAGAAATTTGAAAAGCAAATATAGAATTATTCCACCACTACAAACGGCATGACTAGGTAACTTTTGCAAAAAATTAAGTTGTAAAGCCTATCTTTGTTTCATTCAATTCCAATAAATATGCGTTATTTTTCTTCTTCAGCCTTTTTGTTGTTTGTTTTGGTTGGGTTGTTATATGGGTTAACTTCAACAGCCCAAGCCCAACAATGGGAAATTACTTCTCCAAACCAGCAAATAAAAATTGCCATTACTTGCGATGCCCAGGGCATTATTTCGTACCAACTCTTTCACCAAAACCAATTGGTTATCCAGCCAAGTACATTACACTTAGCCATTGAGGGAAAAGAAGGTTTGGACAAAAATTGGAAAGTACTAAAAAAAAACACTACCATGACCAACGAAACTTGGAAACCAGTTTTAGGGGAGCAAGCAGAAATAAGAGATCATTTCTATGAAATCATCCTACATGCAGAAAACGCGAATGGGGTTAAAATGGATTTCCAATTTAGAGCTTATAACGAAGGAATGGCTTTCCGTTATCATCTTCCAAAACAAGAAAATCTGAATTATTTGGTGGTAACAGCGGAACATTCATCTTTTAACTTAACCCAAGATTACAAAGCTTTTTGGATACCGGGAGATTTTGATAGCAACGAATACGCCTACAACGAAACCATGCTTTCGGAAATAGACACCCGAAACATCGATTTAAACAATGGCATTGGTTTTAAAGGTCCGATGACACCCCACCGCATCCAAAGTCCGGTAATGATGAAAAGCAAAGAAGGGCTATATCTTAATCTTTTTGAAGCAGCGGTAGTCAACTATCCTGTAATGCATTTAGAGGTAAACCCGAAAACATTTCAAATTACTTCTGCTTTGGTGCCGGATGCTTTGGGTAAAATGGCTTATGTGCAAACCCCATTTCATACCCCATGGAGAACCATTATGGTGAGCAAAGATGCCCGAGATATTTTAAAATCAAGACTCATTTTAAACCTCAACGAACCCTGTGCCATTGCAGAAACCAGTTGGATCAAACCCATGAAATATGTGGGTATTTGGTGGGAAATGCACGTAGGAAAATCCACTTGGGATTATGCCGGAAGCCAAAACGCTCAAAACCAATCCGGAGAAGGACATGGCAAGCATGGTGCTACTACTGAAAATACGATGAAGTACATCGACTTTGCAGCCAAGCATGGCATGGATGGGGTATTGATTGAAGGCTGGAATGTAGGTTGGGAAGATTGGTTTGGCAATTGGAAAGACAAAGTATTTGATTTTCAAACGCCTTATCCGGATTTTGATTTGCCCAAACTTAGTGCCTATGCCAAAAGTAAGAACGTAAAATTAATCATGCACCACGAAACTTCCGGGTCGGTGACCAACTATGAACGTCACTTCCATCCTGCATTTCAGTTGATGCAACAATATGGCTATCCGGCAGTAAAAACCGGTTATGTAGGAAGAATTATCCCAAGAGGAGAATGGCACGATGGCCAATACATGGTAAATCATTTTCATTGGACAGTGGAAGAAGCGGCCAAATACCAAGTATTGGTGAATTCGCACGAAAGCCATCGACCAACAGGCTACCATCGAACCTATCCGAATTACATTGCAGCAGAAGCTGCCAGAGGAAACGAATTCAATGCGTGGAGTGTGGGCAACCCACCATCACACGAAACTATTTTGCCTTTTACCCGTTTGTTGGGTGGTCCAATGGACTACACTCCCGGTATTTTTGAAATCAAAATGAGTGCTTATGCACCAGGTAAAAAAGAACAAGTACACACCACTTTGGCCAAGCAATTGGCATTGTATGTTACCATGTATAGTCCGTTGCAAATGGCTGCCGACCTACCGGAAAACTACGAAAAACACTTGGATGCCTTTCAGTTTATCAAAGACGTGACCATGGATTGGGACCAAACCGAAATTTTGGAAGCCGAACCTGGGGATTACCTTACCATAGCACGTAAAACCAAAGGCAAAGACGAATGGTTTGTAGGGGCCATTACCGATGAAAATGCTAGAAATACCGAAATTTCCTTGGCTTTTTTATCTCCTAACAAAAAATACAAAGCCATCATTTACCAAGATGCTTCTAATGCCCATTGGGAGAGCAACCCTAAAGCGTATGAAATTAAAACCGTGCGAGTAAATCATAAATCAAAGTTAAAGTTGCGTTTGGCAGCAGGTGGAGGTACTGCCATTCACTTGGTAACCGAAGATTAGTTCGTACCTTTGTGCTCCATTTTTTCGGATATGATATCGCATGCCTTTAACTAAATTTTTTTTCTTCAGCAGTTGTTTGTTATTCCTCTTTTTCGGAATCACTTCCAAAATACATGCCCAGGTAATATCTGTGAACGATCAGTTTACTGCCCAACAATTGGTGGAAGACTTTTTAGTGAATAGTCCGTGTGCCAATGTTTCCAATTTTCAAGTAAGTGGTTTTACCTTTCCTAATGGCAATAAAAGCTATGGGGTATTTCAGAGCAATGGCAGTGGCTTTCCGTTTGAAGAAGGCGTGATCATTACCAATGGTAGAGCAGTTTCGGCAGTTGGCCCAAACACTTCTTTGTTAAGTGAAGGACCAGCTTCTTGGGGAGGAGACCCCGATTTGGAGGCTGCCATTGGAGAAACCAACACCATCAATGCTACGGTGTTGGAATTTGATTTTATTCCGCTGACCAATAAAATTAGTTTTGAATACTTGTTTGCATCAGAACAATACTTAAGCAATCCTACTTCAGGTCAATGCAATTTTTCCGATGGATTTGCCTTCTTGTTGCGTGAGGCAGGAGCAAGTAGTTTTACCAATTTGGCTTTGGTACCCGGCACCAATATTCCGGTAAAGGTTACCACCGTTAGAGGAAGTGGTACTATTTGTCCGCCTGCCAACCAAGCTTTTTTTGATGCTTTTAATGGCAGCAACCATCCTACCAATTACAACGGGCAAACCAAAATACTCAAAGCAGAAGCACAAGTAACTCCGGGAGTTACCTACCAAATGAAATTGGTGATAGCCGACCAAGGCAACCAGCTGTACGACTCCGCCATATTTTTTGGAGCAGGTTCTTTTAAAGTAGAAATTGATTTGGGGGAAGACCGATTGTTTGCGACCAACAATCCACTATGTAGCAACGAGAGTTTGACCTTAGATGCCTCATCTTCAGGCGGAACTACCTTTGCATGGTTTCGAAATGGGGTGTTGATTCCGAGTGCTACCCAAGCCACCTATACTGCTACCCAAGAAGGAACTTACGAAGTAAAAACTACGATTGGTGGTTGTGAAATTACCGGAAAAATAGTTATTGAAACTGAAAATCCTCCGGTGGTGGGTCCGCAAACCTTAAGCAATTGTGGAGCCAACAACAGCAGCATCTTTAACTTAAACCAAGCCATTAGCAATTGGAACCAAGGGCAAAACTACTACATTACTTTTCACACCAATCCTGCCGATGCCCAAGCCCAACAAAATGCCATTGCCAATGTGGCCAACTACCCGAGTGGGAATGCCACTTTATTTGCCAACATTAGCACCAATAGCGGCTGTGCGGTGGTAACTGCCTTGCAATTGGTAGTGAATCAAAGTTCGGTAACTATTCCTACCATTTTGGTATGCGACAATGATGCGATAAAAGATGGCTTTACCACGATGAATTTAACCAATGTGGTAACCCCGAGCATCTTAGCCAATTTTACTTCGAGCCATACGGTTGCTTACTACACTTCTTTTGAAAATGCGGTGTTAAACCAACAGGTACTGCCTAACCTATTTACCAATACCTCTACCCCAACACAAACGATATTTGCCAGAGTTTCTTTGCTTTCTGCTTGCGAAGGGATTCTTCCGGTTACTATCCAAGTGAATGCCTTAACCGGAACGGCTTTTCAACCAGAGAGCATTACCTTCTGTCCGTTGCAACCGCTACTGTTACAAGCACCTGCTATAGCCAATACCACTTATCTTTGGAACAATGGAAACACCACTCCTACCCTTTTGGTGTCGCAAGCAGGCACCTATGAAGTTACCGTGACTACTTCCTCTGGATGTAGCAATACCAAAACATTTACAGTAGATGCCATTCCTGCTCCGCAAATTCAAGACATTGTGGTACAATCGTTTCAGGGAAATCAAAATAGTATCGAGGTAGTATTTACCGGAAGTGGTTCGTATGAATTCTCTATTAATGGAAGTACCTTTCAAAGCAGTCCGCTATTTACCAATGTGCCGATGGGCATTTACTTGGTGACCTTACGTGATGAGAACAATTGCTATGTATTGCAACAAAGGATAACCGTGTTAGATTACATGCGATATTTTACCCCGAATGGCGATGGCACCAAAGACATTTGGAACATTCCGTTTTTACGTCCAAGAGATGAAGTGCGTATTTACGACCGCTACGGAAAATTGCTCCACCAATTTTTTGGCAATGCCACCGGTTGGAATGGCACCTTTCAGGGCAATGCCCTACCTGCCACGGACTATTGGTTCCACCTGCTTTTAGAGGATGGCACGGAGATTAAAGGGAATTTTTCGTTGCTTCGTTGAGTCGACTTTCGAACAGCGATGTTCTACCATCGAAAAGCGGAAATCGGTTAACGAAAAGCATTTTCAAATTTTCAAATTGATTCATTTTCAAATTAAAGTCGTTGAATCGAAAATTGGTTGATGGAAAAGTTTCAGGTTTCAAGTTTAAAGTTTAAGGTTCAAAGTTTGTCCTCTCATGATTTCGGTTTACAGAAAATCATTTTCAAATTTTCAAATTGACTCATTTTCAAATTAAAGTCGTTGAATCGAAAATTGGTTGATGGAAAAGTTTCAGGTTTCAAGTTTAAAGTTTAAGGTTCAAAGTTTGTCCTCTCATGATTTCGGTTAACAGAAAAACATTTTCAAATTTTCAAATTGGCACATTTTCAAATTAAAGTCGTTGAATCGAAAATTGGTTGATGGAAAAGTTTCAGGTTTCAGGTTTAAAGTTTAAGGTTATTTCGTTGGATTTTGGAATAAATCTACTACCGATGCTCGACCATCGAAAAGCGAAAATCGGTCAACGAAAAGCATTTTCAAATTTTCAAATTGGCTCATTTTCAAATTGGCACATTTTCAAATTGACACATTACCTAATTATCTCATTCGCTAATTGTCTAATTGCTAAAAGCTAATAGCTGACAGCTAAAAGCTTAAAAAAGTAAATTCGCTCATCCGCTAATTATCACATGAACTTACCACTTACGCAGTTTGTTTCTTGTTTAAAAAGTTGGGTAGGTTGATCACGCAATCTTTCGTGTAAAAGTGTTTTCCTCCTAACTTAAAACTTCCCGGAAAATAGCCATTCTTACGATGACGATTTAAAGTGCTTAGAGAGATTTTTAAAATCTCTATCATGTCTACATTATCAAAAAACACCTGATTAGCAAATCTAGGAGGCAGTTGTATCTCGTTTATTGGAATGTCTGGTTCAAAATTTTTAAAATCTTTCATTTTTATAACAATTAAAAATTAAATGTCTTACCGTTTAAATTCAGTTTAATTTTTGTTGTTAATCATTGACAAAGTTGAGAAAAAATTATATCCTATACAAAAAAATTCTCACTTTTTTTTTGTTTTTATTGAGTTTTGTTTATATTTATAAACGCTTTAATGATAATTATGTAATTTATACCGTTAAAAAGGCGATTTGTCGATAAATATGATAATTGCAATGTCAATGGCAATGTCAATGTCAAAATCAATTTTCAAATCTTCAAATCTTCAAATCTTCAAATCTTCAAATTCTCAAATTAACCCCTCTCCACCCCCTGTATTTACCGGTCTTCCGGCACATTTGTTCGACAATCCTTGCAGAAACCTTGCTAAAAGCCCCGTTTTTAGGGACATTTCTGCAACAAACCTGCAACCAATGTCGACCAAAACCCCCAGAAACCTCTATTGGCACCAAAATAAGAAAGGATTCAAAACCTGTCAAAACTGTGCAAAAGTGTTCAATGGGATGCATTGGTAATCAAAACATGTCAAAAGCATGCATTGGTATGCATTAAGTAGTAAAAAATGGTATGGATTGGCAAACAAAATTAATGACTACCAATAGTTATAATTTTCTGTAAAAAGGGGCTAAAAAAATGCAATAATTTTCATGAAATATCAAACCAAATTATTTTGCATTAATAATGTTTAAAACACTGTATTTCAATTCACTACATCCAAAAAATTTGGATTTTACCCAAAAGGTTTGGTTACTTTGTCACGTTAATTCTTTGGCCATCGAATAACAAAAAAATCATTGTTAAACCCATCAAAATTTTATTATCATGGGAAAATACCAAAAAGGCATCTTAGGTGCATTTTCAGGAAAAGTTGGTCCAGTAGTTGGTGCCAACTGGCGTGGACGAGACGTGTTACGTAGCCGTCCGAAGAAATCGAACAAAGCAGCTTCGCAATTGCAGGTAATGCAACGTGAAAAGTTTGCTTTGGTGAGCAATTTTGTTACTCCAATTACCCCAGTGGTAGGCCAGTATTTTGGGAGACGCAACAACACCATTACGCAAAAAAACCAATGTATGCGTTACTTTTTGCGTGAAGTGGTGCAACACGATGGCACCCAAGCCACGTTAGACTACCCAAAAATATTGGTGACCCGTGGGGAGTTGTTAGGGCTACAAGGCATTACTGCGGTAGCTAGTGTGGGGCAAACCGTGGATATATCCTGGACCAACAACAGCAACTTGGGTAATGCCTTGCCTACCGACCAATTGTTGGTAGTGGCCTACGAACCCGACAGCCAACAAAGCTGGTACACCCTAAACATTGCCAACCGTGCCGATGGCACTGCCAGTGTTGCATTGCCTTCGGTTTGGGCAGGCAAAACGGTGTATTTGTGGGCTTCGGTAGTGTCGGACGACAACAAACTATTTGCCGTAAGTAGCTACCTCAACACGGTAGACCTACAACCATAATTGGAGGCTTACAACCTAGCAAAACCCCAAAGCGAAAGCCGAGGGGTTTTGTGGTTTTAAAATGTTTCAAGTATTATTTAAGCCGTATTGCTTATTTGTTAAATTTTTGGTAGGTTTGGGAATCGATAATTAATGACTTGCTTTTAAATGATACCTAAAAAATCCTTATCAGAAAGAGACATTTGTACCAAATTCATCACACCTGCATTAAAAAATGCCGGCTGGGATTTGATTACCCAAGTGTTAGAAGAAGTGACATTTACTGATGGGAAAATTTATGTAAGAGGTAAATTAACCGCAAGAGGTGAACGAAAAAGAGCAGATTACATATTGTATTACCAAGACAATCCTATTGCAATTATTGAAGCAAAAGACAATAAGCAAAGTGTACGAGCAGGGATACAACAAGCCCTGAATTATGCTAAAATTTTAGACATACCAAGTGTTTTTAGCAGCAATGGAGATGGTTTTTTGTATCATGACAGGACAGCAACTGATGCAAATATTGAACAAGAATTGCACTTAGATCAATTTCCAAGTCCTGAAACTTTATGGGAAAAATACAAAACCTATAAAGGAATTATCACACAAGAAGGTGAAAAAATTGCCACCCAAAAATATTTTTCGGATGGTTCGGGAAGAAAACCAAGATACTATCAACAAGTTGCCATTAACCGAACTGTAGAAGCTATTGCGAACGGACAAAACAGAATTTTATTGGTAATGGCTACCGGTACAGGTAAAACCTATACTGCCTTTCAAATCATTTATCGTTTATGGAAAAGTGGCACCAAAAAAAGAATCTTATTCTTGGCAGATAGAAATGCATTGATAGACCAAACCAGACGTGGCGACTTCAAGCATTTTAAAGACAAAATGACGGTGGTAAAAAATCGAATGATAGATAAAAGCTATGAAATTTATCTAGCCTTGTACCAAGGTTTGTCTGGCTCAGATGAAGATGCCAATGCCTACAAACAATTTTCTCCTGATTTTTTTGATTTAATCATCATTGACGAATGCCACAGAGGCAGTGCCAAAGAAGAAAGTGCATGGCGAGAAATACTTAAGTATTTTGGCAAAGCAACCCACATTGGTTTAACCGCTACCCCCAAAGAAACCAAAGAAACGAGCAATATTGAGTATTTTGGAGATCCGGTTTACACCTATTCCTTAAAGCAAGGAATTGACGATGGATTTTTAGCACCTTACAAAGTAGTGCGAATTGCGTTAAATGTGGATGCAGAAGGTTACCGACCGGAACATGGTAAGACGGATAAGGAAGGGCAAGCCGTAGAGGATCGGATTTATAATAGAAAAGATTTTGACCGAAATTTGGTAATTGACGAACGGACAGACATGGTGGCTAAAAAAGTTACCGAGTATTTGAAAGGATTGGATCGTTTTGCTAAAACCATAATTTTTTGTGTGGATATTGACCATGCGGAACGTATGCGAAATGCCATTGCTAAGCACAATGCCGATTTGATAAAAGAAAATTATAAATACGTGATGCAAATTACCGGTGACAATGAGGAAGGCAAAAGAGAATTAGACAACTTTATCAATCCGGAAGAAAAGTATCCTGTTATAGCCACCACTTCTGAACTTATGACCACAGGTGTAGATGCCCAAACTTGTAAAGTGATTGTTTTAGATACCAACATCCAATCGATGACCAAGTTTAAGCAAATCGTGGGGAGAGGTACACGAATTAATGAAGAATACGGCAAATTGTATTTTACCATTTTAGATTTTAGAAATGCTACGGATAATTTTGCAGATCCTGATTTTGATGGAGAGGCCATTAGAGTAAAACCAATTGGAGAAGAAGTTGATTTGAGTGTTTTAGTGGCAGAAGAGGAAGCCGAGGAAGGCATCTTGATAGATGAAATGACCGGAGAGGAAATTCAAATTGTACCACCGCAAGTAAGATCCTTTCAAGATACACGAGAACCTTATCAAAAGAAACCAAAGCAATATATCAACGGTGTAGATGTATCGGTATTGGTAAGTCGTGAGTTATATTTTGATCACCAAGGCAAGCCAATTACTACGAGTTTAAAAGATTACACCAAAAACATAATTCAAGAAAAATTTGCCTCTTTAGATGACTTTTTATTGAAATGGAACGAAGCAGATAAGAAAGAAGTGATTATTAAGGAATTGCAAGAGCAAGGTGTGATGGTAGAAGCCTTGTACGATGCTGTGAACCAACAAGTAGATTTATTTGACTTGATCTGCCATGTGGCGTATGACCAACCGCCCTTGACCCGAAAAGAACGTGCTAACAATGTTAAGAAACGTAACTACTTTACTAAGTATGGCGACCAAGCCAGAAAAGTATTGGAAACCCTTTTGGATAAATATGCTGATGAAGGCGTGGAAAACATAGAAAGTATTGAAGTGTTGCGTGTAAAACCTTTTGACGATTTTGGTTCACCGATTGAAATCATCAGTCACTTCGGAAACAAACAGCAATATTTAGAGGCTGTAAAAGAATTAGAAAACGAGTTATATAAGCACGCCTAATGTCAAGTACCTTTTCTCAATTATATATTCAGATTGTTTTTGCAGTCAAGGGCAGACAATCGCTAATTCAACCAAGTTGGGAAGAAGAGTTATATAAATATATAACTGGAATTGTTCAAAATAAAGGACAAAAAATGTTGGCTATAAATGGTATTCCAGATCATATACATTTATTAATTGGCATGAAACCATCATGCTGTTTATCTGACTTGGTAAGAGAAATAAAAAAGGCATCCAATAATTATATCAATGAAAAGAGATTTTGTCCGTATAAATTTGAGTGGCAAGAAGGCTATGGTGCTTTTTCATATAGTCATTCAGCTTTATATTATGTGATTGGTTATATAGCGAATCAAAAAGAACATCATCGAACAAAAACATTCCGTGAAGAATATGTAGATTTTTTGAAGAAATTTGAAGTAGAATACAAAGAAGAATATTTGTTTGATTGGATTGAATGAAATGACCCCAAAGGGGTCCAATGTTTATAGAAAACATGCAACAATTAGTTTCGACCCCAACAGGGCCGTATATCACAAACAACAACGTTTTCTATAAACATATAATCCCTTCGGGATTAAATAATAGAATTAAAAATGACCCCAAAGGGGTTTAATATTTATAGAAAATATGTAACAAATAGGTTCGACCCCGACAGGGTCGCATATCACAAACAACAACGTTTTCTATAAACATATAATCCCTTCGGGATTAAATAACAGAATTAAAAATGACCCCAAAGGGGTTTAATATTTATAGAAAATATGTAACAAATAGGTTCGACCCCGACAGGGTCGCATATCACAAACAACAACGTTTTCTATAAACATATAATCCCTTCGGGATTAAATAACAGAATTAAAAATGACCCCAAAGGGGTCTGATATTTACAGAAAATATGTAACAAATAGGTTCGACCCCGTTGGGGTCGTATAAAAATAGCAAATGCATTTCTCCAAAAAATAAACCTGTTGAATTACAACAACAATAAAATGATAAGAAATATTAATCAAAGGAAATGATATGGCTGAAAACCCACCACCAATACCAACACAAAAAGTAATTAAATTAATTGACCTTTCTAATGAAAAATTAATTATCCCTGTTTATCAAAGACCCTATAAATGGACAGAGAAAAATGTAATTCAACTTTTAGAAGATATTTTTGAGTACGTGATTCTCAAAAACAAAGATTATAGAATTGGAAATATTATTTTACATAGCGAAAATTCAACTAACAACGTAGTTGACGGACAACAACGTTTAACTACAATTTCACTTTTATTAAGAATATTAGACGAAAATTTTGATAGGTTACTCTTGAATGAAAAATACAAACAAACCATTTCCAAAAACAATATTGTATATAATCAACGCATTATACATCAATGGGTAAGTACAAAATTTGGGAATGATGAAAGCAAAAAAAATGATTTTAAAAATAACATATTAAATAGATGCGAATTTGTTCTATTTACAGTTTTCAAACAAGATGAAGCATTTCAGCTTTTTGACGCTCAAAATGCAAGAGGTAAAGCCCTAGAGCCTTATGATTTATTAAAAGCATTTCATTTACGAGAAATGGATTTTGACAGTGAGGATGACAGAACAAAATGTGTAGAGCGTTGGGAAGCATCCGTTGATAATAAAACTTTAAAACCAATACTTGGTAATCATCTTTTCAAAATTCGTAAATGGAGTAAAAATGAGTGGAAATATGATTTTACCAAAGATGACATTGAGGAGTTTAAAGGTATATCATTACATCAAAAACAAAAATATCCTTACGAAAGTGCTATGCGAATGTTAGACGGTTTTGTGGATAATGCTATAAATGATAAATTTTTGCGAAACCTACAAATTGCACAAACGTTTCCTTTTCAAATTACCAATCCGATAATTAACGGTAAACGATTCTTCGAATATGTTGATTTTTATATAACTCAACGAGAGAAATTATTTGATTACAACAAAGAGGATTCTATAAAAGCAGAAATCCCAGAATTTGTAAAATTCTATGAAGTATATTGTTTAAATAAAAATCATGTTAATAATATCCAATATTACGGTTGGTCGAGAAGTGGCGATGAAAAAGTAAGAATTCTCTATGAAAATATTTTATTAGTATTTGTTGATAAATTTGGTTATGTAGATGATTTTGAAAGTTTCTACAAAGCATTTTATAAACTTGCCTACCATATCCGTTGCACAAAAAGTAGAATTACGGTAGAAACAATTATGAATAGTTCTGCACGACAAATTTTTAATAAAATAAATGATTCCGTAAGCCCTGAAACATTCAAAAATTATCAGTATAAGACATATCAAATTGATAAAACCAAACTTGTTAACGGAATTGATGAAATAGCTAAATTTATTACCGGAGAAAACCATGGATAACAAAGCAAAAAAATTAAAAAAGATTTTAGCAAATGATGTTTACATCATTCCTCGATACCAACGAAATTACGCATGGGGCAAAGCAGAAATTTCGCAGTTAATCAAAGATATAGAGGAGTTTTTTCCGGTGGAAAATAACGAAGATAAATCATATTATCTCGGCTCGTTAGTTTGTTTCAAACGAGAAGACGGAAGCTTTGAGCTCATTGACGGACAACAACGCCACACCACTATTACATTGATCAATCTTGTTTTGAAAAATTGGCCAATTGAAATTAAAAATACAGTTTCAGTTCCCAATCTAAAATTTGATTCACGAAAAAAAATACAGAATTACATTGAAAGTTTATACAATACAGATACAATATCTTTTCTAAAACAAGCTAATGAATTAAATATTACCGGTATCGGAAGTTTTAAAGATGCCATTGAAATAATTCAAGAAGAATTAAGAGAAATAGATGTGGAAAATTTCGCAAAAAATTTCTATAATAAAGTATATCTGTTTCGCGTAGAAGTTCCTGAAGAGACTAATTTGAACCATTATTTTGAAATAATGAATAATCGCGGTGAGCAATTAGAAAAACACGAAATAGTGAAAGCTCTTTTAATGGGAGAGATAAAAAATGATGACGAAGAAGTTGAAAAACAAGAACAAGATAAGTTCGCTAAAATCTGGGACGCCTGTTCAGAGATGAGTAATTATGTGTATTTCAATTTTGACTCTGCAAACAGAAAAAACAATTTTCCAAACGAAGGCGAATTAAACGCTAATGATTTTAACGGTGTTTCAATTACTGAAAACAGTAATGAAAACCAAGAATTATCCTTGTTAGAAATCATTACAAAACACAACATTCCAACCGACTTTCCAAAAGATGAAAAATTCATCAAAGACAAATACAAATCGATTATTGATTTTCCCAATTTTCTGTTACAAGTCTTAAAAATTAAAAACGACAAAGTCTCGCTTGACGATAAAAAACTTTTAGAACAATTTGAAGAGATTAAACCCGACCCGAAAGAGTTTATTTTTGATTTATTGAAATATAGAAGTTTGTTTGACAAATTTGTCATCAAACAAGACTTAGCAGACGCTGATGAAACCAAACAAAATTGGGGGATAAGGAAGTTAAACACCGATTTTGAAACAACAATTAAAACTTTTGAAACTGATGAAGAATTGACAAAACTTCAAGTAATGTTATATTATTCAGATACCACAAACACATACAATAATTGGCTGCATGAAATCTTGAAAAGTACAGATTTTGAAATCGGCGAATACACCAAAAAAGTATGGACTATTGCAAAAGATAAATTCAAAAGCGACAATTTATCCTATCCAACAATCAGTATTTTCAATCTTTATTTTATTGACTTTTTGCTTTGGAAATTGTACGCTGAAAATATTAAAGGCAAAGAATCGTTTACTGATAATAATTCTGATAAACTTAACGATTTAAAAAAGAAAATTTTCCATCAAAGAGGATTGTTTAATACGTTCAAATTTAAACAACTAAACTCAAAAGAACATCTTGCAGCACAAAGCAACCCAAATTCTGATAGTATTCATCCCGATGATTTAAATGGTATTGGAAATTTATGCTTAATTACCACATCACAAAATTCGGCAGGTAACAAAGAAAACCCAAGTGACAAAAAGAAACGATTTCACGACGACAATTCGAGTTTAAAGAGACTAATTATGTTTGAAAGCTATATAAATGACAAATGGGAAAGTGACCAGATAAAAAACCATAAAACAGAAATAGAGAATTTGATTGACGAGATAGTAACAAATTAAAAAGGAAAAACCATTTTCTATAAACATGTAATCCCTTCGGGATTAAATAATAGAATTAAAAATGACCCCAAAGGGGTCCAATGTTTGTAGAAAACATGCAACAATTAGGTTCGACCCCGAAAGGGTCGTATATCACAAACAACAACGTTTTCTATAAACATGTAATCCCTTCGGGATTAAAAACAAAACATAAATTAAACCATAAGATATAAAATGAGCAACATCTCCTCCATCCTAAAATCCATACAAACGATAATGTGGCAAGACACCGGACTAAACGGTGATGCCCAACGCATTGAACAACTCGGTTGGATGCTGTTTTTAAAAATATTCTCTGATAAAGATAAAGAACTTGAATTATTGGACGATAACTATGTTTCTCCTATTCCAGATCAATTTCATTGGGTGAAAGCCAAAGGCAATTGGGCTGGCGATGACGAAGGCATGACTGGTGACGAATTATTGGAATTTGTAGATAGAAAATTGTTTCCTGCTTTGCGTAATATTGATGTGAGTACCGGAAACCGCAGAGCATTGATTGTGCGTGAAGTGTTTGAAGGCAACAACAACTATATGAAAAGTGGCATCAACATTAGAAAAGTGTTGAACAAGCTAAACGAAATTGACTTTAACATTGCCAAAGACCGTCATGCGTTTGGCGAATTGTATGAAACCATTTTAAAAGGTTTACAAAGTGCCGGTAAAAGTGGGGAGTTTTATACCCCAAGAGCCATTACAAGCTTTATTACGGAAATGATTAACCCGCAATTGGGTGAAAAAATACTAGACCCAGCCTGTGGAACGGGAGGTTATTTAACCTGTGCCATTGAGCATTTAAAAGAGCAAGCCAATAGTATAGAAGACCGTAAGAGCATAGCCGAAAACGTGATGGGTTGGGAATACAAACCGCTCCCCTACTTGTTGGCTACCACCAACCTGATTTTACACGATATGGAAGTGCCGAATATTCGTTTTGGGGATGCGTTAGACCAACCCCTTTCTAACTTTACCGAAAAGCATCGTGTAAATACTATTTTAGCCAACCCACCGTTTGGAGGGATTGTAGCGAATAACAACGAAAACAACTTTCCGCAAAACTTTAGAACCAAAGAAAGTGCCGACTTGTTTTTGATTTTAATGATCCACTTATTAAAACAAGGCGGAAGAGCGGGTATTGTATTGCCTGATGGTTCGTTAACAGGGGATGGCGTAAAACAACGCGTACGCCAAAAACTATTGGAAGAATGTAATTTGAATACCATTATTCGTTTGCCTAACTCGGTGTTTCAACCGTATGCGACGGTAGCGACCAATTTGTTGTTTTTTACCAAAGGCACACCTACCAAAGAAATTTGGTATTATGAACACCGCTTACCCGAAGGAGCGAAAGCCTACAACAAAACCAAACCCATACAAGCCAAAGAGTTTGAGCCCATTAAAACATGGTGGAACGACCGACAAGAAAGCGAAGTAGCTTGGAAAGTAGATATTCAAACCATTATTGATCGCAACTACGATTTAGATATTAAAAACCCTACCAAGCAGGAAGAAGTTCACGAATATAGTAGTGTGGAATTAATGGAACTACTGCATACTTCATTTGAAAAAAGCAATGCGTTGTTGAACCAATTAAAAGAAGCGGTGAAATAATGAATTTTAAAAAGTATAAATTAAAAGATTTAATTGATAATTTTTCTGTCAGAGCCAGAGACTATGGTGGCTCTGATGGATTAGAATTTCTTGGAGTTAGTAATGATAATGGAATAGTTAAATCAAAATCAGCTGCTGAACATAAAGGAGAAGAATACAAAATAATTGAAAAAGGTTGTTTTGCTTATAACCCATATCGTATTAATGTTGGTTCAATAGCTTATTTAAATGAAGATATAAAGGGATTAATTAGTCCAGCTTATGTAATTTTCAAAACCAAAGAAAATTCGATAAAAGATAATTTATTGTTCAAATTTTTAAAGTCGGCAGAGGGTTTAAGGCAAATTAAATTTCACGGTAGAGGAACTGTCAGACAAGCATTACGTTTTGAAGATTTATGTAAAATTGAAATTTCACTACCTTCCTATGAGGAACAAGAAATATTAATTTCAAATATTGAGAAAACAGAATTTGAAAGTAATTTAATTTCGTCCGAACTTACCCACCAACTCGACCTCATCAAACAACTGCGTCAAGCATTTTTGCGTGAAGCGATGCAAGGCAAATTGGTTGATGGTTCAAAGTTGATGGTTGATGGTTCTGAAACTGGTCATGAATTGTTAGCTAAAATAAAAGCGGAGAAACAAAAAAGCTTGCCTGCCGGAGTAAAGCGTAGGCAGGAAAAAGAGTTACCACCGATTTCGGAAGATGAAATTCCTTTTGAAATTCCGGGGCATTGGGCTTGGTGTAGATTGGGGGAGATTTGTACAAAAGTTACTGATGGATTCCATAATACACCTCCAAAAGTTTTGAAAGGCTTCCCATATATTGCAGCTACACAAGTTAAATCAGATAAAATTGATTGGGATAATTGTAACTATGTAGAAGAAAAATTTCATAGGGAATTATATAATAAAACAACACCGAAAAAAGGTGAAATTCTTGTTGTAAATATTGGAGCTGGCTGTGGTACGCCCGCAATAATTGATGTGGATTTTGAATTTAGTTTTAAAAACACGGCTATACTGAAGTTTAATCAGGAGTTAATATTTAACCCGTTGTGCATTTAGAAAAAAATGAAAAAGTTGCTCAGTGAATCATAAATAATTCGTATATTTAATTGATTACCAAGTCATTAAATATATGAGCAACTTCATTCAAAACTATGAAATTATTTTGA
>Ga0208243_1000033_pt1 | contig 194556 bp, 166 predicted proteins | sample Subbio2Aug_QV12A_FD_184826 | JGI IMG/M metagenome (GOLD analysis project Ga0208243, IMG submission 184826) | Serpentinite rock and fluid subsurface biosphere microbial communities from McLaughlin Reserve, California, USA - CR12Aug_QV12A (SPAdes) | ecosystem: Environmental > Terrestrial > Deep... | reverse complement strand
TTGGTGGGGTTACTATCGTAATATCAAAGCTATTCTCCGCAGTACAATTTGGAGTAGTACCAGTTTCTGCATAAACATACATCGTCATGCTCGAAGTAATACTTTGTCCTGCTGTATAAGGGGTACCCGTGCCGTTTGGACCTGAAAAATAATTCCCTACAGTTAACGATGGCAACACATAATTGTTGCAAACAGTAACGTTGGAAGGGGAGTCGGGGACCGGAGTTGAAAATACATTTAAAGTAAAACTACTCACACCAAAACTTGCAGCTATTGTATTGCTTTGTACTCGAACGTGTATAACCGTTCCATTATTCGCACTAAAGCTGTTTGCTGGATTGATTGGGCTTACATTGTTCTGTGCATCTGCTGCAGTGAGATGGTAAGTAACCGTGTGATCAGCAGCCGGCACTCCGTTTAAAGAATTGGCATTTTGTAAAGTTAAATCAAACGTAGCAAAACCATCGTTGTCTGTATCACACAAAGACATATCTTGCGGCAGTGGGTTTAAAGTACAATCCACAAAATTGATGTCAAAAGACCGAATTTCAATGCAATTAAAATTAATGTATGGAAATGACATATATATGGTTTGTGGTCCGTTTGCAACAAATGCACTTGGATTCGGTATTGGGTTCGCTAAGTTTTCCGCATCTGCTTCGGAAGTATGAAAGTAAATTCCATCGAACGCTCCAGCACTAACTGAACCTAATGCAATTGGAATATTTGATGTTAAATTTACTGTTTGTGGTGCAGTATTTTCACAAAAAGTAAAGTCTTCTGGGTCATTTAAATCAGATTCCAAAAAGGTAACGGTTCCTTGGCCACTAACAGTAAAAGGTTCGCCACAAATGATCCATGAAACTACAGCTGTGTAGGTAGATGCAACGGTTGGTGATACATCAATAGTATTACCTTGCCCCAATACATTTCCATTACTATCTAACCAAGTTATAGTTGGGACAACAATGGCATCATTAGGGGTAAATCTCCAAGCCTCTTGATTTGCTGTCCATGCACCTGTGTTTCTTCCAGGTGGGACATGTGCGATGTTGCCTGCCGCATTTTGAATACCAATAACACCTACACCATTTTGCCAAGATAAACAAGGAGTTCTTTTTTCCACATAAACATCTATCACATTGGTACCTTCATATAATACAATTTGAGATGTTTGCAAACCAGCAGTAGCTCCGCAACCGAATTGCGGTAATTCAGTAAAGTTAGCAACAAATCTTCTGTTAGGTGCTGTACCAGTTATAAACCAATTAACATTTTGGGTAGCTGGGTTAACCAATGGTCCTGCTGGAGTTGGCCTTCTATCGGTATCTTGGTAAACTCCATAAATAGCATTTCTAATTGGAAAACCTTCATTTGGAATAGTTTGAGAAAATGACCAGGGGCAAAATCCATCAGGCATATGATTTGTGATACCATTGTTAAAGGTTACAACTGAATTTGTCCCAACCAAACATGAATTATAGGATTGTCCATAAAAGCAGAAAGGAAAAGGTAAGGGAAAAGTTGGAGACCACCTATCATCTGCATTATTATCAAAAAGTTGCCCTCCCAAAAAAGGAAATAATGGCTGATAATTAATTTGTTGTACCGTATAATTTTGATTTGGGCTTCTAACTTGTGTGTATACGGCCTCTAGAGTAACTGTTTCTCCCGGAGCACAAGCTGTTTGAGGTGCTACTATAACTACAATTTGAGGAACATTTTGAGCATTAGTAAAATAAATAACTAACGTTAGTAAGTAAAATAGTTTTTTCATTTTTGTTTGGTCATAAAAGAGGGGTTAAAAATAGAAAAAAAATTGAATGTTAATGTAATATTAACAAACAATCGTTGTAGTTAAGTCCTTAAATCATAAGCAATTTTACAAACCAACTTTTTTATCAAATCTTTAGGCAAATACATTTGCTTTGGATTGTTATCTTTGCAAACTAATTTAAGACCAAATTTTACATGTGTACTTTTGAAGATTCTCATGATACCATAGGCGAAAATCATTTAATGACCAATGTGGAAAATCCACTATTGGAAAATGCTTTTGATATTTCTGACGAGGAAAAAATTGAAAAAATTAAGAAAGATGTAGCCAATATCTTAACCATTTTAGGAATGGATCTTTCGGATGATAGCATGAAAGGCACCCCAAATCGAGTCGCAAAAATGTTTGTAAGAGAAATTTTTGGTGGGTTAAACCCAAAAAATAAACCAAGTCATTCCACCTTCGAAAATTCGTATAAATACGGAGAAATGTTGGTAGAAAAAAACATTACCGTTTATTCTACTTGTGAACATCATTTACTGCCTATTGTAGGAAGAGCACATGTAGCGTATATTTCAAGCGGAAGAGTAATAGGTTTGTCAAAAATGAATCGAATTGTAGATTATTTTGCGAAGAGACCTCAAGTGCAAGAGCGTTTGACCATGCAAATAGTGAAAGAATTACAAAAAGCTTTGAATACCGAAGATGTGGCATGTGTGATTGATGCCAAACATTTATGTGTAAATTCCAGAGGTATTCGCGATATTGAAAGCAGTACCGTTACCGCAGAATATGGTGGAGCTTTTAAAAATGAAGCGGTTAAAAAAGAATTTTTAAATTACATACAACTCGATACCAAATTCTAATTTTTCGGAGCAATACTTATGAAACTTTTCGAAACCCAAAACTTACAAATCTATAATTCTATCAAAGGGAAAAAAGAAGTTTTCCAACCCATACTTCCCGGTAAAGTTGGAATGTATGTTTGCGGACCTACGGTTTACAGCCAAGTCCACTTGGGAAATGTAAGAACTTTCATGAGTTTTGATGTCATTTACAGATATCTTCAACATTTAGGGTTTCAGGTGAGATATGTTAGAAATATAACCGATGTAGGGCATATGGTGGATGATGCAGATGATGGAGAAGATAAAATTGCTAAAAAAGCAAGATTAGAGCAAGTGGAGCCGATGGAAATTGTACAACGTTATACGGTGGACTTTCATCAAATTTTACAGAAATTAAACTGCTTGCCACCAAGCATTGAACCAACTGCTACCGGACATATCATGGAGCAGATTCAAATTGTACAACAAATTTTAGATAATGGATACGCTTATGAATCTAATGGCTCGGTGTATTTTGATGTGGTAAAATTTAACCAAGATTATCAGTACGGCAAGCTAAGTGGTAGAAATTTAGACGAAATGCTTGCAGTAACTCGAGATTTAGATGGAAGTTCTGATAAAAGAAACGCACAAGATTTCGCTTTATGGAAAAAAGCAGAGCCACAACATATCATGCGATGGTCTGCACCATGGAGCGATGGCTTTCCGGGTTGGCATTTGGAATGTACTGCAATGAGCACCAAATATCTTGGAAAAAAATTTGATATTCATGGTGGAGGGATGGATTTAAAGTTTCCGCACCACGAATGTGAAATTGCCCAAAATGAAGCTTGTACCCATCAGGAACCGGTAAATTATTGGATGCATGCCAATATGCTGACCTTAAACGGGAAAAAAATGGCAAAATCTACCGGTAATAACATTTTGCCACACGAAATTTTTGAAGGGAGCTCCCAGTTTTTAAGCAAATCTTTTGCTCCTTCGGTAGTTCGATTTTTTATGTTACAAGCACATTATCGATCTATTTTAGATTTTTCAAATGAGGCCATCATTGCAGCTGAAAAAGGTTTTAACAGAATGATGGAAGCAATGGATTTGTTAGAGAATATTCCAACGAGTCAAGAATCTACCATCGATTTATCAGAATGGATAAAAAGTTGTTATGATGCCATGAATGACGATTTTAATACGCCTATTTTAATTGCTCAATTATTTGAAGGAGTAAAATATGTGCATTTGATTAAAGACCAAAAAGAGTTTATTACTGAAGCAGATAAAGATCTTTTGAAAAATACTTTTCATCAGTTTATTATCGATGTACTGGGAATCACCATTGCAAAAAACACTGAAGACCAAAGCAATTTGACTGACGGATTAATTCAATTATTGATTGAAATGCGAATGGAAGCCCGTATCAATAAAAACTTTGCGTTATCGGACCAAATCAGAGATCAATTGTTAGCACTTGGTGTGCAACTAAAAGATGGTAAAGACGGAACAACTTATACACTTAATTAAAGATGCATTGGAAAAAAATAATCATTTTTCCGTTCGTGTTTTTAATACGTTTTTATCAAGTGGTAATTTCTCCTTTAAAGCCTGCTACTTGCCGATTTCAGCCAACTTGTTCACAATATAGTGTAGAAGCTTTGCAAAAGCATGGTATTATTAAAGGTTCGATTTTGGCATTTAAAAGAATTACAAGCTGTCATCCTTGGGGAAAAAGTGGATACGATCCAGTTCCTTAAATTTTAATTTTTCTGTAGCTCATATTTAACTACATTTACAAAAAAAAATAGATTTTATGATTGCATTACATCCAGTTTGGAATCCTATCGAAGGCTTTGAAATAGGGAATTTTACCATTCGCTTTTACAGTTTAATGTTTGTAATAGCATTTTTACTGGGATGGTATGTAATGAAAAAAATATACGACAATGACGGGATTGGAGAGGATAAGTTAGATAAAATTTTCTTGTATTCCTTTGTTGCTATTTTACTAGGTGCCCGATTGGGTCATGTGATTTTTTATCAATCAGAATTGTTTAAAGAAGACCCTCTTAGTATTTTATTGCCAATAAGCACCAAACCAACTTTGCACTTTACCGGATTTGCTGGTTTGGCTAGTCATGGTGCAGCAATAGCCATGATTGTTGCCATGTTTATTTATAGCAAGAAGGTAGTAAAGCTTCCTGTTTTATGGACTTTAGATAGGGTAGTGCTACCTGTTTCGTTAGGAGCTGTTTTTGTACGTTTAGGTAATTTTTTTAATTCTGAAATTGTTGGCAAAGCAACCGATCATGCCTTCGGAATTCGATTTATCCAAGATGCTATTTCTAAAAAAGAAGCAATTAACATTACACAAATCCCTGATTATCATGAAGCATACCAAGCCATTGCAACCGATCCGACCTACACCAAAGTAATGGACTTAGTGGTTGCAAAGCATCCAGCCCAATTATATGAAGCTGTTGGTTATGTATTTGTGTTTGCAATTTTGATGTTTTTGTATTGGAAAACCAAAGCCACAGAGCAACAAGGAAAAATTTTCGGTTGGTTTTTAGTTTTACTATGGTCTATCAGATTTGTAGTAGAATTTGTAAAAGAGTCGCAAGGAGGTTTTGAAAAATATCCGATGTTTCAGTTTTTAAGTACCGGTCAATGGTTGAGCGTTCCTTTTATTATAATTGGCGTATATTTAATTTGGAACTCTAACCGAGTTAAAGGGTTGTTTTTTGATTTTTAAATGATGGAGCATTTCTATTATCTCACATATCAGATTAATTGGCAAAAGATTAGATTATTTATTTAGAAGGTATAGTTTTCCTTTTACAGATCTACTTGTTTTTATCATGACAAGAGTAGCATAGTTTGAACCTGAAATTATTTAAAAGCATTCTTAATAATTTCCGATATTTTATTTACGTCATCAGGATTTGTTAAAATAATTACAAAGCCATTATTTGTTGCATTATTTTTTGTTTTTTGTATATTTCCAATTTTAATTTTTTTATCATTTTCATACAATTCTTTGATATCGACATCAAAAATTTCTGCAAGTTTTGGAATATAATCCCCTTTGATATCTGTTTTTCCGTTTTCCCATGAGCCATAGGTGTGTGGAGCAATATTTAATAAATCTGCGACTTCACGTTGCGACATTTTAGCTTGGTTTTCTCTTAACCGTTTAAGGTTTTTTGATAATGAAGACATATAATTGGATATCAAACAATTTACACAAAATTAACAAAAAATATTCACAATTGCATCTGAAATAAATTTTAAAATTGTTGACTAACTAAATAAATAAAAATACTATGAAATTATTGTTAACAATTTTCTGGTTTTTTTCTATTAATTTTTTGTTTTCACAAAATTTTATTCATCAACTTAAACCCATTTATTGGAAAAGTGCAACAGAATTAACTAATAATGTATCTACCTTAAATGGTTATAATGAAATAAAACAGTTAGAAAACTTTAAAGTAAACTCCAAAAATGTGACTGTTTTTTTGGTAGTAAAAAGCAATATTGATGCATTAAACAAGGTTATTTTTAAAAATAATGATGTATTAAAATTCACTAATCACAATAAAGCAAGTATAGAAAAAGGTGTTTTATATGCTTCTAACCTAAATTCATTCAAAAAAATAATATACAATTTTAGTTTGGACAATAAAAGTATTGCTTTTTATGAAGTATTGATATTTGATAAAATGATTACAGAAGAAGAAAAGCAAAAAATAGAAACTTATTTATCTTTAAAATTTGGGGTTTCTTTGTCTAAAACTTCAAATTATACCAACAATACGAATAATATTATATGGGATAATGAAAAATTAAACCAATTTAATGATAATGTTACTGGAGTTGGAGTTTTTAAAGATTTAGATTTCAATCAATTGAAATCACAAAATAGCGAAGATGCTTATTTGGAAATTGAATTAAAACCAGAAAATCTAACGAAAGAAAAATATGTGCTTTTTGGGAATAATAGCCAAGAAGAAAAGATTTGGTTTTTAAAAAAAGAACATATTACCAAAAGGGATAAAATAGAATTTAGGTATAAAGACAATATACAAAAGGTTGTTTTAGTATTGGCTTCCGATGAAAATTTTAAAAACAATGTTACCTATATACCATTAATTAAAAAAGAGAATTGCCATAGTTCAGAGTATATTAGCATTGATGATTTTCAATATTTTAAATTTAATTATGATGATTGGGATAATGTTTCGAAAGAAATTACAGATACTCCTAACCATCAATGGATTGTTTATCCAAATCCAAATAATGGCAAGTTTTATTTAGAATTTAATTTTGAAGAAACACTTGAAGTTAAATATACCCTGATGGATGTCTTGGGAAAAGTTATTACTGAAAAGAAATTAGGCAAAATTGAAAAATTAACTCATGCTGTTGATGAGAATTTAGCCAACGGGCTATATCTCATAAAAGTGGAAACAGATAACGAAACACATATTAAAAAATTAATTGTAAAACAATAAGAGCCATGATAAATATTTTAAGTAACATTAGAAAACAAAAAAACTTATTAACAGTTATTAATGGTATTCTTATTGCACTTATGCTTTATCCTCCTTATTCAGGATATGCAAATTATAAAAAAACTCCTCAATACTATGGTTCGAGTTTAGCTAATGAAAATTCAGAAAATGTTACGAGTTTATCTGAAACAAAAAGTGATACTTCAGAAAATCAAAATAAGTTATTGACTGCAAAATTAATAACAAAATCAGTTGATCCGATAATTGCTTTTAAAGAAGTTGAAAAAGTTAATTTTGAAAATTTATCTTTAGAAAAATTAATTACATCGGAGTCAGTTATTGGCTCGGAAAATAAACTACCAGATGACCCAAAAGATAATATCTTTGGTTTCGAAGTAGCACCACAAGATTTAAAATTTTCCTTATTTCAAGTTACCTTTGAGGTACTTGGATTAAATGACATTACGTCAATTCCTATTAGTGTGAATTCTAGTCAAAGTGTTGGTGGACAAGTGTATAAAAAAAATAACCAATGGCAAAAAGTTACTTTTTACATCAATCCAAAACAATTGCAAGCGGGTTTAAATCAATTAAATTTCTTTGCACCAAGCGAAGACATTTCTTATCGAATTAAAAACTTACAGTTATCCAAAAGTGATATTGGTTTTGCATCTAAATTAACTATTAACGGATTTAATTATTATCAAAAAAACCATTTGAATAAAATAGCATTAAGTGGCTTTTTTGATACCACATTATACGACCTATTTATTAACGGAAAAAAGCAAGATATATCGGGTGATAGTTTTGATTTTAACTACAGCTTATTTCCTGAGGAAACAAAAGATGGTTTAGTTTTGTTGGAATTAAAGGATAAATATGGAAAAACGATTGAAAAAAGAAATCAAAGTTTGGAAATAACTGAAAATATTATAGAAACGGAAAGTTCCTATTTACATATTTCAAAAATAGCAACCCCCATAACCGAAACGGTAATTGAATTAGACAATGCGAAACTTATTATTTCTTCAAAAGCTTTAGAAGAAGCAACCCAAATTAGCATTATTAAGTTGGGTAAAAAAGACATGATGCCAATGCCGTCTGGTATTAAAAATGTAACCAAAGATAGAGCAGCCTATCGCTTTTTGCCAGATGGTATGATGTTTAAAGACTCAATAACAATAGAAATACCTTTTGATGAAAATTTGTTACCAGTTAATTTTGATAAGAAAAAAATGGTAACCATGTATTTTGATGTTGATAAAAGACAATGGGAAATCGTTAAAATAGATAGCGTAGATATGATCAAAAAATGCGTTATTGCCAAAACCAATCATTTTACCGATTATATTAATGGGATTATTCAAGTACCCGAAAGCCCAGAGGCAAGTGCTTTTGTGCCAACCATGATGAGCGATATAAAGGCTGCTGACCCATCTGCCGAAATAACCATGATGAGTCCACCATCGGCATCACAAACCGGAGAAGCCAGCATGAGTTATCCGATAAAAATACCTGCTGGTAGAATGGGTATGCAACCCAATATTTCCATAAATTATAACAGCGATGGCGGAACTGGATGGTTAGGTGAAGGATGGAATATTAATGTACCTGCCATTACTATTGATACCAGATGGGGGGTGCCGAAATTTGATACTGTATTTGAAACTGAAATATACACTTTGGCAGGCGAACAATTGTTACATCCACGAACAGAAGGATCAAATTATGAATATATGCCACACAGGCATGAAGGTGAGTTGGATAATGCTAATTTAACTACCTTATTGCAAAATAGAAATTCAAATGGAACTAAAGATTTTACATTTAGAAAACAAAATGGTTTTGATAAAATTGAAAGATTAGGTACCTCTCCAAGTAATTATTATTGGAAAGTTACTAATACAAATGGAACCGTAAGCTGGTATGGAGGAGATGAAACTGGCCTTAAACAAACACACATTTTACAACAAGCAAATGGAAATATTTTTCATTGGGCATTAGTTAAAGTTATTGATGTGTTTGAGAATAATATTACTTATAATTATGATAAAGGTTTGTTAAATTCTTCTTATGGAGAGTTTTACAATCAATCAACTTATTTTTATTTGAAAGATATTTATTACACTAATCAAGGTAATAATCTTGGTAAATATAAAATTGTTTTTAATAAATCAAATGTTTTAAAAACCGATACAAAATTAGACTTTAAATTTGGAGTAAAAATAGTCGATTGCTTTTTATTAAATGATATTGCAGTAATTTTTAACGAGACTTTGATTAGAAAATATAAATTAAATTATATAAACGAATCAAGCAACCCTTCTTTTTTTAATTTTGGAAAAAACAATTTATTAAGCATTGATGAATATAATTCAAATCAATCTAATTTTCATAAGACACATTTTGATTATTATTTAGATTTTAATCCAAAACAAAGATCGCTTTTTTCTGAAAATGAAAATATTATAGATTTACCTAATGACAATCCAAACTATAGATTGGGTTTTGGTAGTATTTTAAACCCATCAAAAATAAATACAATTGAAAATATAGATTATGGTTTCAGAGTTAGAGTTGGTGTTGGAATTTCATTATTAAGTCGTTCTCGTAATTCTGCTGAAAGAACATTAATGGCAGGTTTAAATTACTCAAAAAACACACAAGAAAATACTGGTAGAATTACTTTAGTTGATATGGATGGAGATGGTTTAGATGATGTTGTTTTGAGAAAAAGCAATGGATTGATTTATTATAAAAATCAATTAAATGATAGTTTTACTAATTACTTTAATCAAAACCCTTTAAGTATAGCAGGAGTTACCGATTTTTATAAAAATAAAGGCAAAACAACCTTGCCGTTTTGGCAAAATTATGATATTAAATTTTCACTATGGGGGTTAAATTATAATTTTACCAGAGAAAAATCCTATTCCGAAAATGAAACCTTTTTATATTTAACAGATTCTAATCAAGATGGGTTAACAGATGTTGTTTGGAATAACAAAGTTTATTTTAATAAAAAAGAGGAAAATAATGGGACAAATTCATTCAACACTGATAGTAGATTTTCAGAAAATTTAGTAATTACAGCTGCTAATGTTTCAAGCACTATTATTGAGCCAAGTGAACCGGAAGAACCTAATGAAATAAATGAAGATTATGATTTGGTGAGGGTATACAAAAGAAAAGTTCATAAATGTGACACAATCTCTTTATATGATAAATTGAAGATTGAAAATATATCTGAATTTAGTGTTAACAACGATTTTACACTTGCAATTAGCATAGAATATTTTGATAAAAATAGTAACCAAATATCAAGAATATTTTATAATGAGTACTCATACCAAAATTTTGTAGATTCAGGGAATAATATTGGTGTAGCTGCACATAAGGAATGTTCTCAAGCAATGATAAACGGAAGGTTTGTTTTAGATGATTATGTTTTTGTTAGATATATTTTAAAAAACTGTAATGGTAATATTAAACCAATAATTAAGAGTACTCCTTTAATTGATGAAGCTAATTTTATTGGGGGAGATTATAGTAATTCATATGCACTTTCTGGTCATGGTGAAATTACTTTTGAAAACAATGGTTCCGCAAGTATTAATTGGTCAGCATTTAGCAATTTACTTTTAAGAGATCATATGACTCTAAAAATTATAAAGACTAATTCCTCAAACGGTGAAACTACCTTATTTACTTTAAATATACCAAAGGGTTCTAATGTTCAAATACCATCCTCTATCAATTATCCATTTCTTAACAACATTAATGTGACTGAAGGAGATAGCTTTAAATTTATAATTGAATCAGAATCATATCAATTTTGGGAAAATATTAAATGGTATCCTAAAGTTTTTTTTACGCCTACAACTTTAAATCTTGAAAATCCAAATCCAAATCAAAATATAGAGGAATTAGTTATACCTCAAAAACCATCTTTATTAAATGGATGTAATGGTAATCCATTTTTTAATACTTCATTTTTTCAAGAAGGCGTTAACAATAATTTAGTTCAACTAACTGATAATTATAAAATCATATTTGATGGACAATTAAATGTGTTTTCATCAAATATTAATTCATTTGAAGGTTATTCTTTTAAATTAAATACAATTAAAAACAATCTAGTTCATAGCTCATTTGTATTTAAAGTTGTGAACGGACAGCTACAATTGCTATCCTCTAGTGTGCCATTACCAATATCTGTTATTGATGATACTATTCAAAATTTAATATCAAGCCAAACATCATTATACTTTGAAATATACTTATTAGGCGATAATCATACAAATTTAAATGTTTCTTATTTTTTATCAACTATTAACTATTCAATTCCTATTTTAGTACAAATTAACCAACAATCTCCTACTTACTCAGAAACACCAATTACAAATGCTTATGTGGCTAATCCATTATTTCATTTAGGTTTTATGCACAATAATTGGGGACAGTTTATGTATAATGCCAATTATGATTCAAACGTAAATACGCCTCAAGATAGTTATGGAAAATTAATAAATGTTAATTTAGTATTTAATCCTCAAACCAATTCAAATATTGATTTTTCTTCTTGCGAAAACGAACCAACCCCAGAAGCTCAACAAATTTGCATTGAAAACATTTTGATGGGTTTGAATCCTAATCCAGAAAATCCTAACGCAACCAATCCAATTGACCCAGACAATCCACCTGATTTGCCTCCATATTTTAATTTTGAAATTGCATTGTTGCCAATGCAACCTAATGTATCAATAAATGTTGATAATACATTTTCAGAAAAATGGATTGGGATGCACGAATCTCAATTTTCTTCTGCAGATTATGTTCAAATAGGTTCGTTTGAACAATCCTCTATGTTTAATAATTTTATTGATAATACAGACAATATTATTGCTGAACAATCTGCAAATTCCTATACAGGAATGTATGCAATAAATAAAAGACATAAAAGTCATTCTAGATCTGTAAATCATGGTTCTGGATCTTTTGGTTTAACAAAAGCTAATGGTGTTTATAGTTATCAATTTACTGATTTTATTGATTTAAATGGTGATGGATACCCTGAAATAATTAAACCAAATGAAATTCACTTTACAAATTCAACAGGTGGTCATTTAGCCCAAAGTATTCCATTATCTAGTTATCCAAATAGTTCCAATAATTCTTCAACAACTTTAGCTTTAACAAAAAATTATTCCTCTCCTGGTGTTTCAGTTGGTAATAAAACTGTAAATAGTGGTAAAACAAATGAAAAGACCGTTTCGATGGGAACTGCATCAGCAAGAGGCAGTGTAGGTCTTAGTGCAACATTAGAGGGAGAGAGTAAAACAAACGAACATTATATGGACGTTAATGGTGATGGCATACCTGACAAAATTTTTCTTCAAAATGGCAATGTTATTCTTCAATTAATAAGTGGCAACATAACTTCAACACCAATTAATATTTCAAGTTTATTACATGAATCAAAACCAGGATTTTTATCTTTTAGTTTAGGAGCGGGGTTTGATTTATCTGATTTATTTAATACTCCCCTTGGATTTGGTGTAAATCTGGGCTTGAATGCAAGTAATAGTAGAACTGTAAAAACTTTTAAAGATTTAAATTCAGATGGTTTAGTAGATGTTTTAATTGCCAATTCTTTGTATTTAAATCAAAATAATACATTTAATAACTCACCAATCTCAATACCTAATTTAGATACTGATTCAAAAAACAAATCTGTTTTTATATCAGGTAATTTAAATTACTATCACGCATTTAAAATTTGCTGTTGGTTTTTTCCTATTTTATTTTTTAAAACTGGAACCACAACAGGAGCAAACGCAAATTTATCAATTAACACTAATGAAAAAGATTTCAGAGACTTTAATGGTGATGGTTTTCCTGACTATATAGAATACATAAATAATAATAAAATTTCTGTAAGATATAACACCATAGCTAGAACAGGTAAATTAAAAAAAGTGATTTTACCTTCTGGAGGCAGTTACGAGTTAAATTACAAACCAATTTCCAAATCCTACAACAACCCACACGCAAAATGGGTAATGTCAGAAGTAAATGTTTATGACGGTTATGATTTACAAGACGATGGGGTAGATACCTACCTAACAAAATTTGAATACAAAAACCCTTATTACGATCGTAGAGAGCGAATGTTTTATGGTTTTGAAGAAGTTAAAACCATACAACTCAAACCTGGCAATCAAATACCAGAGGTTTACAGAACCACTACACAAAAATTTCACAACCACAATTTCTTTTTAAAAGGATTAATCAAAGAAACCACCACCACAAAAGGAAACACATCGCAGTTGTTTACCAAAACCATTAATGAGTATAAATTGTACAAGCTTCAAAACAATAACCAAGAAATTAATTTAGCAAATGGTTTAGTTTCCGAAACTTTTGATACCGGAGGAACAGAGGGCAGAAGAACCGCAATTGCTTTGTTGTTTAAAACCCGCGATGAGGTATTTGAACTTGGCAATACCCCTTTGGTTAAAGAATCTATTTTAAACTACGATACAAAAGGTAGAGTTATTAGATATGATTATCTTGGTAACCCCAACGATAGCAGTGATGATTATATTTCAGTGTTAACTTATCATGAAGATGCTGACTTAGTAAACAAAAACATCCTAAACGTTCCAAAATCTATTAAAGTATTTGAAGGAAACACGGTGAACAATAATCCAAAGCGTCACCGAACCACTTTGGTTAACACCGCTAATGGTTTAATTACCCATGTAAGAACCCATTTAACCAACAGTGCAACCGACATGGCAAACACTGCAATAGTAAATTTAGAATATTACACCACCAACACTACCGATGGTAAAATAGGGTTGTTAAAAAAGAAAACCATGCCAGCAAATGAAAACGGACAGTCTTATTGGTTAGAATACAAATACGATGACTTAGGCAAGTATGTGGTGCAGGTTAATGATGCTTTTGGATATCAAACAAGTGCAACTTACAACAACCTTTTTGATAAAATAACCGAGAGTGTGGATATAACGGGCAATAAAGTAAGTTACTTTTATGATACTTTCGGAAGAACCACCAGAATAGTAGGGCCAAAACAACAGCCAGCATCTCCAACAAATGTTAACAACTACACCATCCGATTTACGTATCCAACCTTTAACACTTCGCAATTTCCGTTTGCATCTATCAATAATCCAGCTTATGCCATCACAGATCATTTTGATGAAGCAAATCCGTTAAACCCAATTCAAACCTATACTTTTATAGACGGTTTGATGCGACCCATTCAGGTTAAAAAGGACATTGAAATTGAAGGTAATGAAATGATGAGTGTTTCGGGCAGAACTACTTTTGACGATTTCGGAAGAGCAATTACGCAATATCACCCAACATTGGAGGCCAAAGACCCAGCAGTAAACAAAGTGTTAAACCAAAACCATGGTGGCAACCCATCTCAAACCTTTTTTGATGAATTAGACAGACCAGTAAAATCAATTGATCCGGTGGGTAGTATCACCGAAATGGAATACAGCTTAGAAAACGGTTGGTTAAAAACCAAAACCAAAACACAGCAAAATGCATCCGATTGGTTAGAGAACGAACAATATTTAGATATTAACGGTAGAGCATTAAAAACCATACAAATTGGAGACGAAGCTTTAGAAACTTCATTTAACTACAACAGCATAGGCGAATTGATAAGTTACACCGATGCAGCCAATTTAACCATAACCTACACTTACGATAACTTTGGCAGAAAGTTAACTGTTAATCATCCGGATGCAGGTTTGGTTACTAACGAATATCATATTGGTGGCAATTTGCTAAAAACACAAACACCAAATTTGGCAAGTAGTGGGGAGTTTATTCAATATACTTACGACTTCAACAGGTTGCAAGAAGTAGTTTATCCGTCACCAGATGGTGGATCTACTCCAAACATTGCCAACACCTCCTACCAATATGGTGCACCGGGAAGTGGCAATCAAACGGGGAGATTAGTTTATCAGCAAGATGCTACAGGTTGGCAATCATTTACTTACGGAAACTTAGGGGAAATGATTAACAATGTGCGTTATGTGATTAGCCCTTCAGCAGATTATAGTGATCAAATTTTTAATACCAAATATGATTACGATTCTTGGAACCGTGTAAGAAATATTGTTTATCCAGATAGCGAAAGAGTTCGTTATAGTTATGATAAGGGTGGAAATTTGTTTAGTGTGATAGGAAATCAGGTTTATGTTGATGGGATTTTCTATGATCATTTTGAACAAAGAACTTCTATTACCTATGGCAACGGCACCACAACCAACTACACCTACACCCCCGAGCTGCGAAGACTACAAAACCTGCAATTAGAGGTAAATGGCGGACAACTGCAAAATTTGAACTACGATTTTGATTACATTGGCAACATAACAAGCATCACTAACAATGCCAATCCGGTAAATCAAATAGGGGGCTATTATCAGCACAAATATAGTTATGATAAGTTTAATAGATTAAAAGTAGCTTCTGGTTATTTTGTTGGAGAGCAAACTCCAAATAACAACCACAATGCCAACTATGACTTAAAAATGGACTATAACCAAACGCATGGCATTTTAAATAAATGGCAAAATCATTATTTAGACAACAACATGCAACAGCAAAACACCTACAACAATGTTTATGCTTATGACAATGGCAATCATCAAGTAACATCTATCCTTAACCAAAACACAGGTGTTTCGCAGTATTTTGAATACGATGCCAACGGAAACATTTCGATGCATCAAAAAGAGCAAAATACACAATATTTTATATGGGATGAGGCAAACCGTTTACGTGTAGTGTATAGCCCAAGCAACATACAACACAGCATTTATGATGCTGGAGGCGAACGCATTATCAAAGCAGTTGGAGATGTTAGCAACATTTACCAAAATGGCCAATTAACTGACAGCAACGTGCAGTTTAACCAATTAGTGTTTTATCCGAATGGGCTAATGGTTTCAGATTTATCAGACAACACCTACACCAAGCACTATTATGCAGGCAGCCAACGCATAGCCGCAAGATTGCTTAGCGATGGTAATTACCAAAAAAATGCCACAAGAAACCAACAGCCCCCCAAACATTTAACAGCAGAAGCACTACAAAACAATTTGGTGCAATTGCTAAAGCAAGGCAAGCTTGCCATTAATTTAGTAGAAAACAACCCTAAAAATTTAGAGGAAACCACCGAAATAGAAAGGGGAGACACCAGAGTAAATGGTGAAGAACTTTACTTTTACCACCCAGACCATCTTGGTACTGCAACATTTTTAACAGATCATAAAGGGAATCCTTACCAGTTTTTCTTAAATTTGCCATTCGGTGAAACAATGGCCGAGCAACGTTCTTACACCGGCAACTTTAACAACCGCTGGAAATTTAATGGTAAAGAGTTAGACGAAGAAACAGGTTTGTATTACTACGGTGCACGCTTTTACAACCCAAGCACGAGTATTTGGTTGAGTGTTGACCCATTGGCGGAGAAATATCCGGGAATCTCGTCTTATGCTTATGTGGCTAATAATCCGATAAATGCTATTGATCCAGATGGGAGAGATATTGTGTATATAAATAAAAATGGTACTGAGGTCCATCGTATTAAAGATGATAAAGTATTTCAGACACATATTCAAACTACAAATAATGCTTCTGTTAATGATTTAAGTAAAGGTTGGAAAGAAGTTCCAATGCCTAATATTATACAAACAAGGACAGCATCAGGAGAAAATGTATCAGGTGCGTCTTATCAAGAGAATGATTATTTAATAGCCGCAAGAACAGGTTATTTTAATCAAGGGAAAGAAAATGGCACCTTAAAACTTTATACAGAGGGAGGTAATGCTATTCCTCAAGAAGCTATAAAGAATATGCCTGATTTAGATCCAACGTTAGTAAAAGCTATAGCTATACAAGAAAGTCATTCAGGAGTAACTGGAGTTACGGATATTATGCAATCAAATGTTAAGGGTGATTGGGCAGACTTTAAGTCTAACTATTCCTTGAAAAAAGGAGAAGGTGCGAGTGCTACAAATTCCTTGTTTGCAGGAATTAGAATACTTGCTACAAAAGGTTTTAAAGGAGGAGTAACCTATGATAGGCAAACGGGACAATCTACTTTTACATTTCAAGGCTGGGAAAGTGCAACAAAAGCATATAATGGTGGTGGTGTGAAAAATTATCAGCAGAATGTACAAACAATGGTAAATGAATCTATAAAACCAACACCTTTAGATTATTAAGCGATGAAGTATATTCTATATATCTTTTTGATAACTATCTGCTATAATTGCAAAGAGTTTACATCTGATAGTAAAAATGAGGATAAAAAAGACTTTAGATGTGGTCTTGAAGAACTCGTTTTAAAAGAGAGGAAGAAAGGGGAGATTTATTTTTTAAAAGAACCTATTAGTGATGATGGAGTTCTTGAATTTAAATTAGCTTACCTTGGAAATGTGCAAAGTAAAAAAATGGACTTAATGTTTTTACTTACTACGACTTATACTGGTTTATATCAAGACTCTAAACGCGCAAGTTCAAATATTGTTCTATACACAAATAATTTAGAAAGACTTGGACAGTATTATATCAGTGGTGATTTTCAAGAATTACCTATTATTGAAAACAACAATTTAATATTTACAAATAAATTAAATTACTGTAACCAAACGACTCAAATAAGTTTTAAAGACAGTATTCCTCAAGAAATTTTTATACACTGCAAAGAGGAAAATGGACAGATGTTTGGAGATGTTTATAGTTTTGAGAAAAGAAAAAAGAAAAAACAAAAGTAAAGCAAAAGCCACCAATTTAGGTGGCTTTTGTTATTTTAAAAACGCTTGTAGTTTACTTTTAGCAAGGTATGCATCGAGTAGAGAGAACACACATTCTTTGTCTTTTTCTGTGAGTTGGTCAATCTCTTGAAATCTTTTTAGCATAGTAGGGTCTTTTAGAAACTGGGCTTCTTTGGCTTCGCCAATCAAATAACCAACGGTAGTTCCGAGTTCATCGGCTAACCTTTTAACCACATCAATAGAGGGCTTCATCTCATCACGTTCATAACGTCCGATAACGGTATGCACACTGCCTATCAATTTAGCCAAATCCTGTTGCGAAAGGTTTTTGGCTTCCCTTGCTTCTCTTAATCTTTTACCGAAAGTAACCATAATTAAAACTTATAAGGTTAATAAATACCTTTATTCTAAAGGATATTGCAAATATATGAAACTGTTACGGTTAATTAAAATCGTCAAAATTTTGGTATATAAAACTCATTCGGTATCTTTGCACCGTAAACGGTTAATGAAACTTTTTAAAAAATATTTTCTATGGCAACAAGAAACAACAAACAGGTAAAGCTACAGCCCAAGCACAGGGCATTGGCGTGGGGCAACCAAAAAACAGTTCCGTGGCTGACGGTATCGGGTGTATGGCTTGAAGAACTTGGTTTTAACATCGGGGACACGGTACGCATCACTGCCCGTGAAAAGCTGTTGGTCATTGAGCCGGTAGAAGATGAAGCCAAAGAACAGGAGGACTATAAAACTGCTCTGCAGGAAGTGAAACAGACCCTTAAAAAACTTGCCAAATGAGCATAGAAGAAATCAAACAAAAACTCACGATGGCCAACGTACTGCATTACTATGGCTTAAAAACGGACAAGCAAAGTAGAATAAACTGCCCATTCCACGAGGACAAAACCCCGAGTATGCAGGTGTATTATAAAACGCAGACGGCATACTGTTTTAGTTCCAATTGCAAAACCCACGGCAAGAGTATGGACGTGATAGATTTTGTTATGCACAAAGAGAACTCAACCAAAGCTGAAGCGATTAACAAGTGTAAAGAAATATTAGGCTATCAGAAACCCGACAGCAAAGAACGCTACCAACCCGACTTAACAAAAAGCCAAACCGAGGAACGAGGTTCGCGAACACCTTTAAATCAAATTAAACTAAGCCGTGAGCAATTCCTGGCCAATATGTTCCAGTATTTTAAAAATGCGGTACACAACTCCAAACCCGCAAAAACCTATCTCGAAAGCAGAAGCCTGGACTTTAAAAAAATAGAAATCGGTTACAATGCGGGGCAGTTCCACCACGGGGCAAGGAAAGATGAAAATGTAATCGCTCAATGTTTGGAATATGGTTTACTGATTGATAAAGGTATTACAGGCAGAACAGGAGAAAAAGCCTACGGAGTTTTTGGCAAATGGTGCATCTGTTTTGCACTCAAAAACAAAGACAATGAAATCATAGGTTTATACTTCCGCAGTACCTTAAACGATAAGGAGAGCAAACATTTTTACCTAAAGAACCGCAAAGGCTTATATCCAAATTACCCCAATCCCAACACTAAAAAACTAATCCTAACGGAAAGCATTATTGACGGAGCAAGTTTGTTACAGATAGAAGCCATTACAAAAGAATACGAAATATTAAGCTGTTACGGAACAAACGGACTGACCGAAGAACATACCGAGGCGGTAAGCCAATTAAAGCAGTTGGAAGAAATCATTTTCTTTTTTGACAATGATACAGCAGGAAAAGAAGCGGTCAAGAAATACGGTGCAATGCTCAAAGCGGAATATCCAAAGTTAAAGCTAACCACAGCAGAACCGATAAGCAAAGACATCAACGAAACGTTGCAGGGACACGATGAAAGTGTATTTATTGAACTCTTAAACAACAGAACGGAGTTAAATTTTTCTTTTTCAATTGAAGATAAAAAAGCAGAGAAACCCAAAGAACCAAGCACAGCAACAGGCAACAGCATAGATTTTTTAAAGCGAAAACATTTACTGAAGAACCTGAATACCGAAATCGGAAAAGCGGGAATAGTAGGCGAAGAAAACAGCCGAATGTTACTGTTTTTAATCATCATCAGTTATTTAAATAGAAATCCTTTACACGCATTGGTACAGGGAAGTAGCGGAAGCGGAAAGACCCACATTATAAGTAGAATAGCCGATTTAATGCCACAGGAAGACGTATTGCGTTTTACAAGAATAACCGAGAGTAGTTTATACAACTGGGGCGAGTTCGACCTGTTCCAAAAGGTTGTAATCATCGAGGATCTGGACGGACTGAAAGAAGATGCTTTGTACGCACTCCGTGAATTTATATCCAACCAAGTATTGCGAAGCTCTGTAACCATCAAGGACAAAAAAGGGAATAATAAGAGCAGTCATAAAATCGTAAAAGGTCAATTTAGTTCTTTGTCAGCCACTACCAAAGGAGAAACGTATGAAGATAATATGTCCCGAAGTTTTTTGATTGCTGTAGATGAAAGCAAAGCCCAGACACAGAGAATTATCGAGTATCAGAACAAACGAAATGCCGGAGAAATCAATCCGGAAGAAAGCCAAAGAACAATCCATTTTATACAACAGTTGGTAAGGAACTTAAAGCATTACGAAGTAATCAATCCGTATGCAACAAAACTGCATCTTCCCGAAAAGGTACATAAAGTAAGACGGCTCAATGAAATGTACCAAGCGGTTATTAAACAAGTAACGTTCCTGAACCAATACCAAAGAAAGCTCACAAAGGACAATCAGCTCATCACGGAAATCGAGGACATCGAACAGGCAACGGAAATCCTTTTTGAAAGCATTGTATTAAAGGTTGATGAACTGGACGGCTCACTAAGACAGTTCTTTGAACGGTTGAAAAAGTACGTCAAGAACGAGAACCAAGACTTTATTTTAAGGGATATAAGACAGCATCTGAACATCAGCAAGACACAAATATTTAGATACGTCCAAACGCTTACAGAACTTGAATACATCAAACAAAATGGAGGCTATGCCAACAAAGGAATAAAGTACAAAATCAGCTATTGGGACAATTACCAGAAGTTGAGAGCCGAGATAAAAGACTTCCTAATGTTGCAGATACAAAAGCTGAAAACAGAAAACAACATTGCACCCTCAAAGCCCAAGAACAAGACACTAAGTATGATAGTGAATGAAAGTGTTTGAAACGCTACGGAACACTAAAGGAACGCTAAAAACGATAATCATTCTTACTTAAACTATTGATAAACAGTATATAAAAGCAATAAAAAAAGTTAGTGTTCCAAAATCCAAAAGAAAGAGCAAGCAAAAGCATCATAAAGGTTAAAAACGTCATAGTATGGCATTACCGAGCAGGCATATTATTTACAACGAACTGTATCAGAAAGAAAGCAAAGAATATAAGGAATACCTTTTGTTATTAGGCTATGCAAATGAAACCTGCCAATCAAGATATTTATATCTGAAGGAATTTTTTAGCCACTTGGAGGAAATCGGGATTTATCAGTTGCATCACATTACAGCCGTAGAAATCGCCAACTTTTACGAGTATGTACAAAACAGGAAAAGCACCAGGACCAAAGAAACCTTAAAGCAGAAAACCGTTTACGACATAATGCGGTGCGTACAAATGTATTTAGGTTATGCGTTGCACTTGGGTAAAATCAAAATCAATCCTGCATCACACCTGAAATTTAATTATCCTGATGAAGAAGTAAACCGTATCATTTTTAGCCAGGAACAAATCAAAGAACTTTACCAAGCAACAGAAACAGAACAGGAAAAAGCGATATTAAATATTGCCTATGGTTGTGGGTTGCGGGTCAATGAAGTCAGCCAACTGAACAAAGAAGATTTACGGTTAACGGAAAACCTTGTAATCGTCCAGAAAGGAAAGAACAGCAAAAGAAGATTAGTGCCAGTCAATGACACAATCAGCAACGAATTAAGGGCGTTTTTAGAGCTACAGGAAGAACAAAAAAGCAAAGCAGTATTCTATAACAGCAAAGGCGGAAGAATGCAGGAATGGACGTTAAACAAGCTATTGAAGAAAATTATCAAACGTACAGATTTTGGAAAGGAATTTACACAGGAAGAACTAAACAAAATCGGAATACACAGTTTACGCCACTCAATCGCAACACATCTATTAGAAAACGGAATGCCGTTGGAACAAGTACAATTATTTTTAGGACACAGCCATATCGAGAGCACAGAAATTTATACACACATCAATCAAAACCAAATCAATGAACTTATGCAATGACACTTAAACAATACTTGCAAAAAAAGTACAGCAAAAGCACCTTAAACAGCAATCTGTACAACATCAGAAGATTTACGGACTACTACGATAAAAGAGCCGAAAAAGCCACTTACAAAGACATTTTAAACTATATCGAATACCTACGAAAGAACTACGATTTACATCCCAAAACCTTACGGCATTGCTTGTATGGCGTAAAAATATACTTCAATTATTTATTGGAAATCGGAAAGAGAAAAGACCATCCTTGCAGTGAATTATACTTAAAAGACAAGATAAACAGACAAATCCCGGTTGATAATCTGTACAGTCCGGAAACCTTGGAAAACTTCTTTGAAAGCTACCAAATCAAACGAAAAAAGCATCTTGAAACCCGGAATAAAATCATCATCAGTTTACTTATTTACCAAGCCTTGACAGTTAATGAAATCGCAGAACTGGAAGTGCATCACATCAATCTGGACAGAGCGGAAATATTTATCAAAGGAAGCAAAGAAACCTCGTCAAAAAGTCCGAAAAGCAGGACATTGCCATTACAGGCAAAACAGATCCTTTTGTTTTACAAATATCTTGAAAAAAACAGAAATAATTTACTGAAATACAATCTTAAAAATACGGAAGAACAAGCCTTTATTTTAGGGCAGTACGGAGAAAAGATAAACCCACACGGAATAAGCAGAATAATCAACGAGAACCGCAAGGAAAGCGAGCAAATCCAACCAATGAAAATAAGACAAAGTGTAATCGCCAATCTTCTGAAAAAGGAAAACGATACAAGGATAGTCCAGGTTTTTAGCGGACATAAACGAGCCAGTACAACCGTACAATACAAACAATCGGAACTGGAACAATTACAGAATGCAATCAACAACTATCATCCAATAAGATAGGAAGTTGAGCATAGCGAAATCCCGAGAACGAAGAGAATCGGGATGAATAAAAAATAAATCTTCCCTTTTTACCTGATGATTTAATGACCCGCCCGCCAACGCACAGGCACGGCTTGGTCAGTGCCCACCGCACAAGTCCAACGCTCTCACTGCCTTTGTGGTGTTGCAGTCAGTTTTTTATGTCACGATTTTTGTACCCACCGCACTTGCAGCACATTGTTTTTTTCAGTTGAAAATATTATTGAATTTTAAGCGGACAACTGAAAAAAAACAAAGAGCTGCACCCACCGCACAAGACAAAAAATCCCGCCATAAAAAACTGCCTGAAGCTAAGTTACATAATGTGGTCTTATAGTACTTTTTCTCCCACGCTTATGCGAGCATCCCAACGCTAAAAAGTACTATAAGCACATTATGTAAAATAGCCAACACCACAGGCAAGAACGGCAAAACAGCCCCAAAGCCGCTTCGCTGTTTTGCCGTTCTTGCAGCCGTGCCTTTTGCCCACGCTCCCCACCCGAAGAAAGCGGTATCAGGTAAAAAGGGAAGATTTATTTTTTAGCGAAACCGCCCACTAACGCCCTGCGGTTGTTTGCTCATTTTTTCAGAAGATTGCCTAAGAAGTTGTTTTTCAATTGAAAATTAGGGAAAGGCAATCTTCTAAAAAAATCGAGCCTGAATTTTTTTTCAATTGAAAAAGAAAAATTTACTATTTTTGAAAAGAGAAAGACGTTCTTTGATTGTGGGGAAACCCTCGCGTGAGGCAAAAGTGGTGCAGATGTGGTTAAGTGTTGACCCATTGGCGGAGAAATATCCGGGAATCTCGTCTTATGCTTATGTGGCTAATAATCCGATAAATGCTATTGATCCAGATGGGAGAGATATTGTGTATATAAATAAAAATGGTACTGAGGTCCATCGTATTAAAGATGATAAAGTATTTCAGACACATATTCAAACTACAAATAATGCTTCTGTTAATGATTTAAGTAAAGGTTGGAAAGAAGTTCCAATGCCTAATATTATACAAACAAGGACAGCATCAGGAGAAAATGTATCAGGTGCGTCTTATCAAGAGAATGATTATTTAATAGCCGCAAGAACAGGTTATTTTAATCAAGGGAAAGAAAATGGCACCTTAAAACTTTATACAGAGGGAGGTAATGCTATTCCTCAAGAAGCTATAAAGAATATGCCTGATTTAGATCCAACGTTAGTAAAAGCTATAGCTATACAAGAAAGTCATTCAGGAGTAACTGGAGTTACGGATATTATGCAATCAAATGTTAAGGGTGATTGGGCAGACTTTAAGTCTAACTATTCCTTGAAAAAAGGAGAAGGTGCGAGTGCTACAAATTCCTTGTTTGCAGGAATTAGAATACTTGCTACAAAAGGTTTTAAAGGAGGAGTAACCTATGATAGGCAAACGGGACAATCTACTTTTACATTTCAAGGCTGGGAAAGTGCAACAAAAGCATATAATGGTGGTGGTGTGAAAAATTATCAGCAGAATGTACAAACAATGGTAAATGAATCTATAAAACCAACACCTTTAGATTATTAAGCGATGAAGTATATTCTATATATCTTTTTGATAACTATCTGCTATAATTGCAAAGAGTTTACATCTGATAGTAAAAATGAGGATAAAAAAGACTTTAGATGTGGTCTTGAAGAACTCGTTTTAAAAGAGAGGAAGAAAGGGGAGATTTATTTTTTAAAAGAACCTATTAGTGATGATGGAGTTCTTGAATTTAAATTAGCTTACCTTGGAAATGTGCAAAGTAAAAAAATGGACTTAATGTTTTTACTTACTACGACTTATACTGGTTTATATCAAGACTCTAAACGCGCAAGTTCAAATATTGTTCTATACACAAATAATTTAGAAAGACTTGGACAGTATTATATCAGTGGTGATTTTCAAGAATTACCTATTATTGAAAACAACAATTTAATATTTACAAATAAATTAAATTACTGTAACCAAACGACTCAAATAAGTTTTAAAGACAGTATTCCTCAAGAAATTTTTATACACTGCAAAGAGGAAAATGGACAGATGTTTGGAGATGTTTATAGTTTTGAGAAAAGAAAAAAGAAAAAACAAAAGTAAAGCAAAAGCCACCAATTTAGGTGGCTTTTGTTATTTTAAAAACGCTTGTAGTTTACTTTTAGCAAGGTATGCATCGAGTAGAGAGAACACACATTCTTTGTCTTTTTCTGTGAGTTGGTCAATCTCTTGAAATCTTTTTAGCATAGTAGGGTCTTTTAGAAACTGGGCTTCTTTGGCTTCGCCAATCAAATAACCAACGGTAGTTCCGAGTTCATCGGCTAACCTTTTAACCACATCAATAGAGGGCTTCATCTCATCACGTTCATAACGTCCGATAACGGTATGCACACTGCCTATCAATTTAGCCAAATCCTGTTGCGAAAGGTTTTTGGCTTCCCTTGCTTCTCTTAATCTTTTACCGAAAGTAACCATAATTAAAACTTATAAGGTTAATAAATACCTTTATTCTAAAGGATATTGCAAATATATGAAACTGTTACGGTTAATTAAAATCGTCAAAATTTTGGTATATAAAACTCATTCGGTATCTTTGCACCGTAAACGGTTAATGAAACTTTTTAAAAAATATTTTCTATGGCAACAAGAAACAACAAACAGGTAAAGCTACAGCCCAAGCACAGGGCATTGGCGTGGGGCAACCAAAAAACAGTTCCGTGGCTGACGGTATCGGGTGTATGGCTTGAAGAACTTGGTTTTAACATCGGGGACACGGTACGCATCACTGCCCGTGAAAAGCTGTTGGTCATTGAGCCGGTAGAAGATGAAGCCAAAGAACAGGAGGACTATAAAACTGCTCTGCAGGAAGTGAAACAGACCCTTAAAAAACTTGCCAAATGAGCATAGAAGAAATCAAACAAAAACTCACGATGGCCAACGTACTGCATTACTATGGCTTAAAAACGGACAAGCAAAGTAGAATAAACTGCCCATTCCACGAGGACAAAACCCCGAGTATGCAGGTGTATTATAAAACGCAGACGGCATACTGTTTTAGTTCCAATTGCAAAACCCACGGCAAGAGTATGGACGTGATAGATTTTGTTATGCACAAAGAGAACTCAACCAAAGCTGAAGCGATTAACAAGTGTAAAGAAATATTAGGCTATCAGAAACCCGACAGCAAAGAACGCTACCAACCCGACTTAACAAAAAGCCAAACCGAGGAACGAGGTTCGCGAACACCTTTAAATCAAATTAAACTAAGCCGTGAGCAATTCCTGGCCAATATGTTCCAGTATTTTAAAAATGCGGTACACAACTCCAAACCCGCAAAAACCTATCTCGAAAGCAGAAGCCTGGACTTTAAAAAAATAGAAATCGGTTACAATGCGGGGCAGTTCCACCACGGGGCAAGGAAAGATGAAAATGTAATCGCTCAATGTTTGGAATATGGTTTACTGATTGATAAAGGTATTACAGGCAGAACAGGAGAAAAAGCCTACGGAGTTTTTGGCAAATGGTGCATCTGTTTTGCACTCAAAAACAAAGACAATGAAATCATAGGTTTATACTTCCGCAGTACCTTAAACGATAAGGAGAGCAAACATTTTTACCTAAAGAACCGCAAAGGCTTATATCCAAATTACCCCAATCCCAACACTAAAAAACTAATCCTAACGGAAAGCATTATTGACGGAGCAAGTTTGTTACAGATAGAAGCCATTACAAAAGAATACGAAATATTAAGCTGTTACGGAACAAACGGACTGACCGAAGAACATACCGAGGCGGTAAGCCAATTAAAGCAGTTGGAAGAAATCATTTTCTTTTTTGACAATGATACAGCAGGAAAAGAAGCGGTCAAGAAATACGGTGCAATGCTCAAAGCGGAATATCCAAAGTTAAAGCTAACCACAGCAGAACCGATAAGCAAAGACATCAACGAAACGTTGCAGGGACACGATGAAAGTGTATTTATTGAACTCTTAAACAACAGAACGGAGTTAAATTTTTCTTTTTCAATTGAAGATAAAAAAGCAGAGAAACCCAAAGAACCAAGCACAGCAACAGGCAACAGCATAGATTTTTTAAAGCGAAAACATTTACTGAAGAACCTGAATACCGAAATCGGAAAAGCGGGAATAGTAGGCGAAGAAAACAGCCGAATGTTACTGTTTTTAATCATCATCAGTTATTTAAATAGAAATCCTTTACACGCATTGGTACAGGGAAGTAGCGGAAGCGGAAAGACCCACATTATAAGTAGAATAGCCGATTTAATGCCACAGGAAGACGTATTGCGTTTTACAAGAATAACCGAGAGTAGTTTATACAACTGGGGCGAGTTCGACCTGTTCCAAAAGGTTGTAATCATCGAGGATCTGGACGGACTGAAAGAAGATGCTTTGTACGCACTCCGTGAATTTATATCCAACCAAGTATTGCGAAGCTCTGTAACCATCAAGGACAAAAAAGGGAATAATAAGAGCAGTCATAAAATCGTAAAAGGTCAATTTAGTTCTTTGTCAGCCACTACCAAAGGAGAAACGTATGAAGATAATATGTCCCGAAGTTTTTTGATTGCTGTAGATGAAAGCAAAGCCCAGACACAGAGAATTATCGAGTATCAGAACAAACGAAATGCCGGAGAAATCAATCCGGAAGAAAGCCAAAGAACAATCCATTTTATACAACAGTTGGTAAGGAACTTAAAGCATTACGAAGTAATCAATCCGTATGCAACAAAACTGCATCTTCCCGAAAAGGTACATAAAGTAAGACGGCTCAATGAAATGTACCAAGCGGTTATTAAACAAGTAACGTTCCTGAACCAATACCAAAGAAAGCTCACAAAGGACAATCAGCTCATCACGGAAATCGAGGACATCGAACAGGCAACGGAAATCCTTTTTGAAAGCATTGTATTAAAGGTTGATGAACTGGACGGCTCACTAAGACAGTTCTTTGAACGGTTGAAAAAGTACGTCAAGAACGAGAACCAAGACTTTATTTTAAGGGATATAAGACAGCATCTGAACATCAGCAAGACACAAATATTTAGATACGTCCAAACGCTTACAGAACTTGAATACATCAAACAAAATGGAGGCTATGCCAACAAAGGAATAAAGTACAAAATCAGCTATTGGGACAATTACCAGAAGTTGAGAGCCGAGATAAAAGACTTCCTAATGTTGCAGATACAAAAGCTGAAAACAGAAAACAACATTGCACCCTCAAAGCCCAAGAACAAGACACTAAGTATGATAGTGAATGAAAGTGTTTGAAACGCTACGGAACACTAAAGGAACGCTAAAAACGATAATCATTCTTACTTAAACTATTGATAAACAGTATATAAAAGCAATAAAAAAAGTTAGTGTTCCAAAATCCAAAAGAAAGAGCAAGCAAAAGCATCATAAAGGTTAAAAACGTCATAGTATGGCATTACCGAGCAGGCATATTATTTACAACGAACTGTATCAGAAAGAAAGCAAAGAATATAAGGAATACCTTTTGTTATTAGGCTATGCAAATGAAACCTGCCAATCAAGATATTTATATCTGAAGGAATTTTTTAGCCACTTGGAGGAAATCGGGATTTATCAGTTGCATCACATTACAGCCGTAGAAATCGCCAACTTTTACGAGTATGTACAAAACAGGAAAAGCACCAGGACCAAAGAAACCTTAAAGCAGAAAACCGTTTACGACATAATGCGGTGCGTACAAATGTATTTAGGTTATGCGTTGCACTTGGGTAAAATCAAAATCAATCCTGCATCACACCTGAAATTTAATTATCCTGATGAAGAAGTAAACCGTATCATTTTTAGCCAGGAACAAATCAAAGAACTTTACCAAGCAACAGAAACAGAACAGGAAAAAGCGATATTAAATATTGCCTATGGTTGTGGGTTGCGGGTCAATGAAGTCAGCCAACTGAACAAAGAAGATTTACGGTTAACGGAAAACCTTGTAATCGTCCAGAAAGGAAAGAACAGCAAAAGAAGATTAGTGCCAGTCAATGACACAATCAGCAACGAATTAAGGGCGTTTTTAGAGCTACAGGAAGAACAAAAAAGCAAAGCAGTATTCTATAACAGCAAAGGCGGAAGAATGCAGGAATGGACGTTAAACAAGCTATTGAAGAAAATTATCAAACGTACAGATTTTGGAAAGGAATTTACACAGGAAGAACTAAACAAAATCGGAATACACAGTTTACGCCACTCAATCGCAACACATCTATTAGAAAACGGAATGCCGTTGGAACAAGTACAATTATTTTTAGGACACAGCCATATCGAGAGCACAGAAATTTATACACACATCAATCAAAACCAAATCAATGAACTTATGCAATGACACTTAAACAATACTTGCAAAAAAAGTACAGCAAAAGCACCTTAAACAGCAATCTGTACAACATCAGAAGATTTACGGACTACTACGATAAAAGAGCCGAAAAAGCCACTTACAAAGACATTTTAAACTATATCGAATACCTACGAAAGAACTACGATTTACATCCCAAAACCTTACGGCATTGCTTGTATGGCGTAAAAATATACTTCAATTATTTATTGGAAATCGGAAAGAGAAAAGACCATCCTTGCAGTGAATTATACTTAAAAGACAAGATAAACAGACAAATCCCGGTTGATAATCTGTACAGTCCGGAAACCTTGGAAAACTTCTTTGAAAGCTACCAAATCAAACGAAAAAAGCATCTTGAAACCCGGAATAAAATCATCATCAGTTTACTTATTTACCAAGCCTTGACAGTTAATGAAATCGCAGAACTGGAAGTGCATCACATCAATCTGGACAGAGCGGAAATATTTATCAAAGGAAGCAAAGAAACCTCGTCAAAAAGTCCGAAAAGCAGGACATTGCCATTACAGGCAAAACAGATCCTTTTGTTTTACAAATATCTTGAAAAAAACAGAAATAATTTACTGAAATACAATCTTAAAAATACGGAAGAACAAGCCTTTATTTTAGGGCAGTACGGAGAAAAGATAAACCCACACGGAATAAGCAGAATAATCAACGAGAACCGCAAGGAAAGCGAGCAAATCCAACCAATGAAAATAAGACAAAGTGTAATCGCCAATCTTCTGAAAAAGGAAAACGATACAAGGATAGTCCAGGTTTTTAGCGGACATAAACGAGCCAGTACAACCGTACAATACAAACAATCGGAACTGGAACAATTACAGAATGCAATCAACAACTATCATCCAATAAGATAGGAAGTTGAGCATAGCGAAATCCCGAGAACGAAGAGAATCGGGATGAATAAAAAATAAATCTTCCCTTTTTACCTGATGATTTAATGACCCGCCCGCCAACGCACAGGCACGGCTTGGTCAGTGCCCACCGCACAAGTCCAACGCTCTCACTGCCTTTGTGGTGTTGCAGTCAGTTTTTTATGTCACGATTTTTGTACCCACCGCACTTGCAGCACATTGTTTTTTTCAGTTGAAAATATTATTGAATTTTAAGCGGACAACTGAAAAAAAACAAAGAGCTGCACCCACCGCACAAGACAAAAAATCCCGCCATAAAAAACTGCCTGAAGCTAAGTTACATAATGTGGTCTTATAGTACTTTTTCTCCCACGCTTATGCGAGCATCCCAACGCTAAAAAGTACTATAAGCACATTATGTAAAATAGCCAACACCACAGGCAAGAACGGCAAAACAGCCCCAAAGCCGCTTCGCTGTTTTGCCGTTCTTGCAGCCGTGCCTTTTGCCCACGCTCCCCACCCGAAGAAAGCGGTATCAGGTAAAAAGGGAAGATTTATTTTTTAGCGAAACCGCCCACTAACGCCCTGCGGTTGTTTGCTCATTTTTTCAGAAGATTGCCTAAGAAGTTGTTTTTCAATTGAAAATTAGGGAAAGGCAATCTTCTAAAAAAATCGAGCCTGAATTTTTTTTCAATTGAAAAAGAAAAATTTACTATTTTTGAAAAGAGAAAGACGTTCTTTGATTGTGGGGAAACCCTCGCGTGAGGCAAAAGTGGTGCAGATGTGGTTAAGTGTGGATCCGTTGGCGGAGGTATATCCTACAATATCTCCATATGCGTATGTGGCTAATAATCCAATTGCTTTTGTCGACCCAGATGGAAAAAGAATTAAGCCATGGAAAACTACATATAGTTTTTTTGGAATAAAGTGGACGATTTATCATGGGTTAACTGATATAAACAATGCAGATAAAAAATTTGATAAATCATATTCATCATTAATGAAAAGTTCTAATGTTTTTAGAACAGCTATTGCAAGACTTAAAAAATCAAATAGGGATTATGAATTCAGAACTATCTACAAAAAATCAGGTTCTACCGAAAATAGAGGTAAATATGGTTCTTTTAATCCAGATGATAATTCAATTAATTTTGTTGTTGATTTAAGTTCTTCTGATGCATATACAGGAAGAAAGTCAACTGTTTTTGAGGAAGTGTTTCATGCAGCTCAAATAGATTATTTAAAAGACAAAAAGGAATCAAAATCTATGCTTGCAATAGAAGTTGAAGCAAAGTTAGCAAAAAGCATTGAAGGCCTTTCAGGTCATCCTTATGAAACTCTCAATGTAGATGCTTCAATTATTGACAAGATAAAAAATAAAATGATATTGTCTGCAAACGAATTGAGTATATTGACTACAGAAATAGATGAACTTAGTAGAAGGGTAGCAAAACAATACGAACTTGATCCAATGGATTTTTATGGTGGAGATGATTTGAAATATATAGAGAGTATATATGGTCAAAAATTGACTAATCAGCAAGAATCAATTACTATTACTTACAAAAAAGACTGATAAACCATGAGATATGTTTTGAAATTAATATTCTTTTTATTATACGTTTATGTGTTTACTTTGTCTTGTAAAAAAGATGATAGCAATATAGATACTCAATGTTTAAAAGCAAAAAGTTTAATTGATTATTATTCAAGAAACGATAACACTATCATTCCATTTTTAGATTATAATAATGAAAATGCGACAGAATATTTTGTTTTTAAAAAATATAATCTTGTCAGTTCTGTACATTATGAATATATTACATCTGATTCTTGTGCAAAGTTAAGAGTAAATGAAATTTTAAATAAAAGATATGGTAATAATCTTTTAAATATCAAGAAATCAATAGATTCGTTTAATATGTTAAAAGAATATTCTTTGGTTGTTAAAAATTATGATGGTATCTTACATGATAAAGGTTATGTTAGATGTAAGCCTATGGATGGTACATTCAAGAGCAAATTGTTAGAGAAGGTAAAAGAAAAAGACTCTACATTTCGTATTAATAGCTTTTGGATAGTTATAGATAAAGATGGCAATATTAAAGATATTGAGAGGTATATTAAACATTCTGATGAAATTGACAGTTTTGTTATAAAAAACCTTAAAAATTATAAATGGACTAAACCTATGATTAAGATACATAAAAATGATGAAAACGAAGTTTATGTTGAAGCAAGAACAATATTTGTTTTAAAAAATGAAAAAGAATTTGATAAATTGCTAGGCTCTCCGAAGTCTCCTGACTTCGGAGCAAAATAAACCAACAATCCAACCTTAACAGTTGGTTTTGTTGTTTTATAGAGAGGCAATATTTTTCAGTTTAACATATTTAATATACCCATCTAAGGAGAGTAAAATATGGCATTTAACTTCATCCGTTACCGCACAGCCCAAGCAAAACGAACAGCAAAAAGTAATCTTTCGGGTGTTAATAGCTTCTACACCGCAAAGCTTGTCGATAGCTATTGGAAACTGACTTCGGAGTGTTATTAAAAAGATGAGTTTTTTTGTAAATTTGAATAAAAGATAAATATCTTAAAACTTAAAAAATAACACGAAGTCTGGAGACTTTGCATAACGGGTTTTGAAAAATATCCGATGTTTCAGTTTTTAAGTACCGGTCAATGGTTGAGCGTTCCTTTTATTATAATTGGCGTATATTTAATTTGGAACTCCTCCAAAAGCAAAAGAGAAGTTGCCTAATTGGCAACTTCTAAGCTAAAACGTAACGTTTAAAATTTGAAGATATCTTTCCAAACATTCTTTTTCTGTTTGGGCTATGAGCATTAAAAAGTCTTCTTTGCTATTTTCGGTTTGACATTTTTCTAATGCTTTATAGTACTTTAAACGAGAAGCATGTTCGCCTTTGAGGTTTGCAATCACATAGCCATGTTGCATCAAAATCAAATTCATCAGCAATCGAGAGGTTCTTCCGTTACCATCTACAAAAGGATAAATGCTCACCAATCTTTGGTGCATTTCAGCAGCCAAAATTACTGGATGTATGGTGCGATAATTGGCATGGTACCACAACATCAATTCTTCCATTTCCTTTGCTACCAAGTAGGGTGCAGGAGGTACATGATTGCTTCCGGAAATCATCACTTGTACTTTGCGGTATTTTCCAGCTTCATGTGGAAGAATACCTCTTAATACCAATTGATGTATTTGCAAGATGTCCCTTTCCTTAAGTACATAATTTGAAGATACCAAATCTTTGACGTATCCAATGGCATCTTGGTGATTGATGGCTTCCAAATGTTCACGCATACTTTTTCCGGAAATAGTCATTCCTTCGTTAATTACCAAATCGGTTTCTCTTAAAGTAAGTGTATTTCCTTCAATTTTATTGCTTTCAAACGTGTATTCTAATTCTAGGGCTTCATGAATTTTAAAGCTATCTAAGTTTCTGTGATGGTTTAAAATTTCTTTGAGTGCATCAATTTGTGTAAGAATGCTTTCTAAATCAGCAGATAGCTTTTCTCTTCTAAAGGAACCATAAAATAAAATTTCTTCTTGCACTTGTTGTAAAGCCTCTATTGCAAAATGATCGTAAGATATATTTTGCATAATCTGACTTTTAAGCCAAGCTACATATAAAATACCAAAATCAATATCTAGTAAATTGGATAATTGATGTATTTGCTCTTTGGTAGGAATGCGTTCGTTGTTTTCGAATTTACTTACCAATGAAGCATCAACTCCCATATCAAAAGCCAAATCTTTAGCTTTGATTTTTTTTGATATTCTTGCTTGTTTGATTAATTCAAAAACTTTCATTTTAAATTTACATTTAGTGTCATGACAAATTTAGTCATTTTTTATGAGATTCCAAAAAAAAGATCCAAAAAGGATCTTCTTAATTTATTTAAAAGAAAATATTTATTGAAGATAAACCTTTAATGCCTCTTCCATAATTTTTACAGCTTTTACCAAATCTTCTTTTTTCAAAACGTATGCAATTCTCACTTCATTGCTTCCAAAGCCTTTGGAAGAATAAAATCCGGCAGCAGGGGCAACCATAGTGGTTTCACCTTGATAATCATAACTTTCTAAAAGCCATTGTGCAAAATGGTCGGCATCTTTTACAGGTAATTGAGCCATACAATAAAAAGCACCTTTTGGCTGTGCCACTTTTACACCGGGTATTTGTTCTAATGCTGTAACTAATGCATCTCTTCGTTCTTTATATTCTTTGTTTACTTCTGTAAAATAAGATGCAGGAGTATCTAATGCTGCTTCACTTGCAACTTGCTCTAGAGTTGGCGGACTCAATCTTGCTTGAGCATATTTTAATACAGTTTGTATAACCTCTTTATTTTTAGAAACCACACAACCAATTCTTGCGCCACACATGCTGTATCTTTTAGAAACAGAGTCAATCATAATGGCATGATCAGCCAGTTCTGGAAAGGATAAAACAGAATAATGTTTTACTTCAGAGTCGTAAATAAACTCTCTGTAAACTTCATCTGCAATTAAAAATAAGTCGTGTTTAAGTACCAATGCTGCCAATTGCTCCATTTCTTCTTTACTGTAAACATAACCAGTTGGATTCCCTGGATTGCAAATTAAAATTGCTTTGGTTTTATTGGTGATTAGTTTTTCAAAATCAGCAATAGGAGGCAAGGCAAAATTTTGTTCGATAGTTGAAACTACTGGAACTACTTTTACACCTGAAGCAATGGCAAAACCATTATAATTCGCATAAAAAGGTTCTGGGATAATGATTTCATCACCAGCATCTAAAGTGCTTCCCAAAGCAAAAAGTAATGCTTCTGAACCACCTGTAGTTACAATAATATCAGCACTTGAAACAGGCAAACCAATGTTTTGGTAAGAACTAGCTAATTTATTTCTATAGCTTTCAAAACCTGCAGAATGACTGTACTCCAACACTAGTAAATCAAAGTTTTTTACTGCTTTTAAAGCAGATTCAGGAGATGCAATATCTGGTTGACCAATGTTTAAATGGTATACTTTGGTACCTCTTTTTTTAGCAGCTTCTGCATATGGAACCAATTTTCGGATAGGTGATTCTGGCATTAAAGCCCCTTTTTGAGATATCGTAGGCATAATTTTTAGTTTTGAAGGTGCAAAAATGCAACTTTTATATCACTTTAACAATGTAGTTGAATCGCTTTAACTAAATTTATAGAGATGAGAAAAAGCATTGCCTTCTGGTTTATTTTTTGTGCCTATTGGCTGATGGCTCAAGATGGTTTTGTGTTTTCTGGAAAAAAGTCAAAAATTACAATCCCAATAGAATTTGTAAACAACCTAATCATAGTCCCGTTGGAGTTAAACGGTTACAAAATGAATTTTTTATTAGATACCGGAGTAGAAGAGTCCATTTTATTTAGCATAGAGCAATACGAAAGTGTTTTGTTTGACGATTTAAAACCCATTAAATTAAAAGGTTTAGGTGGAGGGGAACCTGTAGATGCCTTTAAAAGTAATGGAAACAAATTAAAAATTACCAACCATTTTTTAGATAATAACCACACAGTTTATGTAATTCTAAATCAAGAGATAAATATTTCACCTAGAGTTGGAGTTCCAGTTAATGGTATTATTGGCTATCACTTTTTTAAGAATTACCTGGTTGAAATTGATTACATCCAAAAACGAATCATTGTTTGGAGAGATAATAAAGTATCTAAAAATAAATTAAAAAATTACCAAGTATTAAATTTAGAAATGGTAAAAAACAAACCATTTTTACAATCAAAAGTTTGGATTGAAAAGGATACTATCTCCGGTAGATTATTATTAGACACCGGAAATAGTGATGCATTTTGGTTGTTTGAAAGTCAATTTAAAATGGATGTTTCTAAGCCTCATTTGGTTGATTTTTTGGGTAAGGGATTCAATGGAGATGTATTTGGCAAAAGAACTCGTTTAGACCATTTAAAAATAGGAGATATTACGATACCTAAACCAATTGTTTCATTTCCGGATTCGTTATCTATCAAAAATGTTTGGAGTGATAATAACAGAATAGGTTCTATTGGATCTGAGTTTTTAAAGCGAAATCATTGTATTTGGGATTACTCCAAAAAAAAACTTTACTTAAAGCCAAATAAATGGATACAAGAAAATTATGAACACAATTTATCAGGAATAGAGGTATCGCATTCAGGAATGCAATGGAAGTCGGAAGCAATAACCATGTATCAAAAAAACACCAATAGTTCCGTAGTTTCTGCTTTACCCAGTGTTTTTTATAAAGTAGTTTTAAAACCAGTATATAACATCACTCAAGTGATTCCAACTTCTGAGGCTTATCAAAAAGGATTGAGAAGTGGTGACATTTTAATTAGTATTCAAAATAAGAATGTTTCGGAAATGAAGTTAGGCGAAATTGTTGAAATTTTAAAATCTGGTACAAACAAAAAGATAAAAATAGAATACGAAAGAAATGGAATTATAAAAACTTTAGATATTACCTTAAAACGACAGCTATAATTCTTCTTCTCTCGTCCAAGAATGATCATTTTCTTGAAAATTCACAAACAAATCATTTCGTAAAATTTGTTCCTGCATTTCTATTTCTTCTTGTACTGTTACCAAGTATGCCATTTTATCGTGACGTTTTTTCGCTAATTTTTTCACAGCATCTTCATCATATTTAATAAATCGCTGACCTTGTCTGTGAGCAGTATATTTTCTAAAACCTAATTCAGTTAAGCAATCAACACCCATATGTACTGCAGTGTATAAAGTTTCTCGATAAATTTGCTCTACTCCATGATCTATAAATTCATAAGCATCTACTCGGTTCCTGGCTCTAGTCATTACTTTTAATTGCGGAAAATGTTTTCGAACGGTTTCCACTACATGTAAATTGACACTTGGATTATCTATGGCAGATATAAACAATTTGGCTTTTTCGCAACCTGCAGCTTCTAACAATTCTAACCGAGTAGCATCTCCATAGTACACCTTAAAACCTAGTTTTCTTAACAATTCTACACGAACAGAATCATGATCTAAAATGGTTGCCTGTACTCCATTAGCTTTTAACAACCTACCAATGGTACTTCCAAAATGTCCAAAACCAGCTATAATAACTTCATGTTGTTCATCAATAGTGTCTGATTTCGCATCTTCTATGGTTTTAACACCAAAATAAGGATCGATATATTTTTCATTAATCAATAATAAAAATGGAGTTAATAGCATACTGATAGCAATTACTACCATAACTTGGTTGGTTAACAAAGTATCCGTTATTTTTAATTGATTGGAAAAACTTAATATGACAAATCCAAATTCACCAGCTTGACTTAAAATAAAGGAAAATAACATGTTTTGGTCTTGTTGTTTTTTGTACAAAATACCAACACCAAATAACACCAAAAACTTGATTAAAGTTAAAGCTATAACAAAGCTGAAAATAAAAATTGGACTATTGATAATAATATCAAAATCAATAGAAGCACCTACACCAATAAAAAACAAACCTAAAAGTAATCCTTTAAAAGGTGCAATATCTCCTTCTAATTCATGTCTGAATTCAGAGTTTGCCAATACCACACCTGCCATAAATGCTCCTAAAGCAGGACTTAAACCGACTAAAAGCATGAAGTAGGATACCGCAAAAACCAATAACAAAGCACTTGCAGTAAACAATTCTTGCTGTCTTGTTTTTGCAATTAATCTTAAAACAGGAACAATCACATATTTTCCTAAAAATAAGATGGATAAAATAGCAATAACTACCACGATGGCTTTGAGCCATCCAGGCAATAAAATAGTTAAATCGTAATTATTTTGAATTGCTATTGGTTGATCTGATGCTACTAAAAGCGGTATGATGGCCAATATCGGGATTACTGCAATATCTTGAAACAACAAAACGGAAAAAGAGCTCCTACCTAAATTGGTTTGTGAAAGTCCTTTTTCTTTTAAAGTTTGTAATACAATTGCAGTGGAGGATAATGATAGTGCTAGAGCAATAACGATGGATTCTTCAAAATCCCAACCAATAAAATAAAAACCTATTAAAACCAAAAAAAATGAGCTTCCAAGAAGTTGTAAAGAACCCATACCGAGAATAAACTTTCGCATTCTCCAAAATTTTTCAGGTTCTAATTCTAAACCAATTACGAACAACATCATTACCACACCAAATTCAGCAAAGTGCATAATGTCTGATCCTTTCTGACCAATTAACCCCAATAGTGATGGACCGATGATGATACCGGCAAACAAATATCCAAGAATAGAACTTAAACCAATTCTTTTGGCTATTGGCACACAAATTAAAGCCGATGCCAAATAAATGATTGCCTGTATAAAAAAATTACCATCCATATTTTACTCTGCAATTTCGTTTAAATACTGACATTGATTAAAATCCTTGGATTTAAAATTATTTTCAAGAAGCTGAAGCAAAACTTTTTGTAATTGTTGTGATATTGATTGTAGTTCTATTTCGTTTATTTTTCTTGCTCCATGAACAACAAAAGGGGGAAGTGGGATCATTTTACATGTCATAGCAGTTTGATGAAAAGGTTGCAACAATTCTCTAATGGTAAATCCATCTTTCCCGGAACTACAATAGCCTTCTTTGGTTCCTCCGGTAGAAATTATTTGAAAAAAATATTTGTCTTTTAAAGCATTCCCTTTTTTACCATAGGCCCAATCGTATTCAAAAACTAAATCGATGTATTGTTTAAGAAGAGGTGGACAACTATACCAATAAATTGGATGTTGAAAAATGATTACATCAAATGCTTCTAATCGCTTTTGCTCTTTTCTTATGTTGATATCAAAATCAGGATATAACTCGTAAAGGTCAATCCAACTGATATGATCCACTTCTTTTAATGCAACCGACAATTGATGATGCACCAAAGATTTTTCAAAAAGCGGATGGGCAAAAAGAACAACTGCTTTGAGCATATTTTTTTAAAATTATTCTACAACTATGGTATGTGTAATTAAATTTGTTGAAACTCCAAAAAACTCTAGAGTATATGTTCCAGGAGTTGTTGCTGTAAAATTGTAAATGCTTACTTGTGTAGATACCGTTAAATCACAAACACAATCATTTCCAGCATTTACTACCCTAGATGTAGTAGTGTTACCATTTGTAGTTTTTTCAAATTCTAAAAACTCTGAACATGCTCTTTGCGGTGCATGAGTAACTTGAATTTGCACATTGGTATTTACCGAAGTGGTTTCAGGTCCGGAAACTGCTGTAACTGGACTGTAAATTTCATAATAACAATCATCATCTTTAAGTGAGCATGAGGTGATGACTAAAAAAGTTACGATTAAAAAAGCTATTTTGTTCATTGTATTATTTGGTTGGTTATGGTTTATATTCCAGTGTAAGATTGTGGTGTAATTTTTCTTAATTCTGATTTTATTTCTTGTGAGACAGATAATTCGTTAATAAAATTACTAATGGTGTTCGCATTAATACCTTCATTGGTTCTTGTTAATGCTTTTAGAGCTTCGTATGGATTTGGATATTGTTCCCTTCTTAAAATGGTTTGTATGGCTTCTGCAACTACAGCCCAGTTGTTTTCTAAGTCTTGATGTAATTTTGCTTCATTTAACAAAAGCTTGTCTAAACCTTTAATAGTTGCATCTAAAGCAATAACAGTATGTCCAATTGGCATCCCCAAATTTCTTAGTACGGTACTGTCTGTCAAGTCTCTTTGTAATCTGGATATCGGTAATTTGGCTGCTAAATGTTCTAATAACGCATTTGCAATACCTAAATTACCTTCAGAATTTTCAAAGTCAATCGGATTTACCTTATGTGGCATGGCACTGGATCCAACTTCTCCTTCTTTTATTTTTTGTTTAAAATAATCCATAGAAATGTAGGTCCAAATATCTCTATCTAAATCAATTACAATCGTGTTGATTCTTTTTAAAGCATCACAAAAGGCGGCTAAATGATCGTAATGCTCAATTTGTGTGGTGGGAAATGAATAATGTAATTGCAATATTTCTTCTACAAAATGAGTGCCAAATTCTTTCCAATCAATGTTCGGAAAAGCTATATGATGGGCATTAAAGTTTCCTGTTGCACCACCAAATTTAGCTGCAAATGGCACTTGAAATAAAAGTTTTAATTGTTCTTCTAATCTAACTACAAAAACTTCTATCTCTTTTCCTAAACGAGTAGGGGAAGCCGGTTGCCCATGTGTACGAGCCAACATCGGAACTTCTTTCCATTGCTCGGAAAAATCTTTTAACTTTCCTATTAATTGAATTAACTTAGGCAAATAAACAGCCTGAAAAGCTTCTTTTAAACTTAATGGAATAGAGGTATTATTGATGTCTTGTGAAGTCAATCCAAAATGAATGTACTCTTTGGAAGCAGATAAACCTAATTGGTCTAATTTGTCTTTCAAAAAGTACTCCACAGCTTTTACATCGTGGTTGGTTGTTTTTTCAATTTCTTTGATCGAAGTTGCATCTTCCAAACTAAAATTTTGATAAATGCTTTTTAATTGAAGCTTCATTTCATCTGAAACAGTACCAAAATAAGGAAGTTCAAGTTCTGAAAGGGCTAAAAAATACTCAACTTCTACCAAAACGCGGTATTTCATTAAAGCAAATTCAGAAAAGTACGGAATTAGGTCAGAAGTTTTAGAATGGTATCTACCATCTATTGGAGAAATGGCTTGTAAAGCAAAAGTTGGATTCATAGAGTGTTGCTAAAATGCAAAAATAACAATATCCAACAAAGGATTAGGGGAATTGTAGTGAAATTTATACCAACTTTTTTAACTTTAAAAATGCCAATGCAGTGGTAAATGCATCACCCAAAGCAGTATGTCTACCTATGGGTTGAATTTGTAATTGATGCAACAAATCATCTAATGAAATGTTTTGCTCCAAAGGCCAATGCTTCCATTTTTTATACATTTCTGAAGTGTCTATATGCTTGTTTTTTAGATTTTTAAGATTATTGTTCTTAAGTAACTGATTGATTATTTGTAAGTCAAAATCAATGTGGTGTCCAATCAAAGTTGCATTGGATATAAAACCCAAAAACTCTTCCAATATTTGAATTTCTGCTGTAGTATTCTCCTCGGTAGGAAGTATTCCATGTACAGGAACACTATCATTAAGTTCAAAATTGGTAGGCAAAAACCATTCTTTGGTTTCTTGCAATAAAATTTCTTGATTTACAATTTTTACTGCTCCTATTGACAATATTTGGTCTTTTTTTACCTCTAATCCTGTAGTTTCAGTGTCTAAAACAATGAAATAGGTGGATTTATCACGAAAACTTTGTTCGTAATCGTGCCAAAACTTTGGATATTTTATAGAAGTAAAGCCCCACATAGTTTAGGATAAAAAGTTTAATTGAAATCGCACCGTAATTAGTTCTTGTAATTGTTGCAAGTTCTTTACAATGGTTTTTAATAACAACAATTCTGATTTATTTAACTCTTTCAAATTCAAAAATCTACCCGAGTTTTGATGCATTAATCCATACTTGGTTCGCAAATACAATGCATGCACAAACGACTCTTTGATTGCTTGGAAAATCTCTCGGTTATTTTCCTCTTGGCTCATTAAATAATTCAGTCTTTGTGTACTTGCAGCAAGGTTCACTTGCTTTTTATCCAAAGCCAACAATCGAATGGCATTTACTAAAGGCATGATGACTTTTAATTTTAAGTCAAAAGCATTCGCATTATTTTCGATGTTCTCAGTTGTCCACTGCTTAAATAAATTGAAAGCAGGAGGGAAGTTGGTAGCTTCTTTTCCCAAATAAGCTTTGAATAGTGAGTTGTTATGCAATAAAATTTCAATATGTTCAGCTAATTTTTTAGTCAAGGTAATTTCTCCTGAAACAAAACCTATATCAAAAAATATTTGCGACAACATGACACTATGTTCGCTTGGACTTTGAATCCAATGTTGGAAAGTAGTTTTCCATTCCTCCAAAGATTGGTTCCATTCCGGTTGATTGGCCATCATTTTTGCCGGACAATATTCATAACCTAAATTTTTGATGTTTTCTACAATGGCATTGCCTAATTGCAAAAAATAAGCTTGATTTGCTGAAGAATCTTCTTCAAATACCAAAGCATTGTCTTGATCAGATAACAACAGTTGCTCGGATCTGCCTAAACTTCCAATTTGAAAAAACGCAAAAGCACATGGTGGAGGAGAAGGCATTTTCTCTAAAGAAAACTCTACGCATTTTTCTATCATTTTTTGTTGCAAGGCAGAAAAAACTTTTAGTTGGTAATCAAAATTGCTTACATCTGAAATGTTTTGAGATAAATACGAGTGGATTTTTTGTTGAATATCAATTATCTCATCTATATTTTTTGCCTTTCTAACTGCTTTAAACCAATTTTTAGGAGAGTCTTGGTACGATTGAAGCAAATCGTGTTCAGATAAAATTCCTACAACTTTACTTTGATTGGTACCATCTTCAGTTACCACCAAATGTCGGATTTGGTTTTGAATCATCTTTACATGATAATCTGACATTTTTTCCTGCATTCCGATAGTATATACCGGGTGAGAAGCAATTTGCATCACACTTTCAGCTACGTTTAAATTTTCTGCAACTACTTTATTTCTGAAATCTTTATCGGTAATGATTCCCACCGGAAAATTGTGATCATTTACAATAACCACCGAACCAATTCGATGTTTTTTCATCAATTTGGCTGCTTGTTGGATAGAATTTTTAGGACTTAGTGTAATAATTGAAGAGGGTTGAATTACTGTGTTTTGTGAGGTTTCTAGACTCTCTGTAAAAGGAATTCCTTCAGAAGTTTTCTTTCTTTTAGATGTTTGATTGGCAAATACTTGTAAGAAAAAGGTTAAAATTTCTGGTTGTTTATTTAAGTTTATTTCAAATTTATCAAATGGAATGGCTAATAGTATAGAAGATTGGATACATTTTGCTTGATACAAATAGTTTTCTTTACCAAAATAAGGTCTGATTCCAAAAAAATCTCCAATTTCACAAGCATCAACGCAAATCGAATTTTCTTCTACATCAAATATTCCGACTAAACCTTCAAATACTACAAAAAAAGAATCTTTTGGAGGTTGGTTTTTTTCAAAAACTATTTCGTTTTTGTTATGATAAGATACTTTGATGGTTTTAATTAAGTTCTTTAAATCGCTTTCTGACAACAAATCAAATGGACTATGCTGTTTTAAAAAGTATAAAATTCTGTCGTGTATGTAATTAGACATATTTTTTTGAGGTTAAAGATAGAAGTAGAAGTTCAAACATGGCATGACAATTATCAGTACATTTCAAAATATTCTATTTTACATAATGTAAATTATCATTCAAAAAAATAAACAGAATTATTCGTCTGATTCATCCATAATTCTTTGTCTGTATAGCTTTCCAATCAAAACTGGTAATTTGGTAATATATTCCTCTATTAACCATTCCCGATAATTTTTGGTGGCATTCCCTAAACAAATGGTATATAATTTTACACGATAAAAAATATCATCTGTTAGTAATCTTGCCAAAATTTTTGCTTCTTTTAAATCCGTTGCATTGTCTACACACATAGCTGCATGTTGCTCCATAGATGCATCTATAACCACACGTGGTTTTTGATTTTTTTGGATGGCAACTCTGTAAGCTTTTTCAATATCAAAATGTAAATCTTTCGTATTTTTAAATTTTAACTTGACTTCTTCCGGCATTTTGTATTGAAAGTGTTCCTCAATTTCCACATCGCTTTTAATATGGTGGATAAATTGTTCCGGGTATTTGAAAATATAATGCCAGTCAACAAAATCTGTCCAAGCACCAAACCTAGCTACGTTATTTCCTAAATCAACAATTGTAAATTGGTCTTTGTTTGGAAGCTTTCTAGAGGCCCTTCCAATCATTTGAAAATAAAGGGTTAACGATCTAGTTGCTCTGTTTAAAATAACACATTGAACAGTTGGTTCATCAAATCCCGTGGTTAAAATTCCCACAGAAGTCAATATTGCATTTGGTGTATGTTTGAACCATTTTAAAATTTCTTTTCTTTCCTCGCTACTTGCGGTATTATCTAAATGTCTGATTGGATATTTTTTCTCTCTAAAAACTTCATAAACATATTTTGAGGTTCGAATACCATTGTTAAAAATCAATGTTTTTTTGTCGATGCAATGGTTTTCATAAGCAGTAATTAAGTGATGTTGCATGGCATCACTCGTATATAATTCGTCTGAGGATTTTACTGTATAATCTCCATTGATACCTATTTTTAAAGAACTTAATCCAACGTCATAACAATAAGTTTCCGGGACAGCCAAATATTTATTTTCAATTAAACTTTTGATTGACTTTCCAACTATCAACTCATTGTATATTTGATACATAGGTAGTTTGATATTAGAACTTAATGGTGTTGCTGTTACTCCTAAAAACTTGCAATGGGTAAATGCTGAAAATAATTTGCGAAACGAATTAAAATGAGCTTCATCTACAATAATCAACCCTAAATTAGTGATGTTAAACTCTTCACCTTGCAAACGATTGTTCAAAGTTTCAATCATCGCAACAAAACATTCAAATTCACTTTCTTCTTCTAGGGTTTTAACATCGCTATCAATTACTTTGTTTTTTACTTCAAATTGCTTCAACATTTTTGAAGTTTGTTTGCAAAGCTCAATGCGATGTGTTAAAACCAAGACTTTTTTACCTGTTTCTTGGATAAATCTTCGGGCAATTTCCGAAAAAATGACCGTCTTCCCCCCTCCTGTTGGCAACTGATACAGTAATCGATAATTATCCGTTGCATGCTCAAATTGTTTAAAAATAGCATCAACATCCTCTTGTTGATAGGAATACAAAAGTTTTTTATCGGCTTCAATTAAAAAATCAGAGGTTTTCAAAGGGAATTTCCATTTTTGCAAAAATAGCTAATTGTTTCCTTACCATTGAATTTCTTTGTATTTTAAAAAAATGTAAAATGTGTTTTTGTTGTATTTGCATCCTACAGACTTTCCTATCTTTGCTTTTTTAACAAGAAAAATATGCCAAAAGACGGATACAAACCTAGTATAGCGGAGAGACTTTTTATCAATCCAATTAATCGTTTTATAAGTAAATCAACCACTGGTGGTATTGTTTTGTTTTTATCGGCTGTAGTAGCATTAATCTTAGCCAATTCTCCATGGCATCACGAATATCATGCGTTTTGGGAAACCGAAATTGGTTTAGAAGTAGATGGTTTGTTTGCATTTAAAAAGTCTTTGCATCATTGGATTAATGATGGGTTGATGGCAATTTTCTTCTTTGTAGTTGGTTTGGAGTTAAAAAGAGAAATTATTGGAGGCGAACTTTCTAACATCAAAAAAGCTACTTTACCAATTTTTGCTGCGTTAGGCGGTATGATTTTACCTGCTGTGGTTTATTTGGCATTAAATCCGAGTGGTGTTGCTCATAATGGATGGGGAATTCCAATGGCAACAGATATCGCTTTTGCATTGGGTATTTTATTTTTATTAGGAGATAGGGTTCCAACTAATCTAAAAATATTTTTAACTGCATTAGCAATTGCTGACGATTTAGGTGCAGTTTTGGTAATTGCAATTTTTTATACTTCAGATATTTCATTAACAAGTTTAACTATTGGTTTAATATTCTTGGCAATTTTGTTACTTGCCAATCGAATTGGTATTCGGAATACCTTATTTTACGGGATATTAGGAATTGGAGGTTTGTGGGTTGCATTTTTACTTTCCGGAGTTCACGCTACAATTGCAGGGGTTTTAGCGGCTTTCACCATTCCTGCTAATGTTCGCATCAACGAAAAACCATTTTTAAGAAAACTGAGAAATTTGGCAAATAAGTTTGAAAAAGCAGATCCAAATGATGTCCCAACATTAACTCCTGACCAATTACATATTTTAGAAGATATTCGGATATTATCTAAAAGAGCAATGACACCCCTACAACGATTAGAACATGCCATGCATCCTTTTGTCACCTTTATTGTAATGCCAATTTTTGCTCTTTCTAATGCAGGAGTTACCATTACAACCGGCATTGGAGAAACGTTAGCAACTCCAATTGCAATGGGGGTATTTTTAGGATTGCTATTAGGTAAATTTTTAGGGATTTTTAGTTTTAGCTGGCTCATGGTTCGCTTAAAATTAGCTGATATGCCCGAAGGAATGAGTTATCGTCATTTAGCAGGTTTAGCCATTTTAGCAGGTATTGGATTTACCATGTCCTTATTTATTGCCAACTTGGCTTTTCCTTCTAAAGAAATGATTTACGAAGCTAAGATTGGAATTCTTTTTGCATCTGTAATTGCAGGAATCATTGGTTTTTCTATTTTGTATCGAAAAAAATAACAATAGTTTCCACTAAACTTCTTAAGCCAGCCTTTTGAGCTGGCTTTTTTATTTTCGTTTGTTAAAAAAGTGCATATTTAGCAGAAAACGAACCATTAATTTTGATGAATTTTTAAATTGTCTCTTATTAAACTATCTTCTTTGTCAATACAATAAAAATATAATAAAACAACTCATCACGCATTAATGTTTACATAAATATCATTAATATTGTTAAAATAAATCTTTTTTATTAGCCATATTCACTAAATCGTTGTAGTAAATTCAATGCAAGAACAATATTTTAAATGGTATTCACCTAATTTGAGTAGAGATATTCAAATGTTGGTTTTTGGACATAAAGGTTATCCTGTGATCCTCTTCCCTACTTCTATGGGTTCATTTCATGAGAACCGAGATCAGGGCTTGATTGAAACAGCCAAGTGGTATATAGAACAAGGATTGATTCAAATTTTTTGTCCGGATAGTATTGATAAAGATAGTTTTTACAACAAACACATTCACCCTGCACATAAAATAGCCAATCACGGTTGGTACGACAAAATGATTTGCCACGAAATTGTGGAGAAAGTCAAAAACCAAACCTACAGCGGAAAAGTTGCGGTAGCTGGGTGTAGTTTTGGTGGGTACCATGCAGCAAATTTTGCTTTCCGACATCCTGGTTATGTAAGTCACATGTTTAGTATGAGTGGTGCATTTGGTATCAAAAGCTTTATGAACGGCTTTCATAACGAAGAAGTTTATTACCATTCTCCAGAAGATTATTTGCATGGTTTACACGATCGTGAATTGTGGAACATGGACATAGTGTTGGGGACTTCCAACTGGGATATTTGCTTAGATGATAATTTGCGTTTAAGCAGAATTTTATCCAGTAAAGATGTACACCATTGGTTGGATATTCGACATGACCAGCCACACGATTGGCCTGTTTGGAGAGAAATGTTTCCGCATTATTTATCAAGAATTAAATTTTTTTAAACCATAAAACATGAAAAAGATTGGAATTTTATTTGGCATGGAAGATACTTTTCCACATGCATTTATAGAGAGAGTAAACAGTAAAAACGAAAAAGGAATTATTGCTGAAGCTGTTTCTATTGATAAAGTGGTGCAAAACCAACCTACTGAATATGCAGTAATTATTGATAGAATTTCACAAGATGTCCCATTTTACCGAGCTTACTTAAAAAATGCTGCATTAACCGGTACAACGGTAATCAACAATCCGTTTTGGTGGAGTGCTGACGATAAATTTTTTAATAACTGCTTGGCTGATGTTTTGGGAGTTCCCCTGCCAAAAACAGTAATTCTACCTTCTGCGGAACATCCTACAGATACCACAAGTAAATCGTTTAGAAATTTGAAATTTCCTTTAGATTGGGAGGGTATTTTTAATTACATCGGATTCCCGGCATACATGAAACCATATGCAGGTGGTGGATGGAAAAATGTATATCGTTTGGAAAGCAAAGAAGAGTTTTTTGAAAAACATCGCGAAACCGGACAATTGGTAATGTTGTTACAAGAAGAAATTGTTTTTGATTGCTATTTTAGAGTGTATTGCTTGGGAGGAAAAGCAGTTAGAATCATGCCTTATGAGCCAAGAAATCCGCATCATTTACGATATGTGGTTGAAAACCCAAACATGGATAAAAAATTACATGCTACCATTAAAGATTATACCCTTCGTTTATGCCAAGGTTTGGGATATGACTTTAACACGGTGGAGTTTGCAGTACGAGATGGCATTCCGTATGCCATTGACTTCGGAAATCCAGCACCAGATGCAGATATTCATTCGGTTGGTGCAGAAAATTTTGAATGGGTAGTGGAAGAAGCTGCAAAATTAGCAATCAGCTATGCCAAAGCCCACAAACCAGGAAAAACTAATATTAGTTGGGGCTCGTTTATGCACCAAACCATAGCAGAAAGCAAACGTTTTAAATAAGATAGATTTATTTTATGAAGCATATTAAATTACCTGATTTTACCTTAGGTGTAGAGGAAGAATACCAAATCATCGATCCGGACACAAGAGACCTAAGATCACACATGTCGAAAATTGTGGATGGGGGTAAAATTGTTTTGCAGGAACAAGTAAAAGCCGAAATGCACCAATCGGTGGTGGAAGTTGGTACGAATATTTGTAAAAATATCCAAGAAGCTCGAAAAGATATTTCTAATCTTCGTTTAAAAATTACCGAATTAGCCCATAAAAACGGATTGATTGTAGGTGCTGCTGGTACCCACCCTTTTGCTCGTTGGCAAGACCAATTGATTACCGATGATCCTAGATACCATCATATTGTAAACGAATTGCAAGATGCCGCTCGTTCCAATTTGATTTTCGGAATGCATTGCCATATTGGTATTCCAAGCCGTGAAGAAGGTTTACAGTTAATGAACCAAGCTTGTTATTTTTTGCCACATATCTTTGCTCTTTCTACCAATTCCCCTTTTTGGGAAGGCAGAAATACCGGATATAAGTCGTTTAGAACCAAGGTTTTTGATAAATTTCCTCGCACAGGATTGCCAGAATACTTTGATTCAGTGCAGTCCTACGACAATTATTTAGATACTTTGGTAAAAACAAATTGTATTGATAATCCGAAAAAGATTTGGTGGGATTTACGTTTGCATCCCTTTTATCCTACGGTTGAGTTTCGGATTTGCGATATGTGCTTAACTGTTGACGAAACCATTGCTATTGTTGCATTAATGCAAGCCATCATGGCTAAATTGTATAAATTGTGTCGTGCCAACACTAGCTTTAATATTTATCGTTCTGCCTTAATAAAAGAGAATAAATTTAGAGCATCGAGATATGGTGTACAAGGAAAAATGATTGATTTTGGGTTAAAACAAGAAGTACATACCAAAGACTTAATTCAAGAATTACTCGATTTTGTGGAAGATGTAATTGATGAATTAGGAAGTAGAGAAGAAATTAATAAAGTACATAGAATTTTAGCAGAAGGAACTGGTGCTGCAAAACAGCTGAAGGTATACGAAGAAACCAACGACTTGGTACAAGTAGTTGATTTTATTACCCAACAATTTACCAAAGGTTTATAGGGACAAATAAAAAGGATTGATAACTTTGCTGCACATAAATCATAAGAATGATGCAAGAGCCTTTTAAATTAGCGATTTTAGACATGTACCAAGGGGAACCAAACCAAGGAATGCGTTGTATTATAGATGTTTTACATCGATTCAACCGTTTGGTTACTTTTCAAATTTTTGATGTCCGTAGCAAACAACAAATTCCATCTTTGCAAGATTTTGACTTATTCATTTCTACAGGAGGTCCAGGAAATCCCCTAATTGGTGATGGTGTTTGGGAGGTAAAATGGCACCAATGGCTGCAAGATTTATGGGAATGGAACCAACATGAAGAATCCAAAAAGCATTTGCTACTTATTTGTCATTCTTTTCAAATGGCTTGTCATCATTTTGGTATTGGAGAAATCAGTCAACGAAAATCTACATCATTTGGTGTCATGTCTATTCATAAAGTAAATAACGGAATTTCCGATGCTTTATTTGAAGGTTTGCAAAATCCTTTTTATGCAATTGATTCAAGAGATTTTCAGGTCATTCAGCCTAAAGTGCGTCAATTGCGAAAAATTGGGGCTGAAATAATTTCTTTAGAAAAAATTCGAAACCATGTAGAATATGAAAGAGCCATCATGGGAATTCGATTTTCAAATGAAATTGTTGGGCTACAATTCCATCCAGAAGCTGATGCATTAAGCTTTATCGAGAATTTAAAAAGTAAAGAAAAAAGAGAAAAAATCATTGAACTAAAAGGAAGGGCCAAGTTTTTGGAAATGCTAGAGCATTTAATAGATGAAGAAAAGATATACAAAACCAACGAAACCATAGTTCCGAACTTCATTCGAATGGCCATTCAAGATTTGATGAAAACCAAAAAAGAAATAATCAATTAATGGAAACTTCTGCCAGAAAACAATTCAACGAACAATTTAGTACCAAAAAATACCAAAAAATGCTACAAAGCATCGAAGATGATTTTGGCTACTTCCCTACTTTTCGTATTGCAGAAAGTCCGTTATTTGTTTCTGATGCATTTAAATCACAGCTTTTAGAAGCTTGTTCTGAAGTCATTTCGTTCATCCAACAACCTGGTTTTAAAGAATTAACTCAAAAAGCAGTAGAGCTGAATAAAAACATCCCGAAGGAAGACGAACATCCGGAGTTTTTAGCTATTGATTTTGGAGTTTGTGAAGAAAACGGAGAAATTATACCAAAATTAATTGAAGTACAGGGTTTTCCGAGTTTGTTTCATTTCCAAGCAAACTTGTTCGAAAAATTTAAAGTAGAATATCCTTTTTTAGAAAGCTACTCCCCTTACCTATCTGGTTTAAATAAAGATAGTTATTTGTCTTTATTACAAAAGATTATCCTAAACAATCATCTACCGGAAAATGTGATTTTGTTGGAGGTAGAACCTGAAAAGCAAAACACCAAAATTGATTTTTACTACGCTTCTAAAACCTTAGGAATTCCAATTTTATGTGTCACCGATATATTTCCGATTGGAAATAAGCTTTTTTACAAAAACGAATTAGGAGATAGTATTCCAATTCATCGCATATATAATCGAGTTATTTTTGACGAATTGGATATGCGAACAGATTTGAATTTAAAATTTGACTTTACCAAAGTTTGGGAAGTAGAATGGGCTGGTCATCCAAATTGGTTTTTTAGAATTAGTAAATTTATTTTGCCTTATTTACAAGGAAAATATTTTATTGAAACTACCCTACTTTCTGAGTTAAATGCCATTCCGGAAGATTTGGAAAATTATGTACTAAAACCTATTTTTTCGTTTTCTGGAGCCGGAGTGGTATTTCATGTGAAAAAAGAAGATATTGAAGCTGTGCAGCAAAAAGATCTTTATGTACTACAAAAAAAGGTATTTTACAAGCCTATTGTGCAAAGCACCAACGGATTGGTAAAAGCAGAAATTCGCATGTTGTGTTTGTGGCCTAAAGAAGAAGCCCAACCTACTATTGCCAATACCTTGGTTCGGTTTAGCAGAGGGGAAATGATTGGAGTTAAATTTAACAAAGACAAAGACTGGGTTGGTGGCACCACCGGTGTATTTAAATTATAGTTTCTTTCTCATTGCTCTAAAAATTCCCTTTTTTATCAAGGTTCTTTTACCTAATTTTACGCTTTAAACCAATTGCAATGGAAGCTCCTTTATTAAACTTACAAAATATACACATTTACCAAGACAAACATTTAATTTTAAAAGATGTATCCTTACAAGTCAATGCAGGTGATTTAATTTATTTGATTGGTAAAACCGGAACCGGAAAGAGTAGTTTTTTAAAGGCTTTGTATGCAGATTTGCCTATTTCAGAAGGGGAAGCCCAAATTGTAGGTTTTGATTTAAAACAAATTAAAGACAAAGACATCCCTTTTTTACGCAGAAAATTAGGAATTGTTTTTCAAGATTTTAAATTGTTACCTGACAGAACTGTGGGTAAAAACCTAGAATTTGTTTTAAAGGCCACAGGTTGGAAAGACGAAAATGAAATTCAGAGTAAAATAGACGAAGTTTTACAAAAAGTAGGCATGCACAACCAAGCACACAAAATGCCCCACCAATTATCGGGTGGTGAACAACAACGAGTAGCTATTGCCAGAGCCTTGTTAAACGACCCTGATTTAATTTTGGCAGATGAGCCTACCGGAAACTTGGATCCGCAAACCAGTGTAGAAGTGATGGAAGTGTTGCGAAATATCAACAAACAAGGAAAAGCTATTTTGATGGCAACCCATGATTATGCCATTATTTTAAAATACCCATCAAAGACTTTAAAAATAGACGAAAGCACTGTGTTTGAAGTGGTACAAAAAACCGTTTAAAATGCTTTCGGTTTTAATAACTATTTATCATTACAACCTTTATCCTTTGGTACAACAACTGCATCAACAATGCGAAGCAGCTAATATTGCCTTTGAAATTCTTACCCAAGATGATGCATCAGAGTCCGTTCATAACCTAGAGAATGAAAAAATTAATCAATTAAAATATGCTCAATTTTTTGTGTTACCTAAAAATGTAGGTTACAGAGAAAATAAAAACTTATTGGCCCAAAAAGCCAAATATCCTTGGTTGTTGATTTTGGATGGAGATTGTTTGATTCCGCAAGAAGATTTTATCCAGAACTACTTAAATGCTATTCAAGAAGACGTAGATGGAGTTTATGGTGGCAGAAAACATCCGGAAGTTTGTCCCTCCGACCAGCAAAAGCTTCGTTGGAAATATGGCAAGTTTATGGAGGATAATCCATTGGATAACAGGATGAAAAAACCATACGAATCTTTTTTGTTTAATAATACACTGATTAGAAAAAGTATTTTTGAACAAGTAAAGTTTGATGCGAGTTTTCAAAAATATGGTCATGACGATACTTTGTTTTCTTTTGAGTTAAAAAGAATTGGAGCCCGATTACATCATTTGGATAATCCGGTGGTTCATGATGACATTGATAGCAACGAAGTGTATTACCAAAAAACCAAAGGTGCTACTGATAACTTACTGTATTTGTACAAAAACAAAAAAGTTCCAGCTAATTATACCAAATTGTTGCGATTGATTCACTTTTTGCATGCCACTAAAATGTATTATTTGGTGCAGTTTGCATATAAATTTTTAGAAAAACCTCTCAAAAAAAACCTAACAGGAAGCCAACCGAGTTTATTAGCTTTTAATTGCTTCAGACTGGGGTATGCATGTCAAAAACTTTAATTTTGATATACCTCCAACCATTTTTTATGGATTGAAATAATTTGATATTGTTTACTTTTTTCAAAAGCTTTTTTTCCTAATTCCAATCTTTTTTCAGGGTGATTTATTAAATACTCTAATTGACAGCTGTATTCTGAAACATCAAAACCAGTTATTAGTTTTCCATTAACTTCTGATTCAATTAGTTCTCTAGGTCCGTAATCACAATCAAATGAAATAACGGCTAATCCAAAATGCATTGCTTCCAAAATACTCATTCCGAATGACTCTGTAAATGAAGTATTGCAATAAACAGCACCATGTTTGTATATACTGGAAATATTGGACTCTCCAACTATATTTTCCATCCGAATTTTTTGGTTTAACTGGTAAAATAAATCGTTTTGAATTTTAAAAGGAGTAAAAAGTTTTAAAGTCCAATCCGGATATTTTGGAGCCAAAACTTTCCAAATTTTCAACATGTTTTCCAATCCTTTTTCTTCCGATTCTCTTCCAACCCATAAGATACATTGGTTTTCTTTAGGTTGAAAACTTTCCTTTGTCAACTGAATTCCATTCGGAATAATCGTCTTTTGGTTATGCTTCCACTGGTTTGCCATAGGTAAATTTATAAAAAACACCCGATCAAACTTTTTTAATAACTTTTGATAAATGAATTTTTGAAAAGTATAGATTATAAAATTTTTACTGGGTTTTGGTAGCACTGCATGTAATTCAAAATTAATTGGAACACCTTTGATTAATTGTGGGAAAAACCAACCTTTCCAGCCATTGTCTAACACCATAATTTCATCTGGTTGATACGTTTCAATAATTTTTTTACATTCTTTAACGTAAGTAAGAAAACGTGAAAATTTATTGTCTTTTTTTTGGATTCGTATGACTTCAAATGGAAATTTGTTTTGAATTTCAATGTTTGAATTTGGATTGGATTCTATCACTTTTATTTGAAAAAACGGTTGTAAAAAAAGCAACCTTTGTTGAATTACTTTTTCCACACCTCCAATGCCGTAAAAAAATGGCATTAAAAATAATAGTTTTTTTTGCTTCATAATCTGTTTACTAGCACCATCCATTGCTTGCATATAGTTGCTTCTGAAAATTTTTCTATGCTAGTTAAAGCATTTTTCTTCAATCCATTTAATAGTTCTTCATTCACGGACAATTCCATTATTACTTTTGAAAGAACATCAAAATTTTGGTTTTCAACCAATACTCCATTCACGCCATCTATGATAATTTCCGAAGGTCCATAAGCACAATCAAAACTAACCACAGGAGTTTCGCACTGTAAAGATTCTACCAAAGTTAAACCAAAACCTTCCCATTTGGAACATAATAAGGTAAATAATGCATTTTTATAAAACACTCCAATATTTTTTTGAAACGGATAAAAATGTACCAAATGAGATATTTCCAAATTCTTAGCCAATTGGTGTAATTCCATTTGACTTCCGTCCCATCCCAAAAGCACCAAATGAACTCCATTCTTGTAAACTTGAGATTTGGCATAACATTCGATCAATTCTTTTACCTGTTTTTCCGGACTGTGAATTCTACCAGCATACAATAGGTACTTTTCTGGTAAATCAACCAAGATATTTGAATTCACCAATGAGGCGTTAACTATGTTATATATTGTTTGAACAGATTTGATTTGAGGGAATTGATATCGGATTTGATTTTCAATACCATTAGAAACACACACCAAATGCTTGTTTTGATTGAATATCCATGGCACCAAGCCTTTTTTTTGAAAACCATACGCTTTTAAATCGATGCTGTGAACGGTTGCTATGGTAGGTATGGTAAACAAAAAATAAGATAAAAATACCTCTAACCAAGGTTTGGTTCTATGTCGCAAATCTATAATAACCTCAATTTTTTCCTCTTTTAAATAGTTTTTAATGAATAAATACTTTTTTATTTTTACCCAAATGGAACTTCCCGGGAAAAGTAATTCTAAATTAATCAAGGAAATGGAGGAGTCGAAACCTATTTCGTTATTCCATAAAAGTAAAGTGGCATCTACTTCCTCCAATTTTGAAAAAGCATTGGTAAGAGTTGCAATTTGACTTTCCAAACCTCCACCCGACATGGAATATGCTAAAAAAACGACACGCTTTTTAGGTTTCATCAATTAAATTGTAATTTTACGTAAATATACATTTTTCATGCAGAATCCATTGCCATTGGTTACCATCATTTGTACTTCTTATAACCACGAGAAATATGTAGAGGACTGTTTGGATTCTGTCGCAAAGCAAGAGTATTCCAATATCCAACTTATTTTGGTGGATGATTGCTCTACAGACACTTCTTTTCAAAAAATGGTAAATTGGTTAAAGCAAAATGCCTTACCGAATTTAAAATATTGGAGAAACCAAAGAAATTTAGGGTTAAATAAAAGTTTCAACCAAGCACTTCTTCAAGCAGATGGTGATTATATCATGGATTTGGCAGCTGATGATATATTGTTTCCAAAAGCCATTCAACATTTGGTAAAAGCTTTTCAGAATTCTACGTATCAACATTGTGGGATTGTTTTCGGAAATGCCCAATTTATTAAAGAAGACCATACTTGGATCAAAAATTATCTACCCAAAAACCAAGTTCCTCCTACCGGAAAAATTACGGAAGCAATGCAGGGAGCAGATTTTGAATTGTGTACCGTATCAGCATTGTATAAAAAAGAAGTTTACCAAATTTTAAATGGGTATGACGAGAGTTTGATGTACGAAGATTTAGATTTTTGGATCAGAGCAACCAGATTATTTGAAGTAGATTATACTCCAGAATTCATTGTAAAAAGAATAGTACATAAAAAATCGTTGGAAAGCTATTTTTATCATCCTTTTCACTTCAAAGCATTTCAAATTAATTGGTGCACTTTAAAAATATTAAAAAAGGCATTTTTTGAAAATCAATCCAACCAATTATGGAATCGTGCTTTATTTAAAAGAGTGATGCACGAGCAAAGTAAATTCAAATGGAATTGGATTCTTTGGTTATATTATCAACAGCTCATTTATCGTATTCAAAAGAGTTTAATAAGCTGATTAACGTTTCCAAACTAAAATTAACTTTCGTAAACTGTAAGTTACAATTGTAAACACAAGTATCCATTGTAACCACTGCCATAGGTTCCAATAGTGTAATGCTCCTAATGTAAAAACAGCTAGAATCAGCATGAAGTATTTTTCTAATGCATTGTAATTAAGTTCAAAGGAATACTTTTTGTAAAGTATTACATAAACAATAACTCCATACAATAAATAGCTAATAACCCACCCTAATCCAAGTCCGATTAAACCAAAATAAGTATAACCTATTAAGCTTGATATTAAGTTGCCAAAATCACCTAACAATTCTTGCCAAAAGAATGTTTTTTTGTCTCCTTTGGCCAAAGCGTAAAATCCGACAGGAAAAGTAAAAGCTTTTAAAAGTAAAACCAACCAACCAAATTGTAAAATTTCTAATGCTGGTAAAAAGTCATTTGAGTATAACAACGGAACCAAATACTCCCCTATTACATAAAAGACAGCTATGGCAGGAGCCAATAAATACATGGCAATTTCTATTTGATGCTCTATGAGTTTATTTGCTTTTTTTGGTTCTGAAATATAAGAAGTCAGTTTAGGGTAAAAATCATAGGACATGGCTACAAACAACATTCCCATGTATTTTACCAACAATGCTTGACTTACCTCGTAATACCCAACCAATGCAAAATTATCTTGGTGTTGTAAAAAACTTCGGATACCTAAAAAGCAAAGTTGCCCAATGATTGCATTGACAGATAACAACAATCCTAAATGAATGATTGCTTGATTATTTTGATAGGTTTGGGAAAGATGTAAAAAGTTCCAACTCCAATATATTTTTTCTTCCTTGGTAAAATACCATACCAAAATCATAGGTACCAATGCACCTGCTAAGATGACCATCCAAACTGCTTGCAAACCAAAATTGTGATACAGAAGAATGCTCAAAACAGAAAGTACAACTACTTGAACTACTTGAAAAGTTGCATAAACTCTTACTTTTCGCAATCCTTGTAACAAAGCAATTCTACCTTGTGTGAGTCCCCATGCAAAAAAATAAATTGAAAAATAGTAAAACCAAGAAGTATATGCTTTGGTGTCAAAAAAAAACTGACTCCAAAATTGGGCAAAAGCTATGGAAACCAATGCACCTAAAAAACCAACCAAAATACCTATTCTTAGTAGCTGTTCCGTGATTTTTTGGTATTTCATAGGTTCGGAAGAATTCAGTGCAATTTCTCGAGTGCCTACTTTTAGCAAATCAAACCCTACTGCAGTTAAAATTAATTGCAACACATTTTGGAACATTCCAACCAAGCCAATACCACTTGGACCAAGAATATTTGCCACTACTTTGGTAGTAATTACTTGTACCCCCATTTGAAGCACTTGAGCAAAACCAAAAATTCCGGTTGCCTTTAAAATGTTTTTATGGTGGGGAGTCTCGCTCATTTATTAATGAGTTATGAAAGTGTTGGTTTTTTTTCGGAAAAACATCCAATTTTTTTAAACATGTCTACAAATTCTTCATGCCAATAAATCCAATCCGGAAAAGGATTTCCATTATCTAAAATCAATTTTTGGATATATTTTTTTGAAAAATCTTTTGGAAAGTTATCCATCACATCAAAGGCTTCTCGTAACCATAGTTGGTTTAAAAACAAATTCCAGATAGGAATGTTTAATTGATTTTTAAAATGTTCCTTGTCATTATTTGTAGCAGCTGAAATAAAGCCGGTTTGAATGACTTCATATTTCGTTTTGGCAAACTTGCCAAGGTAGTTGCTATCTTTCCAAGTTTGAATGGCATGTAACAATTGTTGGTTTTCATTCACTCTACGTTGGTTAGCATCCCACAATTGTAAAAAATATTTTTTTTCAAATACCATTCCGGCAACTCCATAAATGGTGTAATAGGCTAGTTTATCATTTTCGTTGTACCATCCCATGCGTTTTTTCCACCAATGCAAACGTTGAAAACGGTAGTAATTGATATAATACCAAAATGGTTTTTTAGAAGTTAATTTTGGTTCTAACAAATCTATTTGCTCAAGAGGTGTTTTTTGTTTGTGTTGGATTAACCTTGGATTTCCTAACCAAAACAATTTGGTCATCCAAACTTGATTTTTTTGCATTTCTTTGAAAATACTATTTAAATCAACAGCTTGGGTAAACCACATATCATCTTCTAACAACACAAAAAAATCGCTTGCTAGTTGAGCTGCTTTTACCCATAAAGGTGCAGGAATATCTTTATTCGAAGATGCCAATCCTTGTATGGCAGCTTCTGATTTGATAGAATATGCTCTGGAGTATTCTATTTGAATAGATGGATATTTCTCTAAAATTTTATTCAGAAAAATTTCTGGTGTCCCATCTTCTAACAAAATAATCTTTTGGTAACCGGTTACATATTGAAATACAGACTGCAAACATCTGTCTAAATAATAAGGTCGATTAAAAGATTTGATGAGAATATCCATAAATCCTATTGTTTGTATTGCAAAAACAAATCAAAATCACGAATGTAGTCTTCTTCATCATACACTTCCGAGGCCACAACCAAACAAACCGAACCGGAAGAAAAATTTTTGATTTCTCGCCAAGTCCCGGGTAAAATCAATAATCCAACATTCGGACGGTTCAAAGTAACAAGGCTTTCTTGTTTTCCATCATGTAAAACCACATCAAAACTACCTGAAGTTGCAATTAATAATTGCTGAAGGGTTTTATGGGCATGCCCTCCCCTTTCTGAACCACTTGGCACATCGTACAAAAAATATACTCTTTGCATTGCAAAAGGAATTACTTCCTTTTCAATAATAGCTAAATTTCCTCGGGGTTCTTTTACAACCGGAAGTTCAATCAATTGGTATGTTGGCAAAGTTTGGCTCATCAAAATAAGGTAATTTGTCCGTCTTCTTCCGTTGGAAATTCTCCATTATCGTCCGTTATATTTTCTTCTTCTTTTACTTCCATTTCTTCGGGTTCTTCAGCAACAGGGGGCTCATAGGGAATAGCTTCTAAACGGTTGATTTGTTTTACTTTTTCGATTGTTAATTGGTTTCCTAAAGCTTTGATGCCTTTAACAGCAATAAATTCTTCTAACATAATGGTTTGCGGATCTTTTGCAGCACCTTTTACTTTGGCAAAAACAACCTCTGCTACAGGTTTCCAATCTGTAAATACTTGTTCCACATACGATTTGGGGTGATCGGTAATGAAAATTTCTTCTTTATTTTCGTTTTCAACCACAAATCGTTTTACATAAAATCGCTCTTTTTCCCCATCAAAATAAATACAACTAATTGGTTTGTTCGGAATCCATTTTTCTAAAACAATCATATCCTCTTCAAAATGAAGCGTTAGTTCGGGGATAACTGTTTTTAATTTTCCGGATTGATGAATAATCAACAATCGGTCATTAGGTTTAAACTCTCCTAAAAGTTCTCCTCTTCCATCAACATTCAAACGTTGTACGGTTTCGTCAAACCAAATTTTACGAGGTCTTAAAGTAGAGATTCCTTTTTCTTTCAATTCAATCTTCTTGATAGCGTATTTGGTTACCGTATTACCACGAGCACTTCTACCTTTGATGGCAATATCCGCAAAGTCCACATCCCATTTTAATTTTTTGATGCTTCCTACCTGACGCAATAAAATGGTGACTACTTCGGCTTCACCATTAGGATTGGCAGAAAAATACAAAGTTTGCGAACCAGGCTTTTCTTGGGTTAAATCGTAAAATTTATCGCGAGTAATCCCTGTTACGTTGAATCGTTTGATAAAAGATGCTCCGTTTTTGCCATCGCGATAAATCATGTTGTACACCGTACGATTATCGCTTTTGTCAAATACAGCAATATGAATGATGTCTTTCCCAATAAACTTTTTGTCATCTACCTTGGTTACCATCATTTTTCCATCTCGTAAAAACACAATCACATCATCAATATCCGAGCAATCTGCCACATACTCGTCTTTTTTAAGCCCGGTTCCCATAAAACCTTCTTCACGATTCACGTAAAGTTTGGTGTTACGCAACACCACTTTCGTAGCTTCGATGGTATCAAAACTTCTTAATTCGGTTTGACGCTCTCTGCCTTTGCCATATTTTTCTTTTAAGTTTTGAAAATAATTGATGGCAAAGTCAATAATATGCTCTAAGTGAAACTTCACTTGCTCTATCTCTCCTTCCAAAGCCTCGATATTTTGTTGGGCTTTGTCAATATCGAACTTAGAAATTCTTTTGATTCTAATTTCTGTCAAACGAACTATATCTTCTTCAGTTACTGTACGTTTTAAATGTTTGATATGAGGTTTTAAACCGTCATCTATTGCACGAATCACACCTTCCCAAGTTTCTTCCTCTTCAATATCGCGGTAAATTCTGTTTTCAATAAAGATGCGTTCCAACGACAAAAAGTGCCATTTTTCCTGCAATTCATTCAACTCGATTTCTAACTCTTGTCTCAGCAAGTCCACTGTTCTGGCAGTAGAAATTTTTAGCATGTCTGAAACTCCAACAAATCGAGGTTTGTTATCTTCAATCACGCATCCTAAAGGTGCTAACGAAGTTTCGCATGCAGTGAATGCATACAAGGCATCAATAGTTTTATCTGGAGAAACACCTGGGGGTAGATGAATTAATATTTCTACTTCTGCTGCGGTATTGTCTTCGATTTTTTTAATTTTAATTTTTCCTTTTTCATTGGCTTTCAATATACTATCAATCAAACTAGAAGTATTGGTTGAAAAAGGAATTTGGGTAATTACCAAAGTTTGTTTGTCTAACTGCGAAATTTTTGCTCTTACACGCACCCTTCCACCACGCATGCCATCGTTGTAATTGGAAACATCTGCAATTCCTGCCGTTGGAAAATCAGGGTACAAAGTAAAAGGTTTGTTTTTAAGAATTTTGATAGAAGCATCTATCAACTCTAAAAAGTTATGAGGCAATACTTTGGTGCTTAAACCAACCGCAATCCCTTCAGCTCCTTGGGCCAATAATAGTGGGAATTTTACAGGAAGGTTGATGGGTTCGTTTCTTCTGCCATCATAAGATAATTGCCATTCGGTAATTTTTGGAGAATACAATACTTCCAAACCAAACTTACTGATTCTGGCTTCGATGTAACGAGAAGCAGCTGCACCATCACCAGTTAAAATGTTTCCCCAGTTTCCTTGGGTGTCAATCAACAAATCTTTTTGTCCGATTTGTACCATAGCATCTGCAATACTTGCATCTCCGTGGGGGTGGTATTGCATGGTATGCCCAACAATATTTGCAACTTTGTTATACCTACCGTCATCTAACTCTTTCATAGAGTGCATGATTCTGCGTTGCACGGGTTTAAAACCATCTTCAATAGCAGGAACGGCACGTTCTAAAATAACATACGATGCGTAATCTAAAAACCAATCTTTGTATAAACCGGTGACTTTGGTAATAGTATCCGTTTGTTCCAAATTTTCTTGGTTTTCAGGTACAAACTCCAAATGATCATCTGCTGGTATATTGGTGTTGTCTTCTATCATTTTTAATCAGACTAAGCTATTATAGTTGTTTGAATTGTATGATTTCTTCTTCTCTATTTACTGAAATGTCTTTGTTGGAAATCCATTTTTTTTGTAGCATCCACCCTGACCATTGCAACACATTTTCCAGAGGGATACCTTGTAAATTTTTTGATACTTGAAAAGTATTACATTCCCAACACCATTCAACATGTGCCAGAAATTTATCCTCTTTGTTTCGAAAAAGTAATAGTTGTCTTGGTTCAAAACAATCGGAAGAAATTATTTTTTTATTGGAATTCATATTTCCTGACAAGCCCTTGTAAAACAATTCAATTTCTTCAGGTGTTAATTCTACTTTATTTTTTAAATATTTGTTATCATACGGAAAATCTGGATTTTCTTGTAACGTATCTTCCCATTCTACCGAAAAAGACTCCTCTTCTTGTATCATCCATCTATTGTAATACGAATAAAAAGTAGCAGAACCAATTTCTTCTATATTAAACGGAAAAATGAATTCTGCAAGTTCCGTATTATTCGGAATTTCAATACTTTGTTCTTTTTTGCATCCAATCAAAACAAAGCAAATTAGTATTCCTATTGATAAGTTTTTACTCCACCACATCTAATTCTACTTTTAAATTGTCAATGATAAATTCTTGTCGTTCCGGAGTATTTTTTCCCATGTAAAACTCAAGAAGCTTTTCAATACTCATCGCTTTGTCTAACATCACTGGGTCTAAACGCATATCTTGCCCAATAAAATGCTTGAATTCATCCGGAGAAATTTCTCCCAAACCTTTAAATCGGGTAATTTCCGGCTTAGGTTTTAGCTTTTCAATCGCAGCTTTACGTTCATCTTCAGAATAACAATAAATGGTTTCTTTTTTGTTACGAACCCTAAACAAAGGAGTTTGTAAAATAAACAAATGTCCTTCTTTGATCAATTCCGGGAAAAATTGCAAAAAGAAAGTAATCAAAAGCAACCGAATGTGCATCCCATCCACATCGGCATCGGTAGCAATTACAATGTTGTTGTAACGTAAATTGCCAATATCTTCTTCAATGTCTAAAGCAGCTTGTAATAAATTAAACTCTTCGTTTTCGTAGACAATTTTTTTGGTCATACCATACGAATTTAAGGGCTTTCCTCGCAAGCTAAAAACCGCTTGGGTATTGACATCTCTTGACTTGGTGATGGAACCCGAAGCGGAATCCCCTTCGGTAATAAACAAGGTGCTTTCCAAACAACGATCGTTTTTGGCATCGGTTAAATGGACCCGACAATCGCGTAATTTTTTGTTGTGCAAACTTGCTTTTTTGGCACGCTCTTTTGCTAGTTTTCTTATTCCTGATAATTCTTTTCGCTCTCTTTCAGCTTGTAATATTTTTCGTAACAAGGCATCTGCAACTTCCGGATTTTTATGTAAAAAGTTGTCGAGTTGCTTTCCAATAAAATCTCCAATAAAGCTTCTTACGGATGGGCCTTGTGGCCCAATATCAGTAGAACCTAATTTGGTTTTGGTCTGCGATTCAAAAACAGGTTCTTCCACTTTTACGGAAATGGCAGAAACAATAGATTTTCGCACATCCGAGGCTTCAAAGTTTTTGTTGTAAAAATCGCGTATGGTTTTTACAACTGCTTCCCTAAAGGCATTCAAATGGGTGCCTCCTTGTGTAGTATTTTGTCCGTTCACAAACGAATAATACTCTTCAGAATATTGGGTTTTGCTATGGGTCAATGCCATTTCAATATCGTCTCCAATCAAATGAATAATTGGATATACCATGTCTTCTTCCGAAATATTCTCTTCCAACAAATCTTTCAATCCGTTTTCAGAAATAAATTTTTCTCCGTTGTAATAAATGGTCAACCCAGTGTTAAGATAGCAATAGTTTTTAAGCATCTTAACGATGTATTCCTGACGATATTTGTAGTTTTTAAAAATCGTCTCATCGGCAACAAAAGCAACTTTGGTTCCTCTACGTTTGGTAGATTCTTGTTCAGTTTCTTCTAAAACCAAATCGCCTGCACTAAATTCAGCTGCCTTTTGTTTGTTGTCTCTTACAGATTCTACTCTAAAAAAAGTGGATAATGCATTTACTGCCTTGGTTCCTACCCCATTTAATCCCACCGATTTTTTGAATGCTTTAGAGTCGTATTTGCCACCTGTATTCATTTTAGAAACTACATCAACTACTTTTCCTAACGGAATGCCTCTTCCGTAGTCTCTTACAGTTACCAATTTGTCTTTCAAGGTAACCTCAATAGTTTTACCAGCACCCATCACAAACTCATCGATACAATTGTCTAAAACTTCTTTCAATAATATGTAAATACCATCATCAGGTGAGGAACCATCCCCTAGCTTTCCGATATACATCCCCGGACGCATTCTGATGTGTTCTTTCCAATCAAGAGAGCGTATGTTATCTTCGTTATATTGAATTTGATCCGACATATTTTTGGGTAATTTTGGCTAATATAGTAGAAAACACAAGTAATTGCAATAAGTTGTTTAGAAACTTTTCAAAAGGAATTGCTGGAGATATTAACAGGACTATTTTGCAAAACCAAAAATTTCACAAAACGTTATTTTATAAGATTAGGGATTCAAAAAAATAAAAATAGTTATAAATTGCGGTTTCAATTGAAATAAACTTATGAAAAGTCAAGATATACACCCTTCCGACCCTACTGAAGAACCAATTATTGAAAACCAAATGTTAGGTATTTGGGAAGCTTTAATTCCGGTTTTCTTTTTGGTAGCCATGTTGAGTTTTAATGTGGTAAAAGGGTTTGGAGACGATGCTTTATCAGGAACCAACCAATTTATTTTAATTCTATCTGGAGCAGTTGCAGCCATCGTTGGATTTCGCAATAAAGTTACTTATGCTGCTATGATGGAGGAAGTAGGTAAAAATATCAAGTCTACCTCAGGTGCTTTGTTAATTTTGTTGTTTGTAGGAGCATTATCAGGAACATGGTTGATAAGTGGCATCATTCCTGCCATGGTATATTATGGGTTAGATATTTTGAATCCAACTATTTTTTTACCGGCATGTGTGGTAATTTGTGCATTGATTTCTATTGCCACCGGAAGTTCTTGGACCACCTCTGCAACGGTAGGTATTGCATTGATAGGAATTGGAAATACACTACAAATTCCTTTAGGGATGGTGGCTGGTGCAGTAATATCTGGAGCTTATTTTGGAGATAAACTTTCCCCTTTATCCGATACTACCAACTTGGCACCTGCTATGGCAGGAACCGATTTGTTTACCCACATTCGTTACATGACCATTACTACAGTTCCAACTATTGTAATTACCATCATTTTATTTTTTATCATTGGTTTACAACTTAACACCAATGGTACAAGTAATGCTGCCCAAACTTTGTCAGATATCTCACAAAAATTTCATATTACTCCAATTTTATTTGTAGTGCCTTTATTGGTAATATTTATGATTGTAAGAAAAACAGAACCATTAATTGCTTTGTTAATTGGTACCTTGTTGGGGGCTGTTTTTGCACTTATTTTCCAACCGCAAATTGTTGCACAAGTGGCTGGTGTTTCGGAGTTAAACTTTATTGAAGCATACAGAGGGGTGATGAAAGCCATTACCGTACAAACCAAAATTGCAACCGAAAATGAGATTTTAGCTGATTTATTTACAGCCAAAGGAATGAGTGGCATGTTAGGAACTATTTTCTTGATATTATGTGCCATGGTTTTTGGAGGGATTATGGAAGCTATTGGTGCATTGGCAACGATTACAGCAGCTTTATTAAAATTATTTCACACTGCTTTTGGATTGTTTGCTAGTACCGTAGCTAGTTGTTTGGCCTTAAACATAACTGCTTCCGACCAGTATTTGGCTATAGTAGTTCCTGGAAAAATGTTTGCCAAAGCCTATGAAGATCAAAATTTAGCACCTGAAAATTTATCTCGAACTTTAGAAGATTCCGGAACGGTAACATCCGTATTAATTCCTTGGAACACTTGCGGTGCCTACCAAGCAGGAGTTTTGAATGTGGATACCATGGCGTATTTACCTTACGCCTTTTTCAATTATTTGAGTCCGTTTGTAACTCTACTATTTGCAGCACTAAGAATAAAAATTAAAAGTTTAAAATAATATTTAGAAACATTTAAACTTCCGTTAAATCACTTGTTAATACCTAATGGTTTTTCATTTTTCATTAATTTAGTTGAATGAAAAAGTTGTTATTTGATACCTCACCTTCTAAAAGTCTGGTTTTAATTAGATTGATGGTTGGGATGGTTTTTTTATCAGAAGGAATTCAAAAATTTTTATTTCCTGATATCAGGGGGGCTGGCCGATTTGAAAAAATAAGTTTACCGGAACCTGAATTTCTTGGTTTTTTTGTTGGTAGTTTTGAAGTTGTTTGTGGACTATTCATTATTCTTGGTTTTTTAACAAGATTGGCAAGCATCCCATTATTAATCATTATGATGGTTGCTATAACATCAACAAAGTCAACGGTATTTTTACAAGAAGGCTTTTGGGCAATGCTTCACGGAAGTAGAACTGATTGGGCCATGACTTTAGGAAGCGTATTTCTCCTTATAAATGGTAGTGGTTTATGGTCATTAGATTGGTATTTTCATAAAAAAATTCAAGATGGAAGTTCTAGTAATTAGCATTGTTACATTTATTATTTGTTTGCTGACTTTCTTTTCAGGGTTTGGTTTGGGGACATTGTTAACCCCTTTTATGATGTTATTCTTTCCTGTAGATATCGCTATTGGATTAACAGCTGTTGTGCATCTTTTTAATAACTTATTCAAATGGGCTTTGGTTGGTAAAAAAGCTTCTATTAATATCATCCTAAATTTTGGAGTACCAGCAATAATAGCAGCAATGATAGGCTCTTGGTTGTTATTGCAGTGGTCTGATTTACCTATATTGCATACCTACGAAATGTTTGGAAAAAGTTTTGAAATTACTCCTATCAAACTAATCATTGGTTTGTTGCTCTTAATTTTTGCTTCCTTAGATATAATTCCCAAATTCCAATCGCTTGCATTTCCAAAAAAATGGATGCCTATAGGTGGAATTTTAAGTGGTTTTTTTGGAGGATTATCCGGAAACCAAGGAGCTTTTAGAAGTGCTTTTTTAATTAAAAGTGGTTTAAGTAAGGAGTTGTTTGTTGGAACCACTGTAGTGATTTCTACCTTGGTAGATTTTACTCGTTTAGGCATATATAGCCAACAAATTCAAAAAATTGATTGGCAAGCTTATCAAATACTTTTATTAACGGCTATTATCTCCGGAATTTTAGGCTCTTGGTTGGGGAACTATTGGTTAAAAAAAGTTACTTTATCTACGCTTAAACATGGCATTGCATGGATGCTGATGCTTCTTTCGTTTCTACTGGCTTTGGGGATTTTGTAATTCTTTATTAATTTTCTTTATACTTTGATAAACAAATAGGATTTTGATTCTGTTTTTACTAAATTTAATGGTTTAAATTTGGATAATTCCAATTTAAAATTTCTACAGTAACAACACTTAAATTAATAACTATTATGAGTACAAGTAAATGTCCGTTCCATCAAGGAGCAAACACAAAAGTAGAAAACAATGTGGCTGAATGGTGGCCAAAATCACTAAATTTAGATATTTTACACCAACACGACACCAAAACCAATCCTAATGAAGAAGATTTTAATTATGCTGAGGCATTTAAAAAATTAAATTTAGAAGCAGTTAAAACTGATTTAAAAGAACTAATGACAACTAGCCAAGATTGGTGGCCAGCTGATTGGGGACATTATGGAGGATTGATGATTCGTATGGCTTGGCATGCCGCAGGTACATACCGTGTGGCAGATGGAAGAGGCGGTGGAAATAACGGTAATTTGCGTTTTGCACCTTTGAATAGCTGGCCAGACAACACCAACTTAGACAAAGCTCGTAGATTGTTATGGCCTATTAAAAAGAAATATGGAAATGCCTTATCATGGGCTGATTTATTTATTTTAGCTGGAAACATGGCATATGAATCGATGGGATTCAAAACCTTTGGTTTTGCAGGAGGAAGAGAAGATATTTGGCACCCTGAAAAAGATATTTATTGGGGTTCAGAAAAAGAATGGTTAGATAAAAACCGCTATGCAGATGAAAATGATAGCAATTCCTTGGAAAATCCATTAGCAGCAGTACAAATGGGATTGATTTATGTGAATCCAGAAGGTGTTGGTGGAAAACCAGATCCGTTAAGAACTGCTCAAGATGTTCGAACTACCTTTGCCAGAATGGCCATGAATGATGAAGAAACTGTAGCATTAACAGCAGGTGGACACACCGTTGGAAAAGCCCACGGTAATGGTGATGCCTCTATATTAGGTGAAAATCCGGAAGGTGCATCTATCCATCAGCAAGGACTAGGTTGGCACAATCCTAAAGGTAAAGGCAATGCAGGAGATACCGTAACGAGTGGCTTAGAAGGTTCTTGGACTACCAACCCTACCAAATGGGATAATGGTTATTTTTATTTATTATTTACCTATGAATGGGAATTGAAAAAAAGTCCGGCCGGAGCATGGCAATGGGAACCTATTAATATAAAAGAAGAAGATAAGCCGATTGATGCACATGATCCTACTAAGCGAGTAAATCCGATCATGACAGATGCAGATATGGCAATGAAGGTAGATCCTATCTATAGAGAAATTTCCGAAAGATTTTACAAAGATCCTGCCTATTTTGATGATGTTTTTGCAAGAGCATGGTTTAAATTAACCCATAGAGATTTAGGGCCAAAAAGCAGATATTTGGGGGCAGATGTCCCTGCTGAAGATTTGATTTGGCAAGACCCGATTCCATCTGTTGATTATACATTATCAGAAGCAGAAATTGCCGAATTGAAATCGAAATTACTCAATTCTGGATTAAGCAGAACCGAATTAATCAATACTGCTTGGGATAGTGCTCGTACTTATAGAGGTTCTGATTTTAGAGGTGGAGCCAATGGAGCTAGAATCCGTTTAGCACCACAAAACCAATGGGAAGGCAATGAACCACAACGTTTGCAAAAAGTATTGTCGGTTTTAGAAGGTATCCAATCAAGTTTAAGCAAAAAAGTTAGTATGGCCGACTTAATTGTGTTAGGTGGAACTGCTGCGGTGGAACAAGCGGCCAAAGAAGGTGGTTTTAACATCTCAGTACCATTTGCTTACGGTCGTGGAGATGCAACCCAAGAGATGACCGATGTGGATTCATTTGCAGTATTAGAGCCATTACACGATGCTTTCCGTAACTGGTTGAAAAAAGATTATGCTGTAACTCCAGAAGAAATGATGTTAGATAAAGCCCAACTTTTGGGATTAACTGCCAAAGAAATGACAGTATTAATCGGAGGTATGCGTGTGTTAGGCACCAATTATGGTGGAACCAAACACGGAGTATTTACAGATAAAGAAGGTGTTTTGAGCAACGACTTTTTTGTAAACTTAACGGATATGAATTATGCTTGGAAACCAGAAGGTGAAAATCTATATCATATTGTGAATAGAAAAACAGGAGCTACCAAATGGACTGCCACTAGAGTTGACTTGGTTTTTGGTTCAAACTCTATTTTAAGAGCTTATGCAGAATTTTATGCACAAGAGGATAACAAACATAAAATGGTTTCCGATTTTGTAAAAGTGTGGACCAAGGTGATGAATGCAGATCGATTTGATTTAGCATAATCAATTTTCAATTTAAAATATAAACCACCTTCGGGTGGTTTTTTTATGAAATACACAATAAATTTTTCCTAAAAAAACACATTATAAAATTTAAAACACAAAAAAATGAATAATATACAATCATCAGATTTGTTGATGATTTCATAATAACTATCCATAAATCACCTTTATGTTTGAATTATTTTTTGTTAATTTTGCAATCAAATGAAAATAATTTAAAAACAGAAACATCATGTCATTAGTAGGTAAAAAATTCCCAAACTTATCAGTAGATGCCATCTCTTTTTTAGGAGATAACTTAAAAATCAACGTTTTTGAAGAAGCCACCAAAAACAACCAAAAAGTATTGTTGTTTTGGTATCCAAAAGACTTCACTTTTGTATGCCCTACTGAGTTACACGCATTTCAAAATGCATTAGAAGAATTCGAAAAAAGAAATACCAAAGTAATTGGAGCTTCTTGCGATACTAATGAAGTTCACTTTGCATGGTTAAATACTTCCAAAAAAGATGGAGGAATTGAAGGGGTAACTTATCCATTAATTGCTGATACTACTCGTAACTTATCTAGTTTATTAGGGATTTTAGATATTGAGGAGGAATATAATGAAGAAGTTGATGAGGTATTGTTATCTGGTAGCAATGTAACCTTTAGAGCAACTTACTTGATTGATGAAGAAGGAAAAATTTTCCATGAAAGTGTGAACGATATGCCACTAGGAAGAAACGTAAACGAATATTTGCGTTTAATTGATGCCTATACCCACGTACAAACCAAAGGAGAAGTTTGTCCTGCAAACTGGGAAGAAGGAAAAGAAGCGATGACTGCTGACAGATTAAGCACTGCAGCTTACTTAAGTCAAAACTAAAAAAATATTAACCTGAATTTCCGGGAAGAGCTATGATGTCTGACCTATGTCTCTTTCCGGATTTATTTTAAAATTTTCAACATGTTTGTAGAAATAGAACAAGACAACTTACAAGAGTTGTTACAACAAAATGACAAAGTGGTAGTTCAGTATTCTGCATCTTGGTGTGGTAATTGCAAAATCATGAAGCCAAAATTCAAAATGCTGGCAAACCAAAATGAAGCCATTCCATTTGTTTTGGTAGATGCAGAAAGATTTCCAGAATCTAGAAAATTTGCGAAAGTTGATAACCTACCAACTTTTGCAACCTTTAAAAATGGAGTATTGGTTAACCAAACGCAAACCAACAAAGCAGAAGTTTTGCGAGAATTGGTTCAAGAAGTAATTGCGTAATTATGAAACTACCGGTAATTAAACAATTGACCAAATTTATGGAAGAAAACGACCAGGACTACATTATTGAGACTTTGGAAGTTTTAGAAAATTTGATCGAAGTACCTTCATTAAAAGACGAAGAATTAGACGTAATTGGTGAATTAATCTCCAACATGTATGGTGCATTAGAAGTCCAAAAATTAATAAAAGAAGGCAAAGACCAAAAAACAGCCCTAAACGAATTTATGCAAAGAGTTTTAGGTGCTATTGATAAAAACTAATTTTTTTTAATTATAGTTTAAAAAAGTCTGAGTAAATGCTATTCAGACTTTTTTTTATCTGTTAACATCATGCAATTTACCTTCGGTGCTTGCAATGATTGTGGCAACTGTAGCATCGCTAGTAACATTTACCACTGTTCTACACATATCTAACGGACGGTCAATAGCAAAAATCAAAGCCAAACCAGCTTCCGGAATTCCAGCCTGACCTAAAACAATTACCAACATTACCATTCCAGCACTAGGCACAGCAGCCGAGCCTATTGAAGCCAAAGTTGCAGTTAATATAATCATCAATTGGGTTGATAAATCTAAACTCAATCCCATTGCTTGAGCAATAAAAATGGCTGCTACTGCTTGGTATAAACTAGTTCCATCCATGTTTACGGTGGCTCCTAACGGCAGTACAAAACTTGCCACTTCTTCATCTACCCCAACATGCTCTACAACCCTTTCCATGGTAACTGGTAAAGTTGCAGCACTACTACTAGTGCTAAATGCCAATAATTGAGCTGGTAAAATATTTTGAAACACTCTTTTCGGTGAAGTCTTTCCAATTACTTTTATCAACAAAGGATAGAAACCAAAAACCAAAATTGCCAAACCTAACACTACTGTAAATGCATATACTAGCAATGCACTTAAGGTGGAGTAATCCGGGATTTCTACCATCAAACTAGCCATTAAAGCAAAAACTCCTATGGGAGCTGCTAGCATGATGATATCAATAATTTTCATGATAATTTCGTTCAAGCCTTTAAAAAAATCAACTACAGGTTTTACTTTATCTTCTTTTACTGAAATAATTCCTATACCAATTAAAATAACAAACAAAATTACCTGTAACATTTTAGAATTATCGGTTAAAGCTGCAAAAAAATTATCTGGTACAATATCTACTAATGGCTGTAATGGACCACTCTCTTTGGTTTTAACTGCTAATTCAATTTTCTGATTGGCATCTTTAGAAAAACTTTCTAAAAGGGCAACTCTTGACTCTTCTTTGATAAAATTACCTGGCTGAATCACATTTGCCAAAACCAAACCAATAGTTACTGCAGAAAAGGTAGTTAATAAATACAACCCAATCGTCTTTTTCCCTAAAGCAGAAACCTTTGCAATATCTTTCAAGTCAGCCAAACCAACAATAATAGAAACCACAATTAACGGAACTGCTATCATTTTAAGCAAATTGATAAATATCTTCCCAAAAGGTGCAATCCAGTCGGCTACTACCCATTTAAGTTCTAAATTTTTAAATAAGAAACCAATGAGTAAACCAAAAATCATGGCAAGAATGATTTGGGCTGGCAACGAAAGTTTTTTCATGTATTTGATTAAATAATGTTATTGTTTAGTAGATTTTATTCCAAAGATACGCATCAAGCAACACCATGGCTGTCATAGCTTCTACAATTGGTACTGCTCTGGGAACTACGCAAGGATCATGTCGACCTTTGCCTTCTAAAATGATTTCTTCCCCCGATTGATTGATGCTTGGTTGTTTTTGTAAAATGGTAGCAACAGGTTTAAAAGCAACACGAAAATAAATATCCATCCCATTACTTATTCCACCTTGAATGCCACCAGAATGATTGGTTTTGGTAGTGCCATCTGCTAAAAATAAATCGTTGTGCTCACTCCCTTTTTTTGCTGCCGAAGCAAATCCATCTCCATATTCAAAACCTTTTACGGCATTGATACTCATTATGGCATTGGCTAATTGGGCATGTAATTTTTGGTAGATAGGTTCCCCTAATCCAATCGGAACATTTTTAACCACACAGGTAATGACTCCTCCAACAGTATCGCCTTGTTTTTTAATCTCTTGGATGTATTGTTCCATTCTAATTGCCGTTTCTATATCCGGACAACGAACCAAATTTTCTTCAATTTGATCAAAGTCTAATTCTTGGTAAGGCTTTTCCAAAGCTATCGTTCCAACTTGTGATACAAATGCATGAATAGAAATATCTTTCAATACTTGCTGTGCTATGGCTCCAGCCACAACTCTACAAGCAGTTTCTCTGGCAGAACTTCTTCCTCCTCCGGAAACATCTCTAATGCCATACTTTTTTTGATAAGTAAAATCTGCATGATTTGGACGAAAGGCCTCTTGTAAATGATCGTAATCCTTACTTTTTTGATTTTCGTTTCTAATAATAAATCCTATTGGAGCACCCGTAGTAACCCCATGCACCATTCCGGATAAAAACTCTAAGCTGTCAGATTCTTTTCTTTGAGTTACAATTTTAGACTGTCCGGGTTTTCTTCGATCTAATTGACGTTGGATTTCCTCTAAATCTAAAGAAATATTAGGTGGACAACCATCAATCACACCACCAATGGCAGAACCATGCGATTCACCAAAAGTAGTTAATGTAAAAAGTTTTCCGAAAGTGTTGGCAGACATAAAACTAAAAATATTGAAAACGAAAGTACATATTTTAAAAAGAAAATTGGTTTATTATCTTTAGGAAATCACCAATCAGTTGTAAACATTTCTGTGGAGCCTTTTCCTTCTCTAACAATTACAGGAATAGGTTCTGATAAATCGATAATGGTAGATGGAACATTGTCACCATATCCACCATCAATAATTAAATCGACTTGGTTTTGCCACTTTTCAAAAATTAATTCAGGATCGGTGGAGTATTCTACAATTTCATCATCATCATGAATAGAAGTAGAAACAATTGGGTTTCCTAAAACTTTGACAATTTCTCGTATGATATTGTTATCAGGAACACGAATACCAACTGTTTTTTTCTTTTTAAACTCTTTTGGCAATTGGTTGTTGCCTGGTAAAATAAAGGTATATGGCCCAGGAAGTAAACTTTTTAGAATTTTAAAAGTAGAAGTTTCTATTTGCTTTACATAGTCCGACATATTACTTAAGTCGTGACAGATAAAAGACAAATTAGCTTTTTCAAGCTTAATTCCTTTTAATTTGGCTACTTTTTCCAATGCCTTTGAGTTGGTAATGTCGCAACCAAAACCATACACGGTATCGGTTGGGTAAATAATCACACCACCTTTTTTAAGCACTTCCACTACCCTTTGAATTTCTTTAGGGTTGGGATTATCGGGATATATCTTAACAAATAAAGCCATAAAAAAACCTTCTTACACAAAGGTAAGAAGGTTTTTGTATTTTAAGTAAGTTATATTACACTTCTGCTACAACTTCGAATGGCAATTCTACAATTACCTCTCTGTGTAAGCGAATAGAAGCAGTAAATTTACCAACTCTTTTCACAGTACTACAAGTAACAAATTTTTTGTCGATGTCAATTCCGTTAGCAGCTAATTGCTCCACGATATCTGCATTGTTGATAGAACCAAATAATTTTTCACCACCTGCTTTTGCAGAAATTTTGATGGTTAATTGTTTGATTTGTTCTGCAACAGCTTTCGCATCATTTACAGCTTTTTGTTCTTTGTGAGCTCTTTGTTTTAAGTTTTCAGCCAACACTTTCTTTGATGAAGGAGTAGCCAAAACTGCAAAACCTTGTGGAATTAAGAAGTTTCTTCCGTATCCTGGTTTTACTTTTACGATATCGTCCTTAAAACCTAAGTTTTGAACGTCTTGTTTTAAAATCAATTCCATAATTAAAGTCCTTTATTATTTTAATAAATCCGCTACATAAGGCATCAAAGCCAAGTGTCTCGCTCTTTTAATAGCTACCGCTACTTTTCTTTGGTATTTCAAAGAAGTACCGGTTAAACGACGTGGTAAAATTTTACCTTGCTCGTTTACGAACTTTAACAAGAAATCTGGATCTTTATAATCCACATACTTGATTCCGGATTTTTTAAAACGACAATATTTTTTTTGTTTGTTAGTGTCGATGTTTAAAGGAGTTAAATAACGGATATCTCCTTCTTTTTTTCCTTTTGCTGATTGCTCTAATGTTGACATAATTCTTAAGCTTTTTGTTTCAATTTTTCTCTTCTTCTTTCAGCCCATGATACTGCATGCTTATCTAAGCTTACAGTTAAGAAACGCATGATACGCTCATCTCTTCTGAATTCGGTTTCTAATCCAATGATGATTTCTGGACTAGCTTCGAATTGAAACAAGTGATAAAAACCACTTTTCTTGTGTTGGATTTCGTAAGCTAATTTTTTTAAGCCCCAATCCTCTTTGGCAACCATTTTGCAACCCTTTGCGGTAAGAAAATCTTCAAATTTGCTTACTGTTTCCTTTACCTGTTGTTCAGATAAAACGGGATTCAAAATGAAAACAGTTTCATAATTGTTCATAAATAACGATTTAATTTGTTAAAAATTGGGTGCAAAAATAGTGTTTTCCTTTATACCAACCAAATAAATCTATTGTATTTCCTACAAAAAACTTTCATCGAAATAAATTATCGATGAAATGCGTAATTAATTGATTTTTTAATACATTTGTTAAAGAAAATCGAAGAAATCTATTTCCCATGAAACTCCAGTGTATAGTTGTTGACGATAGTTCCATTCAACGAATGATCATTACCAAATTGGTTAAAAACCATCAAAACTTAAATTTGGTTGGAGATTTTTCTAATGCAATTGAAGCTAAATCTTGCATGTCCATCCATCATGTAGATTTGATTTTTTTAGATATTGAAATGCCCGTTATAGATGGGTTTGATTTTTTAGATGGTTTAAAGTCAAAACCTCAAATTATTTTTATAACCGCAAAAGCAGATTATGCAGTAAAAGCTTTTGATTATGATGCAACAGATTATTTACAAAAGCCAATTTCGTTGGCAAGATTTGATTCTGCTGTTAAACGAGCTTTGCTAAAATACACTATTGCAAAAGAAAATGAAGAAGATGACGATTTCATTTTTATTAAAAGTAATTTGAAAAAAATGAAAATATATACCAATCGAATTAAATGGATTGAAGCTTTTGGAGATTATGTAAAAGTAATCACTGAAGACGAAAGCCACATGGTTTTAGCAACTATGAAATCATTTGAAAAAGATTTGCCCAAAGAAAAGTTTTTAAGAGTACACAAATCGTTTATAGTAAACATCGAAAAAATTGAACGCTACAATAGTAAATTTGCAGAAATTGGCATGAATAAAATTCCTTTGAGCAGAAATAAAAAAGACGATTTGCGTAAAGCTCTAACTTTTGATTAATAGGCATCTACATTTAATTGTAATTTGATATTTTTAAAATTTCCTATCGATTCGAAACTCTTTTTAATTTTTTGAATCGATTTTTTTGTGTCATCTACCGAAGAATTTCTTGGGATTTTTATCAAGATTACTCTAATGTATTCATTCTTTATTTTTGCAATCAATGGTTCTTCAGGACCTAATACAGTTACAGCTAAAACATTTCGTAAACTATTGGCAAACCACTGACTGCCATTGGTAAGATTTTCAAAGTTTTTACCCTTCAATTGTATTTTAATAATTCTGGTAAAAGGAGGATATAAAAATTGTTTTCTTTCAGCAATTTGATTCGCATAAAAACCTTCATAATCAAAATTTTGCACCATTTGTAATACTGCATATTCTGGTTGGTAGGTTTGAATGATTACTTTACCTCTTTCCTCTCCTCTACCGGTTCTTCCAGAAACTTGGGTAAGCAATTGAAATGCCTTTTCGATACTTCTAAAATCAGGTTGGAATAACAATTGGTCGGCATGTAACACTCCAACCAAACCTACATTGGAAAAATTCAATCCTTTGGCAATCATTTGGGTTCCTACCAAAATATCAGCTTCTTGTTGTTGAAATTGCTCAATAATTTTTTCAAACTGATATTTTCCTCTTGTAGTATCTTGGTCCATTCTTATCACTCGTGCTTTTGGAAAAAGCTGTAACAATTCTAATTCGATTTGTTCGGTACCAAATCCTTTGGTGCTTAATTGGTTGCTATGGCAAGCGTGACAGTGCTGTGGTTTTGGAATGGCATATCCACAATAATGACATCGTAATTGTTGTTTAATTTGGTGATAGGTAAGAGAAACATCACAATGAATACAATTTGGAATATGACCACAAGTTTCACATTCCATTACTGGTGCAAAACCACGTCTGTTTTGAAAAATCATCACTTGTTTCCCTGCAGTTAATGCTTCCGATATACCTTGCAGCATATCCTTGGTAAAATGTCCATGCATTTGCTTTTTCCGCATCGCTTCTTTCATAGATACCAACGAAATTTCAGGCATCGGATAATTTCCAAATCGAACTTTGTTGGTTACCAATCCGTATTTTCCTTCTAAAGCATGGTAAAACGACTCTAAACTTGGCGTGGCTGTGCCTAATAACACTTTTGCTTGGTGCTGTTTTGCTAAAACCAATGCCGCATCTCGGGCATGGTATCGTGGAGCAGGGTCGGTTTGTTTAAAGTTTGCTTCATGCTCTTCATCAACTACTATGAAACCTAAATTAGTAAGTGGTAAAAATAAGGCAGAACGAGCTCCCAAAACCAACGAATAATCATTAGGTTGGTACAACAACTTATTCCAAACTTCGGTTCGTTCTTGGTTGCTAAATTTGGAATGGTACACCAACATGGTGTTACCAAAGTGCTTTTGTAGTCGTATTACCAACTGGGTAGTTAATGCAATTTCAGGCACCAAATACAATACTTGTTTGCCTTGGTTGATTTGCTTTTGAATTAATTCGGTATAGATTTCGGTTTTACCCGAAGAGGTAACCGCATATAACAATGTGATATCTTTCTGCAAAAAACTTGCTTCAATTTCTTGAACAATTTTTTGTTGCACTTCCGTTAAATTCCAACCACTCATTTCTTCTTCACTCCAATCTAATCGGTCTTGGGTGAGGTAATAATTCTCTAACCATTGGTTTTGAATCATTGCTTTTAAAACTCCTGATGATACCTGAGCTTTATCCAACAATTCTTTTTCTTTGATTGGTTTTTTCAAAGTAGCTTGCATCTGAAACAAATGCATCATTAATTGGTGCCTTTTAGGATGACTCTTTCCCAAATCCTGTAATACTTCATTTAATTTTTCAGGACTCTCTAAATTCTTTGCAATACGAACAAACTTTTGGGTTTTCGGCACGTATTTTTCTACCATCGATTCTTTGGTTTTAATCCAACCTTTTTGCAACATCGGATGGATTACATTCCAAACTTTTTTAATGCCTAAAATCTTGGTTGCTTGCTCCATGGAAAGCAAATTTTGGTATTGTAAGGCTTCAAAAATCAAATACTCTTGGTCTGATAATTGCTCTGAAACATAATCGTTGGAAGAGGTATTCCATTCTAACAAGGTTTCGGATTCTAAAAAAAAAGTATTTGGCAATGCAGCTTTAAAAACCTCTCCCAAACTACACAAATAGTATTTACTAATCCATTCCCAATGTTGGATTTGTTTTTCTAAAACTACGGGGTGTTCATCTAAAATCAAATGAATGTCTTTGGCCTCGTATAAAACAGGAGGCTGGTGGTGTTTATGCAAACAAACTCCAGTATAAATTTTCGTTTTTCCAAATGGAACTGCTACCCGAATTCCGGGTTGTATAAAAGCAAATTCTTTTTCAGAAACGCGATAAGTAAAAGTAGTATCTAATGGCAGTGGCAATACCACTTCAATATAATAGTGGGTCATCCCCTATGCTCTTTTCCAGGTTTGTGTTCTACCTATTAACGAGATACCTATGAATCCTCTTACTTTTAAGGCATCTTTTCCATCAAATTCAATAGAACATTTATAAGTTTTTCCTGATTTAGGATCCATAATTTTACCACCTGAAAAACCATCTCCATCTTTATTCATTCCTTCCATAATAACCATTCCTTCAATCGGTTTATTTTTATTAGTTCCGGAGCATTTGTCACATAATTTTCCTTTGTCTTCTGGCAATAATAACTCTACAATCTTGCCATAATATTTGCCGTTTTGCTCATAAATCTGAATGATAGATTTGGTTTTACCGGTTTCATCATCAATGGTTTTCCATTTGCCAACCAATTGTTGTGCATTTGTAGAAAAACTAAAAAAAACAATCATCAATAAAAAAAATAAACATCTCATTTGCTTGTATTTAAGTTAATTGTAAATCTTTTTTTGGTTGCAAGTTTTTTTGCTTCAAGTTGTAAATGGTAGCATTTAATTCAAAGCCTGACAACAAAATCATGCAGTTAATCCAAATATAAAACATCAAAATTAATAATGTACCAATAGAACCATAAAGTTCGTTGTACTTGGCAAATTTTACAACATAAATTCCGAATAAATAAGAGGTAAGCATAATTAATATGGTAGTGTACACAGAACCAATATTGAAAAAAGCTTTGCTGATATTCACTCTTGTTCCGTATTTGAACAAAATAGAAACTGTAGTTAAAATCATCAATACGACCAATGCTACCCTACCTATTTGTAAAAACGATATTTTTTGATGCAAAGTATCAGGTATGTCAATCGACTGAATTAACACCTCAAAAACAATAATTATGGCAACTGTAAACAATAACAATAACGATAATACTATGGAAATTCCTAAAGCCCAAAGATATTGACGAATAAATCCTCTGGAATTGGTGATGTGATAGGAAGATTCGAAACCTCCTAAAATAGCATTCACCCCATTGGTCATTAAAAAAACTGACAAAATTACCCCTGAGGATAATAAGCCTTTGTAGCTATTGTTCAAAATATCTAACAAAATAGATTGTATGGCATCAAAGGTGGTTGGAGGGACACTATTTTCGATAAAAGCCATAAAATCAGACTGAAAATCGTCAATTGGAATATACGGAATTAGGTTAAGAATGAATAATGCAAACGGAAATAAGGCCATAAAAAAGCTAAATGCAATAGCACTTGCTCTGTATGAAAATGCACCTTTTACAATTCCGGTAATATACAATTCCAATAATTCATACAATGACAAACCTTGTAACCAAGGTAATTGTATGGACTTTACCAAGCCAATCAATTGCTTAACTATCGGAATTTTATACAAGAAAGACACGTTAAATGGCTTTTAAACTCAAATCCATATTGTATACAGAATGGGTTAAACTTCCAGAAGAAATATAATTAACCCCACATAAAGCATATTCACGAATGGTTTTTTCGTTGATATTTCCAGATGACTCTGTTGCACATTGATTGCCAATTATTTGCACCGCTTTTCGAGTTGTTTCGTAATCAAAATTATCTAATAAAATCCGAAAAACTCCTCCTGCATCTAAAATTTGCTGTACTTCTGATAAATTTCTGGCTTCAACAATTATTTTTAAATCTAGCTGATTATCATTCAAATATGCTTTGGTTTTGGCAATGGCTTTGGAAACTCCTCCACAAAAGTCAATATGATTGTCTTTTAACATAATCATGTCATACAATGCAAATCGATGGTTTTCTCCACCACCAATTTTCACAGCCCATTTTTCTGCTGCTCTAAAATTTGGCGTGGTTTTACGAGTATCTAAAATTTTGCATGAAGTTCCCTCTAACAATTGCACATATTGATTGGTTTTGGTAGCTATGGCACTCATACGTTGCATAGAATTTAATACCAAACGTTCTGCCTTTAAAATAGATTGCGAAGAACCTTCAACAGTAAAAACAACATCACCATAAGTCACTGACGAGCCATCCGGAATTAATACCTCTACCTTTAAACCTGCATCTACTCTTTCAATAATCATTTTTGCAAATTCTACACCGGCAATAATTCCTTGGTCTTTTACCAATAATTTTGCTTTACCAATGGCACCCATGGGCACACAAGCCAAACTAGAATAATCTCCGGAACCAATATCTTCTGCTAAAGCAGCATCTATTATTTGTAACAGTGCTTGTTTAAAAGCTTCGGGTGAAATCATTTATTTTTTCTTTTTCGCTAATTTACCAGTATTGATTTTAAATAAAGTGTATACCGGACAAAAACTCATGAACGAAGTAGCTATCATGCTAATGCTGATGACCAATAAGATTAAATTACCAGTTAAACTTTCAAATGGTTCTGATAAAAATAACAACAACAGAATGATGCCTAACATGATTCGAATAAATCGATCGGCATTGCCAACATTTTTTTGCATGGTGTTTGTTTTTAGGTTAGTGGATACTAAAATAGTAAAATTTTAATAGGCCAACAAGTCCAACAAACTTTGTTGTAATCTATTTTTTGCCAAAAACTGATCTTCCAATGCTTTAACAAACGGAATAGGGGTTTCTAAACTGCCAACTCTTGCCACAGGTGCATCTAAATATTCGAAACACTCTTCCATAATGGTAGCAGCAATGTCGCTTGCAACACTTCCAAACAAAGTATCTTCCACCAAAACCAAAACTTTTCCGGTTTTTTGAACCGATTGTTTGATGGCATCCCAATCCATGGGTTGTAAAGTTCTTAAATCTAACAAATCTGCTTGAATTTTTGGATTGTTTTCCAATACTTCCAAGCTCCAATGCACACCTGATCCAAATGTGATGATAGAAACTTGACTTCCTTCTTTGATTAAGGATGCTTTTCCAAAAGGCAAAGTATAGTAATCTTTAGGAACTTCTTGATATACACTTCTGTACAGAGCTTTATGTTCAAAAAATATAACCGGGTTTGGGTCTTGAAAAGCCGTGTTCAACAAGCCTTTGGCATCGTATGGAAAAGCAGGATACACTACTTTTAATCCGGGAGTTTTGGTAAACCATGCTTCGTTGGTTTGAGAGTGAAACGGACCAGCTTGCACGCCTGCTCCAGCAGGCATTCTGATTACTACATCGGCATTTTGAAGCCATCTGTAATGCACTTTTGCCAAATAGTTTACAATTGGGTTGAATCCGGTAGAAACAAAATCGGCAAATTGCATTTCTACCATTGCTTTCATTTGGTTGATAGAAAGTCCCATTGCAGCCGAAACTATAATGCTTTCGCAAATTGGGGTATTTCTTACTCTAGCTTTTCCGAATTTCTCTACAAAACCTTCTGTGATTTTAAATGCTCCTCCATATTCTGCAATATCTTGTCCCATTAATACCAATTCCGGATAACGCTCCATCGATTGTGCTAATGCCTGCTGAATGGCATCGATAAATCGAATATTTTCGGTTACTTCAGAAGAAGTATAATGTTGGTATTCATGATTTTGATATACATCATTTAATTCTTCTGTTAAATTAGCTTTTATTGCTGTTTCTTCTGATGTTTTTTGCCAATGTTCGTCAATTTCTGCTTTGATGGTTTGGTAAATTTTGTCTTTTTCAGACTCCTGCAACACTGAAGTTCGCAACAAAAAATCTTCATAATTCTTTACCGGATCTTTGGCAGCCCATTGTTCCATTAATTCTTTCGGAACATATTTAGTACCACTCGCCTCTTCATGTCCACGCATTCTAAAAGTCAACATTTCCAATAAAATAGGTCTTGGATTTTCTTCCATTGAAGCTTTTAAAGATTGGATGGTATGAAAAACTTCTAACAAATTATTTCCATCTACTTGCAAAGCTTCCATGCCATAACCAATGCCTTTGTCTACCAAGTTTTTACATTTGTATTGTTCGTTGGTTGGGGTAGACAAACCATAACCATTGTTTTCAATGATAAAAAGTACAGGTAAATTCCAAACCGAAGCTACATTCAATGCTTCATGAAAATCACCTTCGCTTGTAGCCCCCTCCCCAGTAAATACTGCAGTAACTTTCTTCTCTCCACGCAACTGATGGGCTAATGCAATACCGTCAGCTACACCTAATTGCGGACCAAGGTGAGAAATCATCCCGATGATTTTGTATTCTTGGGTTCCAAAGTGAAAACTTCGATCTCTTCCTTTGGTAAAACCATTGGCTTTGCCTTGCCATTGCGAAAACAAACGATATAGTGGAATTTCACGTGTAGTAAAAACTCCTAAATTCCGGTGCATTGGTAAAATGTATTCGTCTTTGTCTAAAGCAGCTGTTAAGCCTACAGAAATTGCTTCTTGTCCAATTCCGGAAAACCACTTAGAAACCTTTCCTTGACGAAGTAAAATCAACATTTTCTCTTCAATCAATCTAGGTTTTAAAATTTGTTGATATAATTGAATTAACGTCTCGTTTGTTAAATTTTTTCTATCAAAATTCATTTTATGTAAATTTTGCAACAAATATAGTACTTCAACTGCCTTTTTTGAATATTTTTCTATGCTCTGTTGAAATCTTTTTTATATTAGCATAAACGTTTGTAAAAAAATAAAAATGGAGAAAAGCCCAACCAATGCTTCTATTTTACAAGCATTCAAAGCCTTAAGTAATCCTGCAAGGGTACAAATGTTAGAGTTTTTGTTAGAAAAACGAGAGGCCAATTGCAATGATTTTGTACAATATATTGGCATGGCACAATCTACTGTTTCAGAGCATTTGTTCGAAATGAAAAAATGTGAATTATTTCACCGTAATGAAAAGGGCAAACAATCGATTTACACCATCAACGAACTACAATTATTAGAACTGAAAATTTTTATTGAAAAGTGGATTCATCTTTCTGAACAGGTGCACAAACAAGGCAAAATAAAAAAGAGAAAGTCCAGTAAAAATTTAAAAGATTTTAATTACAAATTTGAAAAGAAAAAGAAGAATAAGGAGCAATAAAATTTCGAAATACCTAAAAAGCTCACAATTTATTTTGAATATTATCAAAAACAAGTAATTTCGTAACTTAGTTTTTAAACAAGTAACATGCAAAAAATTCCTAGTGTTGACTTGCGTGATTTCCTATCGGATGACCCGGTACGCAAACAGAAATTTGTAAATGAAATCGGAACTGCTTATTCAGAAATTGGTTTTGTAGCCCTAAAAGGCCACTTTTTAGACGACCAATTGGTAGAAGAATTGTACGCTGAAGTACGAAACTTTTTTAATTTACCCTTAGAAACCAAGGAAAAATATGAAATTCCTGGAATTGGTGGACAAAGAGGTTATGTTTCTTTTGGAAAAGAGCATGCCAAAGGGAGATCTGCCGGAGATTTGAAAGAATTTTGGCACTTTGGCCAATATGTTTCTGAAGGCTCTAAATGGGCTAACGAATACCCCGACAATGTAACTGTGGAAGAACTCCCACGATTTAATGTGGTAGGAGAAAAAGCCTACAAAATGTTAGAAAAAACTGGAGTTTATGTGTTAAGAGCATTGGCTTTGTATGTTGGTTTAGATGAGTTTTATTTTGACCAATATATAAAAGACGGAAACAGTATTTTAAGACCTATTCACTACCCACCTATTACCGAAGAACCTAAAGATGCTGTTAGAGCTGCTGCACATGGAGATATCAATTTGATTACACTTTTGATGGGAGCTCAAGGAAAAGGCTTGCAAGTACAAAACCACAATGGTGAGTGGATTGATGCCATAGCAGAGGCAGATGAGTTAATGATTAACGTGGGAGATATGTTATCCCGTCATACCAACAACAAATTAAAATCTACCATCCACCAAGTAGTAAACCCACCAAGAGAATTGTGGGGCACTTCAAGATATTCTATCCCATTTTTTATGCACCCGGTAAGTGACATGAAATTAGATTGCCTGCCAAGTTGTATTGATGAAAACCATCCAAAATTATATGATGACATTACTGCGGGGGAGTTTTTAAACGAGCGATTGATAGAATTAGGCTTGATTAAAAAATAATAATAACATTTAACAATAAAAAGGCATTAAGAGGTTCCTCTTGATGCCTTTTCTATACCAGTACATGGACTTACAAGAACAATTAAAAAAGCTTTTTCCAGACCATCAGCCTTCTGAAGAAATAGAACCATTGCAAGAAAATGAAACCTCCTTGTTTCTGCAAAAAGAACCTTTGTTGTGTAAATACGAAAAACGAAAAGGTAAAGCCACAACCATTATAGAGGGTTATTTGGGAACAACGGAAGATTTTAAAATGCTTACAAAAAGCATTCAGAAGAAATTTAATGTTGGAGGTTCTGTTAAAGAAGAATGCATTATTTTACAGGGAGATTATCGAGATAAAATCATGGTATTTTTACAAGAAATGGGGTTTAAAACCAAAAGAGTTGGAGGATAATTATGGCTACGATTCAACCTTTTAAAGCGTACAGACCAACTCCTGATAAAATTGCATTGGTTTCATGTAGGGCTTATGACGATTATGAAGCAGGAGAATTAGGAGCAATTTTGGCTTACAATCCATTTAGCTTTTTACATGTGTTGCATCCTGCTTACTTGCATTTGCAAAAAAATACCCACGCCAAGAGATTTACTGCGGTTCATCACCAGTTTTTAGATTTTGTGGAAAACCAAATTTTGGAGCAAGAAACCACAGAGGTAATGTACTTGTATGAAATTCAAACTCCTACCAACTCTTTTACCGGGATTGTTGCTGCCATAGCTATAGCCGACTATTTGCAAGGTAACATATTAAAACACGAAAATACCTTGGAATATAGAGTGGATTTGTTTGAAGAATTTTTAGAACATGCCAAAATCAACTCGGAGCCAGTTTTACTTACTTATCCAGACCAAACAGAAATCAGAACTTGGATAGAAATGCAAAAACAAACTTCTCCAAACTTAGAATTCTCCACTACCAATTGGGAAAAACATCGGTTGTGGAAAATTGAAACCATTCGCGAATTAGAATGGTTAGAAAATTACTTCGCTGTAATTCCTCAATTATATATAGCAGATGGTCACCATCGGATGGAATCGACTGCACAGCATTATCTACGTCATCCGGATGGGGTAAAAAACCAATATGGCATGGCTTTTTTAATTGCAGAAAGTCAGGTAAAAATTCATTCTTTTTATAGATTGTTACACAGTATTACAGAGGAACAAATGACAGAAATGTGGAAACAAATTCCTTTACATTATCGCGTGTTACAATCTTCTAAAGAAATCATATATCCAAAACAAAAAGGACAAGTGGTATATTATGCCAACCAGGAGTTTCACTTATTAGAAAGTAAAAAGGAATTTTCCTCTAAATTTGACATCAAAGATTTAGATAGCCAACAATTATTAGACAATTTATTGCAACCTGTTTTGCAAATGTACGATTTAAGAAATGACGATCGCATCGAATATTTCCCAGGAAATCAAACCTTTGAATCCTGTTTGTCACTTTTGCAAAACAAAACCTACCAGATAGCTTTTATTTTATATCCAAACAACATCAACGACATGATAGCAGTAGCCAATGCAAACGAAATCATGCCACCAAAAAGTACCTATATTGAACCAAAATTTAGAAGTGGATTGATTGTTTATCCTTATTTTGATTAGTATGTCTATTGCAAATAATTTAAACCAAATTAGAAAACAACTTCCTGAAAATGTGACTTTAGTTGCTGTTTCTAAAACCAAACCAGTATCAGATTTAATGCAAGCATACGAGGCTGGTCAACGTATTTTTGGAGAAAATAAAATCCAGGAAATGACTGAAAAGTGGGAGCAAATGCCAAAAGACATCCAATGGCATATGATTGGTCATGTACAAAGCAATAAAGTGAAATACATGGCACCGTATGTGGCATTAATTCACGGAGTAGATAGTTGGAAGCTTTTGGTAGAAATTAATAAGCAAGCAGCTAAAAATAACCGTGTCATTTCGTGTTTGTTGCAAATGCATATTGCTACAGAAGAAACCAAATTCGGACTCTATGAAGAGGAATTACATGAAATTTTGCATCACCCGGAATTAGAAAAATTAACCAACGTTTGCATCCAAGGTTTGATGGGAATGGCTACATTTACAGAGGAGGAAGCCAAATTAAAAAGCGAATTTCGTTACTTGAATGAATTGTTCATAAAATACAAAACGATTCAAAAAAGCAACCTCGATTTTCAAACCTTATCTATGGGAATGAGTGGTGATTATCAAATTGCCATATCGTGCGGAAGCAATATGGTTAGAATTGGTAGTAGTATTTTTGGGTTTAGAAGTTGACAATAGAAATATCAATGTCAATATCAATATCAATGAAATTAAAAATTGTTATGGAGATTGGAAAGAGAATGCCTTTTTCCATAAATAATTCCAAATATTATGAGTAAAAGTTATCATATTTTTGAAGATAAGATTTTTAATTTTGAAGATAGGTTGGTTCGTTTTGCAGGTGAATGTATTTTCTTTTCAAGAAAACTAGAAAAGAGCTTTGAAAATGAATATTACAAAAATCAATTAATTAGATCTTCTGGCAGTGCATCATTAAATTTTGGTGAAGCTTCAGGAACCGTAAGTGAAAAAGACTTTATTTTTAAATTAAGTTTGTCAATAAAAGAATTGAAAGAATCTAGAAATGCTATAAAAATTCTTAATTACATTAACGAAGGAGACGAAAGAATAAGAAAATCACTGCTAAATGAAGTAGAGGAGTTAATTGCAATTGCCTCTAAAATGATAATCAACAAAAGTAACAAACATTGACGTTGACATTTACATTGACATTTACATTGACATTTTCATTGACATTGAAAAATTCAAACTATAAAAAAAGTATTTCACTATAAAAATTTAAAAATTACCCATTGGGGTTTGGGGACTCATGTACGCAATCATCGATATAGAAACAACCGGAGGTAAATTTGATGAAGAAGGCATCACAGAGATTGCTATTTACAAATTTGACGGGCATGAAGTTGTAGACCAATTCATCAGCTTGATCAATCCGGAAAAGCCTATTCAGCCTTTTGTAGTAAAACTAACTGGTATAAATAGTGCCATGTTACGAAGTGCTCCAAAGTTTTACGAAGTTGCCAAGCGAATTATCGAAATTACTGAAGATTGCACCTTTGTAGCACACAATGTGGGGTTTGATTACAGAGTGGTACAAACAGAGTTCCAAAGGTTGGGTTATTCCTTTAAAAGAAATACCTTATGCACTGTTGAACTTTCCAGAAAGTTAATTCCAGGAATGGAATCATACAGTTTAGGAAAGTTGGTAAGATCATTGGGAATACCAATTGCAGACAGGCATCGTGCTTCGGGGGATGCCATGGCTACGGTAAAACTTTTTCAATTATTGTTGAGAAAAGATGTCGAAAAAAACATTGTTACTTCTTTGGTAAAATCAACGCAATCCAAAGGTTTGTCACCAAAATTGTTAGACATTGTTGAAAGTTTACCTGAAAAAGTTGGTGTGTATTACATACATAATGAAAAAGGAGATGTTATTTATATTGGAAAAAGTAAAAACATAAAAAAAAGAATCAACCAGCATTTTACCGGAACTTCCAGAAAAGCAAAAAAAATTCAATTAGAAGTATACACGGTAACCTTCGAACTTACCGGAAATGAACTAATTGCGTTGCTTAAGGAAAGTCAGGAAATCAAAATAAACAAACCTATTTACAATGTAAAACAACGAAAAAGTATTTTACCTTGGGGATTGTATTTAGTTAAAACATCGGAAGGTTACGATGCGTTACGATTGTTAAAAGCAGATGGCAGAAGAAAAGAAATTACTTCTTTTGGATCATTTCAAGAAGGAAAAAACGCACTGTTCCGCATCACAGAGCAATACCAATTGTGCCAAAAAATCAACGGTTTATATGAAACCAACGAAGCTTGTTTTTCTTTTAAAATCAAACAATGTTTAGGAGCTTGCGTTTCTAAAGAAGAAACAGAAACCTACAATGCCAGAGTAGAACAATTTTTAGAGAAAAATGAATTCACCCATCAAAACATGGTGATTATTGACAAAGGAAAGACCATTGAAGAAAAATCAGCAGTTTTGATAGAAAATGGTATTTACAAAGGCTACACTTTTTTTGATTTGAATTACCAAATCAACAATGTAGAAGTTTTGCAAAATATCTTGATTCCGATGCAACATAATCGAGATACCAAAGCGATTATCCAACAATATATTAGAAAAAACAAACACCTCAAAATCATCAGATTTTAAGGTGCTTGCCATACAAAAAACAAACTACAACTATATTGGAATATCTACAATTAACTTAGCAATCTCTGGTTCTGCCTGAACGTGTGCTTGGTTAGCTCTTCCACTTGGATCAGTGTTTTCCTGCCATTTCGGAATCCATTTTCTAACGGTTTCTGCAGCACTCTTTTGAGGAAAATGTTTGTGAAAAATGGTACGGTAATAAAACGCCTCTTTGGTTGCTGGGGTATTGTAAGGATACAATTCTGCGGCTTTGGCAAATGCTTCATCACTTACTTGCGAGGTGCCATATGCAATTAAGGTGTCAATCCAGTTATACCCTACCCCATCAGAAAATTGTTCTTTTTGTCTCCACAAAACTTCCGCAGGCAAATATGGTTGCTCTGGAGTATCAAACGCTTTTCTTAAAATATATTTTTCTACACCATTATAAGTTTGAGGCATTTTTTCTTCTGGTTGAATGGTGATAGCTAAATCCAAAAACTTTTTGTCTAAAAATGGTACTCTTGCCTCTAAACCATGAGCCATGGTTGATTTATCGGCTCTCAACAAATCGGCAGTATGTAATTTCTGTACTCTTTCGATGGTTTCTTTTTGAAAATCAACTACCGAAGGAGCGTTTCTAAAATATAAGTAACCTCCAAAAATTTCATCTGCTCCCTCTCCGGATAAAACTACTTTTATTCCCATTTCTGTAATAAATTTCGACAAGAAATACATAGGAGTACTTGCTCTGATAGAAGTGACATCATAAGTTTCTAAATGCCAAATCAATTTTTCTAATATTTCTATGCCTTGCTCTATAGTAAAATGAATTTCGTGGTGTTTGGTTCCTAAAAATTCCGCTACTTTTCGGGCTGCTTTGGCATCTGGTGCCTCTGCATCTAATCCTATAGAAAAAGAATGTAAAGTTTCTCCTCTTTCTTTCATCAGTCTTACTGCAATAGAAGAAGTTAAAGAAGAATCTAACCCACCAGAAAGCAATACTCCAATTGGTACATCGCTCATCAATCTTTTATCCACTGCTTGGGTTAAAGTTTCTCGAATAGCTTGGTAGTCTACCGGTTGAATTGATTCAGAAACATCTTCCCAAATTGGTTGGTAGTATTTTACAAAGCCGGTTTCCGGAGTATAATAATGTCCTGGTGGAAATGTTGCAAACGTTTTGCATTGGTCAGCCAAAGCTTTCATCTCCGAAGCAAAATACATTCTGCCTCTTTCATCTATGCCATAATAAAGGGGTTTTACTCCTAACGGATCACGACCTGCAATGTAATGATCACCATCAATTACCACAAAAGCAAAAATACCATCTAAGTGATTGCAAAAATCATCACCAAACTCCTCATATAAGTGTACAATAACTTCTGAATCAGAAGTGGTTCTGAAAGTATGGTGTTTTAACAATCCATCTCTTAATTTTTGGTGGTTATAAATTTCTCCGTTATGTACCATCCATGCAGCAGAAGTGCCTTGAATTGGTTGCTTACCGGTATGTAAATCCACTATGGAAAGTCTTTCGTGTGATAAAAAATGCCCCTTTTCAGTAATATGAATATCTCTTTCATCCGGGCCACGGTGACTCATTCTTGCCGAAAGTTCACGAACTAATGATTCTTCTTTTCCTTGTCCGATAATTGCTAAAAATCCACACATAATATTTTTTGTTTTAATGATGAAGCAAAAATGACTATATTAATACAATAATTTAAATTTATTATAAATATTAATTAAAAAAAATAACATTAATAGAATATTTAATTATCATTATAAATATATCTGTTGCAAATATTTATAGCTTAATTAAAAATTTCAATGTAACAGGTGGATCTTTTTGTAAGCATCTTAAGATGGCATTGTAACATTCTACCTATTCCTATATATTTGCAAACCTTAATTAATTTGTTCATGAAACAACTAAAAAAGCGTTGGGGTGTATCCTCAAACGCTCAATTAACTATCATATTTTTAGTATTTGCTATTACTGGTTCCGCTTCTACTCTATTAACCAAACCGTTATTATCTGTTATTGGGGTGACATATAATAATACACCATTATTTTGGTTTATAACTTTAAAAATATTGCTTCTGTTTCCTGTATATCAAGTAATGTTGGTTGCTATTGGTTCAATTTTCGGACAACATACTTTTTTTTGGAATTTTGAAAGAAAAATGCTTTTACGTTTAAAATTAGGGATATTAGTAAACTGGATTGAGAAAAGATTTGGATGGAATCAAAAAGTGTGATTTTTTTTCATAAACAAACAACATTTGTTAAATATTATTACAACAATCTAAAATAAAATAATTTCTGTTATTTTTATTTTTTATTTACTACATTTTTTTGATTTTTTACATGCAAACAAACCGTTTATCCGGAATTTTTGGTTTTTTAACATTATTCTTTTTTATAAGCTCGGTTATTATTGGAGGATTGTTAAATCAAGATTTTGACCATTACACCCATATTATTAGTGATGTATATAGTCCAGACAGTACTTATGGAAAATATATTGCATGGTTTGGATTTATCCCAACTGGGATTTCGGTAATATTATTCGCATATTTCACTAGGTTGCAAACAGAAAATTTATGGTTCAGGACTGGTATGGTTTTATTTGGTTATGCCTATGGCTTAGGAACTATCATTACTGCTTTATTTCCTTGTACCGACGGTTGTGTGTTGATGTTATTAGATCCAACTCCTTCACAAATTATCCATCAAATTTCTAGGTTCTTAACTTATACTCTAACCCCATGTGCCATATTATTTTTTGCCGTTGGATGTTATGAGTATGAAGAAAGATTTTTACAACAAAAAAGTATTGTTCTTGGAGTTTTGTTGGCAATATTTTCTGCATATTTTCTTTTTAAAGAAGATTTAAATTGGATAGGATTATTTCAAAGAATTATTGAACTTCTTATCATGTTATGGGTTGCATTTATCTCTATTCATTATTATAATATTTCTAAACAAGAAAACATCACGTTACCCAAAAGCTAGTTTCGTTTGTAGATACGTAGTTGAATTCTTACCTTGCAGGCACTTTAAACTACCTAAGTGCAAATACTCCAAACTCCCATAGAATATTTAAAAGGAGTCGGTCCTAACCGAGGTGTTTTGTTACGCAATGAATTACAAATTCATACGTACCTAGAATTGTTGCACTTGTTCCCTAATCGATACATAGACAGAACTAAATATTACCAAATTAATGAGTTGGTAGATAGTCAGTCTGACATCCAAATTATTGGAAAAATCATCCACCTAAAAGTGGTTGAACAAAAAAGAGGCAAACGATTGGTTGCTACTTTTACAGACGGAACCGGAACCATGGAATTGGTTTGGTTTCAGCACTACAAATGGATTCAAGAGAGCTTGCAAATCAATATTCCATATGTTGCCTTTGGAAAAATCACCAAATTTGGTTCGGTTTTTAATATGGCTCATCCCGATTTAGAGTTGTTGGAGGAACACCAAAAAAGCATCCGTGGTGCCATGCAAGCGGTGTATCCTTCCACGGAAAAGTTGGCTAAAAAAAATATTACCAGCAAAGCCATTCAAAAGTTGGTTCAGCAAATATTTATCGAAACTTCTGGAAATTTTGAGGAAACACTACCAAATGACTTTTTAAATGAAATGAAAATGATTTCTAAAAAAGAAGCCATGCTTTACATTCATTTTCCAAAAAGTCAGGAAACTTTAGCTCAAGCCAGATATCGATTAAAATTAGAAGAGCTATTTTTTATCCAACTACTTTTAATCTCTAAAAATTTAATCAGAAAACATAAGATTAAGGGATTGCCATTTGAACAAGTTGGAAATTATTTTCAAGATTTTTACCATCACCACTTGCCTTTTCAACTTACCAATGCCCAAAAAAAGGTAGTAAAAGAGATTAGAAATGACCTTGGCTCTGGAGCTCAAATGAATCGTTTGTTGCAAGGCGATGTTGGTTCAGGAAAAACCATGGTAGCTTTTTTAATCATGTTGTTGGCAAAAGACAACCAATACCAAAGCTGTTTGATGGCTCCAACCGAAATTTTAGCACAACAACATTTTAGCAGTTTACAACCTTTAGCTGCAAGTGTTGGTTTACAAATTGCTTTGTTAACCGGCTCTACCAAAAATAAGGAACGAGCTGAAATTCACCAAGCTTTACAAGAAGGCACTTTAGACATTTTGATTGGCACCCATGCCATTATTGAAGACACGGTACAATTTAAAAACTTAGGATTGGCAATTGTAGATGAACAACATCGATTTGGGGTAAAGCAAAGAGCCAAATTATGGAAAAAAAACCATATCCCACCACATGTTTTGGTAATGACAGCCACTCCTATTCCTAGAACTTTGGCAATGAGTTTGTACGGTGATTTGGATATTTCTGTAATTGATGAATTGCCACCTGGCAGAAAACCCATACAAACTTTTCACAGAACCGATGCCCACAGATTGGCAGTTTGGAAGTTTTTAAAAGATGAAATTGCCAAGGGCAGACAAGTATATATCGTGTATCCATTGATTCAAGAATCGGAAAAATTAGATTTAAAAGATTTGATGGATGGTTACGAAAGTATATCACGTGATTTTCCCTTACCTCATTATGCAGTTTCTATTGTGCATGGCAAAATGAAGCCCCAAGATAAAGATGCCGAAATGCAACGTTTTGCCAAAGGAGAAACCAATATTATGGTTGCAACCACGGTTATTGAAGTTGGGGTGAATGTACCAAATGCAAGTGTGATGGTAATTGAAAATGCCGAACGTTTTGGGTTGTCGCAATTACATCAATTAAGAGGAAGAGTGGGCAGAGGTGCAGACCAAAGTTATTGTATTTTAATGACGAGTCATGCCTTAAGCGAAGAAGCAAAAACCCGATTAGAAACCATGTGCAGGACCAATGATGGTTTTGAAATAGCAGAAGTCGATTTAAAATTACGTGGCCCGGGTGATATCATGGGAACCCAACAAAGTGGCATATTGCAACTACAAATTGCAGATTTGGTAAAAGATAGAGACTTATTGCCTATTGCACGAAATATGGCATTTCAAATTTTAAAGAAAGATCCTTCCTTGCAATTACCAGAACATCAAACATTGAAAAAAGTTTTTATTGAAATGAGCCAAAAGAAAAATATTTGGAATTTTATCTCTTAAAATTGACTTAAAAAGTATTTTCTTTTTGGTGTTAAGATTTCCTGATTTCATGTGCAAAGTCTATCTTTGCACGCAACTTTTTATAATTCATTAGCATACCCAAAACAATCAAATATTCACATGAAGATATCTTATCAGTGGTTAAAGCAGTTTTTAAAAATAGAAGAAACTCCCGAACAATTAGCGGAAATTCTTACCGACTTAGGATTAGAAGTTGAAGTGGTAGAGCCTTTTGAAAGCATCAAAGGTGGTTTGGCTGGAGTGGTAGTTGGAGAAGTTTTGACTTGCGAAAAACATCCAAATGCAGATAAATTAAAAATCACTACGGTAAATATTGGTTCGCAAGTAGTTCCAATTGTTTGTGGTGCTGCCAATGTGGCTAAAGGCCAAAAAGTTCCGGTAGCAACTATCGGTACAACTTTATACCCTTCAGCAGGTGATGCTTTTAAAATTAATAAAGGAAAAATTAGAGGCGAAGAAAGCCACGGAATGATTTGTGCAGAAGACGAGTTAGGCATCGGAAACGATCATAGTGGTATTATGGTTCTTGATGCAAAATGGCAAGCCGGTACTCCTATGAGTGAAGTTTTACAAGTATATACCGATCAAGTTTTTGAAATTGGATTAACTCCTAACAGAGCAGATGCCATGAGTCATTTTGGGGTTGCAAGAGACCTTAGAGCTGGCTTAATGCAACAACAAAAAAAGAACTTAGAATTGATGTCGCCTTCGGTTGCTGAATATCGTTTGGATAAGCGAATTTTAAAAATTGATGTAGATGTAGAAAGAACTGATTTGGCTCCTAGATATTGTGGAGTAACTATTTCTAATATCGAAGTAAAACCCTCTCCAGAGTGGTTGCAAAATCGTTTAAAAGCTATCGGACTATCACCTATCAATAATATTGTAGATGCAACCAATTATGTTTTACATGAATTAGGTCAACCCCTGCATGCTTTTGATGCCTCAAAAATTCACGGAAAAATCAGAGTAAAAACTTTGGCATCCGGAACTAAATTTGTCACTTTAGATGGCGTGGAAAGAATTTTGCACGAAGACGATTTGATGATTTGTGATGATAAAAATCCGTTATGCATGGCAGGAGTATATGGTGGTTTGGATTCGGGTGTAAGTGAAAAAACAACCGCCATTTTTTTAGAAAGTGCTTATTTTAATCCGGTTTCTATTCGAAAAACAGCCAAACGACATGGTTTAAATACCGATGCTTCCTTTAGATTTGAAAGAGGTATAGATCCTAGCATTACAGAGTATGCCTTGAAAAGAGCATGCTTGTTGATCAAAGAAATTGCTGGTGGAGAAATTACTTCAGATATCATAGAGGTATATCCAAAAAAGATAGAGGATTTTACTTTATTGCTCAACTTAGAAAAAGCAAACCAATTGATTGGAGAGGAAATTCCCAAAGAAGAAATCAAAAAAATATTGGTCTCTTTAGACATTAAAATCAACTCTGTATCCGATTCTTCCCTAGGTTTGGTAATTCCTGCTTACCGTGTAGATGTGCAAAGAGAAGTAGATGTGATAGAAGAGATTCTACGTGTATATGGCTATAACAAAATCGGTTTCAGTAAAAAACTGCATGCCACCATGTTTAATAGTCCAAAAACGGAAGACTATAAAATTCAAAACTTAGTTGGCAATCAATTAAACTCTCTCGGATTTCATGAAATGATGAACAATTCATTACGTGACGAAGTGGAGACTGCCATTTCTTCTCAAGTAGAAGACTCAGAATTTGTTCGCATATTAAATCCATTAAGCCAAGATTTGAGCGTGATGCGTCAAACTTTATTGGCTTCAGCTTTAGAGGTGGTTCATCACAACATCAATCGTAAAAACAGCGATTTAAAATTGTTTGAATTCGGAAAATCTTACCATAAAAAATTAGCAGGTTACGAAGAACACAAACATTTAAGTTTGGTCATGACAGGTGCAAAAGGAATTGAAAATTGGAATCAAGCCAATCAAGAAGTTTCTTTTTTTGATTTAAAAGGAACCATTGACCAAATACTGCAACGACTTGGTATTAACATTACTTCGGTGGAACCAGCAACTTCAGATGTATTTGCAGAAGGAATTACCTATATGATTGGTCAAGATGCATTGGTTCAATTTGGTTTGTTAAAAAAATCTGTATTGAAAAAGCTAGATGTAAAACAAGCTGTTTTGTATGCTGATTTTGCTTGGGGAACTTTATTGAAAAAAATAAACACTCAAATCAAATTTCAAGAAATTCCAAAATTCCCATCAGTGAAAAGAGATTTGGCTTTGTTGGTTTCTAACACAACGCAATACCAACAACTACATCAATTGGCATATGCAACCGAGAAAAAATTATTAAAGCAAGTAGCTTTGTTTGATGTGTATGAAGGGAAAAATTTACCCGAAGGTAAAAAATCATATGCCTTAAGCTTTCAATTACAAGACGAGGAAAAAACCTTGACAGATGAGCAAATTGAAAAATCGATGGAAAAGATTTTAAAAGCTTATGAAAGAGAACTTTCTGTAACGTTGCGATAATTCCTTTTATATTATATTCTATAAAAAAAGGGTACAAATTTGATTGTACCTTTTTTATTTTCTCTTCAACCTATTTAAAGTGAGTTCGAAATATGTAATACAATTAAGTATTTGATATTGAGGTATGATTTAATTAAAAATAGAGTTTTCTCTGCGTAACTTTGTGATTACTTTGTGCGATTTGTGTTATAGCAATTATTGTTGTAGCACAAAAGTCACAAAGAAGCCACTAAGAATCACAAAGTGTTTCTTGAAAATTAATTTATTTTTATCGAATTCACGTTATTTATTTTGTACTTCCCAATGAAATTCAATTTCCATTTCAATATCTGGATGTAAACTAAAATGCACCGGACAAGTTTTGGCAGTATTTTCTAAAATAGTTTGAATTTTATTGGTCAACTCACTCACTTTTATATGAAAAACTACCTGAATTTTGCCAATTCGTCTGGGGTCAGATGCCATAATTTTGGTTACTTCTGCTGTAGATCCATTGATGGAAATCTGCATATCATTTGCTTTAATCCCCATAACGGTTAACATGCAAGTTGCTAATGAATTCGCCACCATGTCTGTAGGTGAAAATTGACTTCCTAAACCGTGATTATCTACAGGAGCATCTGTCAATATTGTTGCTCCAGATGCCAAATGTGTCGACTCAGTTCGTAAATTTCCGAGATATTTAATCGTAGAAGTTGCCATATTAATTTAATACTTGAATTTGGTAATTAGGTTGGTATTGCAATAAATACACTCCTTGATTGGTATAGCCATTGGCATCATTTTTTTCGTACCAAAATTTATTTTCCACTTGTTGGGTTTTGGATTTTATAGATTCCAAAAATGGTTTTTCTTCCAAACTTCTTTGTAAAACGTCCATGGTTACATCAAAACCACGCATGGCAAATGGGGTTGGAAACATTTTGTATAAAGATTTAAACTTCTTTTCAAAATCTATAATCTCTTCTGCATCTACATTTTTTACAATTGATGGAAAAATCACTTGGTGTTTGATGATTCGAGAAAAAACATCATCTGAAACAATGGTTTCATTGTATTCCATCATAGCAAAAACAATTTCAAATCCTTCACTTTTTAAAACACTTAATGCACCAATAGTACTTAACACCAAATTCGTATTTGCTGAGTCTAATAGCAATGCATTGGTTTTTCCTTTTACCATTTTACTTCGAATATCTTCAATAGTTACCACATTTTTCTCATTTGCCTTTACCACACCTACTTTTGGATAAAATTTTTGCAAATAATTACTGCTAAATTGCTTTTTAGCATCAATCACTGCAACTTGGTTGGAAGTTTTGGTTTGCAAGTAATCGAGTAATGCTTTTTTCTGTTCCGAACCTCCAGGCATTGACTGCACCAAGTTTGGGTAGTTTTTCAGCACTTCTCTTAAAGGACTTATTACCACTGTTTCTTGGGCAACTTGTTGCATCAAATTTTCAATATGCTGAGGATAAAATGGTCCCACAATCACATCATAACTTGCCAAATCTTCCTCTGCAATTAATTTGTCAATAGCAGATGTTTTACTTGTTTCTTCTGAATCTAACCAAGTAACAGAAAGGTTTGGATGAATCTTTTTAATAGAGTCCACTGCCATTTTTGCACCGGTATAAAAATCTAAAGTCATATTAAAAAACTCATCATTTTTTAATCTAGCTTGGGTATTGGCAGAAGTAGCTCCATCCAATTTACTCAATTGAAATGGGAGTAACAATGCAATCTTTTTTTGAGAAGATTGATTTAACGAAATTTGCTTAACTACTTTTGGCAATGTACTATTACCGTTAGTATTTAAAACCTTAGATTTTAATTGAAGGGTCATCCCCTCTTTTAATCCATCTTTTAATTCCGGATTCCATTCTTGCAAATCACTCACTTCAATTTGGTACTGCTTGGCAATACTATACAAAGTCTGGCCTTTTTCTACTACAATTGAATTTGAAGCAGATGTTTTAAGAATAGTGTTTTTGTTAGAAGTTTCATTATTAGGTTTCCCCGAAAGTTTCAAAACAGCACCTAAGGGTAAATTATCTTTATATTCCGGATTCCATGCTTCTAACTGCTCTACCGTAAGGTTGTATTGTTTGGCAATGCTGTACTTGGTCTCTTTTTGCTGAACGGTATGCGTTGCTTCATGTGCATTGGTTTGTAATGGTTTCTTTTCTGATGAAACATTCGCACTTTGCTTGCTTGCTTTCGGTATTTGAAGTGTCGTGCCAATTTGCAAGCCTTTCTCCATGGCTTCTTTATTGGCTTGTTGCAAGGCTTCAATCGTTAATCCATATTTTTTAGCTATGCCAAACCAAGTTTCTTGTGCTTCTACTATATGGGTATCCGCATTAGTTGCAACATTTCCGTTACTCTTTTTTGGGATAATTAATTTGGAACCTAATTTCAAGCCTTTTTTAGCATCCGGATTGTATTGATACAAATCAGCAGGAGTTACTCGATATTGGGTTGCAATCGAGGTAATGGTTTCACCTTCTTTTACCAAATGCTCCTGAAAATTTGAATTATTTTGGGCAATGAGTCCAAAAGTAAAAGTAACAAATAAACAAACCAAAACAAATCTTATCATAATTTCATTTTGTTATTCCCACTCTATAGTGGCAGGTGGTTTGGAGCTAATATCGTATACTACTCTATTTACTCCTCTCACTTTATTGATAATTTGGTTAGAAATCATGGTTAAAAAATCATAAGGTAAATGTACCCAATCTGCAGTCATTCCATCGGTAGATTCTACAGCTCTTAATGCAACCACTTTTTCATAAGTACGTTCATCTCCCATTACTCCTACACTATTTACAGGCAATAATATAGCTCCTGCTTGCCAAACTTTGTCATATAATCCGTGATCTTTTAATCCTTGAATAAAAATGTGATCTACTTCTTGTAATATCTGTACTTTTTCTGGGGTGATATCACCTAAAATTCTGATTGCCAAACCAGGTCCAGGAAATGGATGTCTACCTAATAACTCCTCGTCAATTCCCAATGCTCTTCCCACTTTTCGAACTTCATCTTTAAACAACATGCGTAAAGGTTCTACTATTTTCAATTTCATAAAATCGGGCAAACCTCCCACATTATGGTGTGATTTGATGGTAGCACTTGGGCCTTTCACCGAAACAGACTCAATTACATCCGGATAAATAGTGCCTTGTGCCAACCAAGTTACATTATTAATTTTGTGTGCTTCATCGTCAAACACTTCTACAAACACCTTGCCAATTGCTTTTCTTTTGGCTTCAGGTTCTTCAATTCCTGCCAATGCATCCATAAAACGTTGCGAAGCATCTACTCCAATCACATTCAATCCCATGCCTTCGTATTGCTTTAACACGTTTGCAAACTCGTTTTTACGAAGCAAACCATTATTTACAAAAATGCAATACAGATTTTTCCCGATGGCTTTGTTAAGCAATACTGCAGCTACGGTAGAATCTACTCCACCAGACAATCCAAGAACAACTAAATCATCTTGCAATTTCTCCTTTAACTCTGCTACAATATCTTCTACAAAATTATTAGGAGTGAAGTTTTGTTCAATTCCGGCTATTTTCACCAAAAAGTTCTCTAAAATCTGCTTTCCATCTACAGAATGATATACTTCCGGGTGAAATTGAATTCCGTAAGTTACTTCTCCTTCAATTTTATATGCAGCATTAGCCACGTCATGCGTGCTTGCCAATAACATACCATTTTCTGGCAAACGTGTGATGGTATCGCTATGGCTCATCCAAACTTGGCTATTCAAAGCTACTTCGTCAAAAAACAACTCATCATCTTTTACGTAATTTAACAAAGCTCTTCCGTATTCTCGTGTGTTGGATGGAGCTACTTCTCCTCCTCCAAAATGAGCCAAATACTGGGCTCCATAACATACCGCTAGCAAAGGCTTTTTACCTCTAATTTGCGATAAATCAGGATGTGGGGCATCTTCTGCTCTAACAGAAAAAGGACTACCAGATAAAATTATTGCTTGAAAAGATGCGATATCTTTTGGTGGTTGGTTGTAAGGATATATTTCACAAAATATATTTAATTCCCTTACTCTACGGGCAATCAATTGGGTGTATTGAGAGCCAAAATCTAAAATTAGTACGTTGTGTTGCATGTGCAAAAATAGCTATTTTAGTAGGAAACTTGCAAAATAAAAGCTCGTAAAAACAAAGTTTTTTTTACACAAATAATCAGATAATGTAAATTTTAAAAAACTATTCAAAATGAATATCTGTTTTAAGTTGCTTGATTTTTTGTTGACAATAAGCCTTGATTTCATCAGACATTTCAGGATATTTACTTATGAATTTTTCAAGCAAAACCAATTGATCCTTTTTGCTTTTTGTTTCAAGTTGCAACAATAGTAACGCATAGTCAGCTTGAAAAAAGTCTTTTTTTTCAATCAATGCTTTTTCGTAATAACTTTTTGCTTTTGAAGCATTTGTAGGTTGTAAGAATTGACCGAGATAATAATACTCCACATGTTTGCTGTAAAACCTTGATTGTAACGATTCTAATATCCATTTTTCTGCTTGCTTGGTTTGGTTCAAAAACCCGTAATTAAGACCTGTTTGAAGCAGAATATCAGGGTTTTCTTCCGAAGTTTTTGCTAAAATCTCTTGATACACTTGTATAGATTTTTCATAATTACCAAGTTTGGTTAATGCTTTGGCATATATCACTTTAATTTTTTCATTTAACGAAAATTCTGATTGAATGCTCTCGATTAATTCCACACAACTTTTGGTTTTATCTGTATAGTATAACAATTGTATTTTTAGTAACAAAGAAGGCAAGTGTTTAGAATTGTTTCTCAAACCATTATCAACATTTATCAATGCGTTGTCATATTTTTGCATTTGCGATAAAATGAGTCCACAACGATAATTACTCAGCGTATGAAAAGTATTTAGTTTTATTCCTTGATAATAACAATCCAAAGCCTTTAGCAAATTGCTATTCTCTTCATGTAAAAATCCCATTTCATACCAAGTAAATTCAGTCGGATTTTCTTTTACAGCCAGCTCCATGTAAGGAATTGCCAAAACTGATTGGTTATTTTTTTGATACAATTTTGCAATTCTAATCCAACTTGTCAACTTTGATTGAACATTTTCTAAATAAACATGCATATTTTGAATAGCATTGCTTAAACCCTCTTTTCTTTCATATGCATACGAAAGTTTTAAAAACCGTATAGAGTCTCTATCCTTTTGATAAGCTTGAATTGCTTTATCGTATTGCATACTTTCCATCAATGCATCACCCTGTTCAATTTGACCTAACAAAAAGTTGCAAGTAAAAAAGTAAAACAAATACAAAAAACTACAATTTATCTTCATATAAAAACTGCATAAAATACGAATGTAATAAATATTCTTTGTCTTATAAAATTAAATTCATAATAATGTTCCATACTTGTAAGTGTTTGCAATTTTCGTATTTTTGACAAAAACAACACATGCTAATTATTGGAATTGCCGGTGGTACCGGAAGTGGAAAAACAACCGTTGTGAACCAGATACTTAATGAACTTCCTTTGGAAGAAGTAGGTATCATTTCGCAAGACTCCTATTACAAAGAAACCACCAACTTAAGCTACGAAGAGCGAACTAAAATTAATTTTGACCATCCCAGAGCTATAGATTTTGAATTGTTGGTACAACATTTAAAAGAATTAAAAAAGGGAAATGTAATCCAACAACCGGTGTACTCGTTTGTAACGCACAATCGTACTGACGATACCGTGCTTACCCATCCGAGAAAAGTGATGATTGTTGAGGGTATTTTGATTTTTACTAATGCAGAACTTCGTGAATTATGCGATATCAAAGTGTTTGTACATGCCGATTCGGACGAACGTTTGATTAGAAGAATCAAAAGAGATATTTCAGAAAGAGGAAGAGATTTAAACGAAGTTTTGAATCGTTACCAAAACACCTTAAAACCAATGCACGAGCAATTTATTGAACCTACCAAAGCTTTTGCAGATATCATTATACCGAACGATAAATACAATACAGTAGCGGTTGACATTGTTAGAACCGTGATTAACCAAAGAATTTTATAATGATTGGTAAATTATCCAACCGCATCAAAAGCCACCCAATTGGTAAATATATTTGGAACAAATATGTGCTTATTTTTGTGGTGTTTGCTGTTTGGATGTTATTTTTAGATAATTACTCTTATTTAGAACACAGAGTGTTGAACCAAAAAATTGAGGAATTAGAAACCAACAAACAATTTTACCAATCTGAAATTCAAAAAGATTGCTTGCAAATTAAAAAGCTAAAAAACAGCAATGAAATAGAAAGATATGCTCGTGAAAAGTACTACATGAAACGTGAAAATGAAGTTATCTATATCATTGAAAGTGACACCATTAAAAATTAAAAAAAACTTTCGAATCAATTTTCTTTAATTTTAATAAAACATTCGAAAGAACTAAAATACCTAACTAATGAAAGCGGAATCTTTACACTTTTCAGAATTTGAAGCAGTTTCTGCTAAACAATGGAAACAAAAAATCCAAATGGAACTCAAAGGACTCGATTACAACGACACCTTGGTTTGGGAAAGTTTGGAGGGCATCAAAGTAAAACCTTTTTACGATGCGGAAGATTTACAAGATACCTATCAAATTCCTGTAAAAGAAAAGGCTTTTCAAATAAGAGAAACCATCTATGTAAAAGAAGTATCTATCTCAAATACCAATGCCAAAGAAAAATTTTCTAAAGGAACCCAAATAATAAGATTTGTAATTCCAAATCGTGAGACTTCATTAACGGATTTGTTTCATGAAATTACACACCATACCTTAGTAATCAAGCCATTATTTTTAGATGCTTCTTTTATTGAAGATTGTTTGGAATTAGGAAAAAAACAAAATATTGCCATCACTTTTGAAATGGATGCCATCGGGCAATTAATGGAAGATGGCAATTGGTTTGCCAACCAAAAGCAAGACTTTGAAGCATTAGAAAAAATTTCCTCTTTGGTCAACACTCCTTTTTTGTGCATACAAAACCGCTTGCTACAAAATGCAGGAGCTAATTGTATCCAACAAATAGCTTACGGAATTCTGCATTTGGCAATGTATTGGGAAAAAGGAATTTCATTACACCAAAACATTACTTGGGAAGTTGGCATCGGAAGTAATTACTTTTTTGAAATTGCCAAACTCCGAAGCATCCGATTGCTATTTGAAAACACCAAAGCTTTGTATGGTGCTTCTGCCAATTTGCAATTGGTTGCTATTCCATCTACCAGAAATAAAACCATTTACGATTATAACGTGAACATGCTCCGAACCACCAACGAGTGTATGAGTGCCATCATTGGTGGAGCTCACGTGGTAGAAAATTTACCCTACGATGCCATTTACCATAAAAACAATGCTTTTGGAGATCGCATTGCACGAAACCAATTGCTTATCATGAAACATGAAGCTTATTTAGACCAAAATTTGAATGGTGCAGATGGCAGTTATTTTATAGAAAATGTAACCAAACAAATGGTAGATAAATCTTTAGAATTGGTGCATAAAATTGATGCAGAGGGTGGATTGATTACCCAATTAATAGAAGGTACTATTCAAAGGAAAATTAAAGAAAGTGCCGACAAAGAACAAGAATGGTTAGATACCGGAAAATTGGTATTGATTGGCACCACCAAATATCCGAATCTGAAAGACCAAATGAAAAACGATTTGGAATTGTATGCGTTTGTAAAACAAAATCCAAGAAAGACCTTAATAGTTCCAATCATTCCAAGAAGATTAGCGGATGGCATAGAATCCGAAAGGTTAAGCCAAGAATAAATCAATAATATAAAGATGAAAAAAATCATTTATTTCCTTTCTTTTATTTTGGTTTTGATTGGTTGCCAAGAAGTAATCAAAGAAATTCCAAATGAAGTAGTCAAAATAACTGAACCCGAGGTCCAGCTAAACGGAAAGTATTACTCGCTTAAAAACCAGCCAATTAAGATATTTCTACCAAGTACTTTTGTTGCTTTAGAAAGACATGAAGTTTTAAAAATAGCTCAAAACTTAGAGGATGCATATTCTAAAGAAAAGTGGGTTTCACAAATTGAATTTTTAATACAATCCAAAATTCCATCTTTTTACTACCATGCCCCTGAATTAGGAGCTTTCCTTTCTATTTATTTGGAGGATAATGTGCAACTAGACAAGCAAACTGCTTCTTATTTTTTGGGAGTTATTCAAAAAAAGCATGAAGAAATTTACTTTAATCAAAGAGTGTTATACACAAAAATCGACTCAAGATTTAAAAGCAATGATCAAATTAAAATTGTAAAATCTGTATACGAGTTAACCCATGCAGAAAACAAAGACTTTTTAAGTTATTATCATTTGTATTTAATTAATTACAAAAACAAACTTTACTTTTTTGAGTTAGAAACCCCTGAATTGATTGATTATGAACCTTATGTTTTAAAAACAACGGTATTGTAATTTTCACTTAAATAAATACCCTATGCCAAGCAAATTGCAACAACTTAAGATAAACCAAACTACTGAAAACAAATCTTCTACCAAGGAATATCCAACAGCAGAGGGAATTACTTTTCAAGAAGTGCACCATAAAACCGACCTAAAAGATAATAAACACTTAGATTTTGGTGCAGGATTTGCTCCAAATTTACGTGGACCTTACACTACCATGTATGTCCGAAAACCTTGGACCATTCGTCAGTATGCAGGTTTTTCAACAGCTGAGGATAGCAATGCTTTTTATCGTAGAAATTTAGCTGCCGGACAAAAAGGCCTATCGGTTGCTTTTGATTTGGCTACCCATCGTGGGTACGATTCGGACCACGAACGTGTGGTTGGAGATGTTGGAAAAGCAGGAGTTGCTATTGATACGGTAGAAGACATGAAAATTTTGTTTGATCAAATTCCACTAGATCAAATGTCGGTTTCTATGACCATGAATGGAGCGGTTTTGCCTATTTTGGCTTTTTATATAGTGGCAGCTTTGGAACAAGGTGTTGCTTTAGAACAACTTTCCGGAACCATTCAAAATGATATTTTAAAGGAATTTATGGTTCGTAACACCTACATCTACCCTCCTACTCCTTCGATGAAGATTATTGCAGATATTTTTGCCTATACTTCCAAATACATGCCTAAGTTTAATTCCATTTCCATCAGTGGTTACCACATGCAAGAAGCGGGAGCAACTGCGGACATTGAATTGGCTTATACCTTGGCTGACGGACTGGAATACCTCAGAACAGGTATTGCAGCCGGAATGTCGGTGGATAGTTTTGCTCCTCGACTTTCCTTTTTCTGGGCAATTGGAATGAACCATTTTATGGAGATTGCCAAAATGAGAGCTGGTAGACTTTTATGGGCAAAATTGGTGAAAAGCTTTGATGCAATAGATGAAAAATCGTTGGCTTTACGAACCCATTGCCAAACCAGTGGTTGGAGTTTAACCGAACAAGACCCATTTAACAATGTGACTCGTACTTGTATAGAGGCTGCAGCAGCTGCTTTTGGTGGAACCCAATCGTTGCATACCAATGCTTTGGATGAAGCCATTGCCTTACCTACGGATTTTTCTGCTCGAATTGCCCGAAATACACAGTTGTTTTTGCAAGAAGAAACCCAAATTTGCAGAACGGTGGACCCTTGGGGAGGGAGTTATTACGTAGAATACCTTACCGAGCAAATAGCCAAAAAAGCCTGGGAACATATCCAAGAAATTGAAAGTTTTGGAGGGATGACCAAGGCTATTGAACAAGGCATTCCGAAAATGCGAATTGAAGAAGCTGCAGCCAGAAAACAAGCAAGAATAGATTCTGGTCAAGATGTAATTGTTGGGGTAAACCAATACCGATTAGAGGAAGAAGACCCATTGAGTATTTTAGAAGTCGACAACCAAAAAGTACGAGAGCAGCAAGTAAAACGTTTGCAAGAAATCAAAGCCACCAGAAACCAAGAAGCTGTGGATGCTACTTTGGCACAACTAACCTATGCTGCCAAAGATGGCAAAGAAAATTTACTACATTTGGCTGTAGAAGCTGCCAAAGTACGTGCCACTTTAGGAGAAATTAGCGATGCCTTAGAAAGTGTTTATGGCAGATATCGAGCCACCATTCAAAGTTTTAGCGGTGTTTATAGCAAAGAAATGAAACAAGACCAAACTTTTGAAAAAGCCAAAGAATTGGCCGACCAATTTGCTTTGCAAGAAGGCAGAAGACCTCGCATTATGATTGCCAAAATGGGACAAGATGGTCACGATAGAGGAGCAAAAGTAGTGGCAACCGGATATGCCGATGTTGGTTTTGATGTGGATATCGGACCTCTTTTTCAAACACCTGCAGAAGTTGCCAAACAGGCTGTAGAGAATGATGTACATATTTTGGGGGTATCTTCCTTAGCCGCAGGTCATAAGACATTAGTACCTCAAGTAATAGAAGAACTAAAAAAACTAGGTAGAGAAGATATTTTAGTAGTAGTTGGAGGGGTAATTCCGAAACAAGATTATGCTTTTCTATTGGAAGCAGGTGCAGCTGCAATTTATGGTCCGGGAACCAAAATTAGTGAAGCTGCTATTGAAATATTGCAGTTCTTTTTGGAGGAATAATCAATTTCTCAGGTGATTTTTTTAAGAACAACGTGAGATCGATATAAATAAATTAGTTTGTGAGAAACAGTTTATGGTCCGAACTTCGGGATTGTGGCTTCTTTGTGACTTTTGTGTTACAATAAAAGTAGCTGTAACACAAAATACACAATACCGATGCTTCGAACAAAGTTACACAGAGAAAACCCTATATTTAGTTACATATCGCTTTTAATATCAAACACTTAAATATGTTTCTTAACTCAAACTCACATTGAATAACTATTAACTTTTGGTTCATCCATAAATCACTTTACACTTAACATATAATTTTTAAAAATCGTGGCACTACTTTTGTTTTAAGGTTTGAATGATAAACAAACTTTAACTAAATGTACTTAATGAAAAAAATTATTCAATACTGCCTTATATTTTGTTCATTTTCGCTTTATTCTCAACAATTCGAGGTTGGCATTTCATCAGGTACAGGGTTTGCTTATCTCTTTGAGAATGCAAATAATAATGTTAACATTAGTTTTCATGCCCCATTAGTGATTTCTTCTTCTTTAAAATACATTCCGAAAAATTCCAACATTGGAATAAAATTCACCTACCAAAACTTAGATGCCAAAATACATGGAGTTGATTGGCAATTTGGTTTTAACAATGGGGAGACATTTCAAGGGAGTGTAGAAAACAGAACATTTATCTTAGGAATAGAATATCTTAAAGAAGTTAAAAAAGTAAATATTGGTTACCATGTCGGAATTGGGCAAACCAACGAAAGAATCAATTTTGATGAAAGAGGAACCACCAAAGTTGAAAACAGTTTTATGGTTTTAAATTTTGGTGGCTTAATACAATATGCTGTTAATGATAAAGTGTCTTTAAGTTTAGAACCCAGTTTACTTTGGAATGACCCAATTAAAAGTTTTTCTAACTACTACCGTCTTGCAGGTGAAGATGTTCATTTGCTGCTTCAATTAGGAATTAGGTATAAAATTATGTAGTTGAAAACATTCTTTTTATAAAAGAAATGGTTTTAAATCTCCGCTTCTTTTAACTTTTCGGTATTGGCAACCAATTGAAGTTCATCAATCACCTTTTGGATGTTTCCGTTCATCACTCCGTCCAAGTCGTATAAAGTTAACCCAATTCTATGGTCGGTAACCCTACCTTGTGGATAATTATACGTTCTAATCTTTGCAGAACGGTCGCCACTGCTTACTTGTGAGTTTCGTTTTTTGGCATCCTCTTCTTGCTTTTTGGCCAATTCCATTTCGTACAAACGAGAGCGAAGTACTGAAAGGGCCTTGTCTTTGTTTTTGTGCTGCGATTTTTCATCTTGGCACTGTGCTACCAAACCGGTTGGAATATGCGTCATACGAACTGCTGATTTGGTAGTGTTTACGGATTGTCCACCTGGACCTGACGAACAAAACAAATCGATTCGAACATCGTTCATATCAATATGCACATCAAACTCTTCTGCCTCTGGCAATACCATTACCGTAGCGGCTGAAGTATGCACTCTTCCTTGGGTTTCGGTTTGTGGTACACGTTGCACACGATGCACCCCAGCTTCAAATTTTAAAGTACCGTACACATCTTCTCCGGTAACTTCAAAAATAATTTCTTTGTAACCACCTGCAGTTCCTTCGTTCAAGTCTACAACAGAAGTTCTCCATCCTTTGCTTTCGCAGTATTTGGTGTACATTCTGTACAAATCACCAGCAAAAATAGAAGCTTCATCCCCACCTGTACCTGCACGAATTTCTACCATCACGTTTTTGGCATCTTCAGGGTCTTTCGGTATCAATAAAAATTTGATTTCTTCTTCTAATTCAGGCAATTGTGCTTTGGCTTCCTCCAATTGCATTTGGGCCATTTCCACCATTTCCTTGTCAGAACCATCTTGAATGATTTCGTTGGCTTCGTCAATGTTTGCCATTAACTTTAAGTAAACTTCACCGGTATCTACAATCTTTTTCAAAGATTTGTATTCTTGGTTTAATTGTACGTATCTTTTTTGGTCTGATATCACATCTGGTTGGATGATCAAATCAGCTATTTCGTCAAATTTTTGTTTTACGATAAGAATTCTATCTGTCATAATTCACTTTAAAAAGGTGTGCAAAATTACACATTTTTACCCATTTTGCACCAACTATTTTCTTTTGAAAATTCGGGTTACCATTTGGGTTAAATCCTCCAACTTTTCTAGGTTTTCGGTAAAAGTATCCAATGCCCCCGGGTTTTTTAAATCCATTCCGGTACCTCCGGTAATGCTTTGCAACGGATAAATTAACAAGGAATTGATGTGTTGGAAATACTTGTTTAAATAATTCGGAATGTTTTGCATGGTGGCATTGTACGAAATTTGTTGTTTTCTGCTCATTACCACCACCAAACAGTCGTTTTTAGAGATATCTCTAGATATGATCAAGAAATCTTCCCAATCGGTAAATTCATGAAAACTTGCTTCGATGCTGTTTTTGGCATGCACTTCTTTTAAAATAGATAATGTAGAAGGTGATGCATAAAACTCGATTTTTGCTCCGGTATTTTTACCTAAATTCCACATTTTAAGCAACCAAAACGGAAATCCAATTTCTCTTTCTGCCTTTTCCGGAATCAACACCAAATACTTTTTTAAGGTTGCAATGGGTTGTACAGAGTTTGCAATAAACGTGGTGGTTTGGCATTTACTTAAAATAGCATCGGTTACCGGACCAAACATACTGTTTCCTTGTCCAAATTTTTCAGTTTGCCCAAGTATGATGTCTGTTATCTTTTTCTCTTTTACTACGCCTAATATGCCATTCACCACATTCAAATCAAAACGCAAAACTGAATGTAAATGGTTATCGGTTGCAGATGCTACTACTGCAGCTCGCTCGATGATTTTATTGGCTTTGGTTTCTTCTTTGCTTCCTCCTACATTGTTATTTACTACGTTTACAGCAAACAAACCTGATTTGTTTTTCTTTGATTTCATGGTAACTGCCAGGTTGACTAACTCGTCTACCGTTTCGGTACTCTTCATCGGAATTAAAATCTTTTCTTCTTCTTCCTGAAGGTTGTCGGTATCGTTATCCTCATCCTCTTCTTCCTCTAATAAAGCCAAATTGTAAGCTCCTTTTTGTGCTACAAACGACGCAATGGTACAAGTTACCAATATCATTAAAATGGTTCCATTCAACACATTCTCATTCAACAATCTGGATGGGACTTTAATTTCCGCAACTTTGCTGTCTTTAAAAAGTAGTTTTGTTTTGTTGGTAAGTACTATTTCCTCATTGATAACCTCTCCATTTAATGTAGCTTTACTACCAACCATTGGTCTGCCTAAATTACTTAAAGTAATAAACTTCAACGATTCGTTTTTATCGGTCAAAACCATTCTGTTTTTTAAGTGTATGTCTTTAACCACTTGGGCATTTTCATAACCGGTTACTATATTATAACCTACCAAAACGGCCGCTAAGGTTGCTGCTGCTTGTGCGTTACTCAAACCAAAAATCAACCTTCTTTCATCGGTATTAAAACCGTATATTTTTTGGGTTAAATAAGCAGGAATATATTTTCCTACCATTGCGGTAACGGTCATAAAACCGGCAACTATCAAAGTATCGTAATCTTTGATAAAGGCCCTGTAATCGATCAACATCCCAACTCCAATCAAAAAGAACGGAATAAACATGGCATTACCTACAAATTCAATTCTGTTCATTAAAGGAGAAGTGTGTGGGATGAGTCGGTTTAAAGCCAATCCGGCTAAGAATGCCCCAATAATTGCTTCTACCCCGGCTAATTCCGCAAAAGTACATCCTAAAAACACCATAGCTAGTACAAAAATATATTGCGAAATATTGTCGTCAAATCGTTTAAAAAACCATCTTCCAATAATTGGAAACAATATCATTACCACTGCTGCGAACAGAACAACCGACACCCCTAAACGGATCCAAAATTCTCTATTGATCTCCCCTACTTGCATCCCTGCAATTACAGCCAATACCAAAAGTGCAAGGGTATCTGTAATCATGGTACCACCAACCGTAATGTTAACTGCTTTGTTTTTGGCAATTCCTAATTTACTTATTAAAGGATAGGCTATCAAGGTATGTGAAGCAAACATACTAGCCAATAAGATGGAGGTTGGCCAGCTAAAATTGAGTAAGTAATAAGAGCCAAAAGTTCCAAGGGTCATAGGAATACTAAAAGTTAACAATCCAAACACCAAACTTTTGGTACTATTTTTTTTGAATTCGTTCAAATCTATTTCCAAACCTGCCAAAAACATGATGTATTGCAAGCCTACTGTACCAAATAAAATGATGCTCATATCGCGAGCAATTAAATTAAAACCGTTTGGCCCAATTACGGCACCAGCAATAATTAACCCAATCAAATGTGGAATTCGAAACTTGTTCAACACGATAGGTGCAAACAAGATGATAAACAGGATTAACGAAAAAAGTAATACCGGATTTTTGAGTGGTAACGTAAAGTCGATACCAAGTAATGGAATGATAGGCATAGAATAGTTTTTTTCAAAAATAAAAAAAACCTTTGGTTTGGGCACTAAAGAATAGGAAAAGTAAGAAATTTATTGGGTTATGAAGTTAGAAGAATTAGCTCTGATCATAAAATTTGGAAACGATGCCAATACCATCCCTTGCAAACTTTTTGCAAAAGTTTGGGTATTTTTTTATACCAAAAAATACGGAAGCAAGCTTCTATTTTTTAACCTACTATTTCTTTTGGAATACTGGATTACTTCGTGATCCAGAGATGGGGAAACGATGCCAATACCATCCCTTGCAAACTTTTTGCAAAAGTTTGGGTATTTTTTATACCAAAAAATACGGAAGCAAGCTTCTATTTTTTGGTATAAAAAAATCCCTTGAGCTTTGCCCAAGGGATTTAATTGTCGGGATGACTGGATTCGAACCAGCGACCCCTAGCACCCCATGCTAGTACGCTACCAGGCTGCGCTACATCCCGAAAAAAGGTAGGCAAAAATAGAAGAAAAATAAGCGATAACAAATATTCCTAAAAATTATTTTGGTTTGGATTTTTGGTGTTAAATTTGCCTACCTATGCAAAAAAACATCAACATACTTAACAAGCGAGCCAAATTTGATTACGAAATTTTGGACAAATACGAAGCCGGGATGGTATTAACTGGAACGGAAATCAAATCGATTCGCTTAGGAAAAGCCTCTATAGCAGAAAGCTTTTGCGAATTCCATAACAATGAGCTTTTTGTGATTAATTCACACATCGAAGAATATTTGTACGGAACACAATTTAACCACAAGGCAAAAAGTGACCGCAAATTGTTGTTGCAAAAACGAGAACTTCGAAAATTGGAAAAAGATGCACAAAACAAAGGTTTGACCATTGTCCCATTGCGTTTATTTACTAACGAAAAAGGTTTGGCTAAGTTAGAGATTGCATTGTGTAGAGGTAAGAAAAACTACGACAAACGAGAAACCATCAAAGACCGCGATAACAAAAGAGATTTGGACAGGATTAAAAAGAAATTTTAGTTTTTGGTAAACTTAAAAGTACTTTTTAATACTCCATTTGCATCCCATATTTTTAACAAATACATTCCTTTAGGTGCTGTAAACTTGATGGAGTTATCTGTTTCACCTGAGGAGATAATTCTTCCATTCAAGTCTATGATTTGATAATTGCTTTTTGGTTGGATTCCTGTTAAAAAAATACGGTCTGTTACCGGAACCGGATAAACTTGAATGGCTAACACCTCAGCTTCATCAATATTTAAAGTACAATTTTGTGGTGCAGAGCCCGAAACAGATTGAAATACCCCATTTACAACATTCCAATGTTCCCATGTACCTCCTGCTGTTGTACCATTCTGCCAATCGTTAAGCGAAAAATAATTTTGACCTGCGTTGGTACCCGGTACTTTGTACACTTTTAAAGCACCTGATGGATAATTCCATTGCAAGGGTTGGTTTAACAAAACCTGTTGTGGAATAGCATTTATTTCACAATTTGCTTGTACAAAATAAGCATAGTCCTGAAAATTTGGAAAACTCCCAAAAACTCTTGCCTGTCCGTTTGCTTCAATACAAACCGCAGTGAATTCTTCACAGGCAATACCTCTCACTTTTACACCATTATCTGCTTGAAATCTTGCCAAAAAAGTGGTGAGTCTGCCTCTTCTGTCCGGATTGTCAAAATGGGTATCGGTAATGGTATTTTCCATCCAAGGAAAAAGCAAAAAATCATTGGCATCAAGAGTCATATTGGAGTGGTACGGATTTGCCAAAGCTTGTGCTGAGGTTACAGAATTGTTTAAAGCACTATAATAATGAGAACCCAAAATTGCCATTCCTGCACTTGTACCTCCAATAGGTGCATTCTTTTGGTTTACATGTGCATTTAATAAATCACCCAAAGCATTATTCTTGAAAAAATTCACATAGTTTGCTTGGTTGCCTCCAGCCAACCATATCATTTCCGCCTTGGCAACTTTATCCAAAACATAGGGGTTGGTAGCACCCGCAACCGAAGTAATTACCAAAGTTTCTACAGAATTTACATTAACGCCTAGTTGACTATAAAAATAATTGTTGTATCCATCAGTGCCAGAAGTTCGCAATACCACCACATCGCCTCCATTGGCTTTTTGTAACAACCATATCATTGCTTGGTCATTTTCTGTTGCACCACCCATCAAGCAAATTCCAAAATTTGGAGTTGCCTGCACATCGTTGGGGTTTCCTGTAAAAAAACTGGTATATCCTTGGGAATATTTAAATTGTGCAATAAAAACAAATAATAACGTGAAAAATAATCGCATGGCTTAATTTTTATTTTCTAATAAAGGTACAAATTTAAAATTCCCAAATTCATGCTTCACAAATTTCCGTTCACTCTCTCTTACCAACAAGGTCATGATTTGCTCCTCATTTCCTATAGGAATTACCAATCTGCCTCCAATCTTAAGTTGACTTAACAAAGCTTTCGGAATTTCCGGGGCTCCGGCAGTAACCAAAATTCTATCAAAAGGTGCAAAAGATGGCAACCCTTTGTAACCGTCACCAAAGGTGAGATGTTTGGCTCGATATCCTAAATTAGGCAACAATAGAGAGGTTTTTTTAAACAATTCATTTTGTCGTTCTACACTGTATACTTGACAACCAAGTGCGACTAAAACAGCGGTTTGATAGCCCGATCCTGTTCCGATTTCTAAAACTTTGTGTCCTTTGTTCACTTCCAACAATTGCGTTTGAAATGCTACTGTAAAAGGTTGTGAAATGGTTTGGTCGGCTCCAATAGGAAATGCTTTGTCTTGGTATGCAAAATCTTCAAAACTCGAATCTAAAAACAAATGTCGTGGTACTTTCCCAATGGCATCTAACACACTTAAGTCAAAAATGCCCTTCTCTTTAAGCAAGCCAACTAATTGATTTCTTTTTCCTTGGTGTTTTGGTAAATCTTTGATCATCATACAAACAATGCTTTGGGTAAAAGTAACCTATTTTGTACGACTCTACAAATTGATTTTTGTAGCATATTTATTACAACAAATAATGTTATTTTTGTAGAAAATGTAAAGTTATGCTGAAAATTGGTGTCCTAGGTGCTGGTCATTTAGGAAAAATACATTTGCGTTTGCTGCAACAATCTAGTTTGTTTGATTTAGTTGGGTTTTACGACCCTAATGCAGAAAATGCACAAAAAGTAGCACAAGAATTTGGGTACCATTCTTTTGATTCTATTTCTGAACTAATCCATGCGGTAGATGTGGTAGATATTGTAACTCCTACCCTTTCGCATTTTGATTGTGCTAAAGAAGCTATTCAAGCTGGGAAACATGTGTTTTTAGAAAAACCTATTTCCAATACTGTTGCAGAAGCAGAAGAATTGATTGCATTAGCCAAAAAGCATGGAGTAAAAGGACAAGTGGGACACGTGGAGAGATTCAACCCGGCTTTTACTGCGGTTAGAGATTTTATCAAAAACCCAATGTTTATTGAAACCCACCGTTTGGCTGAGTTTAATCCGAGAGGAACAGATGTTCCGGTAGTGTTAGATTTGATGATTCATGATATTGATGCCATTTTGAGTGTGGTACAATCAGAGGTTAAAAACATTCACGCAAGTGGTGTGGCTGTGATTAGTGATTCACCAGACATAGCCAATGCCAGAATAGAATTTGAAAATGGTTGTGTAGCCAATATAACTTCCAGCAGAATTTCTATGAAGAACATGCGTAAGAGCAGATTTTTTCAGAAAGATGCTTATATTTCTGTAGACTATTTAGAAAAAGTTTCTGAAATAGTAAGAATGCAAGATGCTCCGGAACAACCTGGTGATTTTGACATGATTTTGCAAAATGCGGAAGGGGTGAAAAAACAAATTTATTTTGACCATCCGAAAGTGGAGAAAAACAATGCAATTTTAGACGAATTGGAAACGTTTGCTAAAGCTATTACAGATAATAGTACTCCAATTGTTACCTTACAAGATGGCACCAAAGCATTACAAGTTGCTTACCAAATTATTGAAAGTATGCAACAAATTTCTGGGTAACTACCAATGAATCTTGTGACTTTATAACATCTGTAATTTTTGGAAATTTAGCAAAAGTTATATCATTTTCACAAAACTAAAACCTACGATTTTTATATATAATCGAGCAAAAAACAAATACAAAAAACAAAAAATACACATGAAAACAATTGCAGTTATAGGAGCCGGAACCATGGGGAACGGTATTGCACACACCTTTGCACAAAGCGGATTTGCTGTAAAATTGATAGATATTTCTGAAAAGTCTATCGAAAAAGGAATGGCAACCATTGCATCTAATTTAGACAGAATGGTTGCCAAAGGAAGTATCTCCGAAGAACAAAAACACCAAACTATTGCCAATATCATTACCTATACTGATTTAAAAGATGGAGTAGTTGGATGCGACTTGGTAGTAGAAGCTGCCACAGAAAATGTGACATTGAAATTCCAAATTTTTAAGCAGTTAAGCGAAATTTGCGAGCACCATGTTATATTAGCTACCAATACCTCTTCTATTTCTATTACGCAAATTGCAGCCAATGTGGTGCATCCTGAGCGAGTAATCGGAATGCATTTTATGAACCCGGTGCCTATCATGAAATTGGTAGAAATTATTCGTGGATACAACACTTCAGATGACGTTACCAAAACCATCATGGACTTGTCAGTAGCTCTTGGCAAAACTCCAACCGAAGTGAATGATTATCCAGGTTTTGTAGCAAACAGAATTTTAATGCCAATGATCAATGAAGCCATTGAAACCTTATATAATGGAGTTGGTGGAGTATATGAAATAGATACCGTAATGAAATTAGGAATGGCACACCCAATGGGACCATTGCAATTAGCAGATTTTATTGGTTTAGATGTTTGTTTATCTATTCTTAACGTAATGTACGACGGGTTCAAAAATCCAAAATACGCTCCTTGTCCACTTTTAGTCAATATGGTAATGGCTGGAAAATTAGGTGTAAAATCAGGAGAAGGATTTTATGATTATTCCGAAAGTAAAAAAGCAGAAAAAGTATCTAAACAGTTTTTAAAATGATAGCATCTTCCGAATTGATTTTAAATCCGGATGGTAGTGTGTATCATTTGCATTTAAAACCAGAAAACATAGCCAAAGACATTCTATTTGTTGGTGACCAAAACAGAGTAGAAAAAATCACCCAACATTTTGAGCATATAGAGTGTACCATCCAAAAAAGAGAATTTAAAACCCAAACAGGTACCTACAAAGGCAAACGCATCACTGTGATATCTACCGGAATTGGTCCGGACAATATTGATATCGTGATGAATGAATTAGATGCTTTGGTAAATATTGATTTAGAAAGCAGAACCATTAAAAGAGAATTGACTTCATTAAATATTGTAAGAATTGGAACTTCTGGTTCGTTACAAGCAGACATTCCGGTAGATAGTTTTGTGATGAGTAGATATGGCTTAGGTTTAGACAACATGCTTCGTTCTTATCAAATAGATGAAATTTCTGAAAAAGAAATAGAAGAAGCTTTTATATACCAAACCAATTGGGACTTACGTAAAGGAAGACCTTATGTGGTAAAAGGAAGCGATTCTTTGGCTGCACTTTTTACAAGCGACAAAATTTTTGAAGGTTTTACCGGAACAGCAGGCGGATTTTACGGTCCGCAAGGCAGAGTGTTGCGATTGCCAATCCAAGATATTGAATTAAATCGCAGAATGGATTCGTTTCAGTTTCAAGGTATTCGAATGACCAATTTAGAAATGGAAACAGGTGCAATTTATGGACTAGGAAAGCTTTTAGGACACGAGTGTTTGTCGTTAAATGCCATTATTGCCAATCGTGCAACTGGTACTTTTAGTAAAGACCCTTACAAAACTGTAGATGAATTGATTGAATACACATTAAATCGATTGGCAATAGCATGAAGAAAATAAAAGTAGCCGGAGTTCCTGAACATTTTAATTTGCCTTGGCATTTGTGTATAGAAAATGGCGAATTTGAAGCAGTTGGATTGGATGTTGAATGGACAGATGTGCCTGAAGGTTCGGGTAAAATGTGTGAATTGTTGGCTTCCAATAAAGTGGATGTAGCGGTTATTTTAACCGAAGCAATGGTAAAATATCTACACGAAAATCCTGTTGCTCAAATCGTTCAAACCTATGTAAAGAGTCCTCTTTACTGGGGAATTCATGTGGCTAGCCAATCCAATTTAAAAGAGCTTTCTGATTTAAAAACTCAAAAAGCTGCCATAAGTCGATTAGGCTCCGGCTCGCATTTGATGAGTTTTGTTTTAGCCGATCAACAAGGTTGGGATACCAAAGCACTTGAATTTGAAATGGTATATCATTTGCAAGGTGCAGTTGATAAACTTACACAAGACAATTCCCATTATTTTTTATGGGAACAATGGATGACCAAACCTTTGGTAGACAAAGGAGTATTCCGAAAAATAGGAACCTTGCCTACCCCTTGGCCTTGTTTTGTAATTGCTGTTAGAAAAGATTTTTTAACCGAAAATTCAGCTGCAATTCAATCGATGTTAGAAGTAATCAACACCACAACCGAAGAGTTTGCATGGATTCCTTCTATGGATAGAACTATTGCAGCTAGATACGAATTGCCATTAGAAGATGTTAAAGCATGGTTGCAAAAAACACAATGGAGCAGCGATGTTATTTCAAAAAAACAATACCAAACAGTGGTAGATTATCTACTAAAGTTGCAATTAATTTCCTCTCCAAAAAATTATGAGGAGTTAATTAAAAAAATGTAAAGCCACCAAATTAGGTACAAAAATTGTAAGTGATTTTAACCTATTCTTTTTTAAATGCTCAATAAAATCACACACATCAAACAACGATTTTTTTCCTATTTGGAAATCCCAAGCCCATGGAACCAAATCGTTATTTTTGTGTTAAATGTGCTTTTGGTGATTCCTTTATTTGTAATAGTTCATCAAAATATCATCGAATTAGATTGGCCTTGGAATTTAGATAGGGTATTGTTAGCAATATTATTGATAGCTCTTATCCAATGGCTTTTGTTTTTAATTAGAAAAGTATTGGTAATAGGTGTGATTATTTACTTTTTTATACTGCTGTGGGGAACATTGGCAGGAGGCTATGGTTTTATAAGCATCTCTCAAGACTATGGTTATATGTTGTATGCCATGACGCAAGATCCAAATCCGGAAGAGATAATTTTGTCCAAACTACTTCCATTCCCAAATAAAACAAGAATTCTTAATGCCATAGAATACGAACACCCGAATATTCGAAATTTTGCATTAATGGCTACCCAAAAACACTTTGCCGAAGTAAAAGGGTATCCAAAATACCGAAAAATGATCCAATATTTTGCGGTTTTTAAAGAAATCAACCAACGTTGGAATTACGTAAATGATCCCAGGAGAAAAGAATACATTAATTTGGCTACCGAATCGCTCATTCATTTTTCCGGAGATTGCGACGATCATGCCGTTATGATGGCAGCTTGTATCAAAGCTATTGGAGGAACCCCTCGCTTGATTCATACCAAGGGACATATATATCCGGAAGTGTTGATTGGTGGAAAAGCAGAACTAGAAGCAGCCAATTATTTGATTCGGGAAGTTTTATTTACAGAAGAATCAAAGGGAAAAGGCATTTTTTATCATGTAGACGAAAGAGGTCAAATTTGGCTTAACTTTGATTATACCGGAAAATATCCGGGAGGTCCGTTTTTATCGCAAGAAATTCTCGGAGCACTCACTTTATTGTAACAGCATAGATTTATGAAAATACTTTTCCAAAATATCCGTCAGTTAATTCAAGTGCGAGAAACATCTTCTTTTATTTTAAAAGGAGCTGCCATGAAAGAACTTCCATTGATTGAAAATGCCTTTTTGTTAGTCGAAGATAGCTTCATATCTGGTTTTGGGAAGATGGAAGAAGTTCCTGCAATTGCTTTTGATGAAGTGGTGGATTGTTCTGGAAAAATTCTTTTACCAACTTGGATAGATACCCACACCCATTTGGTGTTTGCCCAACATAGAGAGCAAGAGTTTGTAGATAGAATTAACGGACTCTCCTACCAAGAAATAGCTGCTAAAGGTGGAGGAATTTTAAATTCTGCTAAAAAATTACAAGAAGTAACTGAAGACGATTTATATCAAAATGCTGCCAAAAGATTACATCAAATCATACAATCTGGTACTGGAGCCATAGAAATTAAAACAGGTTATGGGTTGGAATTAGAAGCCGAAATAAAAATGCTTCGAGTAATTGAAAGATTGCGTAAAAATTTTTCCATACCCATTAAAATCACCTTTTTAGGAGCCCATGCCATTCCTGCAAGCTACCAAGGAAATCAAGATGCTTTTGTGGAGGATTTGCTTCAAAAATATTTTCCTGAAGTACATGCATTAGGATTAGTTGATTATTTTGATGCTTTTTTAGAAACTGGTTATTTTTCCGTAAAAAATACCCAAAGACTGATACAAGAAGCCAAAAAATACGGTTGGAAAAGTAAGATCCACGTCAACCAATTTACAGCCATTGGTGGTATTGCGATGTGTGCAGAAGAAGAAGTACTAACGGTGGATCATTTAGAAATAATTACTTCCGAAGATATCATAGCTTTAAAAAGCAGCAATACCATTCCGGTTGCCCTACCGATGTGCTCTTTTTTTATTGGAATTCCCTACACTCCTGCCAAGCAAATTTTGCAGAATGATTTGCCTTTGGTAATAGCCTCCGATTACAATCCTGGAACCTCTCCAAGTGCCAACATGCATTTTGCCATGGCATTAGGTTGTATTCAAATGAAATTAACCCCTGAAGAAAGCATCAATGCTTGCACCTACAATGCAGCATTTGCTATAGAATTAGAAAAAGAAATTGGCTCCTTTACCATAGGTAAAAAAGCCAATTTTATCATAACCAAACCGTTAAAACACTACTACAAAATTCCTTATTTATTTACTGAAAACATCGTTGAGCAAGTTTGGATTAACGGAAAACTATTTTAATGTAAAGCTAGATTGAGCCACACTTTCACCTTGGTCAAAAATAGTAACGAAATAAGTACCCTTTTCAAAATTGCTTCCTTTTAATGATTCCGAAACATTTAAGGTTGAATTCTTAAACTCAATGGTTGAAATAAAACTATACGTTAATTCTTTATCACCAAAGAAAACAGATTTCTTTTCCCCTAAAACATTATTTTTAGTATCAATTACTTGAATGTAATATTGTTTGTCTCCCGACTTAGCAATTTTATTTTCAGCAATGGTAAAACTAATTTTTAACAAATCGGTTCTGCTTGCACGTTCGGTTTCAATTTCTTTTCCAGAACTTCTTTGTTTGTAAGCGGCAGTTTTTAAATTTAAAATAGATAGCTTAGAACCTTTTTCTACTGTTCTTGCCAATTCTTCATTTTGGCCAACCAATACTTGATTGTACTCTTTTTGCTCCTCAATGATGGTTTTTGCACTATCCACTTCAGTTACCAATTGATCGTTTAACTTTTTCAAAGCTTCATTTTCTCTAATAAGTTCAGCCAATTTGTTTTCAAGGTTTTTTACTTGTCGTTTGTAGTCTTTTAAAGCTACAGCATCTTTTTCAGATGCTTTTACTTTTTTAATCAAAGCTTCCACCTTTGCTCTTTCCTTTTCCAATTCTTCATTTAAGCCTGTATTTTCCTTTAACAAATTATCATAAGTGGCTTTTAACTCTTCTAAATCGTTTAAAATTGCGTCTTTTTCTGTTAATTCATTACTTAATTCAGTTTCAGTGGTATTCAATTGGTTGGTTAATTTAAACAGGTAGCCAACAGATACCAGTAATAGAAGACTTAATATTAAAATGATGATTTTTAAGTTTTTGTTTTGTTTGTTTTCCATGATCTAAAAATTTAGTGTCAAAATTAAAACAATTCAATTGATAATTTATTTTGTGAAAAGACTTAATTAACATAAAATTGTATTTTATTTGTTTATGGAAAATTTCAGAATTCTCACCAATTATCAATTAGGAAAAATCACCAACCACAGAAGTGGTGAGGTAAAGTTTGGGGAAAAATTGTTAACCTACGATAAACGATTAAATCTAGAACAGAATATACAAAATACTGAGGCAAAATTTATCTTGTTTGGCATTGAAGAGGACTTTGGAGTAAGAGCCAATTTAGGCAAACCTGGAGCAAAAAAAACGTGGGAAACCTTCATTAAAGCCTTTGTAAATTTACAACATAACAAGTATTGCAAAGCAAATCAAATATTAGTTTTGGGGTCATTAAATTACCAACATCTAGAAAGTGAAGTATTTTCAAGCAACGATGAAAGCCAAAGAAAACTTTTATTTAAAATGGTAGAACGAATTGATAAAGATGTTTCACATCTTACTTATCTAATTCACAAATACCAAAAAATTCCAATCATCATCGGAGGCGGGCACAACAATGCTTATGGCAATATTAAAGGAGCTGCTTTGGCATTTCAAAAGCCTATCAATGTAATTAATATTGATGCCCATTCTGATTTTAGAATCATGGAGGGCAGACATAGCGGTAATGGTTTTTCTTATGCTTTTGATGAAAAATTCCTAAATAAATACTTCATCTTCGGATTACACGAAAGTTACACATCTAAAAATGTATTGCTTAATTTAAAAAGTTTAGCAGATAAAGTAAAATATCGAACCTTTGAGGAAATGACGATTCGGGAAAGCTTTCCCTTAAAAAATGCTCAAATTGAAGCTTTAGAATTTATTAAAGATGCAAATTTTGGTTTTGAAATTGATTTAGATGCTATTAGTTGGATGCCTAGTAGTGCCATGACTCCAAGTGGATTTTCATTAAACGAAGTCAGGAAGTTGATTCATTTCTTTGGCAACCATCCTAATTGTAAATACTTACATTTATGCGAAGGAATTGTTTTAGAAGAGCCAGCATTGCAAATCATGTTATGCAAAAGTTTGGCTTACATGGTAACTGATTTTGTGAAAGCAAAAACTTCAGATTCCATCATTATTTAATATCTAATCAATTACTTAGAAGATTGGTAAAAATATCTCTTTCTTTTTTATAATTTACCATAATTAAGTTCATAATGATTTAAAAATCTAAATTTTACCTAAAAATAATCATTTTACAACCTTTTGTTACTATTATATTGAATAATTATGGTTAATTTTGCAATAAATATTTGAAACATCATTATGAAAAGAAAATTATTTACTTTATTAGCTCTGTTTTCAGTAAGCTTTTTAGCTTTTTCACAAGAGGTAGAATACAACAGATGGTCTGTTGATTTGAATGGTGGTTTAACCAAACCATCTAATCCATTCAATGCTGGATTTTATGCCAAAACCTTCGGATTTGTTCACGGAGATTTGGGAATTCGTTATATGTTTAATCCTAAATTTGGTGTTAAAGCAGATTTTGGATACGATCAGTTTGAGGTTCAACCATCTTCTAACAGAGACGGAAGAATTATTCGAACTAATGTACAAGGAGTAGTTAATTTAGGAAGAGTTTTAAATTTTGAAACTTTTGCAAAATCTTTGAATTTGCAGTTACATTCAGGTTTTGGTTGGAGTGCATTTACTTCAGACGCTTTTAATGGAACTGATAATATGGGTAATTTTATTGTTGGTTTAACAGGACAAGTTAAACTATCCAATAGAATCGCATTAAATGCTGACTTTTCATATATTGGATTAATTAGCCAACATTACACTTTTGACGGGAGTTTGACACAAAATGGAATACCTGTTTCAGAAGGTAGAACTTTTAATGGTGATATGTACAACGCTACCATAGGTTTGTCTATTTATTTAGGTAAAAAATCTGTACATGCAGACTGGTATTACGAAGATAAAACAGGAGAATTACAGGCTTTAGAAAAAAGAATTGCTGACTTAGAAACTATGTTGCAAGACACAGACAGAGATGGAATTCCTGATTATTTAGATGCTGAAAACAACTCAATTGCAGGTGTGATGGTCGACAACAAAGGAAGAATGATTGATATGAACAAAAATGGTATTCCAGATGAAATTGAAAAATATGTAGATGGCAAAATGGCTAAATATAGTTCTAACACATCTTCAGTTACTGACCAAGAAGTAATTAAAAAGTTAATCAATGATGGTTATGTAACTACATATTTTGACTTTAACAAAGCAACTCCTACCAATGTTTCTACAGAAGGAATTGATTTTATCTTAACTTATTTGAGAAATAATCCTTCTGAATCTGTTCAAATTATTGGACATGCAGATGAAATTGGAAAAACAACCTACAATAATAAGTTAGCTTTACAAAGAGCTAATAATGTGAAAAACATATTAGTGAAAGCTGGAATTGCAGAAGGAAGAATGACCACTATTTCTGCTGGAGAGGATACTTCTGTTGATCCTGCCTCTTCAGGAGCAAGAAAATTAGTAAGAAGAGTAACTTTTAAAGTGAAATAAATATCTTGAATATTTTTAAAAAAACCTGTTCAAATGCTTGAACAGGTTTTTTTATTTTCTACTTTTATATAACTATGAACAGAGATCAAATAATTACAAATAATAGAGGAGAAACTTTAGGAAGTATACAAGCCTCAGACATAGAGGAAGTGTTTTTTCAAAACGCTGTTTTTCGTCCAACACTAAAATTGCATAATGACCTTTTTATAGAGGTCTTTAAAAATTACCTATCCAAGCACAAGAGTAATTTTTGGGAATTAAATGAGGATCAAAAAAAAGCATTTATTGCTTCTTCTATTCAAAAAGACATCAAATTTAGAAATGCTTTAAAAGGAATGATGATAAGTTGGTTTACTATTCCTGAGTATTTGCTTTATACCAAAAATTCTTCTAATCTAAACAAGCGTATGATGAATTTATTGATAGAAAGGTACCAAACACAAATTCATTTGATATAAAAAAAACCTGAAGTGAAAAGCTTCAGGTTTTTTATCTAGTCTCTTACTAACTTTTTATATTTCACTCTGGTTGGAGTGACTTCTTTTCCTAATCGTTTCTTTTTATTCTCTTCATAATCAGAAAAACTTCCTTCAAAAAAATACACTTGCGAATCTCCTTCAAAAGCTAAAATATGAGTACAAACCCTATCTAAAAACCATCTATCATGTGAAATAATTACTGCACAGCCTGCAAAATTTTCTAAACCTTCTTCTAAAGCTCTAAGCGTATTCACGTCTAAATCGTTGGTAGGCTCGTCTAATAGCAATACGTTTCCTTCTTCTTTTAAGGTCATTGCCAAATGCAAACGGTTTCTTTCCCCACCAGATAAGGTAGAAACTTTTTTGTTTTGGTCGCTTCCTCCAAAATTAAATCTACTTAAATAAGCTCTTGAATTGACTTGTCTGCCACCCATCATGATCAATTCTTGTCCATCACAGAAATTCTCCCAAATACTTTTTTCTACATCAATGTTAGAGTGTGATTGATCTACATAAGCAATTTTCACCGTATCACCAATGGAAAAAGTTCCTTTATCAGGAGTTTCCTCTCCCATGATCATTCGGAAAATAGTGGTTTTACCAGCTCCATTTGGACCAATAATTCCAACTATACCGGCTTGTGGAAGGGTAAAATTCAAATCTTCGTACAACAATTTATCTCCAAATGCTTTGGCAACTCCCTTAGCTTCAATTACATTGGTTCCTAAACGAGGTCCATTTGGGATATACAATTCTAACTTTTCGTCAAGTACCTTTTGATCTTCATTCAATAATTTATCGTAATTCTGTAAACGAGCTTTTTGTTTCGTCTGCCTGCCTTTTGCACCTTGACGGACCCATTCTAATTCTCTTTCTAAAGTTTTTCTTCTTTTAGAGGCAACTTTTTCTTCTAACTCTAATCTTTTCGATTTTTGATCTAACCACGAAGAATAGTTTCCTTTCCAAGGGATGCCTTCCCCCCTATCTAATTCTAATATCCAACCTGCTACATTGTCTAAGAAATATCTGTCGTGGGTAACTGCAATTACCGTTCCTGGGTATTGTTGCAAATGTTGTTCTAGCCACAATACCGATTCAGCATCTAAGTGGTTGGTTGGCTCATCTAACAACAACACATCAGGCTGTTGTAATAATAATCTACACAATGCAACTCTACGTTTTTCACCACCTGAGAGTACTTTAATTGGAGTATCTGGTTCTGGTGTACGTAAAGCATCCATGGCAACTTCTAATTTGTTGTCTAAGTCCCAAGCTCCAGCAGCATCTATTTTGTCTTGCAACTCAGCCTGACGATCCATTAACTTTTGCATTTTGTCTGCATCTTCATATACCTCTGGCAAGCCAAACATATCATTGATTTTGTTAAACTCATCCAACAATGCAATGGTTTCTGCAGCACCTTCTTGCACAATTTCTAATACCGTTTTGTTTTCGTTTAATTGGGGTTCTTGTTCTAAATACCCTACTTTATAACCAGGTGCAAAAACCAAGTCTCCTTGGAAATTTTTCTCTACTCCTGCAATGATTTTTAGCAAAGTTGATTTTCCGGAACCATTTAAACCTAAAATACCGATTTTAGCTCCGTAGAAAAAACTTAAATAAATATCTTTTAAAACTTGTTTGTTTGCCCCTTGATAAGTCTTACTGACTTTGGACATGGAAAAAATTACTTTTTTATCGTCAGACATATTTTTTGTATTTGAAGTTTAAGGTTTTAAATTGTGACTATACGTTGCTTGTCTTGTGTATTTCGTCTTTTTAGAGATTTTAGTTTGGAAGTAAAAAAAACAAATTATCCTTTAAGCTTATTTTTAAATACTGCAAAGTTTACAAAAATTAAATTGATGGCTGAAATTAGGATTATTGGAAATTGGTTTTTGTTTGCAATATTTTCATTGTAAAAAAACAAAACAATCAAACCAATTACAAACAAAGCATTTGATGCCAATACAACTTTTTGAACAAGAGTAAATTTTTTTCTTATCACTTCCTAAAAGTTTTCATATTAACTCATTAGCTTATTGGCTCATTAGCAAATTAAACCCTTCCTTTCAAGGCATTAAATACCCAGGCAACTGCTAAAAATCCGATGCCTACGGCACCAAATCCCCAACCTGCTACATCGTCATATCTATAGGCACCTAAACCAATAATTAATAATCCCATTACTATCATAATCAAAGTGGCATAGCCCAAAACTGTGTTTTTATTCATTCCCATAATTCTACTTTTTAAATATAAAATTCAATAAATCTTTGTACAAATCTAATTCGGTCATCCCTCCGCTTTCTACTCCTTTTGCTTTTAAATCCATTAGTTTGATAGATTCTAAAATAGCACTTACTTTTCGCATCGGAATGTATCGGGCTGCTTCTATTGGGTCTTTTAAAAAATAATCTCCTCTTAAACCTAAAGTTGCAGCTGCGGCTTTGGGGCTTTTATCTCTGCAACCGTGGTATTTTAATACCAATGAAAAGAAATTGTACAAACTTCCAGTTACCATTACCAAGGGGTAACTTTTTGGATTGTTTGCAAAATGATGTACTATTTTATAGCTCTTTGTACTATCATTCAATGCAATAGCACGTTGCAGTTCGTACACATTATAATCTTTACTAAAACCAATATTATCTTCAATGTGATGTGGGGTAATATTGGTATTGGGTGGTATTAAAATGAATAGCTTTTGTAATTCGTTTTTAATCTTCGTTAAATCGTTACCTAAAAACTCAAACAGCATGTTTGCTGCTTTTGGTTCTATAGTGTAATCTTTTTGTTGCACAAAATTCTTAATCCAATCTGTTACCAAATGGTCTTTTAACTTTTCCGAAAGTAAATATTCTGTACCAGCAGGCAATTGTTTTCCTAACTTGGTTTTCCCGTCTACTTTTCCGTGTTTATGAGCAATGGCTAATATAGTGGATGGTTGTGGATTTTTAATATAACCTACCAAATGTTCGGTATCTTTGATATTGGCAGCCTCTTTTACAATAATCAACTGTTTGTCAGAAATCATCGGAAATTTTTTGGCAGCACTTACCACATCTAACATCGTAACATCTTTTCCGTATAATACTAATTGGTCAAAAGCTTTGGCAGATTCATCCAAAACATGTTCTTCCATGTAATCTACCAACAAATCAATAAAAAAAGGCTCATCGCCTTGGAAAAAATAAACAGGCTTGTAGTTCTTATTCTTTAAATCTTTCAGTATCTGGTTAACTTTTTCCATTCAAAAAAATTATTTTTGCACATGCAAAAATTAAATTTCCCAACCTTTGCTTTTCGATTCAAAATTACGGAAAATAAAACTTTTATCTTTGACCGAATTCGCAAAAAGTTTTTGTTGTTAACTCCAGAAGAATGGGTCCGACAGCACTGGGTGTACTTTTTGCTTGATATTCAACAAATTCCGATTTCGATGTTGTCGTTAGAAAAGACTTTTGTGGTTGGACAACGAAAAAAGCGTTTTGACTTAGTAGTATATCAAAAAAACGGGAGTCTTTGGATGTTGATAGAATGCAAGCAAGCCTTGGTGGAAATTACACAACAAGTATTTGACCAAATTCAACAGTATCAAACCAGTCTAAAAGCAAATTATATGGTGGTTAGCAATGGGATAAATCACCATATTTTTGAAAATAAGCTACATGAGAATAAAGTGGAGTTTTCTTCTAACTTCCCTAAATACCAACTTTAATTGAATTCAAATTGAAAAAAATAGCATTAGCAATACTCAACTGGAATGGCAAAGATTTATTAGAGCAATTTTTACCTTCTGTAGTAGCATATTCACCAGAAGCAACCATTTATTTGGTCGATAATCATTCATCAGATAAAAGTGTATCATTTGTTTTGGAGAATTTTCCGGAAGTAAAAATTATTCAAAACCATGATAACTTTGGGTTTGCTAAAGGATACAACCACGCAATTAGTCATATTGACGAAGAGTATATTGGTTTTATCAATTCAGATGTTGAAGTAACTCCGAACTGGTTACAACCTATCCTTCAATTATTAGAAGAGAAACAATACCACATCATCCAACCTAAAATATTAGATTATAAAAACAAAGAATTCTTTGAATATGCAGGTGCAGCAGGAGGTTTTATGGATCGTTTTGGTTACCCTTTTGCAAGAGGAAGGGTGTTTCAAGAATTAGAAAAAGATGAAAATCAATACTTAAGTGCAGAGATATTTTGGGCTTCAGGTGCTTGTTTTTTTATGTCGAAAAGATATTTCATTGATCTTGATGGTTTTGATGAAGTTTTTTTTGCACATCAAGAAGAAATTGATTTATGTTGGAGAGCTCAAAATAAAGGACTCAAAGTATATTGCACTACCGATAGTACGGTTTATCATTTAGGTGGTGCTACCTTACACAACCAAAATCCAAAAAAAACCTATTTGAATTTCAGAAATTCTCTTTTAATGCTTACAAAAAATTTACCTGCCACTAATTTGCCTTTTATTATTTTAAGCAGATTGGTCTTGGATGGTATTGCAGGTATTCAATTTTTATTGCAAGGTAAATGGAAACATACCTTAGCTATTATACATGCACATTTTAGCTATTACAGAAATTTTTCTATAGCTTTAGAAAAGCGAAAACAGAATAAAATTAAAAAATACTTTTACATCAATTCCTTGATATTCAATTATTATGTAAAAGGAAATAAAAAATTTTCTGCTTTTTTAGCTAAATAATCTTTAAAATGTTAAAAATGGCAAATTTCTTGCTATAATTTTGCAAAACTAAAACTTAATTAAGATGAAAAGAGTATTGTATTTTATTGCATTGTCTTTGGTTTTATCTTCTTGTGGAGCAAAGAAAAAAATTGCTGAATTGGAAGCTAAAAACAAAGAATGCCAGGATTTATTAAACTCCACCACCATGAAGTTGAACTTATGTTTAACTGAAAAAGATGCTTTAAACAAACAAATAGGTTTGTTAGAAAAAAGTAATTCCGACTTAAAAGGGCAAGTGGACAATTTAACGGTTTTAAGTGCAAAAGGTGCTCAAAACGTAGAAAAATTCCTAGAAAGCTTAACCGAAAAAGATTTAAAAATCAATCGTTTGCAAGATGCTTTAACCAAGAAAGACAGTGTAACTTTAGCTTTGGTTACTAGCTTAAAAAGAGAAGTTGGCATAAACGACCCAGATGTGGAAGTAAATGTAGAAAAAGGAGTGGTATTTATTTCCTTATCCGACAAAATGTTGTTTAAATCTGGAAGCTATGAAATTACTACAAGAGCAAGTGAAATCTTAGCTAAAGTTGCTAAAGTAATCAATAGCAAACCAGACTTTGAATGTTTGGTAGAAGGACATACCGATAATGTTCCATACCGTAACGGAGTATTACTTGATAACTGGGATTTAAGTGCAAAAAGATCTACTGCTATTGTTAGAGCTTTAACTAGCCAACATGGAGTGAAACCATCTCAACTAATTGCAGCTGGTAGAGGTGAATTTGTGCCATTGGTACCAAACAATACTTCTGAAAATCGATCTATCAACAGAAGAACAAAAATTATCATCATGCCTAAAATTGATCAGTTTTATGACATGATTGAAAAGGAAATGAAAAATTTATCAAAAGGAAAATAGCCCAATTATAATTTCATTAAAAGCAGCTAAGCCAAAACTTAGCTGCTTTTTTTATTGTTTAAACGACTGTACAATACTTTGAAATTCAGGTAAAAGAAAACTTTTGTTAGCAACAGAAGTCCAACCATAAAATTTGTAATATCTGTCCTTTGTCTCTATTACTGCGATATAAAAAACCAAATCTTTACCTTGATTATCAGTTAATGTTAATTCAGATTGTGCAATGTTCACATCTTGATTAGAAGAAACTAATTGAACAGCACCTAAATTTCTATTCCTTGCGTTTTTTTGAAAGTCTAACAGCAAGTTTTCTATGTAATCTTTCACATCTTTAAAATACACACCTCTACTTTGCAACATGGTCTTGTCTTGGTCAATAACCAACCAATAAGCATCTTTTACTGGATGATAATATTGCAAAATAGCATCTTCATTTAACTCAAAAGTTTTGATAAAATAAGACGGAATTTGCAATTGAAAACAAGAACCACCCTGAATAGTTTCTGTTTGTTGAGCAAAAATTATCGAGCTTAGAAAAAATAAAATTAATACACTTCTCATAAAAATAGAATATAAAAAAAGACCTGAATTATAGGTCTAATATACTATTTTATGGCTCAACTACCACATAATCCCAATTGGAAATTCCCCCCAAGAGATTATAGGTATGATCAAAACCTAGTTGTTCCATAATTTGACATGCTTGGGAACTTCTTCCTCCTGCGTGACAATAAACATATATATTTTTAGATTTATCTAATTCCTCTATTCCATAAATAAATCCTTGCCCTTTATAAATATCCATATTGATGGCACCCGGAATAATTCCATTTTCAAATTCGTCTGAAGTTCTTACATCTAAAATAATTCCATTGGCATCGTTTTGAGCCAATTCCCACCATTTTTCTTGAGATAAATTTTCCATAATTTGATTGTTTATTTGAATTCAAAATTAACAAAAACTGCACAACCCGTGTTGGAAAGTGCAGTATATTTTTTGGGGATTGTAACTCAAGTTACACTTTGATAGAACAACCTATGGCTTTGGTGGTTTTTACTACCACCTCTTTTTTATTAAGTAAAGCATCTACTGCATCCTCAACATATTTAACTTTTACATTTTTTGGCTCTTCATGGTTATCATCAATAGCACCTATGTACTGAACCACATTTCCCTTAGATGTTTTCTCTAAAATAAATACATGAGGTGTTTTGGTAGCACCATATTGAGGGTAAATTTTTTGTCCCTCATCCAATAAATACGGAAAAGTAAATCCTTTTTCTTTGGATCTTACTTGCATCAAATCATAACTGTCTTTTGGTTGCTTTTCAGGGTTATTTGGATTAATTGCAATTACAGGGTAGCCTTTTGATTTGTATTTTTTGTCTAACGCAATGATACGGTCTTCATAAGCTACCGCATACGGACAGTGGTTACAAGTAAATATCACAATAAATCCTTTGGCATCTTTATAATCTTTTAAAGAAACCATTTTGCCATCTGTATTTTTTAAGCTAAAGTCAGTAGCGATATCTCCAATACCATACCCAGAGGCTATTGGTTGGTTAGAAGTAAATAAAAAGATAGATAAAAGCAATCCGAGGGAATAAATAATTTTCTTTTTCATAAGTAATAGATTAAAAGTTATCAATAGTATTTTGTAATTGTTCTTTGGTAAAGCTTTGTTCAAAAAACACTCGTTTATCTTTAGTAAAAACCAAAGTTGCAGGAATAGATCCACTCCAATTGGCATCTACTTTTTCTATCCAAGCATTGGCATCCGGATCATTCAAATGTATTACTTGAGCCTTTAATTGGTTTTTAGTAACAAAAGGAGTCAATTTTTTTTCTTTTTGTTTGCTAAAATCTAAACTTACCAATAACATTTTGAATTTTTGATTTTTGTATTTCTCATTTATTGCTTCAAAAGCAGGTAATTCTTCAATACAAGGCTCACACCATGTAGCCCAAAAATTCACAACGTATAAAGTATCCGAATTAGTTTGTAACATCGGAGCAAATTCTTCAAAAGTGTATGAAGATATTTCTACTTTAGTTAATAGCTCTTCCCTTACTTTTTGATTTTTAGAGTTACATCCAATAAAACTTGTAAGAACGATAATAAATAAAAAACTTTTCATGACATAAATTTACTGTGCTTCCAATCCATAAAGTATCATTTAACAAAAATTTAATCAATATTTGTATCTACAAATAAATATCTGCATTAAATTTGTACCAACAAATAAAAAAGATGATTAACGTAATTGTTCAAGGAAAAGATGTCATTAATATTGAGAAAAGAACCGTATTAAACGTGTTCTTCACCTATTATGAAATTTATGCCACTTTGAGTGAGTTAACCAAAAAATATGAAATTACTTTAGAACAATTTAATGTATTGCGCATTTTAAGAGGACAAAAAAAGCAACCTATTAACATGGGTGAAATTCAAGAAAGAATGGTTGCAAGATCAAGTAACTCTACTAGAATTGTAGATAAATTAGTAGAAAAAAAGTTGGTTGATCGAAGAATTTGCCCGAACAATAAAAGGAAAATGGAAATTGTGATAACCAATCAAGGTTTAGAAAAGTTATCGAAAATAGATCCGGAAATAGAAGAAATGGAAAAACAATTATCAAAAAACTTATCACTCGGAGAACTTTTACATTTAAATGAATTACTTACTAAATATCGAACTATAAAAAACGATTGTATATGAATTTTATCAACGACCAAAAATGGCGTTATGCCACCAAAAAAATGGATGCTAGCAAAAAAGTATCCGATGCCGATTTTCAATTATTAATGGAGGCAATACAATTAAGCACTTCCTCATACGGGTTACAACCTTATGTAATTTTTAATATTGTAGACCCGGAGATTAGAAAGCAAATACAACCAGCAGCTTGGAACCAATCGCAAATTGTAGATGCCTCTCACTTATTGGTGTTTGCCAATATATTGGATTTTGGTGCCAAAGAAATTGAAGCATACATTCAAAATTTGGTAGAAACCAGACAAATTCCTCATGAAGCTGTTAAAGGATACGAAGATTTTATGAAAATGAAAATCACAGAATTGCCAAAAGAAACTCGAGATATTTGGACATCAAAACAAACTTATTTGGCACTTGGTAACTTATTAAATGCAGCCGCTGAACTAAAAATTGATGTAACACCAATGGAAGGTTTTGAACCGGAAAAGGTAAATGAAATTTTAAAGTTAAATGAGCAAAATTTAAATGCTTCATTAATCGCAGCCATTGGCTACAGAAGTGAAGAAGATGCTACCCAACATTATGCAAAAGTTAGAAAACCATTGAATCAATTATTTATAAACATTTAATTTAAAACACTTATGAAAAACGTAATCTTAACTGCATTAATCTTAGTTGTAGGATTTGCAAACGCACAAAACAAAAAAATTGATGTTACCAAAAGTTCCATTGAATGGATTGGTAAAAAAGTAACCGGAGCTCATGACGGAACCATTCAGTTGGCAAGTGGTACTTTGGTAATGGAAAAATCTGAATTAAAAGGTGGAAAATTTGTAGTAGATATGACCACTATTAATGTAAAGGATTTGGCTGCTGGAAAAGGAAAAGAAAAATTAGAAGGACACTTAAAAGCGGATGATTTTTTTGGTGTAGATAAATTTGCTACATCTGCTTTAGAATTCAAAAAAATTGCAAAAAAATCTACAAACGTGTATACTGTTACTGCAGATTTAACTATCAAAGGAATCACTAATCCTATTACTTTTGATATTACAGTTGACAAAAACAAAGCAACTGCTTCATTGATGGTTGACAGAACTAAATATGATATCAAGTATGGTTCTGGAAGCTTTTTTGACAACTTAGGAGACAAAGCAATTAATGATGAATTTGAATTAAAAGTTAACTTAGCTTTTTAATCATTACTTATAAGTTTAATCAGAAACTGCTTTCAAAATTATGAAAGCAGTTTTTTTATAAAAAATAGCGAAGATTTTGATCAGCTTTTAAATCTTCTAAATTTTCAACTCGTAAAGGTTTAGAAACAAAACCTTTAATTTCTGAAAATTGAGCAGCTTTGTCCATATCTTCCGGATCAACCGAAGATGAAATTAATATGATTTCTACTTGATTGGCAACTAGATTTTCTCTAAGTAACACAATCCATTCCCAAGCATTAAATGGCAATAAATTAATATCTAAAAAAACCAAATATTTGATGGATTCATTTTTGCTATTTAAAATAAAATCTAATGCCTCTTTAGTATTTAAAAAGCTTTGAACTACTTCATTAGGAAGTATTTTTTGAATTAATTTTTGATGAATAAATTGCACAATCGAATCATCATCCACAATTAAAATTTTTCTTGACATTATATTACTCTTTAAATGTTTTGGTAGCATATACTTTTTGAGAAATTACTCGTATCATCATATCTAACTCATCTGCAGATTGTTTGATGGCATTGATTAATTGCTGTTCGTCAAAAACAGTAAAATCTTTGGTATCTAAAAAGTCGATCAAACTCATCATTCTTGCCAAAGGAGCCCTAAATTCATGCGATTGTATCCAGGTAATTTCTTTCAACAAACGGTTTTGCTCTTTAATGGCATCAATGTGTTTGTTTTTCTCGGTAACATCAACATTGGTACCTCTAATTCCTAGGTAAATTCCATCGTTGTAAATTGGCTGACAAATATGTTCTAAAATTCGTACCTGTCCTTGTTTATTGATAATTCTAAAAACATTGGTTTCAATACCGGTGGTTTGCAACCTATTTTTATGGTAGTGGATGTATTTTTCCTTGTCTTCGGGGTGTAATATTTTAAGCAACAACCTCGGATTTTCATTAAATTCCTGGAAGGTATAACCGGTAATTTTTTCACAAGATGGAGAATTATATATATAATTTCCATCAGGACCTTGCCAAAACTCCCAATTGTAATTATTCTCAGCAACTATTCGGTATTTACTTTCCGAATCTTTAATAAATCGTTCTGTTTTTTTCTTCTCAGTATTGTTAACACCAAAAATACTTACTCCAATAACTTCGTCATTGTTAATTATGGGATTTGCATTAACTTCATAATAAAGTGTTTCACCTTCTGCATCTTCTTCATATTCAAAATTAATACTTTCTTTGTTTAAAACTGTATCAATTTTATTTTTCCAAAATATCTTTTTTTCGCTTGGTAACAAATCAATTAAGTTCATTCCTTTTTCTACCAAAATTCCATTTCTTGCATAAAAATCATCTTTAAACACATGGTTAAAGTACATCAAACAATAATTGGAATCTAAAGTTAATATACTTTCAATGGCACTCTCTAAAACATTATTCAATTTAATTTCAGACTCTGTCAACTCCATTTGCAATTTTTTCTTTTCCGTTATATCTTCCTTTACACCAATGTAGTTAACAATATTTCCTAGTTCATCTAACAAAGGATAGATAATTCCAAATTCCCAATAATACTCTCCTGTTTTCTTTCTGTTTAAAAATTCACCACTCCACATTTTTCCTTGGGTTAATAATGCCCACATTTCATCGTAATCGGTAATACTTTTTTCAGACCGTAAAATTCTAGGATTCTTACCAACAACTTCATCTTTTGTAAAGCCTGTAACTTGAGTAAACTTGGTATTTACATATTCAATATTTCCCATCAAATCGGTCATCACTATACTAGCAAAACTTTGCTCTACAGCCATAGATAGTTTTTGAATAGTCAAATCACGTTCTTTAATTTCTGAAATGTCTTGAAAAGTTCCGTAAGCTTTTACCAAATTTCCGTTTTCAAAACTTGGTAAACCAATAGTTCTTACCCATTTGATTTTGCCATTGGCTGCTTTTATTTTTAAATTTAAATCATACGGAATCCCATATTTAAATAATTTATCAATTTCTTTTTGTAAAATATTTCGCTCAAAAGGCAAGTAAAAAGCCAAAGCATCCTCTATATTGGGGTCGTAATCATCAGGAACTTCATGTATTTTTCTAACCATATCAGACCAATATACCTCGTGATTTGATAATTTTAATTCCCAAATTCCAATAATAGAAATTTCACTTAATTGTTTTAAATATTCATTTTGGGTTTCAATTTGTTTTTGGTATAAATGATTTTGTGTGATGTCTCTTGAAACTACCAGAAACTCTCCTTGATTTAATGATTTTACCGAAGCTTCAAAATACAATATCCCTATTTGTGTAGGAAATTCATAAGTAATTTTCTCTAAATTTTGAGATGTTTTAACCCTTTGAAAAGCATTAATAAAGTGGTTAGAAAGTTCCTCAGGCATAAAGTCACGTATGTTTTTGCCTAAATAATTTTCTGTTTGTAACAAATGCCTTTTGAAATATTGTAATTGCCACCAATAAAATCACCTTTTTCGTTTAAAACAAACACTAGGTCTGGAATAGCTTCAATCAAATTTTCAATATAATTTTTTTGGTCTACTATTTCATTTTTTGCTACTACACTATCTGTAATATCCGATACCACTCCAACAGTAAAAATTGGTTTGCCATTGGTGTTGTATTCAGTTTTAGCTCTTTCTCTTAACCATTTTAATTTTCCTTTAAAAGTAGAGATTCGATGAATTACATCATATTCTAATTGATGAAGTAAATGATTGGTAAAAGCCTGTTGTAATGATTCTAAATCTTCTAGATGAACACATTTATAAAAGTCTTCTACCGTTAAAATATAAGACTTGTCTTCAATTTCAAAAATTTTATATACTTCATCTGACCAAGAAAGTCGACCAGTTTCATGAAAAATACTCCAATGACCAAATTGTGCAACTTCCTCCGCTATATGAAAAACTTGGGCAAAGTTTACATCTGTATTATAGTCACTATTAATTGATTCTATTTCTGTAATCAGTTGAATTGCTTTTTGCAAAATAATACTTCTTGTTTCTTCGGATAAAGAAGAATCATTTTGAAAAGAATTTAACAACAGTAATACGTTGCTTATAGTGGCTGAAAAAGGCATTCTTAAAATGTGTTAATAACATCATAAAGTTACAACATTTATTTAATTAAATTATTTTTCATGTATAATACTTTTATTTAAATCAGCAGTAATTTAAAATAGAAAAAACCCTCAATATCAAAGATTTGAGGGGTGAAAATTTATTGAGTTAAAACAATTACAACCTCACAATTAATGCAGCTGTATGTTGAATATGATTATTTAATGGATTTTGTTGGTCAAAACCAAATTTACCTAATGTTTGTAAACGTAATCCAACATTGGTTTTAAACCAATACTGTAAAGATAATCCTACATTAGCTGTTCCGCTAAACTCGCCTAAAAACTTATTAACTCCTACTCCACCAACCAAAGCGGCATCAAACTTGGTGCTATCGGTAAAAAGAGAATCAAAGTAATATTTCCCATTTACATCAAACCCAATCATATATCCATCTCTTGCCAATAAATTACCATTTTGAAGAGTATTACCTTCTAATTTGTTGTAATTTGCTTCCATAGCAACTCCCCAATTTCCAGGCTGGTATTCCACAGAAATATGTGAAACTATATTACCAACATTCATTTGGTTCAAGTTAAAAAATTGGTTGTTTAGAGTAGAAGTATTGTCAATAATATTCATTCCAACACCAAAAATCCATTTTGAATTGGCAGAATCTTCTTGTGCTTGTAATCCAATAAATGAAAAACAAAACGTGGCTAATAAGATAATTTTTTTCATGATTTAAAATTTAGGTCTACATTGATGCACGAATATATAAAATATCTTTAATATTTTATGAATTATGTAAAAAAACACTTTTTTTTATTTTTTGTCTTTTTTTTCTAATAAACTTATAATTTTAGAAATTGATTGATGTTATATGAAAGTACTCACTACATCTAAAAATATACAAATTATTTGGGAAGATAACCATTTGTTAATCATCAACAAACGGGTTGGAGACATTGTTCAAGGAGATAAAACTAAAGATATCCCTTTGGTAGAAATTGCTAAGATATATTTAAAAGAAAAGCACCAAAAACCCGGAAATGTATTTTTGGGTGTGGTACATAGATTAGACAGGCCTACAACTGGTATTGTTGTTTTTGCCAAAACCAGCAAAGCATTAAGCAGATTAAACGAAATGTTTCAGGAACGAAACACGCAAAAAACATATTTGGCCATTGTTAACCAAATACCACCAAAACCATCTGATACTTTGGTACATTTTTTAACCAGAAATACGCAAAAAAATATTTCAAAGGCTCATTCAAAGGAAGTACCTAATAGCAAAAAATCATCCTTAAGCTATGAGTTAGTACATACATTTGAAAAATATTTTGCGTTAAAAATTGAATTACATACAGGAAGGCACCATCAAATTAGGGCACAATTGAGTGAAATTGGATGTAGTATTAAAGGAGATTTAAAATACGGTGCAGCAAGAAGCAATCCAGATGGAGGCATCCATTTGCATGCCTGGAAATTAGAATTTATTCATCCAGTTACCAAAGAAGTTTTGAGTATTACAGCACCTGTGCCTAATGATGTTTTATGGCAGAAATTAAGTAACAACCTATAATAATTTTGTACATTTGATTAACCCATTAAAATCACAAAAAATGAAAACTAAAGTATTATTTTGGCTTCTTTTACCTGCTTCAATGTTAGCACAATCTCATTTTATGGGAACCAATACTAGCAGAAGAGTTGGTGTAATTCATTCCACCTTAAATCCGGCTGAACTTAGCAACTTGCATAACAAAGTAGATATTCATCTATTTGGTTCTAGTTTAATTGTAAGCAACAACAAATTAACATTCAAAGATTTTTTTGAAGATAATGTAGAAGAAAGATTATTTTCAACTGAGGGCAATGTAAATGCGAATGTATCTGCACAATTTGTTGGACCTGGAGTAGCGTTTAAAGTAAATAAATGGGCATTTGGTGCTCATGTAGCTACCAATGCCAATATTTGGATGCACCAATTGAATAGTCCTTTTATAGATGCTGTAATCAATAGCGATGTGTTATTGGCTTCAACAGCAATTAATGCCAACGGAAACCAACGTTTTAGTGGGATGAGTTGGGGAGAAATCAACTTAAGTATTTCAAGAGTATTATTGGAAACAGAAAAACATCAATTCAATGCAGGTATAACTGGTAAATTATTGTTTCCGGGAACTTTTGGCAATGGTGGAATTCAATCTCTTCAAGGGAATATCAATACTATTGGAGGGATTACTTACTTAAGTAATGCAACTGCTACTATCAATTTTGCATATTCCGGAATTTTGGCAGAAGACTTTAATAATTCTTCTAATTATACCAAAAGTATGTTTGGAGGTTTTAACGGGTTTGGAGTTGATTTAGGAGTTACCTACAGCTACAAAAAAGACAATAAAACTTACTTAAAAGCTGGGGCATCTGTAAGAAATATAGGTACGATGACTTTTAAAAACGATAACAATTCTAATAGGACATGGTTATTTAATTCCAACAACAGTGGAGATCCAAACGGATTAAATCTAAATCAGTTTTCTGGAGTTAGTAGTTTGGAAGAATTGGAGCAATTGTTAATTAATTCCGGAACTTTAACCCCACAATCTAATACCAATGAAGTAAAAGTAAGTTTACCAACTATATTGAATGCATATGTTCAGTGGGATGTTACCAAAAACTTTTTATTAGATGCCTATTTACAACAAAGTTTGCATGATCAAGAAAATAATTTGCAAATTGCCAACCAAAACACCTTTGCTTTAATTCCTCGTTTAAAATTTGGTTCTTTTGAAGTTTCTTCACCCCTAGCCATCAACCAAGATAGTAATTTTACTAGTGGAATAGGTTTGCGATTGGGTGGATTTTATTTAGGTTCCAATAGTGCCATAACCACACTAATGAACAATAGCAAAGTAGGTGATGTTTATTTTGGTTTGCAATTTGGATTTTAATAAAAAAGTATGAGTTTATTAAAAAATACGATTTCGTATTCTGAGAGAATTCGGTTGCTTAAAAAGCTAAAAAAAGAAATCAAAATTCAAGAACAAGGCATTTATGATGCCTTGTTTTTAGATTTTAAAAAACCACCTATGGAAACCTTTTTAACGGAAATTCATGTGGTTTTAAACGATATTGATCTTTACCTTAAAAACACTAAAAAATGGACCAAACCAAAATTAGTTTGGCCTAGTGTATTTAATTTTCCATCCAAAGAGTACATTTTATACCAACCTTATGGAAAAGTATTGGTAATTTCTCCATGGAATTACCCTTTTCAATTGGCCATGTGTCCTTTAATTGCTGCCATTGCTGCTGGAAATACTGTAGTTTTAAAACCATCAGAAATTAGCTACCATACCGGACAAATTCTGACCAAAATTCTACAAAATGTTTTTGAAGTAAACCAAGTATCTGTGGTACATGGTGGTGCTGAAATGACACAACAATTGCTTAAAGATAAATTTGATTACATCTTTTTTACTGGCAGCGTTGCTGTTGGAAAAATAATTGCCAAAGCAGCAGCTGAAAATCTTATTCCTACTACCCTCGAATTGGGAGGTAAATCTCCTTGTGTGGTAATGGAAGATGCCAACATTGCATTGGCTGCCAAAAAAATAGTTTGGGGAAAGTTTTTAAATGCCGGACAAACATGTATTGCACCTGATTATGTTTTGGTACATGCCAAAGAAAAATTTAATTTAATTCAAGCAATTAAAAAAGAAATTGTTTCCACTTTTGGGGATAATCCAAAAGAAAGTCCCGATTTAGCCAGAATCATCAATGCCAACCATTGGGAAAGATTGATGCGATTGATATCAAATCAAGAATTGATTACTTTTGACCAACCAGATGCTTTAGAAAAATACCTTCCTCCAACTTTGGTTCTAGAACCGAGTTTACAAAGTACCGTAATGCAGGAAGAAATTTTTGGCCCCATATTGCCTATCATCAGTTTTTCCAATGAACAAGAAATTGGTAAAATCATATCTGCTTTTGAAAAACCTTTAGCTTTTTATGTATTTACAGAAAACGGAACATGGGGAAAATCATTCTTAGAAAAATTTTCCTTTGGTGGAGGTTGTATCAACGATTGTATCATGCATTACACCAATCATCGTTTGCCTTTTGGTGGTGTTGGAGAAAGCGGTATTGGAGCCTATCACGGTAAATATGGTATAGAAACTTTTTCCCATAAAAAAGCAATAGTACATAGATATTCTTGGTTGGAAACTCCTATTAGATATGCACCTTATGGAAAAAAATTTCCTTGGATTAAAAAATTACTTTCATGGATTGGATAATTTTTATACATTAGTACATGTAAAACTAAAACTAAATCAATGGAAATTAAAAACGACAAATTACAGCATGCATTACAGTATGGATATCAATTAGACTTCGGTACTGTAATTGAAAAATCATTTGATCAATTCAAAAAAACTTGGGCTACAGGAGGAGTTGCTATTTTATTGATTTTTATAGTAATTGGTTTGTTTACAGCTGGTGCTATGGGAATGTTGATTGGTTTTTCAAGTTTAACCAATCCTGTTCTACTAGCTGAAATTGATTTTAGTGAATATGAATTGGTTAGCCTTATTCTTTATGCTATAATATTAGCATTTGCATCAGGGATTTCATCACCAATGAACGCTGGTTTGATTCAGTTAATACACGAGGCTAAAATTGGTAATGCCTTAAGTTTAGGTGTAGTATTTCAACATTACAAATCTTCTAAGTTCAAAGATTTATTCATTGCAGGTTTGATAATTGGTTCGGTAAACTCTCTTATTTCAGTTTTATTACAATATTATGGAGCTGAAAGTTTTTCCGGAATATTTAGTTATTTGGTTAGTTATTTCACCTTTTTATTTACTCCAATTATTCTATTTAACAATAAAAATGGAGTTGATGCTATTTCCGATAGTATTCAGTTGGTATTGAAGCAACCTTGGGTCATATTAGGACTATTAATAGTTGCAATACTATTTATTTTATTAGGATTGTTTGCAATTTGCATTGGAATCATCTTCACTTCAGTATTTTATTATTGCGTAGTTTATCAAATTTATGATGCTATTGCACCTGTTGAAGAAAAAAATTGGATTGAAGAAATTGGCTCTGATAGTCTTTAACTCAAAGAATTCAAAAAATAGTTAAAAATATGATTTTCAAATACAAAACTTGATTTTTAAATTAAATTTGCAAATTAATTCCAAGACCCCAAATCTTGTTAATATAAACCTACATGTGGCAAAGCCAGAAAACACAAGCAATTTTTTTGTTTCTTCTGATTATTACATTAACTTATTTTACATGGAAGCTTGTAAGAAGAAACAAAAATGCATTGTATCTTTCTCAAAATTTGAAAGATACTTTTATCTCTTTTGATACATATCAAAACTACTTTTTGCTTGGTGCAATTGGTGTGTTTTTGACTGACATTATCATTCGGTTGGCTGGGTATGAATTTAGTCCAAACCAATATTTTAAATATGGTTTTAGCTTTTTTTTGTTTTTAATATGGGCACTAAGTTTTCTATTTCCTACAATCTTAAAAAATTTACCTCATATTTTTAGGTTTACTTTTATCTCTTATTTTTTCTTTCTTACATTTAGTTACGCTTTTCTTTATCAAGAAGCAATTCTTCTTTTAGGTATTCAAATTTTCATTCTTTTTTCATATAATAATTTTGATAAATTTAAGCACTTTGTAATTTTTAACATTGCTACTTTTTTAATTTTCTTTTTTTTATGGTTTAATCAATATGTGCCCTATAAAGAAGGTTTTTTGTATTTAATTTCACAATTAGCTATTTTCTCTATTAACTTGGCACGACATGATTCTATAATAAAAGCATTTGATCGTTTTATATTTTCAAATGAAGTGGTTAATCATGGTACTTCTTTGGTCATAGCTACCAATCAGAAAGGTGAAGTTTTGTATTGTAGTGAAAATATACAATCTATTTTAGGGTACGAGCCTCATGAAGTGATGAAATTAAAATTTTGGCATTTGACAAAAGACAAAGAATTTATTGGAGAGGCATATCATTTAAATTTTCAAGACAATCGTCTGTATACTAGAAAATTGAAATGTAAAGATGGTAGCTATAAAATTATTCAATGGAAAGATAAAAAATTTAATAACAATATCACAGTAGGTATTGGCCTAGATATTACCGAGCAAAAATCTTTAGAAAATCGTTATCAAAATTTAATTGAAAATGCAAAATGATTTTGTTTTTGAAGTCAATGATCATGGACAATTTGTATTTATAAATAAATATAGTTTTGATACTTTAGGATACGAAAAAGAAGAATTGATGCAAATGCACTTTTCTCAACTAATTGATGATAGCTTTAAAGAAAAATTAAAAGAAATTTATTTAGAACCAGATAATACTTTAAAAGAATATCCAATTATGGAAATTCCATTACGTAAAAAGAGTGGAGAACTTATGTGGGTGTCGCAAAAAGTAGTTTCAGCATGGGACGAAACCTCAAAGCAATTTACCTATTACGGGATTTCAAGAGACATTACACACGAAAAATTGCTTGAAAAAGAACAAGATAATCGCCAAAACAAAATACTACTATTTAATCAATTGATAAGAAAGTTAACTTTCGAAAAGTATTCCGAATTTCAGAATATTGAAATGATTGTACACTACATAATTGATAAAGTTGTACAAAACACTTTTATATCAAGGGCTAGTTATTGGAAAATTTACCCTTCAAACGCTGTTTGTATAGTTTATAGTAACCAAAACAACAAGTCGATAAAAAACGAAACACTTTTCAAAGTTAATTATCCAAAATATTTTAATTGTATTGAAAACCAAGATATTATTGTTGCAAGCGATGCAAGAAACCATTTAAGTACCTCAGAATTTACAAAAACTTATTTTGAAAAAGAAAATATTTATTCAACTTTAGACATACCCTTAATTATAGATTCAGAACGCATTGGAATTCTGTGTTTTGAAATTGAAAACAAGCCATACCAATGGGACAATGAAGACATAAATTTTTTAAGATCTATTGCAGAAATTATAAGTTTAAATATTGAATACACCAAAAGAAGATTGGCAGAAAAGCAATTAAAAAACAAGAGTTTCCTTTTAAGCAAAGTTTCTGAGATTACTGAAAAATTACTTAAAAACGCAGACATTGATACTATAATTTTAGATATTTTTAAAGAAATTGGAAATGCTTCAAAAGCTGATAGGGTATATTTTTTTGAAAAAGATGACGTTTATAATGTATTCTCTCAAAAATATGAATGGACAACTCTAGATGAATTAAAGCAAATAGATAATCCAGAATTACAAGATATCCCTTATGAATCAATTAAAAGTTTTGTAGATCCTCTATTTCAAAATTCACATGTTTTTTTTCATATTGATCAAGTTACAGAACCTTCTGTTTATGAATTATTATTAAGTCAAGACATTAAAAGTATATTGGTTTTTCCTCTTTTTGTTTATGACAAATTATACGGAATGATGGGTTATGATAATTGTTTTGAATATAAAAATTGGTCAGAAGACGAAATAAACATTTTATACACTTTGGCCAATAACATTGCTTCTGCTTTTGAACGTAAAATTTCAGAAGAAAAACTATTTGAAAGTCAAGAAAAATTCCGTCTTTTAGCAGAAAACATTCCCGGAACAGTGTACTTATCTTTAAATGATGAAAAATTTACGAAGATTTACTTGAATGATAATTTTGAAAAGCTAACTGGATTTGAGAAAGAAATATTTATTTCAGGAGAAATGAGTTTTGTAGATATCATTCATCCTGATGACAAAAGAAGCACTATTAAATCGCAATTAAATAAATTGAGTAATAATCAAAAAGCTCATTCTGAATTTAGAATGTTACACAAAAAGGGACATTATGTTTGGGTAGAAGAATACACGGAGGGTATTTATGTTGATGGAAAATTACAATATATTGAGGGAATAATACTAGATATTAATGAGAAAAAAGAGATAGAAAAAGTTTATAGAGATAAAGAAAAAGCAATAGCAGCCAGTGAAGCAAAATCAGAATTTTTAGCCAATATGAGTCATGAAATTCGAACTCCATTGAATGGAATCATTGGGTTTACTGATTTACTAAAGAACACCAAATTAAGCGGACATCAAGAAAATTACATTCAAATCATTGAACAATCGTCCAAATCATTAATCGAATTAATCAATAATATTTTAGACTTCTCTAAAATCGAATCAGGAAAGCTAGAAATTGCCGAACATCCAGAGCGTTTATATGAACTGGTATACTCTGTTTCTGAAATGCTTTCATATGAAGCTAGAGAAAGAAATAATGAAATTTCTATCCAATATCATCCGCAGATTCCTTTATATCTTTCTTTGGATGGTTTAAGAATGAAACAAATATTAATGAATTTGATTAACAATGCTATTAAGTTTACCAACAATGGTAATATTATAGTTACAATTGACTTAATAGAAGAATCCAGCAATAAAGTTCACCTACAATTTAGCGTAAAAGATAACGGAATTGGTATTCAACCAGAGAATCAGGTTAAAATTTTTGAGGCTTTTTCACAAGAAGATAGTTCTACTACACGTAAATTTGGTGGAACTGGTTTAGGCTTAACTATTACAAACAAGTTAGTCAAGCTTTTAGGAGGGCAATTGCAACTGAAGAGTGAACCAAATGTAGGAAGTGAATTTTACTTTGATTTGTGGCTAAATAAATCATTACAAATCATTCAAAACGGCATTAAATCCAAAAAATTGGAAGAAGACTTTCGAGAAATTCATATATTAATAGTTGAAGATAATCCAGTAAATTTATTATTGGCAAAAAAATTAACACAGAAATATTTTGTACACGCCAACTTATATACCGCTGAAAATGGTTTAGAAGCTGTTGAAAAATGTAAAGAATTTCAATTTGACTTAATTTTCATGGACATTCAAATGCCTATAATGAATGGTTTTGATGCCTGTAAAGAAATTAGAATCATTAATAATGAGAAAAATCCTATAATTATAGCATTAACAGCCGGTGCTTTTGTTGACGAAAAAGATAAAGCGTTTGAAGCAGGAATGAATGATTATATCACCAAGCCAATACAAAAACAATTGTTTATTGAAGTCATTCAAAAATGGTTTCCGGTTTAACCCAACCAACCATCTCTGTCTAAACTCCGATATTGTATCGCTTCTGAAATATGCATCGGTAAAATAGCTTCACTCCCTTCTAAATCAGCTATAGTTCTGCTAACTTTTAATATTCTATCATACGCTCTCGCAGATAAATTCAAACGCTCCATGGCTGTTTTTAGCAATTGTAAAGAAGCAGCATCTAAGGCACAATATTCACGTATTTGAGCCACACCCATTTGGGCATTGTAATGTATTTTATCCAAATGTTCAAAACGGTTTGCCTGAATTTCTCTAGCTTTAATAACCCTTTCTCTTATAACTGCACTACCCTGCCCTTTTCTGGTTTCCGAAAGTTTTTCAAAAGGTACCGGAGACACTTCAATATGAATATCGATGCGATCTAACAACGGTCCTGAAATCTTCCCTAAATATCGTTGCATTTCTGCTGCAGAAGTTTGAACCGGTGCATCAGGATCGTTAAAATACCCACCAGGCGAAGGATTCATACTTGCCACAAGCATAAACGAAGATGGATACGTAATCGTAAATTTTGCTCTGGAAATAGTCACCTCTCTGTCTTCCAAAGGTTGTCGCATTACCTCTAAAACTTCACGTTTAAATTCCGGAAGTTCATCTAAAAACAACACACCATTATGTGCCAATGAAATTTCTCCCGGTTGCGGATAACTTCCTCCACCTACCAAAGAAACAGAACTCGCAGTATGATGCGGATTTCTGAATGGTCGTTGTGTTAATAAACCAATATTTTTAATTTTGCCAGCAACCGAATGAATTTTAGTTGTTTCCAATGCCTCTTTTATAGTCATTGGGGGTAATATACTTGGCAAACGTTTGGCTAACATGGTTTTGCCAGATCCGGGTGGCCCTATTAAAATGATATTGTGTCCTCCTGCTGCTGCAATTTCCATGCAACGTTTGATGGATTCTTGTCCTTTCACATCTGCAAAATCAAATTCCGGAAATTCCAATGTTTGGTTAAACTCCTCTTTACTATCTATCACCAAAGGTTGTAAAGCCAAATCTCCCTCTAAAAACTGAATCACCTCCTCCATATTACTTACCCCATAAACCTCTAATCCTTCTACTATAGCAGCTTCTTTGGCATTTTCCGAAGGTAAAATAAAACCTTTAAAACCATCTTCTAAAGCTTTGATTGCAATTGGCAAAGCTCCTTTTATGGGTTGTAAACTTCCATCCAACGAAAGTTCTCCCATGATAATGAATTGGTCCAAAGTTTCTGCTTGAATTTGTCCGGATGCTTTTAAAATCCCCATGGCTAATGGCAAATCATAGGCAGATCCTTCTTTACGCAAATCAGCAGGAGCCAAATTAATGATGATTTTTTTTCCGGGTAGTTGGTATCCAATGTTTTTTAACGCAGCAGCAATTCTAAAATTGCTCTCTTTTACTGCATTATCTGGCAAGCCTACCAAATGATAACCTGCCCCTTTGTCTACATTTACTTCTACAGTAATGGTGGTAGCTTCTACACCAAAAACTGCACTGGCATATAATTTTACCAACATAAATTTAAGGTTTACCTGACATAACTCATCAAATTTAAAAAAATAAACCTATACTTTTGTGTCAAATTTTTCAAGGTGAAAAAAATTATTTTCCTTTTATCGCTATTTTTCACAACAAAAAATGAAGCTCAAGGACTCATTACCCAACAAGAGCAACAAATTTGGCTGGGTTATTTAACCGAAACCAAATTTAACCAACATTGGAGTTGGTGGAACGATGCCCATTGGGTACCCGGAAGTTTCGGTATTGTAAGAACCGGAATAACCAAAGCTTGGAACAAACCCAAAATAAAAACTACCGTAGGTTATGCTTTTTTAATGATATATCCTCCCAATGGCCTAACTACGTATCGACCGGAACATCGACCTTGGGGACAAACCACATTGAGCCATGGAAGCAAACCATGGAGCTATTTTCATCGATTGCGATACGAAGGCAGATTTCGTAGGACCATAATAGATGATTATTTGCAAAACGAATTCAACTTTAATTTCAGATTGCGTTATTTGTTCCAAGCCCGGTACTTTTTAAACCAAGAACCAGATGCCACCTACAAATGGTTTTTAATGGCATCAGATGAAGTTTTGGTAAACATCGGAAAAGAGATTAAAGATGGCATTCGGTTGGACCAAAACCGAATTTCTATTGGGGCAGGTGTACAATTTAAAAACACTACTATTCAGCTAGCTTACATGAACCAACTCATTGAATCCAATACTACTTTTAATTTCCGAATGAACCACAATTTGCAGTTACTGGTCTTCCAAAATTTTGATTGGTAGAGCTTTCTCTTTTTATTATTTGTGCGTTCCCCACCCAAAGGTGGGTCGGGCTGTACGTTGCAATCTTTGGCTCGTACCTCCCCAAAGGATTTCCACTGCCATCCCTAACGCGGTTAGTATTTCTAAATAAAAAAGTAAAATAATTTTGTCTTTATGTAAAGTTTATTTTACTTTTGTAAAGTATTCTTAACATTTCTACCTATGAGAGCAACATTTTTATTACCGAATTATCTTAAAGTCGTTGGTTGGCTTTTGTTTTTAACTTCTACGATAACTTACTTGTATTTTACCATTTCTGGGGAATCGATTGATGAATATTTACTGTGCAAAACATTTGCTATTTATCAAGATGGATTTTTTATGGTGGAAAAAAGTAACTCATTTCAATTTATTGAAAATCCAATGTTAGACGAGATATTATTGGTATCCTTTTTACTAGGTGCTTTAATTCTAGGCTTTAGCAAAACCAAAAACGAAGATGAAATGGTAGCCAAAATTAGATACGAAAGCTTGGTTTGGGCAACCATTTTTAATATCGTAATGATTATCATCACCACACTTACCATATACGGAATGGTATTTTTAAATTTCATTTACTTTTTCATTGTATCTAGTTTGTTTTTCTTTGTTATTCGCTTTCATTACCAATTATACCAACTCCAAAAAATCTCCGAAAATGACGAATAAAATCAGAATTTACCGAGCCATCAAAGAGATTTCACAAGAGCAATTGGCTCAGGAAATTGGGGTAAGCCGACAAACCATCCATGCCATGGAAAAAAACAAATACGTGCCTTCTACGGTTTTGGCTTTAAAAATTGCTAGATATTTTGAGGTAAAGGTGGAAGAAATCTTTGCATTAGATAACGAAGATTAACTATAAAAAAACTCTCTGAAATTCAGAGAGTTTTTTAGTTTTAACCTTTTAAACTTGCAATGCTTTGCTCTAAAGCTGCAATTTTATTTAAAGCATCTTGCTCTTTGTTTCGTTCGTTTTCCAAAACTTGTGCAGGAGCACCTTGCACAAATTTTTCGTTAGAAAGTTTCTTTTGAACAGAAACCAAAAATCCTTTGGTATACTCCAATTCTTTTTGCAGTTTCTCTAATTCTTCTTCCACATTGATATTGGCTCCAACCGGAACAAAATATTCATTGGTTTTAACTCTAAAACTAAATGCACCTGAAACCGCTTGGCTAGTTGCAATCATTTCCGAAACATTTCCTAATTTTTGCACAACTGCATTCCATTTTATTCCAAAATTTTCGGTGTCCATTACCAATAATTCGATGGCTTCTTTAAACGGAATGTTTTTATCTTTTCGCATGGTTCGAACTCCGGCAACCACTTCAGCAATAAAATCAAATTGCTCTATCACTGTCCCGTCAAAAGAAGTAACTTTAGGCCAAGTACTTACAATCAAAGCTTCTTCTTTGGTTCTTGGTTGGATGTGTTGCCAAATTTCTTCGGTTAAAAATGGCATATACGGATGCAACAATTTCAACAAATCCTCTAAAATAGCAATGGTTTTTTGGAAGGTAACCGAATCTATCGGCTGACCATAAGCAGGTTTGATCATTTCCAAATACCAAGAACAAAAATCGTCCCAAACCAATTTATAAATTGCCATCAAAGCATCACTTAATCGATATTTTTCAAAGTGATCTTCAATTTCTACCAAAGTTTTTTGAAATTTATTTTCAAACCATGTAGCAGCTAAAGCAGAAGCCTCAGGGGTAGCTACTTCCGCTACTTCCCAACCTTTGATCAAACGAAAAGCATTCCATATTTTGGTAGCAAATGCCCTTCCATTGGCACACAATTCTTCATCAAATAAAATATCATTTCCAGCAGAAGCACTTAACAACAAACCAACTCTAACGGCATCGGCTCCAAACTGTTCAATTAAATCTAATGGGTCAGGTGAGTTACCTAACGATTTGCTCATTTTTCTTCGCAATTTATCGCGAACAATTCCGGTTAAATACACATTGCTAAATGGTTTTACCCCTTGGAATTCGTATCCGGCAAAAATCATTCGAGCCACCCAGAAGAATAAAATGTCCGGTCCGGTTACCAAATCGTTGGTTGGATAGTAGTATTTGATTTCTTCGTTTTCAGGATTTCTAATGCCGTCAAACACCGCAATTGGCCATAACCACGACGAAAACCAAGTGTCTAATGCATCTTCATCTTGTTTTAAATCTGTTAATTGCAAATGAAAATTTCCAGATTTTTGTTTAGCCAATTCCAAAGCTTCTTCTTTGGTTAATGCCACTACATAATCTTCCTTGCCATCTCCGAAGTAGTAAGCCGGAATTTGTTGTCCCCACCACAATTGTCGAGATATATTCCAATCGCGAATATTTTCTAACCAATGTTTGTAGGTATTGTTGAAACGGTTTGGAAACAATTTGATTTCTTCTGTCTCTAATACTGCTTTTAAAGCTGGCTCTACCAATGTATCCATCTTTAAAAACCATTGGTCAGACAATCGAGGTTCCACTACTGCTTTGGTACGTTCAGAAGTCCCTACTTTATTCAAATGTTCCTCTACTTTAACCAAATAACCTAACGATTGTAATTCTGTAGCAATTTCATCACGAACCACAAAACGGTCTTTGCCTTGGTAGTGTAATCCGAAGCTGTTTAAAGTTGCATCTGCATTAAAAATATCAATCACTTCCAACTGATGTTTGTCTCCCAACATTTTGTCGTTCATGTCGTGTGCCGGAGTTACTTTTAAACATCCGGTTCCGAATTCTCTGTCAACATATTCATCAAAAATAATCGGAATGCTTCGGTTGGCAATTGGCACAATGGCTCTCTTCCCTTTAAAATGTTGGTACCTTTCATCCTCCGGATGGATGCAAATTGCAGTATCTCCTAAAATAGTTTCCGGACGAGTGGTAGCAATCACTATATGTTCCTCAGTACCTTCAACAGCATAGCGAATTTGGTATAACTTGCCTTTTCTTTCTTCATAAATCACCTCTTCGTCTGACAAAGTTGTTTTGGCCTCCGGATCCCAATGTACCATTCGGTATCCACGGTAAATCAATCCTTTGTTATATAAATCTACAAACGACTTTAATACAGCCTCTGTCATTTCCGGATCCATAGTAAATTTGGTTCGATCCCAATCGCATGAGCAACCTAACTTTTTTAGTTGCTCTAAAATAATTCCACCATGTTTGTCTGTCCACTCCCAAGCGTGTTTTAAAAACTCTTCGCGAGTAAGTTGGTCTTTGCTAATACCTTCTGCTTGTAATTTGGCAACTACTTTTGCTTCGGTAGCAATAGAAGCGTGATCGGTTCCGGGCACCCAACAAGCATTGAATCCTTTTAATCTAGCTTTTCTGATCAATACATCCTGAATGGTGTTATTCAACATATGCCCCATGTGCAAAACTCCTGTTACGTTTGGTGGAGGAATTACAATGGTATATGCTTTTCTGTGGTCAGGTGTAGAATGAAAAAATCGGTGTTCCATCCAGTAGTCGTACCACTTTTGTTCAACACTTTTAGGATCAAATTGGGCTGGAATTGTCATATTGTATCTAATATATTGTCTTTTGGAATGATTTTTGAAAGTGCAAAAGTAAGATTTTTGTCTGTTTTTATCGGATATTTTATCAACTATCCTAGGAAATAGAAGAAAAAATTTAACAAATGAATGATTTAAAAATTTTTATATTAGCAAACTAACATTACCACACCATGAAAAATTTATACTTATTTGTTTTGGTACTATTTAGCAGTAGCTTGATGGCTCAAAAAGGACCAAAAATTGAATTTAAAGCAAAAGACAACACGATTGATTACGGAAAAGTGTACAAAGGAGAAGACGATGGGGTTAGAAAATTTGAATTTACCAATACTGGTGATGCTCCTTTAATTATTACCAATGTGCAATCTACTTGCGGATGTACTGTTCCTAAAAAACCGGAAGCACCTATCATGCCCGGAAAATCGGAAGTGATAGAGGTAAAATACAACATGGCTTTAGGACCAATTCGTAAAAGTATTACGGTAGAATCCAATGCAGTAAACGTAGAGCAAGGAAGAGTTTATCTAAAAATAAAAGGCGAGGTAGTAGAAAGAACTTCGGTTTTAGAAAAGCCAAAAACCGGACCGATGAATTAATTTTCTTACATAGTTATCATGAAAAAATCCGCTTTTAGCGGATTTTTTCGTTGGTTGTTGTGTGGTTTTGCAGAAAATTCTGCGGGTTGTAGTGTAGTTGTTATCTTGAGTAGTTAGGTGCTTCTTTAGTAATGGTTACGTTGTGGGGGTGACTTTCTTTAATACCACTATTGGTAATGCGAACAAATTGTGCTTCGTCTTGTAGTGTTGCAATATCTTTTGCCCCACAATATCCCATTCCAGCTCTCAAACCACCAATAAATTGTGCCATACTCTCGTTTAATTCTCCTTTATAAGGAACCCTACCTACTATTCCTTCGGGAACTAATTTTTTAATGTCGTCTTCTACATCCTGAAAGTATCTGTCTTTCGAACCTTCTTGCATGGCTTCTAACGAACCCATCCCTCTGTACGATTTGAATTTTCTTCCTTCAAAAATAATGGTCTCACCCGGAGACTCTTTGGTACCTGCTAATAAAGAACCAAGCATTACCGAGTCTGCACCTGCTGCAACTGCTTTAGGGATATCTCCTGTATAACGAATCCCTCCATCTGCAATTACCGGAACTCCGGTACCTTTGATGGCTGCTGCTACTTCCATTACGGCAGATAATTGCGGAAAGCCTACTCCTGCCACAACTCTGGTGGTACAAATAGATCCCGGACCAATTCCTACTTTAACGGCATCTGCTCCATTTTCTACCAAATATTTTGCAGCTGCACCTGTAGCAATGTTGCCAACTACTACATCAATGTGCGGGAAAGCCTCCTTTACTTGTTTTAAAACAGTTACTACCCCTTTGGTATGTCCGTGAGCAGTATCAATCACTATGGCATCTACTCCAGCTTGAATCAATGCGGTGGCTCTTTGCACGGCATCGTGGGTAACCCCAATGGCAGCTGCCACTCGTAACCTTCCGAATTTATCTTTATTGGCAATAGGTTTTTGGGTTAACTTGGTAATATCTCTAAAAGTAATTAACCCAACCAATTTGTATTCGCTATTTACAACAGGTAATTTTTCAATTTTGTTTTCTTGTAAAATTTCTTCAGCCTGAGTCAGGTTTGTGCCTTCTTTGGCAGTAATCAAATTCTCTGAAGTCATTACTTCTGTAATTGCTCTGGTATTGTTTTTTTCAAAACGTAGGTCTCGATTGGTAACAATTCCTTTTAAAATGCCTTGATCATCTACTACTGGAATTCCTCCAATAGAAAATTCTTTCATGGCTTGTTTGGCATCTCCTACTTTGGCATCTAAAGGCAAAGTAACCGGGTCTATAATCATCCCCGATTCTGCTCTTTTAACCTTACGTACTTTTGCAGCCTGCTGCTCAATACTCATGTTTTTGTGCAATACTCCTATACCTCCTTCTTGTGCCATTGCTATAGCCATAGCACTTTCAGTAACCGTATCCATCGCTGCTGAAACGATTGGAACATTCAAAGAAATATTTCTAGTAAATTTAGATTGGATGTTTACTTCGCGTGGTAAAACTTCAGAAAAAGCTGGGATTAACAATACATCATCGTAGGTTAAACCTTCTCCTACTACTTTGGAAGTATGTGATTTCATGAGATGCAATTTGATTAAATTGCAAGCAAAGATAGATATTTTTTTTAGTGTGACAACTTTAATCGTAAATACTGTTGACTTTAAAGGTGTAGTATTTCATCAAAAAATAATAGGCAATTAATTGTGTTAAAACAGTAAAGAATTTAAAAACGTGCAATTCAATAATTTGATAATGAAAAATAAAAAACAAATCAGAAAACAAAAAAAACAAAATCATAAACAAATAAGACAAATGCCTAATGGTATTGTCAATCACAAAATTGATGATGGCAATGGCTACTGCTACCACCAAAACTGTTCCATAAATCAAAACAATCCAACTATCAACATTATTATGGTTCATAATGTCTGAAACATATACCACAATACTACTAAATAGCACCATGGTTAAAAACAACACCAAATTATGCCATGTATGCATTCTTTCTCTTACTTTAACAAAGTCATCAATCCCAGCATTCATTTGAAAAACATAGCTTAATAAATACATGGGAGAGGAAATAAAAATTGTTGGATTACTAGTATAAAGAGTGTACAAGTCACCAATATAACACACTAAAATTGTAGCAAAAAATGCCATACTAAATTTAGGTGGTTTTTGTTGGATAAAATAAACCGCTAAAAAGGGTAAAACAAAAGGTCTAACCACATAATCTAGCAACTTAATTTGAAATAAAAAAGCAAAAGAAGCAATGATACTACTTACAACAAACAAATAAAACCAAACTTCGTTTTTGTTGATTTTCATAGCATTTAAATTTTTGAAACATTTTTTTTAATTGAAATGTAAAAAACTTTATTCACCATTTTTTAAAATTTGATATTTTTTCTGCTTCTCTTGCCACCTTTTTATTGCATATTTTTGCATGTCTTCTACTTGATCTTTTTCATCCACAATTTCAAAACCAAGCAAAGATTCAATTATATCTTCAAGAGTTGTAATGCCATCCATTCCTCCATATTCATCAATAATTAATGAAATGTGTTCTTTTTTTTGAAGCATTTCATCCCAAGCATCAAAAAGAGTCATACTTTCAGGGAATTGAATGATCTCTCTTTTGATGTCTTTTAGTTTTAAGTTGAATTGATCTTCAGCAAGTTTTTCAAAAACCAACTCTCTAAATACATAACCTGTGATGTTGTCTTTGTTTTCCTGAAAAATCGGAATTCTTGAAAAATGTAAAAACTCTTTGTTCTTTAAAAACTCTTCTAAAGTCATTTCTTCATTTGCTGTAACCACCACAATTCGTGGCGTCATGACTTCTTTTATTTTTAAACTTTTTAGTTTAATAAGGTTTTGAATGATTTTATTTTCTTTGTCAGCAAAAATTCCTTCTTGAGTACCGATACTTGCTAATGCTGAAATTTCTTCTCTACTGGTGGTTAATTCTGACTTTTCTCTTGCCAACATCTTTGTTACCAAAGAAGACAGCCAAACCAAGGGGTAGGTTAATATGACCATCCCTTTGATTACTTTAGCAGAAATTCCTATCAATTCTTTGCTGTAATTTGCACCAACTGTTTTTGGAATAATTTCTGTTACCACTAAAATTAGTATGGTTAAAATAGCTGAAACCAAACCAAAATACGCTTCTCCAAACACTATGGTTGCTTGAGCACCTACTCCTGCTGCACCAACCGTATGTGCAACAGTATTTAGAGATAAAATAGCCGACAAAGGTTTGTCAATATCAGATTTAAGTTCCAACATAGTTTCAGCATTTTTGTCTCCTAACTCCATTTTTGATTTCAAAAATGAAACTGGTGTAGATAGCAACACCGCTTCCATAATAGAGCATACAAATGAAGTGAAAAGTGCTATAAACAAATAAATTAGTAAAAGTGTCATTTTGATTTATATAAGAAACATGAAATAAACCGTAAATTTAAATTTTATTGCATGGAGTATACTAAATGAAACATTTAGTTATTAACCATTTTAATGTATTCATCTTCTGATAAAATAGTAACTCCTAATTTTTGGGCTTTTTCCAATTTTGCAGGCCCCATGTTATCTCCAGCTACTACATAATCTGTTTTGCTGGAAATAGAGCTTGCTATTTTTCCACCATGCGACTCAATGTGTAACTTTAACTCTTCTCGGTCAAATTGTTGAAAAACACCAGATACTACTAAAATTTTTCCCTTTAATGTGTCAGAAGTTTTGGAGGTATTCTCTTTCATTTCCATTTGCAGTCCTGCATCTCGTAAACGTTGTAAAATTTCCAGATTTTCCAATTTATTAAAAAACTGAACAATAGATCCGGCAATTTTGTCTCCAATTTCTTCTACCTCTAACAAATCCTCAAAAGTAGCTGCCAACAAAGTATCGATGTTTTGAAAATGAGCTGCTATTTTTTTGGCAACTGTTTCTCCTACAAATCTAATTCCAAGGGCAAAAAGCACTTTTTCAAAAGGCATTTGCTTAGAGTTTTGTACTCCTGCAACCAAATTCTCTGCACTTTTCTGTGCCATTCGCTCCAGCGGAAGCAACTGCTCTACCCTAACTTCATATAAGTCTGCATAATTATGAATCAAACCGGCCTCAACTAACTGTGCTACCGTTTCCTCACCAATGCCATCAATATTCATTGCTTTGCGACTCACAAAATGCTGGATTCTGCCAATAATTTGAGGAGCACATCCTTCTTCATTCGGACAAAAATGTACTGCTTCTCCTTCATTTCTTACCAATTCTGTGTTGCATTCCGGACAGTGGGTAAGGTATTGGATAGGCTCGTTATTCACATCTCGGTAGGCAACTCCAACAATTTTTGGTATGATTTCTCCTCCTTTTTCCACAAAAACCTCGTCACCGATGTGCAAATTGAGTTTGGCTATTTGATCCGCATTATGTAGTGAAGCTCTTTTAACCACAGTTCCAGCCAAATTTACAGGATCTAAATTAGCAACCGGTGTAATGGCTCCTGTTCTACCAACTTGATAAGAAACACTTAACAACTTGGTGGTTACTTGTTCTGCTTTGTACTTGTAAGCCATGGCCCAACGTGGAGCTTTGGCAGTGTGCCCTAGTTCAGCTTGGAAATACAAATCGTTCACTTTAATTACTACCCCATCTGTTTCATATGGCAAATCGTGTCGGTGTACTTCCCAATAATCAATAAAATCAAAAACCTCTTGTAAATTCTGGGCAATTTTGGCATTGGTTGGCACTTTAAATCCTAAACTTCTGGCAAAGTCTAAGCTTTCTATTTGTGTGGCAAAAGGCAAGGCATTTCCAACCATATTGTATAACAAACATTCTAGCGGACGCTTTGCTACTTCGGCACTATCTTGTAATTTTAAACTACCGGAAGCAGTATTTCTTGGATTGGCATAAGGAGTTTCTCCTTTGGCCAACAATGCTTCGTTCATTTTTTCAAAAGCTGCTTTTGGCAAAACAATTTCACCTCTGATATCAAATTTCTCCGGATAATTTCCTTGCAATTGCAAAGGCACAGTTGGAATGGTTTTGATGTTAGCTGTTACTTCATCTCCTTGCAAACCATCTCCACGAGTTACCGCATGAACCAATTTGCCGTCTTCATAGGAAATACTAATAGAAACACCATCGTACTTTAACTCACAACTGTATGCTACCGATGCTACTCCTAGTTGCTTTAAAATTCGCTGTTCCCAATCTTGTAAATCTTCTTTAGAGTAAGAGTTATCTAAGGAATACATGCGAAATTGATGTACTATTGTAGGGAAGTTTTTAGTCACCGTTCCACCTACTCTTTGGGTAGGAGAATTGGCATCAAAAAACTCCGGATGTTTGCTTTCTAATTGTTGTAACAATGCCAATTGTTGGTCAAACTCAAAATCGGAAATTGTAGGGGCATCTAACACATAATAACGATAATTGTGCTCGTGCAATTCTTTTCTAAGTTGGGTAATTTGTTGTGCAATATCCATAGTTACACCAAAATTTGTTCAATTTGTCTGTATAATTCTCCATTGCTTAATATCGCTCCTTGTTGGATGATTTCAAACAATACTTCATTTCGTTCTTTGTCGTATGCTTTCTGACCTCTTAAAATTTCCAATTTATCTGATTGTAAATTTTGCACCATCCATTCCAAACCTTTAGAAGTCATCAAATCTATATCTGGCAACAAACTTTTGATGACGATAGAATGCATTTTATCTTGCTTGCTATGAAACAAAAAGATAAAGTTAGGCGAAAAATGTTCCAGATAATTGGTTTGATCCAATACTTGTTCCCATATCATATCCGAAAACAAATCTAACTCCTCATCTACCAAAACGGAATTGCTTGACTTTAACGTTTCCCATTGTTTTTTATCAATAGATTGGGTAGCTAAAAACTTAGCAAATTCCTCATGTAAGGATTCCATTTGTTCTTTGGTTAATCGGGTGTATTTCATTGAAAAATGGTTTATAGTTGATAGTTTGTGGTTGATGGCTAATGGCTGATGGGTAGTTTGGATGGTATCACTTACAATTTACAATTTACAATTAACTCTTTACTCCAACACCTGCAAGCGAGCAAAACGCAATAACAGTTTTTTGATACCTCCAACTTCAAACTGAATTTCGGCTTTTCTGTCAGCTCCAACACCTTCGAGTTGTATGATTTGTCCTTTCCCAAATCGTTCGTGCATTACTATATTTCCCGGTACTAATTTAACGTCAAAACTACCTCCGTTTTCGTTGGAAGTATTCATCGGTTTTAATCTTCTTACATTGGCAGGGACTTCTTGGTTAGCAACTCTTGGTGGAGTTCCGTTGCTTGGTTTTTGTAAACGCAATTTGCTTTTGTCTACATCACCAAAAATATCCAAATCTATTTGAGGCTTATAGGTATAGGAAGTTGTATCCGGATTGAGGTATTCCAAATACGCATCGTCAATTTCTTCAATAAATCTAGAGGGTTCCGCATCGGTGAGTTTTCCCCAACGATATCTCGATTGGGCATACGTTAAATAAGCCTGATGCTCTGCTCTGGTCAATGCCACATAAAACAACCTTCTCTCTTCTTCCAACTCACTTCTGGTGTTCATGCTCATGGCACTTGGGAACAAATCTTCTTCCAAACCAACCACAAAAACGGTTGGGAATTCCAATCCTTTGGCCAAGTGAATGGTCATCAAAGCTACCCGATCGTCATCTGAAATATCTTTGTCCATATCCGTTGCCAATGCCACATCTTCTAAAAATTCCGTTAAAGAACCCGTTGCTCCATCTATTTCTCTTTGTCCTAAAGTAAAGTCTTTGATCCCGTTGAGTAATTCTTCGATATTTTCTAAACGTGCAATGCCTTCGGGAGTACCATCTTTTTTAAATTCCTGGATCAAACCGGTTTTTTTAACCACCAACTCAGCTAATTGAAAAGCGTCTTGTTGCTGACTCAACACCTGAAAACTTTGGATCATGGTTACAAAATCTTCTAACTTTTGTTTGGTAGGTCCGTTTAGTTTCAAATCCAATGCATGTAAATTCTGCATGATTTCAAACATAGGCTTTTTAAAATGATTGGCTGCCACAGTTAGTTTGTCCATGGTAGTGTCTCCAATCCCTCTTGCCGGATAATTAATCACTCTCACCAAAGCCTCTTCATCTTTCGGATTGATAATCAATCGCAAATAGGCCAAAACGTCTTTAATTTCCTTGCGTTGGTAAAACGACAAGCCTCCGTAAATTTTATACGGAATGTCTCTCTTACGCAAGGCATCTTCAATGGCTCTAGATTGCGCATTGGTTCGATACAACACTGCAAACTCATGGTTTTTTTGTTGGTGTTGCATCTTTTGCTCAAAAATAGTTTGTGCCACAAATCTGCCTTCTTCGTTATCGGTAACACTTCGGTGGACTTTAATTCGAGGGCCATCTTGGTTGTGGGTCCAAACTACTTTGTCTAATTTGGTTTTGTTTTTTTCGATGATAGAATTGGCTGCCTGTACAATGTTTTTGGTAGATCGATAGTTTTGTTCCAAACGATACACTTGCACATCCTGATAGTCTTTCTGAAAATTAAAGATGTTATTGATGTTGGCACCTCTAAAGGCATAGATACTTTGGGCATCGTCACCTACTACACAAATATTTTGGAACCGATCCGATAATGCTTTAACAATCAAATATTGCGAGTGATTGGTATCCTGATACTCATCCACCAAAATATACCTAAATCGATTTTGGTATTTGGCCAATACATCCGGAAAACGATTCAATAGTTCATTGGTTTTCAACAACAAATCGTCAAAATCCATCGCTCCTGCTTTAAAGCAACGCTCTACATAGTTTTGGTAAATTTCTCCCATTCTTGGACGTTTGCTCATGGCATCTGCCTCTTGCAATTCCGGGTTGTTAAAGTAAGCTCTAACTGTAATCAAAGAGTTTTTATAGGAAGATATTCTGCTGTACACCTGTTTTGGTTTGTAAATATCTTTGTCTAAGTTCATTTCTTTGATCACCGAAGTAATCAATCGAACACTGTCCTGCGTATCATAAATGGTAAAATTGTTGGGGTACCCCAATCGGTCTGCTTCAATTCGCAAAATTTTGGCAAATACAGAGTGAAAGGTTCCCATCCATAAATTCTTGGCCTCCCCTGCCCCTACGATTTGTGCAATCCGATGTTGCATTTCACGTGCTGCTTTATTGGTAAAGGTAAGTGCCAAAATATTAAACGCATCTACTCCTTGACTCATCAAGTAGGCAATACGCATGGTCAACACTCTCGTTTTTCCCGATCCTGCACCAGCAATCACCATCATTGGGCCATTGATTTGCAATACCGGAGCTTTTTGGGCATCATTCAGTTGATCGATATACTTTTCTATCATACCATTCCTTCATAAAAACACAAAAATAAGCGTACGTGTTCGTTCTCACAAACCTTTATTTGGATACTTATTAACTTTTAGTACTTTTGGGCAAAACCAAAAATATGGACCAACAACGCATCATCGAAATATTTATTTATACCATCCCTACTGCTATTGTGGGAGTTACCGCTTACCAAATGGTGAAAGAGTTTTTGAAAAACGAAAACAACCGCAGAAATTTTTTGTTGCAAAAAGAATTATCGCACCAAAGTTTGCCATTGCGATTGCAAGCCTATGAACGAATGGCTTTGTTTTTAGAGAGAATTCACCCCAACAAATTATTGTTGCGAGTTGAACCTCAAAACAACAATAAAAATGATTACGAAAATTTGTTGATTGCTCACATTGAACACGAATTTGAGCACAATCTATCGCAACAAATTTATATTTCAGAGCCATGTTGGAAGGTAATCCAAACTGCAAAAAACACCATCATTCAAAACATTCGAAAAATTAACATGAGCGATAAAATTGATAGTGCCCATAAATTAAGAGAAGCTATTTTACAGGAATTGCTGGAAAATGCATCCCCAAGCGGATTGGCATTGAGCTATTTGAATGAAGAAGTAAAATCCTTGTTTGCTTAGTTTTTAACCTCACCTAATAGTCTTTCCAAAGCTTGACGATTTTTTTCCGGTAAACGTTGTACGATTTTTTGGTAATACTCTTTTTTGGCTTTTACCTTGATTTGCTCTCGGATGGTATCTTTACAAAACTGCACAAATTGCCATCGGTGGTGCACCAATCCATCTGCCAAAAGTTCGTAAACATTAGTATCGTTCGGGTTTAAGAACAACAATTTTTCTATGGCATTTCTTCGAACATACGAAGGAAAATGAGGAGTTGCATATTGCAATAATTCGTCATAATGAGCTATCTTGTTATCCAATTCTTCTGTCATCAATGCCAACGACAACCAAGTAGTGCGAATATTTTTGTCCTGCAAGCCTAGCATTTGGTTGGTTTGCTCCAAATATTTTTTTCGATCTTCCGGAAAACTTTGCCAAAGGTTTTGTAGTGCAATTTCTCGGGTAACGTAGGAAGGTGCATCAAACAATGTTTCGTATAAACTTTTCCATTCCTCCGGTACTTCATTCCCCAAAGCAGCTGCCATTTGTTGCACTTCGATGTGTTTGGAAGAAAGTGCTTTTTGCACAAAAACTTTCTTTTCCTCGCTATCTATAGGATACAATTGTTTTAGTATTTCTTCCTGTAACCAAGGTTGGTTTTGGTTCCAAATTTCTTCCAAATCATTTGTTTTTTCTGAAATTGGCAACGATTGCAGTTCCACCAACATAAACCATTGCTCCATGATGGAATATTTCTTTAAAATAGCCAACACTTCTGTTAGCGGAAAGCCTTTTTCGAACAGCCATTTTTGGGCAAAAGCATCTACATTTTGTTTGCTTACTTCGGAAACTATCTTCAAAAAATCGTTGGTAGTAGCCGATTGAAAAGCGTATTGTTGCAAGAATTTTTTCACCGATGCATCCAATGCTTCAGTCCCTATCAAGTGTTCTAAAGCCAATACAGCCCATGCTCCTTTTTGGTAGTATGCCAACGAGCTTCCGTTAGAGGAAACCACCAAAAGCGGATCTTCTTTTGAGGCACGTTGTAAGCTACTTGCAGTTTCATATATTTTTTGCACAAAATAATCTTCTCCAAACAAATGCTTTTCTGCTTGTAAGGCGTAATAGGTGGCAAATCCTTCGTGCAACCAATGGTGCTCCGAAGTTTTGGAAGTCACCAAATTGCCAAACCATTGGTGTGCCAATTCATGGGCATGCACATTCTCATAAGGTCGGTCGTGGTACCCAATGGCATCTACCATAAATTCTGACGAAAAAATGGTAGAAGTAGTATTTTCCATTCCTGCATACAAAAAATCATATACAGGAACTTGCCGATAAATCCCCCAAGGATAGGGAACTTGCAAGCGTTTTTCGAGGTAGGAAAAAATCTCTTCTGCGTTTTTATATGTTGGTTCCCAATAGTTTTCATGATTTTTGGGCAAATACCATTCCAACGGAGTTTTTAATTTGGTTTGCACTTCTCGTTTTTCAAAATCACCTATGGCCAACATCAACAAATAGCTGCTCATGGGGTGTTGCATTTGGTAATGCCAAGTGGTTTGGTGGTTTTGGGTGGTTTTATGGATCAATTTTCCGTTGGATAAAACTGTAAAAGCATGATCGTAAGTAACTTCTATTGAAAATAAAATCTTTTGTGTAACATCATCTACCGATGGCAACCAATAGCTGGTGTATTTCCCTTGCCCTTGTGTCCAAATTTGGGGTTGGTTTTCATAATTGGTAAAGTACAAGGTTTGTTTAGGAGTAGCTTGGTAAACGATATGTACTTGGTTGGTTCCTTTTTTCCATTTGCCAACTATTTTTAATTGCTTTTGGTCATACAAAAAGGAAAGGTTTTTTTGTTGGAAAATCACTTCTTTTACTTGCATGTTTTTGGCATCTAAAACCAAGGTATCCGCATTTTTTACTGAGGTAAAAGTAACCAGTACAGTCCCGGAAATGCTCTTACTCTCCATTTGAGGTTGCACTTTGGCATGTATTTTTTGAATGCTAATTTGTGCATCTGCCAAGGCAACAAACAAACCAAAAACAACACTAAAGAAAAATTTGAAATAAAAAGTCATGACTCAAAAGTAAAATTTATAGGGATGCAATGCACAAAAGTTGGTTAAAAAAAGTGTGATTTCTTATCGCCTTCTTACATTTGTGCTTTGACGAATGCGACAGATATATAGCACTTTTTAAATGAAACCCATTCCTACTAAAACCCTTCAAGACCTGGAGTTTGATACCATTTTGCAAAGTATCGCTTTAAAATGCGTTACCGAGCCAGGTAGAGCTCAAGTTTTGACCATACAGCCTTATACCAATCAGGAAGCGTTGCTAGCTTCCTTACAACAAACCAATGAATATTTGGCCTCTTTTTCCAACCAAAATGCTTTGCCAAATCATGGCTTTGACGATTTGAGTAAAGATTTTCAATTTTTGGCCATCGACAATAGTCACTTAGATGCTCCGGTATTTTTAAAAATAAAAGAACTCTGCGAAACTACTATCAAGTTGGCTCGCTTTTTACAAAAAATGGAAGTGTACTACCCCAACTTGTTGGCTTCTTCCTTGCATTTAAATACCACTTTACCGGTAGCTGCTTGGATTGATGCCATTGTAGATGCTTTTGGAGAAGTAAAAAACAATGCTTCGGTTGATTTGGAACATAAACGTTACCAAATGGGATTGATAAAAGGAAAAATCAACCAAAGTTTTGGTACCGCTTTGTCTCATTACAACAGTTTGGGTTACTTAGATGAAATTAGAGAAAGTGTGGTAGACAACAAAAGGGTGTTGGCTGTGCTTTCGATGTATCGAAAAAAGGTAAAAGGTTCCATTTTAGGAACGAGTAAAACGGGAAGCATTTCGTATGTAGAGCCTGAATCGACCAACCAATTTACCAGAGAGCTACAAAACTTACAATGGGAAGAGAAAGAAGAAATTGAAAAAATACTCAAAAAATTAAGTGCACAAATTCGACCGTTTATCAATGATTTGGTGGCCTACCAAACTTTTTTAACCCATATAGATGTGGTGGCTGCCAAAGCCAAATATGCCAGACAAATTCATGCCATTTTACCGGAAATTAACCAAGAAAAACGGTTGTATTTTAGAGATGCCTACCACCCTATTTTGTGGGTAACCAACCAAGCCAAAAAGCAGAAGACCTATCCGCAGACCATTGCATTGGAAAACGACAAACGCATTATAGTGATTTCAGGTCCCAATGCAGGTGGAAAAACCATTTCGTTAAAAACCGTAGGGCTCTTACAACTCATGTTACAATCGGGTATTTTAATTCCGGTGCATGAACGAAGTACCACTTGTTTGTTCGATCGAATTTTAACAGATATTGGCGATAACCAATCCATTGAAAATCATTTAAGTACCTATAGTTATCGTTTGAAAAACATGAACTACTTTTTAAAGAAGTGTTCTTCCAATACCTTGTTTTTAATTGACGAATTTGGTACGGGTTCCGATCCGGAATTAGGAGGTGCTTTGGCAGAAACTTTTTTAGAAGAGTTTTACCATCGCGAGGCTTATGGCATCATCACCACCCATTATACCAACTTAAAGATATTGGCCAATGAATTGCCTTATGCCATCAATGCCAATATGTTGTTTGACGAACGTTCGTTAGAACCAATGTTCCAACTACATTTAGGGCAACCCGGAAGTTCGTTTACCTTTGAGGTAGCACAAAAAAACGGCATTCCGTATGGTTTGATCAACCGAGCCAAAAAGAAAATTGAACACAGCAAAGTTCGCTTTGACAAAACCATTGCCACTCTGCAAAAAGAAAGAGCCAAATTGGAAAAAACTTCTACCAATTTGAAAGAAGAAGAACAAAAAGCAAGAGAAGAAAGCACGAAAATGAAGGAGATTAACGACAAAATCAAAGACAAACTAATCAAATACCAAGAGCTGTACGACCAAAACCAACGCTTGGTGTACTTAGGTCAAAAATTAGACGATTTGTCGTTAAATTACCTGAACAATGCCAACAAAAAAGTGCTGATTGGAGAATTGCTAAAGGTGGTTGAAATGGAAAATGCCAAACGCAAAAAAGCATCTGCCAAAGAAATAGCCATACAGAAGAAAGAGCAACAAGTGTTGCAAAAAGAGGTGGCACCAAAGTTGGAAGAAATTAGAAAAGAAAAGAAAGCCAAAAAAATCAAAGAGCAAAAATTAGAAGCTGAAAAACCGGTGTATGTTCCAAAAGTAGGAGACAGAGTTCGCATGATTGATGGCAAGGCTGTAGGATCTATCGATTCGATTGAAAAGAACAAAGCAGTGGTGAATTACGGAGTTTTTACCTCCAAAGTTTCGTTAGAAATGTTAGAATTAGTAGAAAAAGGCAAGTAAGATGGAACTACCAAATAAAAAAATTGTGTTGTTTGATGGGGTTTGTAACTTATGCGAAAGCAGTGTGCAATTGATTATAAAACACGACAAAAACGAAGCTTTTATGTTTGCTTCGCAACAATCGGAAATCGGAAAAGACATTTTGCGATATTTGGGCATCGACACCAAAAAAATGGATGGCATTGTTTTGTATGAGCCCGGAGTAGCTTATTTTATCAAATCGGATGCTGCAATGGAAATTTTAAAAGAATTCCCTTTCCCCTATTCCCTGTTGCGTATTTTCAGACTTTTACCCCTTTCAATACGAGATGCTGTTTACGATTACATTGCCAAAAATCGCTACACTTGGTATGGCAAAAAAGAAGCTTGCTGGTTGCCAACGAAGGAGTTGAAGGCAAGGTTTTTGGAATAATAGTTGATGGATTTAAAAGCTATAAGCTATAAATTGTAAGCGGTTAGCTTAACTTTTTGAGGAATATGTGTCGATGCTTAACCAAGTTCAGCAGACAGTAATAGTGATATACTGACCCGAGTGAAGCGAACATGATAGATGCTGAAACAATCTCGAAGCTTCTGGACAGTATGACAAGTATTTATAACTCACTGCTCACTCCTGATAGCTAAACCCATTTGCTAATTCGTATATTCGCTCAATAACTCCTCACTCTTCACTAAAAAACCCCTTTCAAAGCCTCATTTTTAATTTGAATAGAAGCTGGTGAAAATTGAAACTTTTCTTGTAACAAAGTAGCATACACACTTCTAAAATCAGTTTCAAAAACCAAATCGCCTTGTTGGAGTTGGCTTAAATTTGGATTGGAACCTATTACTTTTCCTTTGTTGTTGCCTCCAATGATCAACATAGGTCCAGCAGTGCCATGATCGGTACCTGAACCATTCTCTTTTACCCTTCTACCGAACTCTGAAAAAACCACCAAAGTGACTCTGCTTAACAAAGCATTCTTTTTCAAATCGTTGTAAAAGGAATATATAGCATCATTTAAAATACCCAATTGTTTTTGGTGGATTTGTAATTGGTTGTTATGGGTGTCAAATCCGTTTAAAGAGGTGTAATATACTTTGGAATGCAAGCCTCCTTTGATTAATTTTGCCATCCATTCTAAATTTTTGGCTAACGGATTGTTGGCATAACTTTCGTTGAAATATGCTGCTTTTTTAAGGGCTTTGCCAATTTCCTCCATTCCCTCTGTAGAAGCATATTGTAGCTTTCTTACAAAATCGAGTTGTGGATTGTTAGATAATTTCAATTCTTCACCATCGGTTTGATATCGTTTGATTTTTTGAAAGTCTTTCACCGTAAGTCCGTTAGACTTTTGAGCCTTCAATGCCAAATTGTCAATCGGGTCGATGTTCAATGATGGAACCAACTCATTGGTACATTGGATGTCTAAAAAACGACCCAACCAACCATGGTCTAAATACTGGTGGCTATCTGATGCAGTTTGCCAAATTTCCTGACTTCTAAAATGAGAGCGATTCGGATTTGGATATCCTACATTTTGTATCACGGTTAAATTGCCATCATGGGCTATTTTTGCCAAATCTTTTAACGCTGGATGAAATCCCATGCCATTTATAGCTTGGATGACCTCACTTTTAGAAATACCTATCTTCGGACGATGTTCATAATACAACGGATCGGTATATGGAATAAACGTATTTAACCCATCGTTTCCTCCGTTGAGCTGGATAAATACCAAAACTTGGTCAGAAGAGATCTCTTCATTTGCCAACCAATTTGATGCCGATAAAAATTGTGGCAAAACCAACCAACCTCCGGTGCCGGTTGCGGTAAGTTGTAAAAATTTTCTTCGTTCCATGCTTAAATAATTTGAAATTCAGGTGATTTTGCCAAATATTGGTACACTCTCAACATACTTTGTTGGGCATTGGCAGATTTGGGGTCGAAATCGTACTTTAGGATTTGGTTTAATTCTGATACCATTTCCGGATTGGTTTCAAAAATCATTCGATTGGTTAACTCCTCTAAAATGGTAGCAGCATTTTTGGGGTTATTGCATACCAATTTCGGAAGCAAATCAATGGTTCCTACTTCAAATCTTTCCAACCGTTTGGCAAGTTGTTTTTTAAACATTTCGTTGCCATCTATTAAAAAATCGATGAACTGATTTCTGTCTGCATACGTTTGGGAAGTCAACCATTCTTTTCCTCCCTTCCAGCCTTTTACATTGGGTTGGTCATAAATGTCCATGGCTTGATTTTTTAAAATAAAAGCCAATAATTTGTAGTTAGGTGTGATATTCAAATCGTGGTGTACTTGTAAAAAAAATACCAACGGATTTTTTATTTGGTTGCCACCTTGGGTATGTTGGCATTCTTCTGTAAACATTTTTTGAAAAAACGGCTTTAATTCATATTGGTGTTGCAACAATACTTTGCCATATTTTTCTATCAAATGCTTGGGAGGTTGGTCGAAAAAAAACCATTTCAAGACTTTCTCTGCTAAAAAATAAGCTACTTGGGGTTTTTCAAAAATCAAATCGATGGCATCGCTGGCATCAAAATTTCCGGTAGAGCCAAAAATAGTTTTGGCAGCATTGTCTTTCAATAGCGGACGATACATTCCTTTTTCCTTTCCAAAGGATAGTCCGGCCAAAGCTCGAGCAACGTTTTTAATATCTTGCTCTGTGTAGTGGCCTTCTCCCAAGGTAAACAGCTCTAATAACTCTCTGCCTAGGTTTTCGTTGATTTTATTTTTTACGTTTTGTTGGTTGTCCAAATACTTGATCAACGCATTGGAATACACCATTTCTTTTACCAAGGTTTTGTAATTACCTAGAGCATGTTGGTGGATGGTTTGGTAGTGAAGATAGACCCAATAAGGCACTCGTACCGATTGCAAAGTCACCACAAAGTGGTTTTGAAAAAACAACGCAATTTTTTCTAGCAAAGGGTACTCTGACTCGTCAAACCGTTGCAATGCCCATGCTTTGAACTGAAAATTGGTTTGGTTAATGTATTGTACAATTTTTTGAATCTCTTCTTCGTTACCCTTTACAGCCTCTCTTATTGTACGAAACTCTGCAAGACTTTTCGGACTATTGGCAATAAACAAAGGTTCTTTTACCAATACCTTAGCATCTAGTTGATGTTGCAGATATTTATCTAAGCCAACTGATTGTATAATATCTGCTTGTTTAGTAGAAAACCCTAATCGCAAAGCATTTAAATGAGAATTAATCATCTAGTAAATAAAATTATATATACACTTTGACTATGATAAGGGTAAATGGTTTAAGTTCAAAACAAGGTGAAGCTTGTCTCGATGAATTCATAACAAAGTTTCTAACAAATAATAAATCTAATTTAAAAAATAAATTTCTTGTATTAAAATCGAAATCATTCCAAATCATAATATAAGCAATTAACTTTGGTTTGTTATGGTATTTAAACAAATCAAACATTACTCTCTTTAAGACCTTACAGACTTTGAATAAATTGGTTGAATTTGTTTTTAGCTGTTTGATTTTCAAACAAAGCAGTGTGTCCGGCTCCGGGAATTTCTACAAACTGGGTGTTTTGACAATTGGTGCATTGCAATACATCTTGTTTAAATACTGGCCAGGAGTGCATTTGAATAGCACTATCGTTTAAACCCTGTACAAATAAAATGTCTGATTGGAATCCATTAGTAAAGTTTAACAACGAACGTTGCATATACGCATTTGAGTTTGCAGTGGTGGTACCATATTCGATTTTAAGTCTGTTGCAAGCATAGGTAGGTGGTGCTTGTCCGATTTCCTCAAGCCCACATCTGTACACCAAGTTCAATGGTCCAGGTGCATTGGCTATAACTCCATTGGTTGCATGCATAGTATTTAATCGGGTTACCAAATACCCCCCTTGGGAATGGCCTGCCAAAAAAATCTTTTTTATGGTAATTCCTAATTCCTCGCTTGCTTTGTGTTTTACCCACAACAATGCTGCTTCAGCTTGCACAATATTATCTCCAAACAAAATATTTAATTGCGGGTGGGCTACACTTACCAACATCATGTCTGTTCGTTCTAATATTTTTTTGAACTGGTTTAGTGTGTTTTCAGCAGCGTTTAAAACCATCGCGTCACTTTGTACAGTGCCATGATAGGTAATCAATACATCTACTTCATTGTTTGTTGGCTTGTCAATAATTACCTGTACATTGGTATTTTGGTAGGTAACTGTTCGCACAACTCTATACGCATTGTTCGAAATTGGTTGGATGGGTTGGTCGCTTGAACAAGAGAAACAATAAAAAAGCAATAGTAGTATATATCTCATGGCCTTTGTTTTACATATAAAAAGATAGACTTGTTTAAACATATATGGTTTAATCGGATGCCCCATTTTTTAATGTTTGCTCACCATCAAAGGCTAAGATATCTCCTGGCTGACATTCTAAAACTTCGCAAATGGCCTCAAGGGTACTGAACCTTATGGCTTTGGCTTTTCCGGTTTTTAATATGGATAAGTTTGACAAAGTAAGTCCAACCTTTTCGGAAAGCTCATTGAGCGAAATTTTTCGCTTGGCCATCATCACATCTAAGTTTACAATAATTGCCATGTTATACGGTTAAGTCGTTTTCGGTTTGCAACTCTACCCCTTTTTGAAACACCAATGCCAACAGGTAAATCACCCCAGCAAAAAAGAAGGTCTCGCTTCCGTTGCTTTCTATGGGCACAGCTATTCCCTTATTTATCAAGTGCTTGATGTAACCTTCGGCAATGATGGTTAAAATTCCGGTTCCTAATGCCACATAACTCATTTGCAAAAACATTTGGGTAATGGTTGACTGAAAAGGTTTGTTTAAATCAAACTTCATAAAAAGTTTTACTACCAAGTACGCAATGTAGGCTTTGAGTGCCATTATGGAAATTACCAAAGAGGCTACAAAACCATACTGCACGGTATCGTGTTGGTACAATTCGAACAAGTTTAAGCCCAAATACAAATCTTTAGCAGCTGTCGCATTTACCAATAAACTGATGGTAAAGGAAACCATTAAAGCACCAGTTTTGATGCATAATCCGATAAATGCAATCCAAAAAAGGACTTGCATGGTTTTAAAAATAGTGGCATTTGTAGAAGTCATTGTAATAAGTTTTAAAGTTTGACTCTGCAAATAAAGATAAATATTTATTGAAAAACAATAAATTTTTAATTATTTTCAATATAAAACAAAAATACCAATAATTAAAAACCTGCCTTAGCAGGAAATTCTATTTATGGAGTATAAATTAAGGTTTGGATGGTGCACTTTTCACTTTATCAATCATTTGAGAGCCTTTCCTTTTTAAAGAATCCAATTGGCTTTGGCTTTTTTGTACCAAGGTGTCAATTTTCTTTACATGTTCGGTTCCTTTTTGAATCATGGAATCTATTTGCTTTACTTGGTCTACCTTTTTGTTAACCAACGAATCGATAGAATCGGCTTTGCTTTGAATTTGGTTGAGTTCGTCGTCAATCTTTTGGTTAATATGGTTGCATGAAGAAGAGAAGAACAAAGTTGTACAAGCTAAAAATATAATGGATTTCATGGAAAAAAAGAATTAGGTTTAAAAATTATTCAACAAATTTCATGCCTTAAAGTGTGAGTAAAATGCGGAAAGCAATTTTAAGATGCTGACCCAAGTTCAGCATGACAGGACTAGAGAGATGGTGACTCTAAGAGAAAAGGATAGATGCTGAACCAAGTTCAGCATGACAGGCTAGTTTGTTTGTCATTCCGAACTTGTTTCGGAATCTCTTTAAAGTTGATTGGCAAGCTATATAACAATTGACATTACAACAAATCCTTTGGACGTAACTTCCATAAATCATCCCAGTTGGGATTCGATTCTTCTATTAGATTAATTTTCCAATCGCGATGCCATCGTTTTAATTGTTTCTCTCTCGCGATAGCTTCATTTATATATTGGAACTCCTCAATGTATACCAATCTTTTTAATTTATATTTTGCAGTAAATTTACTTCCTTCTCCTGTGTTATGTTGTTCCATACGATCATCTATTGCTGCGGTAACTCCAATGTATAGTGTCCCTTTTGGCTTGTTGGTAACAATGCATACCCAATAGTTGTGATAAACTCTTCTAAGCATGATCAAAATGAATAGCATTTCAAATCTAGGGAATTTGAAGTTAAAAGTCAAGATGTAAATAGATGCTGAACCAAGTTCAGCATGACAGAAATATAGAGATGATGAACCAAAGGTTCTACTCCCCTCTCCTTTGGAGAGGGGTCAGGGGGTGAGGTAAAAAAATTCAACATAACAGAAATAGATAGATGCTGAACCAAGTTCAGCATGACAATTGGCACTATTCACTATTCACAACATTATCATGGACTACTAATTTCTTTGCCGGTTGTATCGATAAAAATAGTTTTGCCTGCTTTGGTTACCCAGGTTTTGCCATCTTTAAAACCTCCTGTAAAAACAGAATCATAGATTGCCGGAATTACTAAAGTACCTTTGGTATTGATAAATCCCCATTTTTGGTTGATTTGCACCGCAGCAAGCCCTGAAAAAAAATCGCCTGTTAATTCGTACTGTGCATCAATAACCCATTTGCCTTGGGTATTAATAAAACCCCATTTGCCATTTATTTTTACGGGTGCCATTCCTTCTCTAAAGGATTTTGCCGATTCAAATTGTAGCGGGATTACCAATTTTCCTTGAGGATTGATAAAACCTGATTTTCCATTTAATTTAACCAATGCAAAACCATCCAACATTTCTCGCATTTCTTGGTAAGTAGGTGGTAAAATTACTTCTCCTTTTTCGTTGATGAGGCCAGTTAATCCATCCAATTCAATTCTGGCAAAACCGTTGTAAAAAGTAGATATCAATTGGTATTTTACCGGAACAATTTCCTTTAACTCTCTATTGATAATGCCATACCTGGAATTGGCACCTTGCCCTTTTTTAACGGTTGACAAGCCATTTCTAAATTTCGGAATATAATCGTAAGTTGGTTGCAAAACCATTTGCCCGCTTATATTGATAACTCCCCACAAGTTACCTTGTTTTACAGGTGCAATCCCTCCTTCAAAATCACCCACATCTTGGTAAATCAAGGGGATTTTTTCTTCTCCAAATTCGTCAATAAATCCCCATTTGTTGTTCAATTTAACTTTGGTAAATCCGTTGGATCGAGTGCCCATTTCTTGGTATTTTTTTGCAGTTTGTGAGAGTTGATTAAGGATTTTATTGGGATCGCTAAGATTTAATTTTTGCAATGCCAATCTGGAATTTTCCGAACCTTTATCGGCTGCTTGTTGATACCACTTTTTAGCAAGTTCCGTATTGGCTGCAACTCCCTCTCCCTTTTGGTAATACACCCCTAAATTGTGCATAGAGTTAACATGTCCTTGCAAAGCGGCTTTTTGGTGCCATTTAAATGCTTCCGTTAAGTTTTTTGTAACTCCAGTACCTTGGTAATAATATTGACCAATAAAATACATCCCCTCAACATGTCCTTTTTCTGCTGATTTTAAATACCATTTGGCAGCCTCAGCTTTATTTTGAGGTACTCCTTGTGCATTGGCATGCATTACTGCAATGTTGAACATGGCAAATTCATTCCCTTTTTCTGCAGCTTTTAAATACCATTTCATCGATTCCGGATAATTGAGCTCAGTACCCTTGCCGCTACCGTACATCACCCCTATGTTAAACATGGCATAACTATCACCCTTTTCAGCAGCTTTTTCATACCATTTTTTTGCTTCATTAAAGTTTGTTGCAGTCTCACCTCCTTTGTCATAAATAACTCCAATATTGTACATGGCATTGGCATTTCCTAAGTCAGCTGCTTTTTGGTACCACTTCAAAGCCTCATCAAAGTTTTTAGCAACACCTTTACCGCTATAGTACATCAATCCTAAATTACTCATGGCACTGGTTGAACCTTTTTCCGCAGCTTTTACATACCACTCCAAGGCAAGCGGATAGTTTTGGGCTTTATCCGCCTCAAGTCCTTTTTTAAATTCTTCTGCACCAAAATCTGTTTTACTCGATGCTGTTGTTTTGTTGTTGTTGGATTGATTTTGTTTATCTAGCTCTTTTAAAGCATTGGCAGAAATTTCATGACCTCCTTTTAATGCTTTTTCAAACCATTCTTTGGCCAAAGAAATGTTTTTGGTTACTCCTTCCCCTTTGCTATACATTACCCCAACATTATGCATAGATGCTGCATATCCTGTGTTGGCACCTTTCATGGCCCATTCAAAGGCTTTACCAAGGTCTCTCTCTACACCTATGCTATTGTAGTAGTAAACAGCAACATTGTGCATAGAAACTTTATGTCCTTTTTCTGCTGCTTTTACATACCATTTAAATGCCTCATTTTCATTTTTTGGTACACCGCTTCCGTTGGCATGCAAAACTCCAATATTAAACATAGCCAATTCGTTGCCTTTTTCCGCTGCTTTTACATACCATTCCATTGCAAGCGAATAGTTTTTTGCATTATCCGCCTCACGTCCTTTTTTAAATTCTTCAACACCAAAATCATTGTTGCTGGATGCTATTGTAGTATGGATAGAATTTTGTAAAGGATTTTTAATAAAGATAAACTTGCCATTTTGCTTTACTTTGGCATAACCATTCACAAAGCAACCAAGCTCTACATCATCATAAGTAAATGGTATGATGGTTTTACCTGTAGCATCTATAAAACCCCACTTTCCGTTTTGTTTTACTGCTGCCAAGCCTTCAAAAAACGACAATGCTTTGGCATCTTCGAACTGAAAAGGAATTTTCACTTTGTTATAAAAGTCAATAAAACCCCATTTCCCATTTAATTTGGCAGGAGCCAAATTTTCAACTTTGGAAAACAAACCACCATCTTCATATATAGCTGGAACCCAAACTTCTTTGGTTTCAAAATTTCTGAAACCTACTTTTTCGTTCGTACCTTCCCATGAATTCATCATATTTGGACTCATAAGATACATTGCGAAAACCGTTCTATCTAACTCCCATAAAGTTTCTGGTGATTTTTGGTATCCCAATGCAGCTGCCTGTTTTAGCCATTTTCTTGCTTGATGAAAATTGGCATCTATACCAAATCCTTGGATATAAAAAACACCAAGGTTATGCATGGCTTGCACATGCCCTTTTTCTGCTGCTTTTATCAATACTGCAACTCCTTCCTTGTCTTTTTTTTGTGAAATCAATTGAACTGCTTGATCAAATTCAGCTTGTCCGGGTGTATTAGATTTGCTAGCTGCATTGCTTGCTACTTGACCACTATTATTATTATTTAAATTGTTTTTCACATTACTATTGTCATTTACATTGCTATTGCTATTGACATTACTATTGACACTAGTCTTTGTTGCCGATGCCATACTCGGAATTTCTTTGCCATCTGAAGTAATTTGCACAAATTTTCCGTTTTTCTTTACAGAAAATTGGTTAGGAATATTGGTAGTAAATACATTTTCATATTCCAAGGCCAAAACCACTTCGCCTTTCATATTAAGTGCCCCAAATTTTTTGTCTTTGGCAACCACAATATAGCCATTAGTCGGGTTATTGATATTATCATATAACGGAGGAACAATTACTTTCCCAAGGTTGTCTTTAAGACCTAATTTTCCATTTTCTCTAAAACTAACATACGATGGTTGGTTGTTGGAAGGAACAGATTTTGGTTTGGCAGTTTCTACCTCTTTAATTACTTTTCCGAAAGGGTCAATATGTAAAATGAGGTCACCTTTTTTTACTTCTGCAACACCGTTTTCAAAACTTTTAACCACATCGGAATATTGAGGTTCAATCATCATTTCGCCTTTTTCGTTGATGGCTCCCCAAACATCTTTGGGCATTACCCATGCCAAACCTTCGGAAAAATTTCGGGCATTTTTATATTGAAACGGTATTATTTCCTTCCCTGTAATGTCAATATATCCATACTCCCGGTTGGTATTAGAAACACATGCATTTTTCCCGTTGGTAAAATTGGAAGCAATTCGGTATTGTATTTTAGTAATAGCTTCGCCTTTGGCATTGATGTATCCGAACAAATTATTTTGTTGTACCGCAGCAACACCATGATAAAAACTGTATACGTTTTGGTATAAGTTTGGAATTACCATTTACCTTTGGTATCTATAAATCCAAATTTGTTGTCCTTTTTAGCAGCAGCCATGCCTTCTGAAAATGCATGTATGATTTGAAAATTTGTTGGGATAACTATTTTACCTTTTTGATTGATTGCTCCGTACATATTATTATCACGAATAATTGCCACCCCAAACTTAAAATCATACGCATAAAAAAACTGAGGCTCAATCACCATTTCTCCTTTTGTATTGATATAGCCGGAACGATCATTTACTCTTACCATTGCCAAACCTTCTGAAAAAGGATTAACATAGTTATATTTAGCTGGTATAACTACTTTTCCAGACGCATCTTTAAATCCCCAAATGTTGGTTCCTTCCATTCGAAAAGGGGTTAAATCTTGTGCAAAAAGACTCCCTAGAAAACAAGAAATAACAAGAACAATAAAGCTTAATTTGATTTTCATGTACTAACATTTTTTGTAATAATAAATTTAAAAAATTTTAATTTAATAATTTGTAAGGCAAATGACGTATTTGTGCTTTAAAATGCTTTAAATGCGGTTACCATACATGAATAAAATTTTAATGATTGTAAGTTTATATGATTAGCTTTCAATAGAAAAATGATTTTATCAAAATCTATACTTATCACTTTTATGAAGCAAAAAATTTTGTTTTTGAAAAAAAAGATTAAATTTGCACCCACATTTTGGACTAACCTCTGACGATAACCGTGTATGTTGCTCTGAATCAAACTATTATTTTTATATCATGGCAGATTTAATGAAATTCGTTCAAGACGAATTAGTAAGCAAAAAAGATTTTCCATCGTTCGGTGCTGGTGATACCATCACTGTGTACTACGAAATTAAAGAAGGGGAAAAAACAAGAACCCAGTTTTTTAAAGGTGTAGTAATTCAAAGAAGAGGTGCAGGTGCTACAGAAACTTTCACCATTCGTAAAATGTCAGGTGCTGTTGGGGTAGAAAGAATTTTCCCAATCAACATGCCTGCTTTACAAAAAATTGAAGTGAACCAAAGAGGTAAAGTTCGTAGAGCTAGAATCTTCTACTTTAGAGACCTTACCGGTAAAAAAGCTAAAATCAAAGAAAGAAGAAGATAATCTTTGTTTTTCAGTCATAAAAAAAGCGAACCAAATGGTTCGCTTTTTTTGTTGTCTTGTATTTTGGTATTTGAAAATTAGCTAATAAGCGAATTTTAAAATGAATTATTGTGGTAATAAAATTTGCTGATAACTGAAAATCAAACATCGAATTCAAAAATTAGTAAATGTGAGCTAACTTGTTACCATTCACTATTCACTATTTACTAAAACACAAAAATAGGTCGGTCACCCATCATTTGGCTAACTTCTTCTGCAATTTCCTCTAGGGCTGCCTCATCATTGGCTGCTTGTAAAGCTCTATCAATCAAATCAACTACCAATTCCATATCTTCTTCCACCAAACCACGAGTGGTAATAGCCGGAGTTCCTACTCGAATACCGGAAGTTACAAATGGTGATTTGTCGTCAAAAGGAACCATATTTTTGTTTACTGTAATTTCTGCTAAGCCAAGAGCCTTTTCAGCATCTTTTCCGGTAATGCCTTTGTTTCTTAAATCAATCAACATCATATGATTATCGGTTCCACCGGAAATTATGTGATATCCTCTTTTTACAAATGCATCAGCCATTGCTTTTGCATTTTTTTGCAACTGCATGGCATATCGGAAAAACTCATCGGTTAAACACTCTCCAAAAGCAACTGCTTTAGCAGCAATAATATGCTCTAATGGTCCGCCTTGGTTTCCTGGAAATACAGCTCCATCCAATACAGCCGACATCATTTTGGTTTCCCCTTTTGGTGTTTTGTATCCAAACGGATTTTCAAAATCTTTTCCCATTAAAATCAAACCTCCTCTTGGTCCACGCAAAGTTTTATGCGTAGTTGTAGTAACTATGTGGCAATGCGGAATTGGATCGTTTAACAAGCCTTTGGCTATCAAGCCTGCTGGATGCGAAATATCAGCCAATAAAATTGCTCCAACACTATCAGCAATTGCTCTAAAACGAGCAAAATCCATGTCTCTGGAATAAGCACTTGCTCCTGCAATAATTAATTTAGGTTGCTCTTTGGTGGCAATTTCTTGGATTTTATCATAATTCAACCTTCCGGTTTCTTGCTCTACTCCATAAAAAACAGGTTGGTATAATTTTCCAGAAAAATTTACAGGAGAACCATGTGTTAAGTGTCCACCATGCGATAAATCGAAGCCTAAAATTTTATCTCCTGGCTGTAAACAAGCTGCAAAAACTGCCGTATTGGCTTGAGAACCTGAGTGTGGCTGCACGTTTGCGTAATCTGCTCCAAACAATTCTTTGGCACGATCAATAGCTATTTGTTCAATTTGGTCAACCACTTCACATCCTCCATAATAACGCTTACCAGGGTAACCTTCGGCATATTTATTGGTTAAAATAGAACCAGCTGCTTCTAACACTTGGTCGCTTACATAATTTTCAGATGCTATCAATTCTAATCCGTGTATCTGACGGTCTTGCTCGTCTAAGATTAAATCAAAAATAATTTCGTCTCGTTGCATGGGTATAGTTTCGTTAATAATTCACCAAATTTACACAATTGGTTGGTCATATTGATTGGATAATATATATTTGAATGTTAAAATTATCCACAACTTATTCACTATATCATGCCAAATTTTGCCAACGATCCAAATAGAACTTCTTGGATTCCGGTTCCGGAAAACTCTGATTTCCCAATACAAAACATTCCGTTTGGTGTTTTTATCACCAAAGATGATGTTATTACCATTGGAACTCGAATTGGGAATACAGCCATTGACATGGGTGCATTGCAACAACTAAACTATTTTGAAGGTATCGAACTAACGGATGACATGTTTATGCAAGATACCTTAAACGACTTTATTTCTGATGGAAAAAAAACTTGGAGACTGGTAAGGCACCGATTAGCAGAAATTTTTGACAGCACTAATCCAAAGCTTCGTGATAATCCGGAACACAGAGAAATTATTTTATTTGATATCCAAGATATTGAAATGCTGTTGCCAGTTCAAATAGGTGATTACACTGATTTTTATAGTAGCAAAGAACATGCTACCAACGTTGGCAAAATGTTTCGTGACCCTGAAAATGCCTTATTACCCAATTGGCTACACTTACCCGTAGGCTATCACGGTAGAAGTTCAACTATTGTTCCGAGTGGAATTCCGGTACATCGTCCGTGGGGTCAAACTTTGCCAGCAGGTACCGATACTCCTGTTTTTGGGACATCAAAATTGGTGGATTTTGAATTAGAAATGGCTTTTATAACCACAGATGCCAATTTGATGGGAGAGCCTATCAAACCTGAAGAAGCTTATGACCACATTTTTGGAATGGTATTATTTAACGATTGGAGTGCAAGAGATATTCAAAAATGGGAATATGTACCATTAGGACCGTTTTTAGCCAAAAACTTCGCCTCGAGTATTTCGCCTTGGATTGTAACTATCGATGCTTTGATGCCATTTAAAACAGAAGCTCCAAAACAAGACTTTGCTCCTCTACCCTATTTAATTGAAAAAGATCGCTTTACTTTTGATATCCAATTGGAAGTGTCAATTATCCCGGAACACCAACCGGAAACCATCGTATCTAAATCCAATTTTAAATATTTGTATTGGACCATGGCCCAGCAATTGGCACATCATACCATTAATGGATGTAGAGTAAATTCTGGTGATATGATGGGAAGTGGCACCATTTCTGGAGAAACTCCGGATAGCTTTGGTTCGATGTTAGAGTTAACCTGGGGTGGAAAAAATCCTATTCAAATGGTAGATGGATCAGAACGTAAATTCATTCAAGACCACGATACTGTTGTAATGAGAGGATATTGCAAAAATGACCAAGTAAGAATTGGCTTTGGAGAATGTAGTTCCAAATTATTGCCAGCAGTTGAATTAAACTATTAATTTTTTCATTTCATGAAAGTATTATCTTTTAATCAACCGTTCAAATATATCTTTTGGACGGTTGGTTTGTTTTTTTTTAATACAATAAATGGACAAACCTTTACTTTAAGAGATAGCTTACAGGGGGGCTTAAGAAAGGAAAGAACTTGCTTTGATGTACAACACTACCGTTTACAAGTACAAGTTAACATTGAAGAAAAATACTTGAAAGGATCTAACCAAATTACTTTTCGAGTAGTGGAGCCAACCCAAAAAATACAACTTGATTTGTTTGCCAACATGCAAATAGACAGTTTATTATGGGGCCAACAATCGCTTCCATACCAACGAATACACGATGCCTTTTTTGTTGATTTTCCAGCAAAACTTTCTGAAGGAGAAACCCATCAAATCACTTGTTACTACCAAGGAAGTCCGCTAGAAGCCAAAAATGCACCTTGGGATGGTGGATTTGTATGGAAGAAAGACAGTAATGGTAAGCCTTTTGTAGGGGTTGCAGTGCAAGGCACTGGAGCATCTTTGTGGTATCCGGTAAAAGATCATCAATCAGATGAACCGGATTTTGGTGCTGATATTTTAGTGAGTGTACCAAATGATTTGGTAAATGTAAGCAATGGTACTTTGGTAGCAGTAAAAGAATTACCCAACCAATACAGAGAATGGCATTGGAATGTCTCCTACCCCATCAATACCTATAACATAGTATTGAATATTGGAGATTATGTGTTGATAGAAGATGCTTATCAAGATTTGACCTTACATTATTATGTGTTGCGAGAAAATGAGGATATTGCCCGAAAACAATTTGAAGAAGTTCATCCGATGATGACATGCTTTTACGACAAATTTGGTCCATATCCGTTTGCAAAAGATACTTATAAATTGATAGAAACACCTTATTTAGGGATGGAACACCAAAGTGCTGTAGCTTACGGAAATCGCTATCGAAAAGGGTATTTAGGTAGAGATATATCTGGTACAGGTATAGGAATGGCTTTTGATTATATATTAATTCATGAAACAGCCCACGAATGGTTTGGCAACAGTATTACTAGTAAAGACATTGCTGATATGTGGATCCATGAAAGCTTTACCACTTATGCAGAAACGGTGTATGTAGAATGCACCCAAGGTTATGAAGCTGCCAAAAAATATATTTTCGGGCAGAGTAAAATGGTAGCCAACAAAAATCCAATGATTGGAGTTTTTGGAGTAAATGCCAAACCTAAAAGTTCCGACCATTATTATAAAGGAGCATTGATGTTGCATACTTTACGACATACCTTTGCCAAAGATGATGATTGGTGGAAGACACTGAAATTATTCACCGAAACTTTTGCTTATCAAATCATTGAAAGTAAAGAAGTAGTTGACTTCTTTCAAAACCATACCGATTGGAATTTGGTTCCATTTTTTGAACAATACTTACAACATCCTGAAATTCCAAAATTACAGCTAAGGGAAAATAAGAACAGATGGGAAGTTTTTTTCACATCTAATGTTGAGAATTTTCAAATGCCAATATTTCTTGAAATTGATGGTGTTTCAAAAAGAGTTTTGGTAGGTAAAAAACCTATAAAAATTAAAGCAAAAACAGTAAATTTTCCTGAAAATGTGTATTATGTAAAGTGATAATACTAATAATATTCATATAATATCAATTTAAAATCCAATTTTCCAAATTCCTCTCACTTGATTTTCTTGATATCCTACTGCCAAGTCATTTGGGTAAATGATTTGAATCTTTTTTAATACCTCTGGAGAAATTTTACTTTTGTTTCCATGACATTGTAAACACATGGAATTGGTTATGATTGGGTAATAGTAAAAATTTTGATTGCCAATAGTTTGCTTTACTACTTGATGCTCTTTTTGGTTATTGTTTTGTTTTTGAAAGTCTGCTATCAAAACAGTCTCTATTGCATTGGCTTTGTTTCTTGGGTTTCTATTTTTATCACTTACTCTTTGTATCGATATCCGATTTAATTTTGCCAAACTATCTGTTATTGGTAAAGCTTTTTCATGGCAAAACTCTAATGCATGTAACGTTCCTTTTGATTGAATTGCCCCCATTAAATTCTTACCTAATTCTTGTTTGGTTGCTAATGCAAAATTCAATGCTTTTTCTTCAGGAGAAACCTCTTTTGTTGGAGACAAAGGATTATTTTTTCCGGTTTGTTGATAAGTTTTTCCTGTTGGAAAAGTAAACCAATTAGGTGATTCAACCTGATAATCATACAAATAAGCTGCGATTTGCTCTACCAACTCTTCCGGAAATTGTTGACGTGGCATTAAACCATATTTTGTAACTGATTCCTTTAATATCGCTTGCTCATTGGTTGGATGTTGAACAAAATCAACCATTGCAGCTACAAACAATTTCTTGGTTGGAAACTGTTCTAAATAATGTGCTTTGATAGCAATCATAGGTGGACCAACACGATCTTCATTTTCAGGTGTGTTTGGAGAATGACATAAATAGCAATTTGTTTCCATGCTTTTTTGAGCTTGTTGCACCCATTCTAAAGAATCAACCTTATTGGATGGAACAGTACCAAAACTTTCTTTTTGTTTTGATTGACATGAAAACAAAACAAAAGCAACAAAAAACAAAAAGATACCTTTTATCATGAATTTTTTTTCGGGGTTTCTTTTTTCCACATGCTAAATAACAATCCACCCATTAAACTACCATACAATGTACTATTTACCGGACTTGAAGTAATGCTACAACTGCCAGTGGCACAACCAATATAATAATAGTATGCATATCCAGCCATAGCTCCTAGGATCACTCCTATAACTGTTATCCAAAAAGTTTGATTCTTAAACATGGTTTCAAAATTGATTGTTTTTAATGGCTTGTATAATTTGCTGTTTTGATAATACCCCAGATTGTCTCCACAAGGTTTTTCCTTTTTGAAACAATAGCATGGTTGGTACCCCTCTTACTTGATATTGTGCAGCCAATGCTTGATTTTTATCTACATCAATTTTAATAATACTAACATCTTCTCCTAAAGAATCTTTAACTTCTTTTAAAATCGGACTTAGCATTTGACAGGGTCCACACCAAGTAGCAAAAAAATCGACTAATACGGGTTTTTCCGAGTTTATGATATCCTGAAAAGTTGTCATTTTACTATTGATATTAGTTCCAATTCATATATCCTCCTTGTAAGTCTATGACTTGTTCAAATCCTAAGTCTACCATTATTTTTGCAGCAGTTTGACTTCTGCCACCACTTCTGCAATAAATGTATACCGGTTTTTTCTTGTCGAGCTTTGCAATGTTCTCTTTGAATTTGGCATCGTTTACATTGATATTTTTGGCATGAGCAATTGCTCCTTCCTGAAATTCTTGCGGAGTTCGAACATCCACTAATTGTACATCTTTATTCACCACTTGGGCTTTGAATTCTTTGGGTGCAATTACTTTTATTTTTGGGTTGCTTTGCGACTGACAGGATGCAAATAGGAAAATAGCTAAAAAAGGCAAAATCAGATTTTTCATTAAAATTGTGTTTTATGGTTAATTTTTAAGGTTTAAAGTTCACTATTCACTTCAAAGTACTCGGACAAACATAATTGGTTCTAGGAATTTGGGTTTCTTTTAATCCACTAAATCCTTTTTTTACATCTACCAAGTTATGAACTCCTCTTGCTTTTAGGATAGAAGCTGCAATTACACTACGGTAACCTCCAGCACAATGAACATAAAAAGTTTCGTTAGATGGAAAAGTAGCCAAATGATCATTCAAAAAATCTAATGGTGTTGATTCTGCAATTTCTAAATGTTCCGATTGGTATTCACCAGGTTTTCGAACATCAAAAACAGGAACTTTTTGATGTTGTAATTTTAACTCTAACTCCTGTGGTGTAATGGATGTTAAAGTATCAAACTCTTTACCAGCATTTCTCCACGCTTCAAAGCTACCTTTTAAAAATCCCACGGTATAATCGTATCCTACTCTTGATAATCTAGTAATCGCTTCTTGCTCTCTCCCCTCCGGAGTTACCAATAAAATTGGTTGTTTGTAATCTAAAATCAAAGCTCCAACCCAAGGAGCAAAGCCTCCATCTAATCCAATAAAAATGGAACCTGGAATGTGCCCTTTCGAAAAATCATCTTGGTGACGAACATCTAAGATCAAAGCATCGATTTCATTTGCTAACAATTCAAATTCATCAGGGTTTAATGCTTTATTTTTTTCAATAATTTCTTCTACGTTCTGGTATCCTTCTTTGTTCAATTTTACGTTCATCGGAAAATAAGCTGGTGGAGGCAATAACCCATCAGTAACTTCATAAATGAACTCCTCACGTGTCATATCGGCTCTTAAAGCGTAATTTGTTCGCTTTTGCTCTCCTAAAGTCCCAACTGTTTCCTTGCTTAAGTTTTTTCCACAAGCAGAACCTGCTCCGTGTGCTGGATAAACAATTACATCATCCGCTAAAGTCATGATTTTGCTTCGCAAGCTGTCAAACAACAAACCTGCCAATTGTTCTTGAGTCATGTTTGCTGCTTTTTGTGCCAAATCAGGCCTACCAACATCACCTAAAAACAAGGTGTCTCCACTAAAAATTGCATGATCCTTTCCATGGGCATCTTTTAACAAATAAACGGTGCTTTCCATGGTATGTCCTGGAGTATGTAAAGCAGTTAAAGTAATATCACCAAGCTTAAAAATTTCTCCATCTGATGCTATATGGGCATCAAACAAAGGGTTTGCAAGTGGACCATAAACGATAGTTGCACCAGTTTTTTCAGCTAACGTCACATGACCACTAACAAAATCGGCATGAAAATGGGTTTCAAAAATATATTTGATTTTCGCATTTCGCTTAAAGGCTTTTTCAATGTAAGGCTGCACTTCACGCAAAGGATCAATAATTGCTACTTCCCCATTACTTTCTATATAATAAGCTCCTTGGGCCAAACATCCGGTATAAATTTGTTCAATATGCATAGTTAATTGATTTTGATGAATACAAAATTAAGCTATGTAAAGTTACTAGGTTGTAACCAAAGTTACACGGACTTTAGAGTAAATTTAAAAGTTTAAATTTTAATGAATAATACAAATGCAAAGATTTGCTAATAAGTGTAACTCTAAGAATCATATGAAATAATAACTCAATCAATAATTTACTATAAAATTCTAAATTAGATTGTTTAATCTTTAACTTTCGTGAAATATTTTGAAAAGTAAAAAACCCTTTAAACAAATTTGTTTAAAGGGTTTAAGATTTTAGATGTTTTTTGAACACTCATTCAGCGGAGGAAGAGGGATTTGTCAACTACAAAAGCCACCAATAAAATCAATACTTCTCAAAGTATATTATTAAAGTGACACCTCAACTGACACCTCTTTTATAAGGTTACTATTATTCTAAATTCAAAGTAGTCAAATATAAGGATAAATATTTGAATATTAAAGCATCAAGACTAAAAATTGAACTAGTTATTTAAGCGTTTATAGGTACTTTTCTTGATTAAAATTTGTTTTAGCATTTCTTCTATTTTAACCAAAAATCAAGTGAGTTACTTGTTCATATTTTATACCACAATATGTACAGAACTCTTCTATCGTTAGAAACTCATTTTCGAGCTTATTGAGGTCTTTTTTTATCTTTTGCATCAATCTAGTACTTTGACGATAACTCTTGCCTGTTATTCGCTGTATGTCCTTCGGATAGATGCATACCCTCTGATTATTCAATTTCATACTTTATCCATGCCTTTGATTGGGCTTTGACTTGCTTCTGACTAGCAGAAAATATTTTGCAATTTACTTATAATTTTTAAAACTGATTGAATGTTTTTTTTTGTCGATTTTGGACACTTATGTCAATTTTGGACATATGGCACACTACCGATTTTTTCTTTGGTAAAATGTGATGTAATCTTTGTTATGATCATTTGAAACTGTTGCAACAAAATTTAGAATGATGGAGTCGTGAGAGGTTTGTGAGAGCAAGCCATATGTTGGATTAAATTTTGAAGTTATGGCTAGACAGAAAGGCATAATTAAATTAAAAGGTACTATCGGAGATATTACTTTTTACAAAACGCAAGATGGTCACTTAGCAAGAGAAAAAGGTGGAATTGACGCGAGTAGAATTGCGAGTGACCCTGCGTTTCAAAGAACTCGTGAGAATGGTTCAGAGTTTGGTAGAGCTGGTAAGGCCGGGAAAATGCTTAGAACAGCTTTGAGACCGCTCTTAATCAATTCTGCTGATGGTAGAATGGTTAGTAGATTAACGCAAGCCATGATGAAAGTTATTCAAGCTGATAACGTAAGTGAGCGTGGACTGCGTAATGTGATTGATGGAGAAGCTGAATTGTTATTTGGTTTTGAATTCAATATTCGTGGTAAGCTTGGAACAACTTTGTTTGCTCCGTTTGTGGCGACTATTGACCGTGTAGCGGGTGAAATTAAAGTGGATTTAGCGTCATTTATTCCTTCGAATATGATTGCTGCACCAAGTGGAACTACTCACTTTAAAATCATCTCTGGAGGAGCAGAGGTGGATTTTGAAGCTGAAACTTTTGTGGTTGCTACTTCTGAAACGGCAATTTTGCCTTGGGACGGAACTGCTACTGCTCCAATTAACCAAGTTAATGCGGTTACTGCTAACTCAACTAAGCCTTTATTTTTGGCTTTAGGTGTTGAGTTCTATCAGGAGATTAATGGACAAATGTACCCATTGAAAAATGGGGCTTTTAACCCATTATCGATTGCGAAAGTTGATAGCGGTGTGTAATGGTTATTTGGTTAACTAGAACTTATTTCCCTGAAGGAACAAATGGTAAACTCGAATGCGAAGGCAAATTGATTTGTAACACCATTGAATTGCCGTGGATGATGAACGAAACGAAGGTTTCCTGCATTCCGGAAGGGAAATATTTTATTAGAAAGCGATACAGTGCGAAATACAAGTGGCATTTGGAATTGGTGGATGTGCCAAATAGAAAATTTATTCTTTTTCATCCTGCTAATAATGCTCAAAAGGAATTACAAGGCTGTATTGCTCCTGTTACTAAACTTTCTGGACCTGGATTAGGTTTGATGTCAAGAAAAGCTTTTGCAAAGCTAAAAGCATTTGTTTACAAAGCTTTGGACAATAAAGAAAGTGTTGAATTAATTATCCAATCTTAATTTTAGATTATGAAAAAAATCATTAATAGAGCAAAAGCTCCCACACCAAAATTTTTCAAAGTGCTTCGAACTGTTGGGTTAGCATTAGCTGCCGTTGGCGGAACTATTTTAGCTGCTCCAATTGCTTTGCCTGCCATTGTAACTACCATTGGTGGTTATGTTGCAGTAGCTGGAGGAGTTTTGTCAGCTGCAAGTCAGCTTACTACAACTGATGACAAACAATAATCCCACCTTGATGGGGACTGCCGGAGGCACATTTTTAAGTATTGTACCTAATCTTTCCTCTGATGATATTGCCAAAACGGTTATCTTAGCAACTGTTGGAGCAGTAGTCAGTTTTACGATTTCGTTACTGCTTAAAAGCCTAAATAGGAAGCACAAAAAATAAGTTTAGCCCTAGTTGTGGTGACCTTTGGGTTAAACAAAATGAAAGTCAGGTCTGAAAAGACTTGACTTTTTTTATTTTATACCTATATTTGAATTGACTAATGTATGAATACTAGTAATCCTTATTTTTTTTTCGGTTACTCTTTTTAGATGTCCTCCAGCAACATTTTTCCAGTTTGTACTGGGTGGAATAACAGTTTACAACTATATTAAAAATCTAGAAGATATGAATGACATTGGAATTTTTTTGAAAAGGTGGATTGGAGTTAACGCGGACAGACCAAAAAGTAAAAAAGTCTAATTGATTTAAAGCTAAGAATGAACATATTGCAGTTAACTTCTCAGGTTCGAATCCTGACTGTCCACAAAAAACAACCCTGATTCATCAGGGTTATTTTTTTATATATCGATATAGAATTACTCTCCTTAAATCGTTTATAAGATTGATGTTTTTGTGGAATTGGTCCTCTTTTTGCTCCAAAAGTTTGAGAGTTTCGATATCTTTTTTGTGCTGCTCAAAATCTTGCATCATTTCATTAGATTTTAACATCAGATTTTTAGAAAAATCATGGATTCTGATATAAGGTATCACGGAACCGATTAAAAATTGATGCCAAAATTTAACCCTCCAAAGTGAAGAAAGTATCTGCTTCATGTTCTCGCAATCATCGGAGCAATACAAAAGAATTACAAAACAGTTCGGGCATGGTATATTGAGAGGTTTCCCTGTGTTCATTCCCTTGTTGAGAATGAAAAAATGAGGGTTTGAGTAGGTTTCCCCAGTTCGGTGGTGTTTCATTTTAAAATTTATCATAACGTGGCGTTTAAAGAATTACTGACTAGACACACTTTTCCATTAAATTTTTTCAAAAGAAAAAAAAGAAAAAAAAGAAAGCACTCTCGTCAAGTGGAGGGTTTCAAAAAAGCAAGTTTTTTTTAAAAAATACTACCACCCAGACACATCTTATGAAAAAGATTATTAGAAAAATCGTGATTCGGAGAGGTATGGGTGGTAGTATTTTTTAAAAAACCCGGAGGGCTTGAACTTGCTTTTTTGTAAACCCGGAACTTAACTTTGCTACCTTTTTTTTATTTTATTTTTTTTGATTCGGAGTAGAACTTTCTTCCTTAATCCGGATAGTTTCTTAGTAGCAGAATTTCTTTCGTAGCAGGTTTTTCTCTCGTTCGGAGTTGGGGTCGTCTTGCAAGGGTTTCCAATTTTGGTTCTGGATGAAATAACTCAAAAAACAATAACAAAGCTTTTCATCCAGAACCAAAATTGGAAACTCTTGCTGGCACTTTTTGATTTTTGAGGGTGCTGGTAAGTGAATTGAAATAGAGTGTTAGTTGGTTTTGATTCGGAGATGGATAGCACCTTCAAAAAACAATGCAAATACTTCCGATTTTATAAGATGTTAAGGAATATTTCTATCGAAGACCGGTTTGCTCTCGTTCGGAGTTGGGATTTTCTTGTAAGTGTTTCAAATTTTGGGGGCGGATAAAAAAACCAATAAAATATTAACGCTTTTTTATCCGAACACGAAATTTGAAACTCTTACTTGCACATCGTCTTGATTTTTGAGGGTGCCGAATAGTGTTCAGTAAACAGTTTTTAGTGTTCAGTTATTGGGAGATGGATAGCACCTTCAAAAAACAATGCAAATACTTCCGCTTTTTTTAAGTATTTAGGAAGAATTTGATACGGAGGTTGAGCAAGTGTATAGTTTTGATTTGCTGGGCAGTTTATTTTCTGATTGCTTTTAAGGCTTGATGATGCCAGGAAGGAGTTTAAAAGTTTAAAGGTTTAGAAGTTAAAAAGTTCTTGATAGCAATAAGGCATCGGCAAGACTAAAAGCAATTACCACTACTCTCTTGAGCAAATCAAAACTATACTCTTGCTGATGATTTTATATTTTGAGGTTGCCAGAAAGTGTTCTGTAATCAGAATTAAGGGTTCGGTTTATCGGAGAAGGATAGCAACTTCAAAATATAATGCAAATACTTCCGATTTAAGCGGTTCGCTGATAATAACAATAGGAAAAACGTTATTCGAAGTAAGGCTTTTAAGCAAAGGACAAAAGTTCTTATGAAAACACGAAGTAAGACCCGCGAAGCCACGTGTTTTTGGTAGCTGGGGTGATGCGAGGAAAGCTACCAAAAATGTGTGGCTGGAGCGGGGCTTTCGAGCGTTGGCCGTGCGGCTTTTTTACATAATGTTATTATGGGGCAATCACTACTCTTGTTTCGGAGGCATAAACTTCTTTATTGACCCATAATGCCACATTATGTAACTAAGCTTTGGAAAAAGTTTTTGTTGCCATGCACCATTTATCTAACGGAGTGATTAACTTTTGGCATACAAAAACTTTTGGAGCGTTGGGAAGGAGTGGCAACTGAAAAGCTAAAACATTTCATGTCACGAATTTAAATTTTTTAATTACGATATTTGATATTATAATTACGTTTTTTACATTAAAAATTACGTTTTTTGAAAATAAAATTACGTTTTATTTGTTTTATATTTTTATTTGTGTAAATTTGTAACTAAATTAAATATAAAAATCATGTACACAGAGATATTAAGAATTATTGAAGGCGGTTTAGCAAAAGACCCTAGTAAGGTCTATAATTATGCGAAACTGTTAGCTGATAAGATGATTAAAGACGGAGACGAGAAGCAATCTAAAATGATTTTGAAGATAATTGAGAAAAAAGAACCTGCTAATGCTATTACTATGGATATGCTTTTAGCTACTCCGGTAGATAATGATAGTAGAATGAGTATTGTTGATGTTGAATTGCCATCTAAAGACAAATTGGCTATTGTTTTGGAGCCATTATTACAGAATAAAATACAAGACTTTGTAAACGCAGTTAAACATCAGAGCAAATTGATAAGTTTTGGAATTGAAACATCTAACACATTATTATTATATGGTAAACCTGGTTGTGGAAAGACAACTGTAGCGAGATATATTTCTGAGCAAACTGGTCTGCCATTAGTAGTAGCAAGATTTGATGCTATAGTTTCTTCTTTGTTAGGAAATACAGGTAAAAATATTCGAAAAATATTTGATTTTGCAGACGATAAGCCTTGTATTCTGTTTTTAGATGAGTTTGATGCTATAGCTAAAGCAAGAGATGATCAACATGAATTAGGAGAGCTTAAAAGAGTAATTAATAGTCTATTACAAAATATTGATAGCTTTTCAAAAAACAATATTTTGATAGCTGCTACCAATCATCCGGAACTTTTAGATAAAGCTATTTGGAGAAGGTTTAATCATGTTATTGAAATTGGATTACCGAAAGAAAGTGAGATTGCCGATTTAGTAAAAGAATTTACAGATTCATTTCAAACTGATTTTTTTGAAGATAAAAAGAAGTATGATAGATTGATAAAATTGTTTGATGGTAAATCTCCTTCAGATATTAAAACTATCGTAAATAATGCTAAAACTCAAGCAGTAATTCACGGTAATGGTATATTGACCTATGATGAGTTATTATTTGAAATTTATGAATTTAACAATCATGGTTCTATATCATTCGATAAAATGATAGAGTTTTTAAATGAAAATGGGATTTCTCAAGCCGCTATTGCAGATAAAATGAATGTTTCATTGAGGCAAGTTAGAAATTATTTAAATAAACAATAAGTTATGGCACTAAATAAAAATTTACCGATAAAATTCTTTCAAAAAAGAGAGAAAGATGAATCTGGTACTGAAGGTTCCGGTAGCGGTATTATGCCTAAATGGATAAATAGAGATAATGTGCGAGGAAAATCAATCTATTTTAGGCAGGTGTTGAATTCAGTTGAGCCGTTGATTGATGAAAAGGTTCGTCAAAATAACTACATTCCTACAGTAATGCGATTAAAGATTAATGAAGATGCACTTGCCAAGCGTTTTCGCAAAGAAATTGCTTCAATTTTCAACGTTGATAAGAAGATGAATCTTATTAGTGTGCTTGATAGCGAACTCCTTTTAAAAATCGATAATTCGATTGACTTGAAAAAAATGATAACTAATCTTAGCAAGGCTGATCAAAGAATTCTTTCTGATTCGATAATAATGGGAATTGATTCGATTGAAAATATGGAAATTTACAGCCCATTAATAGATGTTGATTTTAGTAATGATTCAAAAATAAAGGTTAAGCTCTTCAACTATGGAGACAATGAGTTGAATAGAATTTTGATAAATTCTTTTGAAAATTTTTGTTTTAATAATAATATTCAAGCTAAATCAACTTTTTATTCTGCCGACTTAAACATCTACAGCATCACTAGAGTTACTGAAGATGCTTTAAATAGATTAAAAGAATTTGATGGAATTCAATTAATCACTGATATGCCATCTTATGATGTAACATTTGACGAGATATCTGGTGATGAATCTGTAGAGATTAAAACCCCTGTTGAAGGGAAAGATTATCCTGTTGTTGGTATTCTTGATTCAGGAATTGCGGATATTCCTCATTTAAAACCTTGGTTAGAAAAAGAAAACATTACCTATTTCGTAGATGAAGTTACGAATAAAAGTCATGGGACGTTTGTTGCAGGTGTAATGCTGTACGGTGATCAACTTCAAGGAAAACCTTATACTGGTCTTGATGGATGTAAAATCTTTGATGCTGTTGTCATAGCAGATAGAAATAAACAAAAAATATCTGAAGATGAACTTATTGAAAATATTAGAGATGCAGTGAGCAGAAATAATCATATTAAAATCTGGAACCTTTCGTTAGGAACTGGTATTGAAGCTGACTTATATGAGTTCTCTGATTTTGGCAAAGCTTTAGATGAAATTCAAGATCATAATCAAGTACTAATTTGTAAATCTGCCGGAAATTGCGAACGTTTTAAAATTAGAGCTCCAAAACAGCGAATTGCTAATTCAGCAGACACAGTTAGAGGATTGGTTGTAGGTTCCATTGCAAATGAAAAAAGCAGTGATGTAGATGTTCATAATCCATCGCCTTTTTCAAGAAAAGGTCCTGGGCCATCCTACACTGTAAAGCCAGATTTAACTCATATAGGTGGAAATGTCGGTTTAGATGCCCGAAATATGCCTATATATAATAATGTAAAGTCATTTTCGACAGAAGGTTCAATAATCCATAATGTAGGAACTAGCTTTTCGACACCCCGAATTACTGCCATAGCGGCAGGATTAAATTTTAAACTAGCTGAAGATTTTAATCCAACTCTTATTAAGGCTCTAATAATACATTCTGCGAAATATCCTGAAGAAATGAAAATGGATATCGCTGAAAAACTAAACCATGCAGGTTTCGGCTTACCTTCTAACATTGAAGATATCCTTTATAACGAACCAAATGAAATAACGTTGATTCTCCAAGATACTCTAGAGAAAGGAAGCTTTATTGACATTTTAGATTTTCCATTTCCTCAGAGCATGATTGATGAAAATGGATATTTTTATGGAGAAGTAACGGTAACTTTGGTAACGTCACCAATTCTAGAGGTGTCTCAGGGTTCAGAGTATTGTCAGTCAAATATTGATGTTATGTTTGGAAGTTATGATAATAAAGTAGCTCGTGATATGTCACAAAGAGGTAAAAAGAATCCTGTGGGTGCGGATAATAGACAGAATCTTCTAGCTCCAGGTCTTTATACAAAAAGACTAGTTAAGGGTACGGTCGATACATTTTCAAGAGAACGTATGCTTTTGTCTTACGGTAGTAAATTTCAACCGGTAAAGAAATGGAGTGTGAAATTTGATGAGTTTACACCAGCAAACAAGGAACATTTTCTAAAATCACCTAAGAACTGGTATTTAAAGTTGGAAGGTTTGTACCGTCATTACACAGAAGCTAAAGCTGAATTAGAAAATTTTACCCCAAACCAAGATTTCTGCTGTATCATTACTATTAAAGACACAAAGAAGCGTGGTAATATATACAACGAAGTAACTCAATTACTTAATAGTTTTAGTTTTATTCATGGCAATGTTAAAATCAGACAAGAAGTTGAAGTGAGAATGAATAATAAAAATTAAATAAATGAATTGGCCGATAAATTATTAAAATATAAAAACCCAATCGAACTTGGCGGTGCAGATTGGGTTATAGGGAATAAGTTTTTCGAGGACTTTTAAAAATACGGTAATGTGGTCAAAAATAGTTGGTGATTTTTTAAATTTGATTCATTAAATTACCGCATCAAACTGAAGAGGACATTGGCTCTGCTGAGGAGCAACCAATTAGCAATAAGTTTGACACATATACGAA